>Ga0247731_1000501_pt1 | contig 10705 bp, 10 predicted proteins | sample UWRJL088202R2_FD_180938 | JGI IMG/M metagenome (GOLD analysis project Ga0247731, IMG submission 180938) | Plant litter microbial communities from Arlington Agricultural Research Station in Wisconsin, United States - UWRJ-L088-202R-2 | ecosystem: Environmental > Terrestrial > Plant litter >...
GGCCGGCGCCCAGGACTTCTTCGTCAAGCCGGCCAGCCCCGAACGCATCCTGGTCGGCATCCGCAACGCCCTGCAGATGACCCAGCTGACGGCCGAGGTCGGGCGGCTGAAGAAACACGTGTCCGGCCGCACCCGCTTTGAAGACCTGGTCGGCGACAGCCAGCCGATGAAACTGGTCAAGGCCTTCGGCGCCCGGGCGGCCAAATCCTCCATTCCCGTGCTGATCACCGGCGAGAGCGGTGTCGGCAAGGAAGTGATCGCGCGCGCCCTGCACGGCGCCAGCGACCGCGCCGGCAAGCCGTTCGTGGCCGTCAACTGCGGCGCCCTGCCCGCCAATCTGATCGAGTCGATCCTGTTCGGCCACGAGAAGGGCGCCTTCACCGGCGCGACCGACAAACACCCGGGCAAGTTCGCCGAGGCCAATGGCGGCACGCTTTTCCTGGATGAGATCGGCGAGCTGCCGCTGGACATGCAGGTCAAGCTGCTGCGCGCCCTGCAGGAGGGCGAGATCGACCCGGTCGGCGCCAAGCGGTCGGTCAAGGTCGATGTCCGCATCGTCTCGGCCACCAACCGCGATCCGGCGCAGCAGGTGAAGGACGGCCTGTTCCGCGAGGACCTGTATTACCGCCTGAACGTCTTCCCGATCGAAGCTCCGGCCCTGCGCGAGCGGCGCGAGGACATCCCGGCCCTGATCGACCATTTCATCGCCCGGTTCAATGTCGAGGAGGGCAAGCGCGTCATCGCCGCCTCGGCCGAGACCCTGGCTCTGCTGACCGCCTTCGACTGGCCCGGCAACGTCCGTCAGCTGGAGAACAGCGTCTATCGCGCCATCGTCCTGGCCGACGCCCCATATCTGCAACCGCACGATTTTCCGGCCATCTCGGGCGTGGCCATGCCGTTCGCGCCGACCGAGCCGGCGGCTGACAAGGCGGAAACGGGCGCCTATGCCGACCTTGCGCCCCTGCCCGACCAGCCGATCCGCATCCTGGACGACCGGGGCCATCTGCGCACCCTGGACGACATCGAACGCGATCTGATCCAGCACGCGATCGAGGTCTACGCCGGCCATATGTCCGAGATCGCCCGCCGGCTCGGCATCGGCCGCTCGACCCTGTACCGCAAGGTCCGCGAACAGGGGCTGGAGGGGTCGCTGAAGGAAATCGGCTGACGCCGTCCAGGACGGGACTGTCCCTTTAGGGCCACGGTCGGCCCGGGATCGGGGATTCTGTCAGGAAATTCATGCCCGGGACCAACGGAGGACGCATGGCCCGTGCGTTAGAGGCCTGACCCGGACGACGGGGTCCGGCGCAGAGACGTCGGCCCCGCCGCCGCCTCCCGCCTCCCCCACGCTGCCCGGAAAACCTGTTGATGACGATCGCCGCCGCTGTCCTGTACGCCCTCGCCTCCACGGCAAGTCCGGCGCCCGCCGCACCGACGCTTGTCCAGCAGGTGGAGACGCCGCAGGCTCAGCCGGCCTCGACCGCCGATGTTCAGGATCCTGATCCCGATGAGGAGATCCCGACCGGGTCGGCGACGTCCGACGCCTATGACCTGGGCGACGTCGTGGTCACCAGCTCGCGCCTGCGCGGCAGCGTCGAGAGCGACATCCAGCCCGACGTCGTCCTGGATGCCGAACAGATCAAGGCCTATGGCGCCTCGAACATCGCCGAACTGCTGACCGCGCTGGAGCCCCTGACCCGGTCGAGCCGCGGTCGCTCCGACGGCGGTCCGGTCCTGTTGCTGAACGGTCGGCGCATTTCCGGCTTCCAGGAAATCCGCGGCATCCCGACCGAGGCCATCGAGCGCACCGACATCCTGCCCGAGGAAGTGGCGCTGTCCTACGGCTACAGCGCCGACCAGCGGGTGGTGAACTTCGTCCTGAAGGCCGCCTTCCGCCAGGGTACGGCCTCGGCGCAGCTGAAGGCCCCGAGCCAGGGCGGTCGCGTATCCAGCGAGATCGACGGCAATTTCTTCAGCATCCAGAACGGCGACCGCTTCAATCTGGAGGTCGAGTATCAGCGCGACAGCGCCCTGTTCGAATCCGAACGCGACATCGCCCGCGAGCCGGGCGGCCAGCCGTTCGACCGGATAGGCAATGTCACCGGCCTGCCGAACGGCAGCGAGATCGACCCCGCCCTGTCGTCCCTTGCCGGATCGCCGCTGACCATCGCCGCTGTCCCGACCGGGGATCCGACCTTGGCCGGATTCGCGGCCGGCGCCGGCGCCCCGCGCACGGGCGATCTGACCGCCTGGCGCACCCTGCTGCCCAAGAGCGAGCAGTCCAGCCTGCGCGGGTCCTTCTCCCGCGATCTCAACGAGACGACCAAGGGCACGGTCAGCGTCAGCCTTGAGGATACCTCGAGCCAGAGCTTCCTCGGCCTGCCCGGCCTGACCCTGACCCTGCCCGGGGCCAACCCCTATTCGCCGTTCACCCGGGATGCGCTGCTGTACCGCTATGTCGATGCGCCGGATGTGATGACGCGCGACACCGACGGCCTCAGCGGCAATATCGCGGCCCTCGTCGACGGGTTTCTCGGCGACTGGCGCTACTCGGTCACCGGCACCTATGACCGGGCCGAGTCGGAATCGACCACCGGTCGCGGGTTCAATGCGGACGCCGTGCAGGCGCGCGTGAACGCCGGCGACCAGACGCTGAACCCCTTCGGCGACCTGCCGCGCGACCTGCTGACGCCGCTGACCGACACCTCGCGGTCGGTGACCTCGGGCGGCAATGTCGAGGGCGTGCTGAACGGCTCGGTGTGGGAAGCGCCCGCCGGCGAGCTGCAGTCGACCTTCAAATTCGGCCTCGACACCCGGTCGCTGGAGTCCGAGAGCCGCCGCAGCGGGGTCTTCAACGAAAGCGAACTGTCCCGCGACCGCGCCTACGGCACGGCCAACCTGACGGTGCCGATCGCCAGCCGCGATCGCGAGGTTCTGGCGGGTCTTGGCGACCTGTCGCTGAACTTCAACGCCGGCTATGACGAGGTCTCGGACTTCGGCGGCCTGACCAGCGTCGGCCTGGGCTTCAACTGGGCCCCGCGCGAGCCGGTGTCGTTCGTCGTCAGCTACAGCGAAGAGCACGGCGCGCCGTCGATCCAGCAGCTGAACGATCCCACGGTCGCGACGCCCAACACCCCGGTGTTCGACTATCGCACCAACCAGACGGTCAACGTCATTCGCATCGACGGCGGCAACCCGGACCTGTCCTCCGACAACCGTCAGGTGGTCAAGCTGGGCGTCAATCTGCGTCCGTTCAGCGCCCGCGATCTCAGCTTCAGCTCCAACTACACCTGGGCCCGGACGGACGACGCGATCACCGCCTTCCCGACCCTGACTGCGGATCTGGAAGAGGCCCTGCCGGAACGGTTTGTGCGCGACGCCGCCGGCAACCTGATCTCGTTCGACGCCCGCGCCCTGAACTACGAGCGCGCCGAGCGTCAGGACCTGCGCACCGGCTTCAACTACTCCCGAGCCTTCGGCGCCCCGACGGCGGGCGCGGCCGGCGAGCGCGGCGGGCGTGGCGGCCTGATGGCGGGCGCGGGCGGTCCCCCTCCGGGCGCCGGCGGCCCTCCCCGCGGCGGCGGCGGCGGCGGTATGCGCGGCGGCGGTGGCGGCGGGCGCGGTGGCGGCATGCAGCCGGGTCAGGGGCGTTTCAACCTGTCGATCTACCATACCTACCGCTACCAGGACGAGATCGTCATCCGCGACGGCCTGCCCGTGCTCGATCAGCTGAACGGCGCCGCCACCGGCAGCAGCGGCGGCGTGTCGAAGCAGGAGGTTCAGGTTCAGGCCGGCGTGTTCCGCAACGGCTTCGGCGGCTTCCTGAACGCCAACTGGCGCGAAGGCACCTTCGTCGACGGCGGGGCGGAGGGATCGGACCTGTTCTTCTCGGGCCAGACCAAGATCAATCTGAACGTCTTCGCCGACCTTTCGTCCCGCGCCGGTCTGGTGGCGAGGTTCCCGTGGCTTCAGGGCTCGCGCGTCAATCTGGGCGTCGAGAACCTGTTCGATTCCCGGCTCGAGGTCACCAGTTCGTCGTCGTCCGTGCCCCTGAACTACCAGCCCGACTTCCTCGACCCCCAGGGGCGCATCGTGCGCATCTCGTTCCGCAAGATCCTGTTCTAGGACAGGCGTCCACAATCGGGGCGGTTCAGGGCGAGTCCTTGTTCCGCCCCCATCGCCGTTTGGGCGCTTCGCCCCGGGCCTTGGCGGCGATTTCCTTCAGCTTGCGGCCCTGCATCGCCGACAGGGCCTGACCCGGCGCGCCCAGTTCGGGATCGCCGAAGGCGCGGCCGTGGGTCTGGACGCGCTCGCTGACCGATTCGATGAACTCGCCCTCCCAGTCCGACAGCGGAATGCCGGCCTTGTCGGCGGCGCGGCGGGCGCGCTTCAGGGCGTTGAGCGCCGCACGCTGATTGGCCTTGCGCTCGGCCTCGTAGGGACCGGGCGGGCTCTTCGCCCCGGCCCCGGATGCGGAAAGGCCGCCGGACCGGGTCATCCCCGAACCGACGGCCCCATGGCCCGTCTTGAAACCGGATTTGCGCTGCAACGGCTTCCCGCCGCTGCGGCTTTCAGGACCCCCGTTGATGGGCGTCCGCTTCAGGATCAGAGCTCGCCGAGCGCCGACAGATACAGGTCCAGGATCGCATCCTCTTCCTGACGCTTGGCCTTGTCCTGCTTGCGGATGCGGATGACCTTGCGAAGGATCTTGACGTCGTAGCCCTCGCCCTTGGCCTCCAGGAAGACCTCCTTCATGTCCGCCATGATGGCGGCCTTGTCTTCCTCCAGTCGCTCGATGCGCTCGATGATGGTGCGCAGACGGCCCTGGGCCGCCGAGTTCAGGACATCGCCGCTGGCGTCGAAGGAGGCGTCGTCGGCCATGGGGAAACTCCGGGAAGGCGAACTGTGAAGGGGCGGACGCTAACCACGTTGAGGCGCAAGCCTCAACAGCGGGCACGAAAAAGGCTGCGGACAACATCCGCAGCCTGTCGATAGTCAGACCGGATCGGTCGGTGCGCGCCTCAATCGGCGCGCGACCGGATCAGCCCTGCTTCGCCTTGAAGCGCGGGTCGGTCTTGTTGATCACAAAGACCACGCCCTTGCGGCGAACGATCTTGCAGTCCCGGTGGCGGGTCTTGAGCGACTTGAGCGAGCTGCGGACCTTCATGGTCGGACGTCCTGGGGCAAAGCAAAATAAAAGAGCCGCAAGTCGAGCCTGCGGCGGAGCGGTGCGTATAGAGAAGCCGGTGTCTCCCGTCAACCAAAGGCGACACGATCGAACGCCGCTTTTTATCGCGCGGTCCGCGATGTCGCGCGCTTGTGATTGCACTGTCGAGTCCCGGGACACTAGACCTTACCTTATGCGCTTTGATTACCGACTTGCCCTGATCCTCTGTGTCGCCGCCTGCGCGCCGATGCTGCCGCCGCCGCCGGTCTCGCCGCCGCCGGGGCCAGGGCCGACGCCGGCCGCGCCGGCCGGGCCCACGCCCCGGCCCACGCCCGCCCCGGCCGGCGGCTATGACCAGCCCGGCTTCGAGGGCTGGAAACAGGGTTTCCTGAACCGCCACGGCGGCGCCCGTCGCGCCGCCTATGAACGCGAACTGGCCGGCCTGACCCCCGATCCCGATGTCGTCCGCCTCGACGGCAACCAGCCCGAGTTCAGCCGCCCCGCCGGCGCCTATGTCCAGAACGCGGTCTCGGCGTCCCGAATCGCCGAGGCCCGCCGCCGCGCCGATGTCGTGCCATGGAGCGTGACCCAGCGATTTGGCGTGCCGTCCGAGATTCTGGTCGCCATCTGGGCGCAGGAATCCAGCTTCGGCCAGGTCCAGGGCGACAAGGATGTAATCCGGTCGCTGGCCACCCTCGCCTATGACGGCCGCCGCCGCGACTGGGCCGAGGGCCAGCTGCGCGACGCCCTGAACATCGTCGTCGACGGCCGCCGCGAACGCTCGGGCCTGAAGGGCAGCTGGGCCGGGGCCATGGGCCAGACCCAGTTCATGCCCGACAACTATCTGCGTCTCGGCGTCGATCAGAACGAGGACGGCCACGTCGATATCTGGGGCTCCGACGTCGACGCCCTCGCCTCGGCCGCCAATCTGCTGGCCCAGGCCGGGTGGAAACGGGGCCAGAGCTGGGGCTATGAGGTCGTCCTGCCCCAGGGCTTCGACTACGCCGAGGCCGAGGGGCCGAAGCATCCGTGGAGTTTCTGGCGCCAGCGCGGCGTGACCCTGGCCAGCGGTGGCCAGCCCTCCGGCGCGGAGGCCGCCGAGGACGCCGTCATCCTGCTGCCCCAGGGCGCGCGCGGTCCGGCCTTCCTGGCCCTGCCCAACCATTATGTGATCCGGCGTTACAACAACTCGGTCAGCTACGCCCTGGCCATCGGCCTGACCGCCGACGGCGTGGCGGGCAAGCCGGGCCTGGTCGCGACCTGGCCCAGCGACGCTCCGTTGTCGCGCGACCAGCGGTTCGCCGCCCAGAACGGCCTCGCCCGCCTCGGCTACGATCCCGGCGGCGTCGACGGCGTCATCGGCGCCGGCACCCGCGCCGCCCTCCGCAAATGGCAGATCGCCAACGGCCGCCTGGCCGACGGCTATCTGACGGCGGCGTTGGCGGACGAACTGGCGACGGCGAGCCGGTAAAAGCGCCCTCTCCCGGCGGGAGAGGGATTCTACTCCTTCAACCGCCAGGTGGCGCCGGTCGGGCTGTCCATCACCACGACGTTGAGCGCCGTCAGCCGGTCGCGGATGCGGTCGGCGGCGGTCCAGTCCTTGGCGGCGCGGGCGGTGACCCGCTCGGCCAGCAGGCCCTCGACCTCGGTCTTCAGCGTGTCGTCGGCGCCGCCCTCGAACCACTGGTCCGGCGTCGACAGCAGCACGCCCAGGATGGCGCCGGAGGCCAGCAGCTCCGCCTTGGCGATCCCCACCGCGTTCAGGTCGCCCGCCGTCATGGCGCGTTCGATCTCGCTCGACAGGGCGAACAGTTTCGACATGGCGCCCGGCGTGTTCAGGTCGTCATGGATGGCCTCGAGGAACTCGGGCGACGGCATGTCGCCCCTGGCCTCGACATCGGCGCAGCGACGCAGGGCGCCGTACAGCCGGTCAAGGTTCTTGCGCGACTGGTCCAGCAGGCTCTGGTTCCAGTCCAGCGGCTGGCGATAGTGGGCGCTCAGCAGGGCCCAGCGAACCACCTCGCCCGGCATCGTCTGGACCAGGTCGTGCAGCAGCAGGACGTTGCCGATCGACTTGGACATCTTCTCGGCGTCCACGGTCAGGAAGCCGTTGTGCATCCAGTAGCGGCTGTATTCGGCCGGCGCCGCGTCGCTGTGGGCGTGGCCGTGGGCGCAGACGCCCTGGGCGATCTCGTTCTCGTGGTGCGGAAAGACCAGGTCGATGCCGCCGCCATGGATGTCGATCGGCAGACCCAGGGTCTCCTCGATCATTGCCGAGCATTCGATGTGCCAGCCGGGACGCCCCTCGCCCCAGGGCGACGGCCACGACGGCTCATCGGCCTTGGACGGCTTCCACAGCACGAAGTCGTGCGGATTGCGCTTGTAGGGGGCGACCTCGACCCGGGCCCCGGCGATCATGTCGTCCAGGTTGCGGCCCGACAGGGCGCCATAGGCCGGATAGGCCGAGACATCGAACAGCACATGGCCTTCCGCCACATAGCCGCAGCCGGCGTCCACGATCTGGCCGATCTGGGCCACGATGGCGTCGATGTGGTCGGTGACGTGCGGGGCGACGTCCGGCGGCGACACGTTCAGCGCCGTCATGTCCGCCAGATAGGCGGCCTCATAGCGGGCCGTGACCTCGCCGATCGGCACGCCTTCGCGCGCGGCCTTCTGGTTGATCTTGTCGTCCACGTCGGTGACGTTGCGGGCGTAGATCACGGCGTCGGCGCCGTACTCGCGGCGCAACAGCCGGACCAGCACATCGAACACCACCGGCGGGCGCGCATTGCCGATATGGGCGAAGTCATAGACCGTCGGGCCGCAGACGTAGAGCGTCACCCGGTCTGGATCGCGCGGCGTGAACACGCGCTTTTCACGGTGCAGGGTGTCGTAAATGGAAAGCGTCATAGTGAGGCGGCGGCCTTGAGTTTTCTTGCGGGACGGACTGGAGGTCCCATATAGCCGCCAAGCTGATAAACAATCCTCCCGACTATTTTAAGGGCAAGGCGGTGTTCGCGCCTTCCGGCCCCTTCGAGACCGATCCATGAGCCTGACGCCCGCCAAGCCTGTTCTCGTTTCCGATCAACCCGCCCGCCCGACGCGCGAGCAGGCGATGGAGGCCGTGCGCACCCTGATCGCCTGGTCCGGCGACAACCCCGCCCGGCCAGGCCTGATCGACACGCCCAAGCGCGTGGTCGACGCCTATGGCGAATGGTTTGAAGGCTATGAAGCCGATGTGGCGCGCGAACTGTCGCGCACCTTCGAGGACGTCCAGGGCTATGACGACATGGTCATCCTGCGCGACATCGAGGTCGAGAGCCACTGCGAGCACCACATGGCCCCGTTCCTCGGCAAGGCCTATGTCGCCTATATTCCGGCGGAAAAGGTCGTCGGCATTTCCAAGATCGCCCGCGTGGTCGAGATCTTCGCCAAACGGCTTCAGAACCAGGAAACCCTGACCAACGACATCGTCGGGGCGATCGAATCGCACCTGGCCCCCGCCGGGGTGGCCGTCCTGATCGACGCCGCCCACCAGTGCATGACCACCCGCGGCGTGCATCACCGCCATGTCTCCACCATCACGACCCGGTTCACCGGCGCCTTCAAGACCGATCCGGCCCTGGTCGAGCGGTTCCTGAAACTCGCCCGGGGCTGATCCGCGCCGCCGCGCGGCCCGCGACCGCATGAGAAAAGCGACGCAAGGGAACGGATCGGGCCCCGAGACCGCTTTACAAGCGCAGCCCTGCCGGTAAAGAAACGGGCAAGAACCATCAGCGCGGCCTCATCGTCGGACGATGCGGACCCCCACGGAGAGATCTAGAGCATGGCAGGTAAACTCTCGGGCGCCGGCGCGTCGACCGGCAAGACGATCGAGCAGAACTCGGACATCAACGTCACGCCGTTCGTGGACATCATGCTGGTGCTGCTGATCATCTTCATGGTCTCGGCCCCGCTGGCCACCGTCTCGATCCGCCTCGACCTGCCGCCGGCGACCCCGCCCGCGCCGAACGAGGTCCAGAAAGAGCCGGTCTATATCTCCATCCAGGACTCGGGCTCGATCTTCATCGCCGAGCGTCAGAGCACCATCGAGACCCTGGCCTCCGACGTCTGCGTCGCCGTCGGCAACCCGACTGGCCTGGGCTGCACCGAGGAACGCGTGTTCGTCCGCGCCCAGCCCGACGTGAAGTACAACCAGTTCATGGAGGTCATGAACGACCTGCAGAAGAACGGCTTCTTCAAGGTCGGCCTGCTGAACGAAGACATCGAATAGGCCTTCGCCCTTCGCAAACGACAAAGGCCGCGCCCTCCGGGACGCGGCCTTTTCTTTGCCTGAATGTCAGCCGCAGATAACAGGGTTCTGTTCTCGATGCGGAGATCACCATGGCGACCCGGATTCAACGACCCGGCCTCAAGGCCGTCCTTCAGAACTCGGACATCAACGTCACCCCCTTCGTCGATATCATGCTGGTGTTGCTAATCATCTTCATGGTCTCCGCGCCTCTGGCGACGGTCTCACTCCGTTTAGATTTGCCGCCTGCCGCGCCAATCAACACCGGCGTAGTGCAGGAGCCCGTCTATATTACGCTCCAGACATCCGGGGCGATCTTCGTCGTGGATCGCCCATCCTCCCTCGACACATTGGCCAAGGACGTCTGCGCGGCGGTTGGTGGCGGGGACTGCACGGACAAACGTATCTTCGTGCGCGGCCAGCCCGACGTCTCCTATCGGTCGTTCATGTCGGTCATGAATGATCTGCAGGCGAACGGCTTCTTCAAGGTCGGCCTGCTGAACGAAGACATCGAATAGGCATTCGCCATTCGCAAACGACAAAGGCCGCGCCCTCCGGGACGCGGCCTTTTTGTTTGGACCAAATATCGAGCTAGGCTGCGATCATGACCCGCGACGATGTCGAGGCCCTGATCCTGTCGCTGCCGGCCACGGAGCGCGGCTCGGCCTATGGCATGCCGGCCTTCCGGACCGCCGGGAAGTTCCTGACCCGAATCCGGTCCGAGGACGACAGCGTGGTCATCCACCTCGACAATCTCGACGAGCGTGAGCTGTTGATCGAGATGGACCCCGGGACGTTCTTCTTCACCGACCACTACCGCAACCACGCCATGGTGCTGGCCCGGATCGGGTCCGTTCAGCCTGACTGGCTGCGCGCCATGATGGCGCGGCGCTGGCGGCGGGTGGCGCCGAAAAGCCTGCAAAAGGCGCATCCGACCCTTCCGGGTGAGCCCTCCGGCGCCTAACTCTGCCCTCCCCTCTGAAGGAGCCGCGCCCATGCCGATCGCCCAGCCCAGCCTCACCGTCGACGACGTCACCATCCCCCTGCTGGGCTTCGGGACCTGGCAGCTGGAGCCCGAGGACGCCCGCCGGATGGTGGCCGAGGCCCTGCGCATCGGTTATCGCCACATCGACACGGCCTGGATCTACAAGAACGAGGCGGCGGTCGGCGACGGCATCCGCGACGCCATCGCCGCCGGCCATGTCACGCGCGACGAGATCTTTCTGACGACCAAGATCTGGGTCGAT
>Ga0247731_1000503_pt1 | contig 10681 bp, 8 predicted proteins | sample UWRJL088202R2_FD_180938 | JGI IMG/M metagenome (GOLD analysis project Ga0247731, IMG submission 180938) | Plant litter microbial communities from Arlington Agricultural Research Station in Wisconsin, United States - UWRJ-L088-202R-2 | ecosystem: Environmental > Terrestrial > Plant litter >...
GCGACCTGCTGGGCATCGCCCAGACCGGCACCGGCAAGACCGCCGCTTTCGCCCTGCCGATCCTGCACCGCCTGGCCGAAGACCGTAAGCCCGCGCCGCGTCGCGGCTTCCGCTGCCTGGTCCTGTCGCCGACCCGCGAACTGGCCACCCAGATCGCCGACAACTTCAAGGCCTATGGCAGCCACATGGGCCTGACCGTCGCCACCATCTTCGGCGGCGTGAAGTACGGCCCGCAGATGAAGGCCCTGGCGGCCGGCGTCGACGTGGTCGTGGCCACCCCGGGCCGCCTGATGGACCACCTGGGCGAAAAGTCCGCCCACCTGAACGGCGTCGAGATCTTCGTGCTCGACGAAGCCGACCAGATGCTGGACCTGGGCTTCGTGGTGCCGATCCGCAAGATCGCCAGCCAGCTGCCCAAGGAACGCCAGAACCTGTTCTTCTCGGCCACCATGCCCAGCGAGATCGGCAAGCTGGCCGGCGAGCTGCTGAAGAATCCGGCCCAGGTGTCGGTGACCCCGCAGGCCACCACGGTCGAGCGCATCGACCAGTCGCTGATCTACATCGAAGCCCAGCGCAAGCGTCCCCTGCTGGCCGAACTGCTGGCCGACAAGGCCGTCGAGCGCGCCATCGTCTTCACCCGCACCAAGCGCGGCGCCGACCGCGTGGCCAAGTACCTGGTCGCCAGCGGCATCGAGTCCGCCGCCATCCACGGCGACAAGACCCAAGGCCAGCGCGAACGGGCTCTCGCCTCGTTCAAGGCCGGCCAGGTCAAGGCGCTGATCGCCACCGACATCGCCGCGCGCGGCATCGACGTCAACGACATCAGCCACGTCTTCAACTTCGAGCTGCCCAACGTGCCCGAAGCCTATGTCCACCGGATCGGCCGCACCGCCCGCAAGGGCAAGGACGGCATCGCCATCAGCTTCTGCGCCGATGACGAACGTCCGCTGCTGAAGGACATCCAGAAGGCCACCCGCCAGACGATCCCGACCTTCGACCGTCGTAACGACAAGAACCTGGCGGCCGCCGCCGCCGTGGCCGACAAGCTGGCTCCGCCGGAGAAGTACGTCGATCCGCGCCGCGCCGACCCGCGTAACAACGTCCCCTCGGAACTGCGCAAGCAGCGTAACCGGGGCGGTCGTCCGGGCGGCGCCGGCGCCAACGCCGGTGGCGGCAATGGCGGCGGCCAGGGCAAGCCGGGCGGCCAGGGTCGCGGCGACAACCGGGGTCGCAACGGCGGCGGCCAAGGCCAGGGCCAAGCCCAGGGCGCGGCCAAGTCGGGCGGCGATTTCCGCGGTCCCAAGCGGGCCAACGGCGCCGCCGACCAGCGCTGGAACCCGATCGACTAACCCACGTCTGCGTCGGCTAGCCGACAGCAACTGAATGAAATGACGGCCGTTTTCGTCCCCTGGGGCGGAAGCGGCCGTTTTTCTTTGGGTCAGAGTCCCATGCGACTCCAGGGCTCTTGAAACCCCGCTTTCTATGAGGTCTGCTGCACCTTGACCGTTGCAGACGGTCGGCAAGGAACACGGGCATGGTGGATACCCGTGATCAGGGACACGCCCTAGGCCAACGATCGCGCGAGGACATGCGCGGGCGGATGGCGGCGTTCGACTGGGCCGCCACGTCGCTGGGCCCACGCTCGACCTGGTCGCACAGCCTCAACTTCGCGGTCGAGATGATCGTGGCCAGCGACTTCCCCATGGCCCTGCGCTGGGGCGGCGAGCTGGTGCTGATCTATAACGACGCCTACGCCCCGATGCTGGGCGCGCGCCATCCGGGCGCCCTGGGCAAGAGCTTCGCCGAAGCTCCGCCGACCTCGGCCGCCGACGCCGAGCTGCCCGAGCTGGATATCCTGGCCGGACGCAGCGGCGGCACCCTGATCGAAGACCTGCACCTGCCCACGATCCACGGCGACGGCTCGGTGACCGAGGGCTATTTCACCATCCGTCTCAGCCCCCTGCCCGATCCGGAAGCGCCGTCCGGCGTCGGCGGGGTGCTGATCGTCCTGGCCGAGACCACCCGCCGGGTGCGGGCCGAGAAGGCGCTGCGGTCCAGCGAGGAGCGCTACCAACTGGCCCTGGAAGCGGCCAGCGGCGTGGGCACCTGGGACTGGGATATCGCCGCCGACAAGGTCTATGCCGACCCCCGCTACGCGCAGTTCCACGCTGTCGATCCCGCGCGCGCCGAGGTCGGCGTGCCGTTCGCCGAGATCTCGGCCTCGGTCCATCCCGACGACCACGCCCGCATGCTGGCCTCGGGCCGCACCGCCCTGAAGTCCACCGGCGACTTCCTGGAGGAGTACCGCCTGGTCCAGGCCGACGGGACGGTCAAATGGGTGCAGGCGCGCGGCCGGGTCGAGCGCGACGCCCGGGGCTGGGCCGTGCGCCATCGCGGGGTGATGGTCGACATCACCGAGCGCAAGCGGATCGAGGCGGCCCTGGAGGCCACCGAGGCCGACCTGCGCATCGCCGTCGAGGCCGCGGGCCTGGGCCGCTGGGACCACAACCCGGTCACCGGCGACCGCTACTGGGACAACCGCTGCCGCGAGATCTACGGCCTGCCGCAGGACGCGATCGACAACCCGCTCAACGCCTTCGAGCGCCTGGTCCATCCCGACGACCTGCCCGGCCTGATGGACGCCGTCCGCCTGGCCATGAACCCGGCCAGCGACCACACCCTCAACCGCGAATACCGCATTCACCGCGACAACGACAAAGCCCCGCGCTGGGTCGAGACCTTCGGCCAGGCCTTCTTCAGCAAGGGGGTCTGCGTGCGTTTCGTCGGCGTGGTCTCCGACGTCACCGAGCGCAAGGCGGCCGCCGCCGACCAGATCCTGCGCGAGGCGACCATGGCCCTGGCCCTGGACGCCGGCAATGTGGGCACCTGGGACTACGACGTCGCCAGTCAGGTCCTGCGCTGGTCCGAGCGCGGCTACGACATGTTCGGCATGGCGCCGGGGGCTGAAGCGGGGCTGGACGACTTCTACGCCGCCATGCATCCCGAGGACCGCGAGGACACCCGCCGAGCCTTGCTGGCCTCGATGAACCCGAAGGTGCGCGCCAATATCGACGTGGAGTACCGCACGATCGGCCGCGACGACGGCCAGGAGCGCTGGATCTCGGCCAAGGGGCGCGGCTTCTTCGACGAGGCCGGCCGGCCCGCCCGGGTGGTCGGCGCCACTGTCGACATCACCGAGCGCAAGCGGGCCGAGCTGCACCTGCGGCTGCTGGTCAACGAGCTGAACCACCGGGTGAAGAACTCGCTGGCCACCATCCAGGCCATCGCCGCCCAGACCTTCCACGCCGCCCGCTCGCTACCCCAGGCTCAGGAGGCCTTCTCGGCCCGCATCGTCGCGCTCGCCGAGGCCCACGACCTGCTGACCCGCGAGAACTGGGAGGGGGCCGACCTCGCCGACCTGCTGAAACGGCTGGAAATCCTGCACGGCGGCGTCCTGCATGAGGGCGACCCACGCTTCGTGTTCAGCGGACCGCCGGTGCGGCTGTCGCCGCGCATGGCCCTGTCGCTGTCGATGGCCTTGCACGAACTGGCGACCAACGCGGTCAAGTACGGGGCGCTTTCGAACCTGCACGGCCAGGTTCGGATCGCCTGGACGGTCACGCCGGCCAAGGGTCCTGGCGGCCATCCGCGCCTGAGCCTCACCTGGACCGAAACCGGCGGCCCGCCTGTCTCGGCCCCCACCCGACGCGGCTTCGGCTCACGGCTGATCGAGCGCGGCCTGGCGGCGGAACTGTCGGGCGAGGCCCATATCGACTTCGAACCGGGCGGCGTGGTGTGCCGGATCGAGGCGGGGCTGGAGGGGTAGTCTCTCGCACCCTGCGGCCACCGAATGTTGTCATCCCGGAAACCCCGCAGGGGTTGTCCGGGACCCAGGGGACTGGGCAAAAGCGGTGCGGTTCACCTGGGTCCCGGACAGCGCTACGCGCTTCCGGGATGACAACCGTTTAGTGCGAATTGGGAAGGGTTCAGGACCCTGCGACGGTCGGCTTCGGGAGCTTGGCGCCAACCGGCTTCACCGCCTGGAACGCCATCGCGCAGAGCGCCATCACCGCCACCGGCGCAAGGGCCAGCAGCCACACCAGCACGACCAGCGCCAGCTGCAGCGCGCTGACCACCACGACCAGGAGCTTGGAGTCCTGGCGGTCCTGAACGGAAAGAGCGTGCGGAGCGGGCATGCGTACTCTCAAATCCTACGAACTGCCCCGACCCACGGATGAGCCTAGCCGCGACGCAATGTCGCGCAATCGGGTAAAACCCTAATCCAAGCTTTACCTTGTTCGCAAGTTTACCGTGCTTGCAAGTTTACCGTGTTCATAGGTGGCTTTCGCACCGCCGATAAGCCTACCGCGTGCGCAGGTTTCGGGCGATCTGGGCGTCGCTGCGCCTCAGGCTGAGCAGGGCCAGGCCCGCCAGGCCTAGGGGGATCAGGGCCCAGGCCCAGAAGCCGGCCACGGCGATGCCGGTGGCGCCGGCCAGCAGGGCCGAGACCAGCATCTCGGCGACGGTGGCCATCCACGACGCCCCGCCGCGCCGCTTGAAGTCCGAGCGCTTGCCCGGCCGCTGGTGCCAGATGTTGATCAGGCCGCTGCTCCAGGCGGCCAGGATCGCGCCCAGCACGGTCCAGGCGGCGGCGATCGGGGCGAACCAGGCCAGGACGGCGACCGGCAGGGCCAGGAAGGCCAGCACCGGGATCAGGGCGGCGGCCAGCTTGGCCCGGCGCAGGGTGTGGATGCGGGCCGGCGACACGCTGAGCAGGTCCGGCGCCTCCTCGGCCGACAGGGTGATCCAGGCCAGGCTCCCGGCCACCTGTCCCGCCAGGAAGGCCAGCACGCCGGCCCCGCCCGCCAGGGCCGCGCCGGTCCCTTGGGCGGCGTTGCGGCTGAGCACCAGGGCGGTGGGGATCAGGTACAGCATCCGCAGCAGCACCTGGGACAGCAGCGCCGCGTCGCGTCCGATCAGCAGCAGCTCCTTGCGCAGGGTGGCCAGGAACGGACCGGCGGCGAAGACGCGGCGCGCCGAGGCGCGGCTCTCGCGGGTCGGCTTGGCGGCGGTCTTGCCCTGGGTGGCGGCGGCCGCGTCGGAGAACCGGCGGCCCAGGGCCAGCGAGGCCAGGGCGAACAGCGCCGCCGCGCCCGCCAGCAGGGCCAGCAGCGGCAGGGGCTCGCCCAGCATGGCCCGCAGCGGCAGGCTGGCGATCGGCGGCGGCTTCAGCCGGCCTTCCTGGGCCTGGCGGGTGATCTCACCGAACAGGCTGCTGCTGCGCTGCTCGCCCAGGATGGTGCGGGTCTGGCTGACCAGGAAGAAGGCCGCCCCGACCAGGGCCGCCATCACCTGGGCCACGGTGCGGGTGCGGCGCGGGCCGATCAGGGCGAACAGCCCCATGGCCAGCAGCAGCCCCACCGCCGTCGCCGCCAGGGCCAGGGAGCCCAGCACGCCGAGCAGGCCGATCCAGCCCGGATGGCCGTACAGCACCGAAGGCAACAGCAGCGGCGTGACCATCACCGCGAAGATGGTGATCACCCCGCCCGCCACGCCCAGCGAGCGCACGAACAACACCTTGGCCGGTCCGATCGGCGAGGAGAACAGCAGGTCCAGGTCGCCCCGGTCGTACAGCGCCTCGCTGGACGCGCTCAGGGTCTGGGACAGCATCAGGGTGAAGACCACCGCGCTGCCCAGGGCCGCGATGCTGATCGACACCGGCGTGATCGGAATCTGGTGGCCATGCAGCGCCAGGGCCGCCAGCACCCCGCCGCCCAGCAGCATCGTGGCCACCACGATCAGGCTGATCAGCCCCCGCGCGCCCTTGCCGGCTCGACCGGTGCGGAAGTTGCGCCAGTAGATCCGCATCTCATGGGCCAGCAGCCAGGGGATGGAGCCGGGCGCGAACAGGCTCACGCGGCGGACTCATCGCTAGCGGTCAGCTGCAGGAAGACGTCCTCCAGCGTGCCGTCCTGGCCCTCGCCGGCCTGACTGCGCAAGGCGTCCAGCGTGCCCTCGGCCAGCAGGCGGCCGCCGGCGATGATGCCGATGCGGTCGGCCATGCGCTCGGCCACTTCGAGAATGTGGGTGGTGAGGATCACCGTGCCGCCGGCGTCGACGCGCTCCTGCAGCATGTCCTTGACCAGGCGGGCGGCGGCCGCATCCAGGCCCGTCAGCGGCTCGTCCAGGATCAGCAGGCGCGGATCGTGGATCAGCGCCCCGGCCAGGGCCACCTTCTGCTTCATGCCGCGCGAGAAGCCCTCGCAGCGCGTGCGCGCCTCGCCGGTCAGGCCAAGCTTGGACAGCAGTTGCTCGGCCCGGGCCTTGGCGGCCTTGGGCTCGACGTTCCACAGGCCGGCCACGAACTCCAGATATTCCAGCGGCGTCAGCTTGTCGTAGACCATGGCCTCGTCGGGGGCCCAGGCGGTGATCGCCTTGGCGCCGGCCGGATCGGCCCGGGCGTCGACGCCGAAGATGTGGATCTCGCCCTTGTCCGGCTTGGTCAGCCCCGCGACCATCCGCAACGTCGTGGTCTTGCCCGCCCCGTTGGGCCCCAGCAGGGCGTAGAGCTCGCCCGCGTGGACGGTGAGGTCCAGGTCGGTGACCGCCGGCTTGATGAAGGTCTTGTCGAGGCCGCGGACAATCAGAGCTTCGGTCAAAACGCGGCGTCTCCCCAGATGACGCGCGCATGTGAACGCGATTGAGACGGCGGTTTCAAGCGGCGGGTGTCGGTGAGTGGGTGGAGAAAGTTATCCACAGGGCCTGGCGCTCTTCCTTCTTCCCTTGCGGGAGAAGGTGGCCCGCGCAGCGGGTCGGATGAGGGGTTGAAGATCGGATCCGCCGCGACAGGCCGAAAGGTTGCTCGCGGCGGTTCTCGTTTGAGAGACCCCTCACCCGACGGTCCTTCGGACCGCCACCCTCTCCCGCAAGGGGAGAGGGAACAGGAAAGCTATTGAAAAAAGCCGCTTATCCCCGCTCCCCGCCGAACAAACCCCAGCCCCTTCAACCTCTTGCACGAAAACGCACGTTTCCGATCCCCACCCTCCGGAACGGCCTCACACTGTGGTCATGACCCAAGCCCACACCCCCGCCGCCTCCGCCGCCTGGTGCCAGGCCCTGCAACTGAAGCTGATGGCCGCGTTGGACGCCGCCTGGTCGCTGATCGACCGCAGCGACGACCCCGCCGTCCTGCGCCGGGCCCGCGACAAGGCCAAGGCGATCGGCGAGCTGGCCGCCGTGGCCCGCAAGGTCGGGCTGATCATCCCTCCGGCCCGCAAGGCCCCAGCGCAGGCCCAGGCCGCGACCCAGGCCGTCGCCGAGGTCGGCGCGATGGCCCAGGCGCTGGCGCCGGTCGCCGCCCCAATGGCCGCTCAAGCCGAACACGCCCGTCGCGCGCTGGACAAGCTCAAGGGCGGCGGCCGCGGCCGGCTGTAGCCGCGCCTCTCGCCCCCCGATCGTCACACCTCGTTAAGCGCGACGGTTAACCCCTGACTCACGTCTCCGAAACCCGGTCTTTACCCCCGTGCTGTATCACTCTGAACCAACAAGAGCCCTGTCCCACGTCGGACGCGGCCGGTTCAGTGGGTGCCTTCCAATGTCCAAGACGGTTCTCGTCGTCGATGACGATCCGACCCAACGCCGCCTGATCCAGGCCGTGCTCGAGCGCGAAGGCTTCGCGGTCTCGCACGCCGAGAACGGCGACGCGGCCATGGCCCACCTGGCCAGCGGCGCGCCCGTCGACGTGGTCCTGCTGGACCTGGTCATGCCGGGCCTGTCAGGCCAGGACGCGTTGAAGGAAATGCGCGCCCGCGGCTTCGTCCAGCCCGTGATCGTGCTGACCGCCAGCGGCGGCGTCGACACCGTGGTCAAGGCCATGCAGGCCGGCGCCACCGACTTCTTCATCAAGCCCGCTTCCCCTGAGCGCATCACCGTCTCGATCCGCAACGCCCTGTCGATGGGCGACCTGAAGGGCGAGGTCGAGCGCCTGACCAAGCGCGCTGGCAACCGCACCACCTTCGCCGACCTGATCGGAACCTCGCCCGCCATGACCCTGGTCAAGCGCATGGGCGAGCGGGCCGGCAAGAGCTCGATCCCCATCCTGATCACCGGCGAGAGCGGGGTCGGCAAGGAGCTGATCGCCCGCGCCGTGCACGGCGCTTCGGACCGCGCCGGCAAGCCCTTCGTGGCCGTCAACTGCGGCGCCATTCCGGAGAACCTGGTCGAGTCGATCCTGTTCGGCCACGAGAAGGGCAGCTTCACCGGCGCCACCGACAAGCACCTGGGCAAGTTCAAGGAGGCCGACGGCGGCACCCTGTTCCTCGACGAGGTCGGCGAGCTGCCGCTGGACATGCAGGTCAAGCTGCTGCGCGCGCTGCAGGAGGGCGAGATCGATCCGATCGGCTCCAAGCGCTCGCAGAAGGTGGACGTGCGCATCGTCTCGGCCACCAACCGCGACGTGGCCCACGCCGTCGAGCAGGGCCGGTTCCGCGAGGACCTCTACTACCGCCTGAACGTCTTCCCGATCGAGGCCCCGTCCCTGCGCGAGCGCCGCGACGACATCCCCGCCCTGGTCGAGGCCTTCATCCGCCGCTTCAACGTCGAAGAGGGCAAGCGGGTGGTCGGCGCAGCGCCGGAGACCCTGGCCTTCCTCCACGCCTTCGACTGGCCCGGCAACGTGCGCCAGCTGGAGAACGCGGTCTATCGCGCCATCATCCTGGCCGACGCGCCCTATCTGCAGCCCTACGACTTCCCGGCCATCTCGGGGATCGTCGCGCCGCCTCCGGAAGCCGCCGCGCCGGTCACGCCCGACCTGCCGGCCGTGCTGCAAGCGGCCCACGCCGCCATGGCCCGCACGCCCGCCCCGGACTCGCCGGTCCGCATCCTCGACGATCGCGGGCACCTGCGGACCCTGGAAGAGATCGAGCGCGACCTGATCCAGCACGCCATCGAGGTCTATGCCGGCCACATGTCGGAAGTCGCCCGCCGCCTGGGCATCGGCCGCTCGACCCTGTACCGCAAGGTGCGCGAGCAGGGCATCGAGGTGGACTTCAAGGAAGCTTCGTAGGGGGATTCTCACCGCCCACTTCCATCCGCTCTTCCCGGCGAAGGCCGGGACCCAGATGGAATGGCGGTGGGGTTGACGCCAAAGGCTCTGAGCGCTTCCAGCCCACCACACCGCTATGGGATCTGGATCCCGGCCTTCGCCGGGAAGAGCGGAGTTAAGGGGCGGCGCTTTAACGTCAGGCCGTGGCCTCTAGCGGCAGCGGAACCACCGCCGCGCTCGCCTCCTCCGGCCGGGTCCAGCCGGCGTCGCAGCGGCGCACCAGGCCTTCCTGCTCCAGGCCCTGAAGCTCCAGCATCACCGCCGCCAGCGGAACCGCGCGGCCCCACCGCCGGGTCAGCTTGCGAGCGATCTCCGAGGCCGTGATCGCCGCCTCGCCCTTGCCCAGCACCAGCAGGATCATGTCGCGAGCCGAGCGCCCCTTGCGGCCGCGACGCGACGCGGCGGCGGGCGCGAAGCTGGCGGCCTCGCCCTCGGCCAGTCCGCCGCGCTCGATCGCCCCGAGCGCCAGGCTCAGCGCCCGCAGCTCGTCCTCGAACGGCGCCTGGGCCCGTCGCTGGGCCTCCAACATGCGGGTCTCCAGCTCGACCTTCCGCCGCAGCAGGTAGTCATAGATTGTGGTCGCCATCTTGGGCTGCCTGTCGTGCGTGAGACTTCCCCCCGCGGTCACGCTGTCGCGGCGCCTGCGGCAGTCGTTTTCTACGACGCCGCAGGCGGTAAAATCGATTAAAAGCAATGCGTTATGCGATACACAACTGTCCGCCCGTTTCCTTACCGAAAACCTAACGCCGCTCTTCGAACACCATTGTTTGGTGAAAAACGGGGACCATATTCGCGCGTTGAGGCCGCTCCTGAGGGGCTTTTCAGGGTTTCACCCCAGACCCGAGCTTGGCCTTGAGTCGCTTAGTCGTCGTCGGACGCCTCGGCTGGCGCGCGAGCCGGGCCGCGACGGCCAAAGCCCTTGCCGCGTGACATCGGCTTGCGCTCGCCCTTAGCCTTGGCGGCGATTTCCTTGAGCTTGATGGTCTGGTTGACCGACATCGCCTGGCCCGCGCCGCCCTTCTCGGGATCGCCGAACGCGCGGCCATAGGTCTCGATGCGCTGGACGACCGAGCCCAGGAACTCGCCCTCCCACTCGGAAAGCTCGATCCCGGCGAGGTCGGCCGTGCGCTTGGCGCGCTTGAGCGCGTTGAGGGCGGCCTTGCGGGCTTGAGCTCGGGGGTCTGGCGGCTTCTTGGCGCGCATGGCGTCAGACTAGCGGGCGTCGGCGGCGCGACGCACGCGGAAAAATTCGCATCTCACCCTCTCCCGCTGGGAGAGGGTGAGCTTCTAGCCTTTAGATCTCGCCGATGGCCGACAGGTACAGGTCCAGGATCGCGTCCTCTTCCTGGCGCTTGGCCCGGTCGGTCTTACGCAGGCGGACGACCTTGCGCAGGATCTTGACGTCGAAGCCGTTGCCCTTGGCTTCGAGGTAGACTTCCTTGATCTGCTCGGCGATCTCGGCCTTCTCGACTTCCAGGCGCTCGACCCGGTCGATGATGCTCTTCAGCTGGCCTTGGGCGGTGGAGTTGAGCACGTCGGCGTGCGGAGCTGCGTCATCAGCCATGGCGGTGTCTCGCG
>Ga0247731_1000504_pt1 | contig 10674 bp, 6 predicted proteins | sample UWRJL088202R2_FD_180938 | JGI IMG/M metagenome (GOLD analysis project Ga0247731, IMG submission 180938) | Plant litter microbial communities from Arlington Agricultural Research Station in Wisconsin, United States - UWRJ-L088-202R-2 | ecosystem: Environmental > Terrestrial > Plant litter >...
CCACACCTTCTTCGACGCCGGTTTCGTCGATCTGCACGACCCCTTGCCCGGCCAGAACGGCAGCATGCTGATCAGCGCCGGGGTCGGGACCCGGGTCCGTCTTCTCAACCACATAAACGGCGCCGTCGATGTCGGCGCGCCGCTGGTCTCGGGCGCGAACAGCGTGTCCGGGTCCGTCTTTGCTCGCTTCCGTCTCTGGGGGGAATTTTGATGTCTTTGCATAAACGGCTCAAGTCCGGGTTGATCGCCGCGGCGATCAGCGCTTCGGCCCTTGCGGCGTACGCCACGCCGGCGGCCGCCGCCTGGTGGGATGAAGCCTACGCCTATCGCACCAAGATCAACGTCTCGACCCAGGCCGCCGGCTTGTTGGGCGAGGTCGCGCGCGCGCCGGTGCTCGTGCGCCTGCACACGGGCAATTTCAACTTCGCCGACGTCAAGGCCGACGGCTCGGACCTGCGGTTCGTGGCGGGCGACGACCGCACGCCGCTGGCGTTCCATGTCGAGAAGTGGGCCCCGGCCGAGCAGCAGGCCCTGGTCTGGGTGGACGTCTCGGGCCTCAAGCCCGGCGCGCCCAGCGCGATCTACGCCTATTACGGCAACGAGAAAGCCGCTTCGGGTCAGAAGATCGCCGGCACGTTCGGCCCCGACTACAAGCTGGTCTGGCACTTCGACGCGGCCGGCGCGCCCAGGGACGCCACCGCCAACGGCCTGAACGGCGCGGGCGGCGAAGCCCGTAACACCGGCGGCTTGATCGGCCAGAGCCTGAAGCTGGACGGAACCTCCGGCGTCTCGATCCCGGCCCAGGCCTTCGCGGGCGGTCCGGCCTCGGTCAGCTTCTGGGTCAAGCCGGCCTCCGACGGCCAACTGCTGGCCCTGCCGGGCCTGGCCCTGGTGTCGCAGGACGCGACCCTGTTCCTGGAGGCCGAGGGCCAACGCAGCGCCGGTGCGGCCCTGCCGGCCGGGACCTGGGCCCATGTCGGCCTGGTCAACGACGGCGCCAAGACCACCCTGTTCATCAATGGCCAGCCGGCCGGCGAGTTGGCCGGCGTCCTGGGCGCGGGAGCCGCGACCCTGGGCCAGGGCTTCACCGGCGAGTTCGACGAGGTTCGCGTGGCGGGCGGGGCCCTGCCGTCGGCGGCGTTCCAGCTGGCGGCCGCCTCGGAAGGGCAGGGCGCCAAGTTGCTGACCTTCGACACCGCCGAGCAGACCCAGAGCGGGGGCCACAACTACTTCGGCATCCTGTTCAAGGCCCTGACCCTGGACGCCTGGATCGTGATCGTGGTGCTGGGCTTCATGCTGGCCCTGGCCGTCTGGGTGATGATCACCAAGGGCCTGACACTGGGCCGCACCACGCGGGCCAACGAGGACTTCCTGGACGTCTACCAGCAGTCCAAGCGCGGCTCGAACGGCCATGAGGGCCTGGGCGACCTGCCCGAGAGCCTGGTCCAGGACTCGCCGCTGGCGCGCCTGTATCAGATCGGCCGCCGTGAGCTGGGCTTGCGCCTGGCCGAGGGCAAGGCCTCAAGCAGCCGCTTCGCCATCCGCGCCCAGTCGATCGCGGCCATCCGCTCGGCCCTGGACGCCGGGCAAGTGCGCGAAGCCCAGAAGCTGAACAAGTGGATGGTGCTGCTGACCATCGCCATCTCCGGCGGCCCGTTCATCGGCCTGCTGGGCACGGTGCTGGGGGTGATGATCACCTTCGCCAGCGTGGCGGCGGCCGGCGAGGTCAACATCAACGCCATCGCGCCGGGCATCGCCGCGGCCCTGCTGGCCACGGTGGCGGGTCTGGCGGTCGCGATCCCGGCCCTGTTTGGCTACAACTACCTGCTCAGCCGGGTCGAAGACATCTCGGCCGACAACCAGATCTTCGTCGACGAGCTGGAAAAGCGCATCGCCGAGACCTGGCAGGACGTCCCCGCCACCGCCTACGCGGCCGAGTAGGGGGCGGCCATGCAGATCCAAGGCAAGAAGCCCTACAACGAGATCAACATCACCCCGCTGGTCGACCTGACCTTCGTGCTGCTGATCATCTTCATCCTGCTGACCACGGCGGCGGTCCAGGGCATCAAGGTCGACCTGCCCAGCGCCTCGGCCTCGCAGGTGCTGGACCAGCCCAAGTCGCGGGTGATCGCGGTGGCCAATAACGGCACGGTGTCGATCGACGCGGTGCCGGTGTCGATGGCCGAGCTGGAAGCCGAGCTCCGCACTTCGGTCGCCGCGACCCCGGATTTGCCGGTGATCCTGCGTGGCGATCGGGCCGTGCAGTACGACCAGATCATGCAGGTGCTGGACCTGTGCTCCAAGGTCGGCGTCGGCAGCCTGGGCATGGCCTCCACCCGGCCTCCCGGCGGCGGGGCCTGACCGCCATGACCTACGCCTTCATGGCCGACGAGCCGCCACCGCCTCGGCGGCGCTCACGGGTCAACTGGCTGGCGGTGGGCGCGGTCCTGGTCCTGGGCGGCGTGCTGGCTGTGACGTTCCTGCGGCCCTCCACGATCAGCGAGCGGATGCGGGACGACAAGACGGTGAGGGTGGTGCTTCCGCCACCCCCGCCGCCGCCGCCGCCGCCGCCCGAGGTCCAGCCGGTCGAAAAGCCGCCCGAACCCACGCCCGCTCCGCCGATCGACCAGCCCCAGGACACGCCGCCTCCGCCCGACGCTCCGGCTCAGCCCACCGTGGGCGACAGCGCCCTGACCGCCCGCGAAGGCGCGGGTCCGTCCAACTACGGACTGCAGGGGGGCGATGGCTCGGGCACGCGCATCGGCGGACGCCCAGGCGGCGGAGATGGCGGGTTCGGCGCCTACGCCAACCTGGCGTTGGCCGCCGTGCGCCAAGCCGCTCAGGCCGACACGCTGCTCTCGCGCGGCCGCTACACCGCCCGCCTGGCGGTGACGGTCTCGCCCGAGGGACGGATCCTGTCGGCCCGCCTGTTGAGCTCCACCGGCGATGCGGCCCGCGACGCGCGCCTGCAAGAGCGCCTGGTGGGCCTGCAACTTTCCCAACGTCCGCCCGCCGGCCTGCCCGTGCTGCGGATCGAACTCAACGCGCGATCGGGCGGCTGATGGCCACGCCTCAGCCCGCCGAACCCAGAATGCTCAAGGGACCCTCCATGACTCGCCTGTCTCGTCTGAAATCCGCCCTGATGGCCTGTACGGCCGGGCTTTCGCTGATGGCGACCCAGCCCGCCGTCGCGGCCGGGGCGGTGGATTCCGCCCGCCTGCTGGAACTGATGGTCAGCAAGGGCCTGGTGACCCGGCAGGAGGCCGACGGGCTGATCGCGGAAGCCTCGGTCGAGCCGGCCGCCCAGCCCGTCGCGCCGGCGCCGGTTCCGGCTGGCGGCGTCCACGATGGCGTGCAGACGATCCCCTATATTCCGCAGGTCGTGCGCGATCAGCTCAAGTCGGAACTGCGCGCCGAGCTGGGAACCCAGGCCGTGGCGCAGGGCTGGTCCGCGCCGGGTCAGACGCCGGAGTGGACGCGTCGCGTGACCTTGTCCGGCGACCTGCGGGTGCGCGGCGAGGCGGTGTTCATGGACGACGCCAACAGCGACATCTTCGAGGATTTCGAGACGATCAACCGCGGCGGCGGCCAGAACATCAACGACCGCACGCCTGGCTATGTCGCGCCGCCCTACATCAACACCCAGGAAGATCGCCGCCGCGCCCGCATCCGCGCCCGGCTGGGCGTCGACGTCCGGATCGACGACTGGATCTCGGCGGAGCTGCGCATCGCCACGGGTAACGACAGCTCGCCCGTCTCGACCAACCAGACGCTGGGCGGCAGCGGCGAGTTCGGCAAGTACGAACTGTGGCTGGATCGCGCCGCCATCCGCCTGGCCCCGACCAAGGACGTCTCCCTGGCCTTCGGTCGGTTCGGCAATCCGTTCTGGACGTCGGAACTGTTGTTCGATGACGACCTGAACTTCGACGGCGTGGCGCTGTCGGGCTCGCATCGCTTCGGCGAAAAGCTGCAGGTGTTCGGCACGGCCGGCGCCTTCCCGATCTTCAACACCAGTCTCAACTACGGCTCGCGCAACGCCGCGGTGGGCCAAGGGCGCGCCTTCAAGAGCCAGGACAAGTATCTGGGCGCCGCCCAGCTGGGTTTCAACTATCATCCGACCCCGCGTCTCGGGCTGAAGGCCTCTGTCGGCTACTTCTATTTCGACGGCGTCGAGGGCAAGGTCTCCAGCCCCTGCTACTGGTACGAGCAGGCCTGCGACACCGACGCCACGCGGCCCGTTTTCCAGCAGTTCGGCAACACCCTGTTCCCGATCCGCAGCATCATCGCCAATCCCAACGACCCGACCGGCAGCCCCGAAGTGCAGTACTTCGGCCTGGCCTCGGCCTACGAGGTGCTCAACCTGCGCGGCCAGGTCGAGTACGCCCTGAGCGATCGCAAGATCGTCCGGCTGGAGGGCGACTTCGTCAAGAACCTGGGGCTGAAGGACGCCCTGGTGGCGGCGCGCGCGGTCAACAACCTGGGTCCGATGACCAGCGCGACCACCTTTGGTCCGTGGGCCGGCGGCGACACGGGCTGGTCGACGCGGTTGACGGTTGGAAATGTCGACATCGCCGACCGCGGCGACTGGAACGTAACGTTCGGTTACCGCCATCTCGAATCCGACGCGGTTCTGGCCGCCTTCACCGACAGCGACTTCCATCTGGGCGGCACCAACAACCGGGGTTGGAGCGTGGGCGGCAATGTCGGCCTGGGGCGCAACACCGTCGTCGGCTTCCGTTGGCTGTCGGCCGAGGAGATCGCCGACGCGCCGCTCTCGGTCGATCGCCTGCTGGTCGATCTGACGACGCGCTTCTGATGAAATCGGCCGTGACGATGATGTTCTTGCCCAGAACGACGGCGGTCGCGTGTTCGCACGCGCCTGGCCTTCACATCGCCACGGCCGTGACGGCGCCTGGCGTATCGCTTCCGCGAAACCTTGCGACCGCCATGAGCCCGTCAGGCCCGTCCGGTCATCCCCTGATCGGACGGGCCCTTATCCTGGCGATGGCCGCACTGGCGCTGGGCGCGCCCACGTCCAGCTTGGCCCAAGCCGCCGGCGCGGACACCGCGTCAGAGACGACCGTGAGGCTGGGCGCCGCGCCGTCCACAAGCGGTCCCTGCGTCCAGGTCGATGTCGGCGGCTATCGCGCGGGGCATCTGGACTGTGCCGCCCTGGCTCTGCAGGCCGCGGCGCGCCAGAGCCAGGCGCGGGCTCGCCGTGGGATGGACTTGCCGGCCGTGGGCGCCACGGATGTCCAGCTGGGCGTGGCCAGCGCCGTGGGCGCCGGTCTGAGGATGGGCCCCAATCTGGGCGTTTCGGTCCAGGCCTGGCGCCCGCCGCGCTTCACCTCGCCCGCCCGCCCATGATCGTTCCGATCCCGTTTCGAGCGCGCCGCATCGCGCTCGCCAGCCTTCCGATCTTGGACGCCCGCCACATGGCGCGCGGCGTCTTCCCCCATTCCGATCGCGACGCCGTCCTGACGGCTGTTCTGTTCCTGGAGTCCGTCCGATGATGTTCCAAACCCGCTCGCTGCGCACACGTCTCCTGATCGGCGCCTCGCTGGGGTCCCTGTTGCTGGGCGGAGCCGCCGAGGCCCAGAACGGCCGGATCTCGGCCGGCCGGGGCGGCGCGGCCGATCCCGCGGCGGCTGCGGCTCGCGCGGCCCAGGCCCAGGCGGTCCAGCAGGGCGCGGCCACCACAGCCACGCGCCGGGCGCTGGAGAGCTTCACCCGCGCCGCCGCCACCCGCCAGGCGATGACCAACGCCCAGACGGCCGCGCGCGCGGCTGCGTTCTCGGCCCCGAGCACCGTGCCCAACGGCCTGGGCAAGGGCGGATTGCAGGTCGGTTCGGGCGTCGCCCTGGACCCCAGCCTGTGGATCGGCGCCAAGGGACCGACCCAGACCATCGGGGCCGACGGGCGCACCATCGTCACCGTGGACCAGACCCAGGACCGCGCCATCCTGACCTGGGACAGCTTCAACGTCGGGCGCGAGACCGACCTGGTGTTCGCCCAGGACGCCAGCAACTGGGCGGTCCTGAACCGCGTCAACGACGTCAACGCCGATCCCACCCGCATCCTTGGCTCGATCAAGGGCGCAGGCTCGGTCTTCATCCTCAATCGTAACGGCATCCTGTTTGGCGGCGCCTCGCAGGTGAACGTCCGCAACCTCGTGGCCTCGACGGCCGACCTCTCCAACATCCAGTTCCTGGAGCGGGGCATCCATTCGGCCACGGCCCCGCCGCCGCAGAGCTGGATGCCGCTGATCACCCTGCCGGCCTTCACCGACGCGGGTGGGGCGGTCACGGTCGAGGCCGGGGCGCTGATCCGCACCACGGCGCCGGCCACCGTCGTCGAGGGCGGCGGCTATGTGATGCTGATGGGAAGCACGGTCGAGAACCGCGGCGCGATCATCACCGACCGGGGCCAGACGATCCTGGCCGCCGGCGACAACTTCCAGGTCCGGGCCGGCTATGGCACCCAGACCAACCAGTCGTCCACCGTGCGGGGCTCGGAGGTCGCGGTTCTCCTCGACGCCGGCAGCACCAGCGGGCGCGTCGTCAACAGCGGCGTGATCGAGGCGCGCGAGGGCGACATCACCCTGGCCGGCCAGACCGTCGTGCAGGGCGGGGTCGCGATCGCCACCACGACGGTCAACACGCGGGGCACGATCCACCTGCTGACCGACCTGACCGACGCCACGTCCAGCGTCACCCTGACCCACGACAGCCTGACGCTGATCCTGCCGGACCTGGACAGCAAGGCCACCGCGACCAACACCCAGCGCGACGCGCTGCTGGCGGAATCGGGCATCGCGCCGTCGCGCCCCAGCCTGCTCAACAACCAGGGCATCGATCGCCTCAGCTACGTCCAGCCCGACCGCAAGGACATGTCGCGGGTCGAGATCACCAGCGGCGGCAACGTGCTGTTCGAAGGCGGCTCGCAGACCATCGCGCAAGGCGGTCAGATCGCGGTCGTCGCCTTGAAGCGGTCCACCCTCGAGGATGGGGCGCTGCTCGACGTTTCGGGCCTGCGTGACGTGACCATGGACATGGCGTCCAACAATCTGAAGATCAACGTTCGCCCGTTCGACCTGCGTGACTCCGCCCTCAACCGCGAAGGCGACGGCATCCGCAGCAACGACGTGTGGATCGACGTGCGCGATCTGGTCCTGCTGCCCAGCGGCACGGGCGGCTATGTGGGCGATCGCTACTACACGCCGGGCGGCCTGCTGGAAGTCGCCGGGCACCTGGGCAACACCGCCCACACGATCGGCGAGTGGGCCTCGGTCGGCGGAACGATCACCATGCGCGCCAACGAGGTCGTCATCCACAAGGGCGCGACCCTGGACGTCTCCGGCGGCTCGCTCCGCTACGACGGCGGCTACATGCAGTCCACCCGGATGATGGGTTCAGACGGCCGGATGTACGATCTGGGCCAGGCCCCGGCCGGCGTGAAGATGCTGTCGATCGGCGACGCCTTCGTCCGCCACCATGAGCGTTGGGGCGCGGCCTATGCCGAGGTCTACGGTCGCCCGCTGTTCAGCGGCGGCCGTAGCGCGCGCTGGGAGGACGGCTACACGGTCGGCCGAGACGCCGGCGTGATTGCCTTGGCGGCGCCCACTGTGCTGATGGAGGGCCAGATCCTGGCCGGCGTCGTGATCGGTGAGCGCCAGGTCAATGGCCGGCCCCAGACCGCGCCCAGCCTGACCGCCGACGGCGCGATCACCAACGCCTTCGCCAACCGGCTGGACGGCTACGCCCTGCCGCAGAACGCCACACCGCTGGCCGGCGGGCTCTATGTCGGCGACAACCTGGCGCGCAGCTACGCCCCGGCTCTGACGACGGTGAACTACGCCAACACCGTGGTGATCGGCGAGACCACCACCGTCACGGAAGGTGTGAAGGCGGGCGCGGCCCTGGCGCCCGACCTGGCCAACAAGGTCCTGCTGTCGGGGGACGCCCTCAGCGCCTCGGGCCTGGGCGAACTGCGGGTCACTGGCGGGGCGATCAAGCTCGATAAGGATGTGACCCTGGCCAACGGAGGCCAGTTGGCCTTCCAGGCGACCACGATCGAGGTGAACGCCGACATCACCGCCCGGAGCGGTTCGATCTCGCTGGCGGCGGTCCAGCCCTGCACGGCCGGCTGCGCCACGGTGACCGATCTCAGCGTGGGCGACGGCGTGCGCCTGGATACGCGCGGCCTGTGGGTCAATTTGGCCAGCGGCGGCAATCGCGCCGACATGGCGCACCTGGATGGCGGCTCCGTCATGCTGGAAAGCCGTCAGGGCGACCTGACACTGGGCAAGGGCAGCCTGATCGACGCCTCGGCCGGCGGCGCGATCCGTGAAAACGGCCAATTCGTCGGCGCGAACGGCGGCGACGTCGGCCTGAGCGTCGGTTTCCTGAATCGCGACAACGCCAACGAGATGGTGCTGGGCGGCGACATCCAGTCCTATGGTTCGGGCAACGGCAAGGGCGGGCGACTGACCCTGTCGGCGGCGGGCCGGCCGATCACCATCGGCCAGGCGCTTCTGGGCGGCGGCAACGTGCTGGTCGCGGGCCAACCCCTGCCGATCGACCTTCAGATCACCGAGGACCTCACCCTGCCGGCCGGCTCGGTGCTGCCGTTCGACTACACCTCGATCATCAGGAGGGTCGAGCCGGGCCAGCCGTTCCCGGCCGACACGCCGGTGGACTTCGGTGAGATGACCCTGGACGCCGATTTCGAAATCCCGCCGGGGTTCATCTTCTACGACGAAAACTATCTGGACCACTATGAGGGCGAAATCCTGCCTGCCGGAACGCTGATCAGTTTCGGTTTTGGGACTTTCTCCAAGGGCCAGGTCGCGCCGGTCGCGATTTTCCCGAACGGGTTCGATATCGCGCCGATCACCACGGTCCTGCCCAAGGGCGCGATCCTGACCGAGGCCCTGACCCTTTCGGCCGGCAAGACGCTGGCGGGCGGAACCGTACTGCCGGTCGACGCCAAGGTCGCCAAGCCGCTGCACCTCGACAACTACGACATCCGGGCGGGCGGCGACCTGCTGGTGGGCGGGGCCATCGACGTCAAGGCCCCCGTGCGGCGCTACACCGCCGCCAGCGCGGGCATGGCCAGCGGCGCGGCGCCGCAGGACGCCATGGAACTGTGGCTGCCGGAGATGTTCCGCGAGGACGCCGTCAACGGCCGCTTCATCCAGCGCCAGGGCGCCAGCCTGAGCCTGACCGCCAACGCCGTGGGCGACCGCAATTGGGTCAATCCCTATGGCGGCGGCACGATCGCCGAACCGCTGAACAGCGGCAGCGTAATGATCGACAAGGGCGCGGTTATCCGTGTCGACGACGGCCAGGCAGTCAAGATCACCTCCGCCGACAGCATTCGCCTGGAAGGCCGGATCGAGGCCCATGGCGGCTCGGTCAGCCTGGTGGGCGGACCCAAGGAAAACACCAACCGCGACTATGCCGACCCGCTTATCGTCTATGACGCCGCGCGCGCGGTGTGGCTGGGCGAGAACAGCGTCATCGACGTGTCGGGCCGCGCCCATACGGCGGTTGACGTGCAAGGTCTGCGCTACGCCGACGTCTCCAAGGGCGGCGCGATCACCGTGGGCGGCGAGACGGCCGCCTATGTGGTGGTGCGGCCCGGCGCGTTGCTGAACGCCTCGGGCGCGGCGGCCGAGGTGGACTACCTTTCTTCGACCGTGCCCGCGACGCGCAACAGCCTGACCCTGGCGACGGACGGCGGCTCGATCGCCTTCCGTTCGCAATATGGAATCTTCCTCGACGGCCAGATGCGGGCCCAGGCGGGCGGGCAGGGCGCCTCGGGCGGCCTGCTGTCGGTGACGCTGGGCGCGCCGGTGCTGATGAACAAGGGCATAGCCGATCGCGACCTGCCCGATTTCATGCGCCAGCTTCGCGCCATCTATGTGGACGAGACGCACGAGACCGACCTGCGCGCCGATATCCGTTTCGGCGACTGCATCACCGGCTGCTGGACGCCAGGCCAGACGATCGCCGACGCCGAGCTCGCCAATGCGGGAGTGGGCAACTTCGTGGGCCAGGCGCGCCTGGGCGTGGACCAGGTCAAGGCGGGGGGCTTCGACAGCCTGACCCTGAGGACGGACGACGTCATCCTGCTGAATGGCGACATCGATCTGAAACTGGGTCGTGACCTGACCCTGACGGGAGCCCTGGCCAATCTGGACCTGGACGCCGACGCCAGGCTGAGCGCCGCCTATGTGAAGTTCGCGGGCGGCGGCGGCATGTTGAGCAACGAACTGGTCAAGGGCCAGTTGGGCCAGCAGACGCTGGCCAAGCGCCCGCAGATCGGGCGTGGCGCACTGACCATCACGGGCGGCCTGATCGACATGGCTAGCGCCCAGTTTGGCGTAAACGGCTCGATCGGCCTGAGCGCAGGGCTCCAGAAGGAGTATGAATACGCCGCGCCGAAGGACATCAACATCGTCAGCCGCGGCGACATTCGCCTGCTGGGCGGCAACGTCAACGCGATGAGCAACATCTCGCTCACCGCGGCGCAGATCTACCCGGTGACCAACGCCATCGCGGGCATCTACGCCGGGAAATACTCCTACCGCATCCCCGGCAACACCGTCATCTACAACACCCTGACGCCCGGGGGCACGGTCAGCTTCCACAAGCTGGACGGGGTCACGCC
>Ga0247731_1000505_pt1 | contig 10655 bp, 9 predicted proteins | sample UWRJL088202R2_FD_180938 | JGI IMG/M metagenome (GOLD analysis project Ga0247731, IMG submission 180938) | Plant litter microbial communities from Arlington Agricultural Research Station in Wisconsin, United States - UWRJ-L088-202R-2 | ecosystem: Environmental > Terrestrial > Plant litter >...
GATCTTGCTCACAGGCTGCGCACCGTCACCGGCTTGTCCTCGGCCTGGGCCAGGGCGTTACGGACCGGATAGAGGAACGGCGCGGCCTCGATCTCGAAGGTATCGCCCAGCTGGGTCTGGAAACCGTCGGAGAACGACAGGGTGGCCGTGCCGAAGAAGTGCACGTGCACGTCGCCCGGCCGCCGGAACAGGTCGTACTTGAAGTGGTGGTGCTCGAGATTGGCGATCGTGTGGGACATGTTCGCCTCGCCCGACAGGAAGGGCTTTTCCCAGACCGTCTCGCCGTCGCGCACGATGCGGCTGGCGCCGCGCACGTCGGCTGGCAGCTCGCCGGTCAGCAGTTCGGGGCCCAGGGCCGCCTGACGCAGCTTGGAGTGGGCCAGCCACAGATAGTTGCCGCGTTCGATGACGTGGTCGGAGAACTCGTTGGCCAGGCAGAAGCCCAGGCGGTAGGGCGCGCCGTCGGGACCGATGATGTAGACGCCGGCGATCTCGGGCTCCTCGCCGCCGTCCTGGGCGAAGGCGGGCGAGGTGAGGTCCGCGCCATGGCCGACCACGTGAGAGCCGTCGCCCTTGTAGAACCATTCCGGCTGGGCCCCGACCACGCCGTCGGCGGGCTTGCCGCCCTCGACGCCCATCAGGAACATCCGCATGGAGTCGGTGAGTTGTTCGCCCGCTTGCGCGGCCTTGTGCATCTTGTCGCGACCCTCGGCCGAGCCGAGATGGGTCAGGCCGGTGCCGGTCAGGATCAGGTGGGCGGGATCGGGATGGTCGATCGGCGCCAGGACCCGGCCCTCGGCCAGCGCGGCGGGGATGTCGATCTCGGCGCCGAGCGGATGGGCCTGGGCGGCCTCTGCCAGGGTGGCGCCCGCCGCCAGGGCGGCCTGGGCCAGGGCCAGCAGGGTGTCGGCCACATCGACGCGCCGGGCCAAACCCGAGTCGTTGACCGCCGCGAGGACGCGCGTTCCGTCCTGTTCCTTTAGTTGCACGAACCGCAGCACCATGGCTGTCGCTACCTCTTCAACGGACTTGTCTATTTAGTCAGACAAATAGCGATCTGCGATCCGCTGTCAAACCCGGATCGACGCGGAGGTGGCGCGATCGTCTCGGGCCTCGATCATCATTCGAGCGGCCCCTGCCGAGGACGCGCCGGCGACTGGGTTCCAGAAATCATCGTGCTTTCCGCCGTGCCGATGGCGCGTCGGACGCGCGACGCCAGGGTTCGGAAACCCCTTGTGGTCTGACAAACAGTCTCGCTAGTGTCGTGCTGCGTCGAGATCGACGGGCGGAGGGGGCTCCAGCCGTCGCCTCGACAGAAAGCGGAGTGGGCGTGGCGAAGAAGAGCAAGGTCGGAGACGGGGAATTGGCGCGGGACGGGCAGTCGTCCAGCCGGATCCACGGCTCGATCGCCCGCACCCTGGGCGTGGCCATCGTGTCGGGCCAGTACGCCCCGGGCGACATCCTCAACAATGAGATCGACGCCAGCGAACAGCTGCAGGTCTCGCGCAGCGCCTATCGCGAAGCCATCCGCATCCTGTCGGCCAAGGGGCTGGTGGAGAGCCGGCCCAAGACCGGCACCCGGGTCACCGAACGCAACCGCTGGAGCCTGCTGGACCCCGAGGTGCTGGCCTGGTGCTTCGCCTCCGAACCCAGCGAGGAGTTCCTCAAGGGGCTGTACGAACTGCGGATGATCGTCGAGCCGGCCGCCGCCGCCCTGGCCGCCGAGCGCCGCAACGACGCGCAGCTGGAGCGCATGCGCCGGGCGCTGATCCAGATGGAAAGCCAGACCCTGGCCACCGAAGCCGGCCAGGCCGCCGACCGCGATTTCCACGACACCGTGCTGGAAGCCACCGGCAACGCGCCGCTGTTCACCCTCTCCAGCAGCATCGGCGCCGCCGTGCGCTGGACCACGATCTTCAAGCAGCGCAAGCGCGAGCTGCCGCGCGATCCCATGCCCGACCACTGGAAGGTGTTCGACGCCATCGCCGCCGGCCGGGCGGACCAGGCGCGAACGGCGATGGAGCGGCTGGTGGGCCTGGCGCTGGAAGACACCCGCGCGGCGATCGAACCGAAGGCCTGAGGGCGCTCAGCGCCTCACCCCAGCCGATACAGCCCCGCGCCGTGTGCGGGCAGGGTGCGTTCCAGCCGGCCGTTCGCGACGCCATCGGCCTTGCGGGTCCACAGGTCCCGTACGGCCACGCTGCCCTTCAGGCCTAGCGCCGCCAGGTCCACGCCCACGGTCGTCGGCGCGTCGGTGGTGTTGAACAAGGCCAGGTAGCGCGCCCGCGCGTTCGGAACCTCGGCGCTCCACGCGATCAGGCCGCCTGTGTTGAACAGAGGCCGGTTCCCCGTGCTGCGCTGGTTCACGGCCAGCACCTCGTCGTTGGTCAGCAGCGCCTGCGTCGCTGGATCAAGCTTCCTAAGGTCCCCGCCCATGATCAACGGCGAGCGGGCGATCGACCATAGCGTCATCATGGTGCGCTGTTCGTCGGGAGTGAACCGGGTCGTGCGTCTGCCCAGCTCCAGCACGCCCAGCGGCAACATGTCGGCGTCGGGCCAGCAGCCGGGAATGCGGTAGGGGTTCCAGCGTTCCAAGCGGCCGAACTGCTCCAATAGCAGCGGCCACTGGTCCCAGAAGTCGTCGCTGATCCGCCAGAGATTGGCGTGGCGCTGGACATGGGCGGCGGCGTCCAGTGGCGTCTCGCCCGGCGACAGGCTCAGCACCATCGGGCGGCCGCTGGCGTCGATGGCCTTGCGCACCGCTTCGATCTCCGGCGCGTGGTCGTGATAGGGCCGGCTCATGTCATCGACCTTGACGTAGTCGACGCCCCAGGCCGCCAGCAGATTGAAGACGCTGTCGTAATAGGCCTGGGCGCCGGGCTTGGTCATGTCCACGCCGTACATGTCCGGGTTCCAGGGGCAGAGGCTGGTCCGGTCGGCGATGTCGCCGCAGTGCACCTGCGTCCCCAGCACCGGCAGGTTGCGATCGGCGGCCTGACGGGGCACGCCGCGCATCAGGTGGATGCCGAACTTCAGGCCCAGGGCGTGCAGGCGGTCGCCCAGCGGCTTGAATCCGGCCCCGTTCGCCGAGGATGGGAAGCGATTGATGGCCGGCAGGAGCCGTCCCCACGGATCGAGCTCGAGAGAGGCGTCCTTGCGATAGCCGAAGCCGACCGCTCCAGGCTCGTACCACTGGATGTCCACCGTCAGCACGTCGTAGCCGTGCGGCAGCAGCACCTTGGCCATCACCTCGGCGTTGTCGATCGCCTGGTCTTCGGTCAGGGTCGTGGCGAAGCTGTCCCAACTGTTCCAGCCCATCGGCGGCCTGGGCGCCAGGCGCCGGAAGGCCAGAGAATCGGCCGCTCGGGCGAGGCTCGGCCATCCAGGCGCGATGACCGAAGCGGCCAACAAGGCTCGACGAAGGGCCCGGAATTCCGTCATTGTGCGCGGGTTCTTCGAGTCCATGGGGGCGTTTCTCGCGACGTATCGTCCGACAACTGCCGGCGTACAATTTTCGTGTAGGTTCAACTCGAAAACATGAGGCGGCGCGCTTGTCGAGCGGTGCGTGCTCCACGTTGACGGCGCCCATTTGTCGGTATAGTCAGACAAATAGTCTGGTGTGAAACGAACGGGACGTCGATGGCTCCGCCCGTATGGCGGGCCGATCGCCGTGACGCCCGCCCGGCTCTCCCGCTGTCGCCGACCCAAGACCCCATCGCCTCTCAAGGACTGTCATGAGCTCTGCCGCCGTTCCGCCCCGCGCCCTTCGCTCGCGCGCCTGGTTCGACAACCCGGACAACGTGGACATGACGGCGCTGTACCTTGAGCGCTATCTGAACTTTGGCCTGTCTCTGGAAGAGCTTCAGTCGGGCAAGCCGATCATCGGCATCGCCCAGACCGGTTCGGACCTGTCGCCCTGCAACCGCCATCACCTGGTGCTGGCCGAGCGTATCCGCGAAGGCATCCGCGAGGCCGGCGGCATCGCCCTGGAGTTTCCGGTTCACCCGATCCAGGAAACCGGCAAGCGCCCGACCGCGGGCCTGGACCGCAACCTCTCGTACCTGGGCTTGGTCGAGACCCTGTACGGCTATCCGATCGACGGCGTGGTGCTGACCATCGGCTGCGACAAGACCACCCCGGCCTGCCTGATGGCCGCCGCCACGGTCAACATCCCGGCCATCGCCCTGTCGGTCGGCCCGATGCTGAACGGCTGGCACAAGGGCCAGCGCACGGGCTCGGGCACCATCGTCTGGAAGGCGCGTGAGCTGCTGGCGGCCGGTGATATCGACCGCGCCGGCTTCATCAAGCTGGTGGCCAGCTCGGCCCCCTCGACCGGCTACTGCAACACCATGGGCACGGCCACGACCATGAACTCGCTGACCGAGGCGCTGGGAATGTCGCTGACCGGCTCGGCGGCCATTCCGGCGCCCTATCGCGATCGGCAGGAAAACGCCTATCGCACTGGCCTGCGCATCGTCGACATGGTCAAGCAGGACATCAAGCCCTCCGACATCCTGACCCGCGACGCGTTCCTGAACGCCATCGTCGTCAATTCGGCGATCGGCGGCTCGACCAACGCCCCGATCCACCTGAACGGCCTGGCCCGCCACATCGGCGTCGAGCTGAGCGTCGACGACTGGCAGACCTACGGCGAGGAAGTGCCCCTGCTGGTCAACCTGCAGCCCGCCGGCGAATACCTCGGCGAGGACTATTACCATGCGGGCGGCGTGCCGGCGGTGGTGAACCAGCTGATGGGCCAGGGCCTGATCCGCGAGGACGCCCTGACGGTGTCGGGCCAGACCATCGGCGACGCCTGCCGCAACGCGACCATCGAGGACGAGGCGGTGATCCGTCCCTTCGACAAGCCCCTGGTCGAGCGCGCCGGCTTCGTGGTCATGCGCGGCAACCTGTTCAATTCGGCGATCATGAAGACCAGCGTGATCACCAAGGAATTCCGCGACCGCTACCTGTCCGATCCCGATGACCTGGACGCCTTCGAAGGCGATGCGGTGGTGTTCGACGGACCGGAAGACTACCACCACCGGATCGACGATCCGTCGGTCGGCATCACCGAGCGCAGCGTGATGTTCATGCGCGGCGCCGGCCCGATCGGCTATCCCGGCGCGGCCGAGGTCGTGAACATGCGGGCCCCCGACTATCTGATCAAGCGTGGCATCCACCAGTTGCCCTGCATCGGCGACGGTCGCCAATCGGGCACGTCGGGTTCGCCCTCGATCCTCAACGCCTCGCCCGAAGCGGCGGCCGGCGGCGGGCTGGCCCTGCTGAAGACCGGCGACCGAGTGCGGGTCGACCTGCGCAAGTCGCGGGTGGATGTGCTGATCACGCCCGAAGAGGTGGTCGAGCGGCGCAAGGCGCTCGAGGCGGCCGGCGGCTTCCAGTATCCGGAAAGCCAGACGCCCTGGCAGGAAATCCAGCGGGCCATCGTCGGCCAGATGGAGACCGGGGCTGTGCTGGAGCCGGCCGTGAAGTACCAGCGGATCGCCCAGACCAAGGGCCTGCCGCGCGACAACCACTAAGAGCGAAAGGCGGGTCGGAAACGACCCGCCTTTTTGCTATCCGGCGAGCCGCGCAGGCTGTGCCTTGGTAGGCGTTTTCCCAACCTTCGCCGAGAAGGGGGAACGAGCGATCCAGTCCCGCTTCGTGGCGTGACAACAATGAGCCGGTCAACCGGCGGCAACCTGGAGGAAACATTGTGAAGCTGACCCTGCTCAAATCCGCGCTTGTTGCTGGTATCGCTACCATCGCGTTGGCCTCGGGCCCCGCCAGCGCCCAGACCGCCGTCACGGCCACCCTGCGCGCCGACCAGCCCGGGGCGGTGATCCAGCCCGAGGTCTACGGCCAGTTCGCCGAGCATCTGGGACGGGGCATCTACGAGGGCGTGTGGGTCGGCGAGGACAGCAAGATTCCCAACATCCGGGGCTATCGCAACGACGTCGTCGCGGCGCTGAAGGCCATCAAGGTGCCGGTCGTGCGCTGGCCCGGCGGCTGCTTCGCCGACGACTATCACTGGCGCGAGGGCGTGGGCCCGCGCGACAAGCGCCCCGTGAAGATCAATGTGCTGTGGGGCGGGGTCGAGGAGCCCAACAGCTTCGGCACCAACGAGTTCATGGACTTCGCCGAACTGATCGGCGCCAAGACCTATGTGGCCGGCAATGTCGGCACCGGCACGCCGCAGGAAATGGCCGAGTGGGTCGAGTACATCACCTCGCCGACCCGATCGACGATCGCCAACCAGCGCCGCGCCAACGGCCGCGAAAAGCCCTGGAAGCTGGACTACTTCGGCGTCGGCAACGAGAACTGGGGCTGCGGCGGCCAGATGACCGCGGCCCACTACACCGACCTCTATCGCAACTTCGCCGAGTTCGTTCGCGTGCCGTCCGGAACCTCGACGGTGAAGGTGGCCAGCGGCCCCAATGCAGAGGACTACGCCTGGACCGAGACCCTGATGGCCGGCGCCGCCCAGAACATGAACGCCCTGAGCCTGCACTACTACGTGATCCCGACCGGCGACTGGAGCAAGAAGGGCTCGGCCATCCGGTTCGACGAGCAGCTGTGGGCCGACACCATGGTGCAGGCTCTGAAGATGGACGAGCTGGTCACCAAGCACAGCGCGATCATGGACAAGTACGACCCGGAAAAGAAGGTCGGGCTCTATGTCGACGAGTGGGGCATCTGGCACGACGTCGAGCCGGGGGCCAATCCGGGCTTCCTCTATCAGCAGAACACGATGCGCGACGCCGTGGTCGCCGGGCTGACGCTGAACATCTTCCACAAGCACGCCGATCGGGTGCGGCTGACCGCCATCGCCCAGATGGTCAATGTGCTGCAGGCGATGATCCTGACCGACGGCGACAAGATGGTCCTGACCCCGACCTACTGGGTCTACGATCTCTACAAGCCGTTCCAGGGCGCGACCTCGCTGCCGCTTGAGCTGGCCGGCCCGAACTACGTGAAGGGCAAGGACAGCGTGCCGGCGGTCAGCGCCTCGGCGAGCCGCGATGCGGCCGGCGTGGTGCACGTCGCGCTGGTCAACCTGGATCCCACCAAGTCGGCGACCGTGACCATCAAGCTCTCGGGCGTGACGGGCAAGACCGCCAAGGGCCGGGTGCTGACCGCTTCGACCATGGCGGCCCACAACACCTTCGACGCACCCAACGCGGTCAAGCCGACGGCGTTCACGGCGGCCTCGATCAAGGGCGACGTGCTGACCGCGACCTTGCCCAGCAAGTCGGTGGTGGTGCTGGACCTGAACTAGGCTGAAGCCGGGGGCAGGCGAATGCGCGTGTCCCCGGCCGAACCTGGGCGGGCTCAAGAAAACTCAAAGCGCCTTCAGAGCGTGACCGTTTACATCTGTCGCGTTCGCCCTTAGAGAACCGCGCATGTTCGCCGTGATGACCATTATTACCCCAAAAACGACCCGCTTCGGCGGGGCGTGTTCGGGTATGTGCGTCTAGACACGACGACCCGGACAGAAGCCCCGCCGATGCGCGGGGCTCGTCTTTTGCAGACCAGCATGAACCCGCGCCTCCGCATTCACAGGAGACGCCTGACATGACCACCCTCAACTTCTCTGCCTCCAATCCGCCCGCCGTGGGCGTCGTCGGCGCGACGGGCCTTGTCGGCGAGATGATGCGGGCCTTGCTGGCCGAGCGGAACTTCCCGCTGAAGTCGCTGCGCCTGTTCGCCTCGGCGCGGTCGGCCGGCACAACCCTGGCCTGGAACGGCCAGGAGATCGTCGTCGAGGACGCCGCCACCGCCGACTATGCCGGCCTGGACATCGTGTTCTTCTCGGCCGGCGGCTCGACCTCGCGCGAGCTGGCGCCGAAGGTCGCGGCGGCGGGGGCGATCGTCATCGACAACTCTTCGGCCTGGCGCGACGACCCGGATGTGCCGCTGGTGGTGGCCGAGGTGAACCCCCACGCCCTGTCGGTGATCCCCAAGGGAATTGTCGCCAATCCCAACTGCACCACCATGGCCGCCATGCCGGTGCTCAAGCCGCTGCATGAGGCGGCGGGTCTCAAGAAGCTGGTGGTCAGCACCTATCAGGCGGTGTCGGGCGGCGGTCTGGCTGGAATTCAAGTTCTGGAAGCCCAGGTGCGCGCGGCGGCCGACGGCGGCGCCGGCCTGGCGCGGGATCCGCAGGCGGTGGCCTTTCCCCCGCCGGAGAAGTGGGTGGTCCCGATCGCCTTCAACGTGGTGCCGTTGAACTATGTGCTGGGCGAAGACGACTACACCGAGGAGGAGCTGAAGCTGCGCGACGAGAGCCGCAAGATCCTCGAGATCCCCGGCCTGCCGGTGTCAGGCACCTGCGTGCGCGTGCCGGTCTATACGGGCCACTCGCTGTCGATCAACGTCGAGTTCGAGCGCGCGCTTCCGGTGGCCAAGGCGCTGGAACTGCTGGGCCAGGCGCCGGGCGTGGTGGTGACCGCGGTTCCCAATCCGCTGGAGGCCACCGGCCAGGACCCGGTGTTCGTCGGCCGCGTGCGCCCGGATCCGACGGTGCAGCATGGCCTGGCGCTGTTCGTGTCGAGCGACAACCTGCGCAAGGGCGCGGCGCTCAACGCGGTGCAGATCGCCGAGGTGCTGGTGGCGCGGCAAGGTTAAGAGACGGCCGCTCGAACTGAAAGCATTGTCATCCCGGCTCTTCGCTGCGCTACGGTCGGGATGACAATTTCAGGAATGGCTGATTGGTCATATGCTTCCTCTCGGCCGTTTGGCCTTGAGGAGGAGATGGCGATGAAGACCTTTCTGGCCCTCTACATGGGATCGGGAGAACCGATCGACCCCGCGTCGCTCAGCGAAGAGACCACGGCCAAGGGCATGGCGGCCTGGGGCCAGTGGATGGCCGATCACGCCGACGCGGTGATCGACCACGGCGGACCGCTGGGCAAGACCAAGAAGATCTCGAAGGCCGGCGTCGAGGATATCCGCAACCTGGTCGCCGGCTACATCGTCGTGCGGGCCGAGTCCCACGCGGCGGCCGCGGCGATGTTCGAGAACCATCCCCATTTCGCGATCTTCCCGGGCGACTCGGTGGAGATCATGGAGACGCTGCCGATCCCGAGCGCCTGAAGTCGCGGCGTCAGCGCGACAAATGATCATCATTTTTGATCCTGGCAGCGAAATCGGCAAGCCCGGGCGCGTCTTGGGACCGCTCGTAGCGAGCCTTCTTGGCGTCCTGCCCAGAGCCGCTCACCTCAAGGGGGCGCCTTTCGCGACCCACCAGGCCAGCAGCACGGCCGCGGCGATCACCAGGACAAGGCTCCACCAGCGCGCCCGCGTGACCGGCTGCAAGCTCGCCGTCCGCACCTTCTCAAAGCCGGTGATCATCGCGCCGGTCAGGTTGCGGCGGCGGACGACCAGATAGAAGAGGATCGCCAGTACGTGCAGCGCGACCAGGCCCTGCACGATTCTGAAGCTCACCGCATGCACCTGGGCGGCCAGCCGTCCCTGCTCGAAGTCGACGAGATGGGAGAGGGGGCCGGACTCGATGCCGTCGATATCGACCGCCAGCAGGCCGGAGACGGCCTGCGTGCCCAGCACCAGCAGCAGGGCGACCACGCTCAGGCCGCCCAGCGGATTGTGGCCGATCGTGTGGGCCCCTCGGCCGCGCATGTAGGACCACACGGCGCGCGGGCCGCGCACGAACTGGCTGAACCGCGATGTGCCGGCGCCCCACAGGCCCCAGAGGACGCGGAAGACCAGCAGGCCGCAGACCGCCAGGCCCGACAACTGGTGCCAGTCCATGTGGCGGGTCTCGGCGCTCCACCAGGAAAAGCCGACCAGTCCGACCAGCAGCCAGTGGAATAGCCGGGTGGGAGCGTCCCACACAAATTGCCGCAAGGCGTTCTTCGTCATGATTCAGCTCTTGCCCGCCCAGTTGTCGCAGACGCTGGCCGCCGCGACCGCGCCGCCGCTGAGCAACTGGCACTTGCCGCAGGCGCCGGCGGGGGCCGTGAAGAAGGCGCAGGTGCCGCAGCGCTTCTTCGGATCGCTCGAAAGGGCCTTGAAGCCCAGTGAGCGGCGCATGCTCTTCTGGCTGGCGGGCAGGGCGTCGAGGTTGACGCAGGCGGCGACATCCTGGGCCTGGGCCTTGGCGGCTGCCAGCAGAAGCGGCCCGGCGGCGGCCAGCCCGAACAGGCCGCGTCTCGACCAGGCCTTGTGGCTCAGATCGCTCATAGGGTGGGACTCCCCAGCAATTCCAGACCATGGCCGTCGGGGTCCTTGACCCACAGGACCGCTGGATTGCGGCCCGAGGCGGCATGAAGGACGCCGTCCGGGTACCCGGCCGCCTTCAGGCGCGTGGCGACGCCGGTCAGGTCGGGGACACGGATCACCAGCTTGTCCAGGCCGCCCGGATCGCTTGGACCGGCCACGCCCGCGGCCGCCTCATGGATCAGGATGAGCAAGGGACGGCTGGGCTTGGCGTCGGTGCAGAGGATGACCTCCGTCACCGCGCCGTGATGAAGCGTGGTGCACGGCGTCAGGCCCAGCGTCGTCGCGTAGAACCGGGTCGAGCGGTCCAGATCGGCGACACGCCAGCCGGGCGCGACCAGGACGGCTTCCACCGAGGCGGGCGAAGGCGGGGTCTGCGCCAGGGCGGCGGTCGGCGCCAGCAACGCGGCCGCGAACAT
>Ga0247731_1000507_pt1 | contig 10653 bp, 10 predicted proteins | sample UWRJL088202R2_FD_180938 | JGI IMG/M metagenome (GOLD analysis project Ga0247731, IMG submission 180938) | Plant litter microbial communities from Arlington Agricultural Research Station in Wisconsin, United States - UWRJ-L088-202R-2 | ecosystem: Environmental > Terrestrial > Plant litter >...
CCGCGCGACTTCATGCCGACGAAGCGGTTCTCGACCAGGTCGAGGCGGCCGACGCCGTTGTCGTGGCCCAGCTCGTTGAGCTTGGTCAGCAGGGTCGCCGGGCTCATCTTGACGCCGTCGATGGCGACCGGGTCGCCCTTCTCGAAGTCGATGGTGATGACGGTGGCCTTGTCGGGCGCGTCTTCCGGCGCGATCGTGCGCATGTGGACGAACTCGGGGGCCTCGACGGCGGGGTCTTCCAGGACCTTACCCTCGGACGAGGAGTGCAGCAGGTTGGCGTCGACGCTGAACGGCGCTTCCCCGCGCTTGTCCTTGGCGATCTGGATCTGGTGCTTCTCGGCGAACTCCAGCAGGGCCTCGCGGGACTTGAAGTCCCACTCGCGCCACGGGGCGATCACGTGGATGTCGGGCTCCAGGCCGTAGTAGCCGAGCTCGAAGCGGACCTGGTCGTTGCCCTTGCCGGTCGCGCCGTGGCTGACGGCGTCGGCGCCCATCTTGCGGGCGATCTCGATCTGCTTCTTGGCGATCAGCGGGCGGGCGATCGAGGTGCCCAGCAGGTACTGGCCCTCATAGACGGTGTTGGCCCGGAACATCGGGAACACGAAATCGCGGACGAACTCCTCGCGCACGTCCTCGATGAAGATGTTCTCGGGCTTCACGCCGGCCGCCAGGGCCTTGGCGCGCGCCGGTTCGATCTCTTCGCCCTGGCCGAGGTCGGCGGTGAAGGTGATGACCTCCGCGCCGTATTCGGTCTGCAGCCACTTGAGGATGATCGAGGTGTCGAGACCGCCCGAATAGGCGAGCACGACCTTCTTCACGGGCTTGGCGGCCATGAGCGGGGTCCTTCCGAGGAAACACAAAGTCGCAGCGCCTCTCCTACGGAGAAGCACAGGGTCGCGGGGCGTTTAGCGCGGTTTTGCGACCATTGAAACGCTAGTGCGCGCTAAAGCTTGATCTGGCCTTCCTCGGCCAGCTGGTTCAGGGCCCGGCGAACCTGGGTCAGGTGCACGACGGCGAAGATGGCGGCCAGGATGGCGCGCACGCAGAGCAGGATGATCGACCACTCGGTCTCCTGCGGCCGCTGGCCTTCGACCAGCAGCCACATGCTGAGCAGGAAGGCGAAGGTCGGGACGGAGGCCAGGGCCACGGCGCGCGGGGCCCGCCACAGGGTCTTGCCGGAGGGCGACCACAGCACCGGCACCAGCACGTCCTTGACCTTGCCCCAGGCCATGCGCGAGGCGCCGGCCATGATCGACAGGGCCAACAGCCACAGCACGTCGCCGACGAGACCGAAGATATTCATCTCGCGCTCGCCTAGACCGTGACCTGAGCGCCCAGCTCGACGACGCGGCCGGGCGGAATCTTGAAGAAGTCGGTGGGGTTGGTGGCGTTCTTCATCAGGAAGATGAAGATCCGGTCCTGCCACAGCGGCATGCCGCTGTTGGCCGACGGCACGATCGAGCGGCGGCCCAGGAAGAAGCTGGTGGCCATGATGTCGAACTTCAGCCCCTGCTGCTTGCGCAGGATGGCCAGGGCCTTGGGCACGTTCGGGCTTTCCATGAAGCCGTAGAAGATCTCGACCTTCTTGAAGTCGGCGTTGATCGCCTGGGTGCGCACGCGGTCCTCGTCGGCGACGCGGGGCGTCTCGACCGTGCGAACGGTCAGGACCACGTTGCGCTCATGCAGCACCTTGTTGTGCTTGAGATTGTGCATCAGCGCGACCGGGGTCATGTCCGGGTCGGAGGTGAGGAAGATTGCCGTGCCGGGGGCCCGGTGCGGGGCGCGGGCCCGCAGGATCTCCATCAGGTCGACCAGCGGCACGGAGTCCCGTCGGGTCTTGTCGGTCAGGATCTGGGCGCCGCGCGTCCAGGTCCACATGATCAGCACCAGCACCGCGCCGAACACCAGCGGCAGCCAGGCGCCGTCGGGGATCTTCAAGGCGTTGGAGGCGATGAACACCAGGTCGATCAGCGCCAGCGGCACCAGCAGGGCGGCGGTCTGCAACAGGCTCCACTTCCACACCAGGCGCAGCACCACATAGGCCAGCAGGGTGTCGACGAACATCGCCCCGGTCACGGCGATGCCGTAGGCCGAAGCCAGCTTGTGCGAGCTCTGGAACATGACCAGCAACACCAGCACGCCGATCAGCAGGAAGGTGTTGACCGCGGGAACGTAGATCTGGCCGGCCTGGGTCTCGGAGGTGCGCTTGATGTCCAGGCGCGGCAGCAGGCCCAGCTGCACCGCCTGCTGGGTCATCGAGAAGGCGCCGGTGATCACCGCCTGGCTGGCGATGACGGTGGCGAAGGTCGCCATCAGCAGCACGGGCCAGTAGGCGAAGGTCGGCACCATGTCCCAGAACGGATTGTGCCGCGAAGCCGGATGGTCCAGCACCAGCGAGCCCTGGCCCAGATAGTTCAGGGCCAGGCAGGGGAAGGCGAGATACAGCCAGGCCGCCTGGATGGGCTTCTTTCCGAAGTGGCCCATGTCGGCGTAGAGCGCCTCGGCGCCGGTCACCGCCAGGAACACGCTGCCCAGGATCACGAAGCCCAGGAAGCCGTTCTCCAGCAGGAAGCGCACGCCGTACCAGGGATTGAAGGCCCGGATGATCGACAGGTCGTCGGCCAGATGGAACAGGCCCAGCGCGCCCAGGATCAGGAACCAGGCGGCCATCACCGGTCCGAACAGCGCGGCCATCCGGTGGGTGCCTTTGGCCTGGACCAGGAACAGGGCGATCAGGATCGCGGCCGAGATCGGCAGGATGTAGGGCGTCAGGGCGTGGCCCAGGTGCGGCGCGTCCTTCATGCCCTCGACCGCCGAAAGCACCGAAATCGCCGGGGTGATGATGCCGTCGCCGTAGAACAGCGCAGCCCCGATCACGCCGAGCAGGAACACGGCCATCGAGCGCTTGCCGCCGGCCTTGCCCAAAGCCTTCTGGGCCAGGGCCATCAGGGCCAGGGTGCCGCCCTCGCCCTTGTTGTCGGCCCGCATGAAGAAGATCACGTACTTGATCGTCACGAACAGGGTCAGCGTCCACAGGACCAGCGACACCACGCCCAGAACGGCGTGTTCGGTGGCCGTGGTGCTGCGCGAATGGGCCAGGGCCTCGCGCATCGCATAGAGCGGACTGGTGCCGATATCGCCGAACACGACGCCGACGGCGCCGAGCGCAAGCGCCAGGAAGCCATGACCTTTCGGGTCGTGGCCTGCTTGCGGAGGGACATCACACGGGGCGGCGCCTGTAGGGGCGGGGGCGCCAGAGGCTTCGGAAGCCATTCAATCCCTCCGGGGTCGCCCTCGCAAAACGCGGTGCGGAGCCCCATATCGATCAAGCGGGGCGCGATACACCCAATCCCGCTCCGGTTCAATCGCGACCTGAACCGGGATGACGCCGATAGTTTTCGCCGCCGGTACTTTTTGATTGAACGCACGAGCTACGCCCTTAGGGTCCTGCCACAGAAAAATGTCAGACAGTCAGAAATTCCCCGTCGCGGCCCACGCACTGGCCTATCTGGCGCACAAAAGCGCCTTTTCGGCGGATCGCGCCGTGGCCAGCGCCGAACTCGCCGCGTCGGTTCCGACCAACCCGGTCGTGGTGCGTCGCGTGACCGCCATGCTGGGCAAGGCGGGGCTGATCGGCGCGCGCGCCGGCGCCAACGGCGGCGCCTGGCTGCTCAAACCCCCCGAGGCCATCACCCTGGACGTCGTTCTGCGGGCCGTGAACGGCTGCGCGCACCTGGGCGTCGCGCCCAAGGGCGTCAAGGGCTGCCCGGTCGGCGAGAAGATCCCCGACGCCGTGCGCGGCGCGATGATCGCCGCCGACACCGCCGTGGCCGAGCGCCTGGCCCAGATCACGGTGGCAGACCTGCTGGCCGGCGCGAAGGTCGAGGCCGCGGCCTAAAAGACGTCGGCGGCCGCGTTCGCGACCGGCTTGGCCCCGGGCAGCACCCGTCGCACCAGCATCCAGACGCCGGCTCCGATCGCCGAGATGCCGGCGTTCATGATCAGCATCATCGCCAGCAGGAAGACCAGCACGCCGACGGCCTGGGCCGGGTTCGTCGCGGGCGCATCGTTCATCTTGAACATCGCGGGCGCCAGGACGGCCATCAGCAGGCCCAGCAGCGAGAACGCCACCTGACAGGTGGCCGCGACCGTGAAGGTGACGGTGAACAGTCCGCCAAACGACGCGGATCTCAAGAACGGCATGCCGCCCCCCATGGCTGCAACGACTCACGCAGACTGGAGGCGCGGCTTCGTCTTGTCGGGCCGCACCGCCTGGCCGCTCGACCATGATAAATGTAGGTATGTAGGCACAAGATTTTTGTGACAACGCTGTCCAGAATGCGTTTGCCAACCGGCTTTTTAAGCGCTTAGCGTCGCGGACAGGGAAGAAACGCGATCGCCACAGGCGGCGCTGAAGTGGGGGTAAGCCATGACGCCGGCTGAGTTGAGCGTAGCCTTTTTCTTGCAGATGTTCGTCATCGTCGCGGCCTGTCGCGCGAGCGGCTGGGTGCTGAAGCGGTTCTTCGACCAGCCGCAGGTGGTGGGCGAGATGATCGCCGGCATCGTCCTGGGCCCGTCCCTGTTCGGCCTGCTGGCGCCCGATCTCCAGCACTTCATCTTCCCCAAGGAGACCAAGTCGGTGCTGTTCGTCGGCGCGCAACTGGGCGTGGGCCTCTACATGTTCCTGGTCGGCATCGGCTTCCGCGCCGACCACTTCAAGAGCAACGCCAAGAGCGCCCTGGCCGTGTCGCTGTCGGGCATGGCCGCGCCGTTCCTGGTCGCCATCGCCCTGACCCCCTGGCTGATGAGCATGAACCTGTTCGGCAAGGGCGTTGCGTCGTTACAGGCCATGCTGTTCATGGGCGCGGCGATCTCGATCACCGCCTTCCCGGTCCTGGCCCGGATCATCCAGGAGCGCGGCCTGACCAAGACCCCGCTGGGCTCGCTGGCCCTGTCGTCCGGCGCCATCGATGACGCCGGCGCCTGGACTGTGCTGGCCGTGGTGCTGGCCAGCTTCGGCGGCGGCCCCATCGTGGCGGTCAAGGCCGCGGTCGGCGGCGGACTGTTCGCCGTGTTCATGCTGACCGTGGCTCCCAAACTGCTGGCCCCGCTGGGCCGCTGGGCCGAGCGCGAGGGCAAGATCACCCCGCCCCTGCTGGGCGTGGTGGTCATGCTGTTCATGCTCTGCGCCTGGGCCATGGACGCGGCCGGCCTGCACTCGGTGTTCGGCGGCTTCCTGCTGGGCGTGGCCATGCCGCGCGGCGTGCTGACCCGCGAGCTGAAGAAGCAGCTGGAGCCGTTCACCCTGGCCCTGCTGGTGCCGATGTTCTTCACCTTCTCGGGCCTCAACACCCAGATGAACCTGGTCAACAGCTGGGGCCTGGCCGCCGTCGCCCTGGTGATCCTGGCGGGCTCGATCCTGGCCAAGGGCGGGGCCTGCTGGGCCGCCGCCCGCCTGACCGGTCAGGACAACGCCACGGCCATGGGCATCGGCGCCCTGATGAACGCCCGGGGGCTGATGGAACTGATCATCATCAACATCGGCCTGCAGAAGGGCATCATCGGCCCGGCCCTGTTCTCGATGCTGGTGGTCATGGCCCTGGTCACCACCCTGATGACCTCGCCGCTGTTCGAGCTGGTCTACGGCAAGCAGGCTCGCGCCCGGGGCGAACTGGGGGCGCTCAACGACGACGAGGACGACGAGGTCGCCCTGGCCGGCGCCCCGGCGCGGTAGGCCGCCCTACTCCGCCGCCGCCAGGGTCCGGCGACGTTCGGTCCGCACGTCCAGCGCGGCCACGATCCAGATCGCGAAGCCGCCCAGGGCCAGGGCCGCGCCGACATAGCCGGTCGAGGTCCAGCCGTAGCCGGCGGCGATGGCCAGGCCGCCCAGCCAGGGGCCCAGGGCGTTGGCGAAGTTGAAGGCCGAGTGGTTCATGGCCGCCGCCAGGGTCTGGGCGTCACCGGCCACGTCCATCAGCCGGGTCTGCAGCACCGCGCCCAGCCCGCCGCCGCAGCCGATCAGGAAGACGACCGGCATCAGGGTCCACAGGCTGCCCGTGGCGACAGGATAGAGGGCCAGGGCCGCGGCGCTCCACAGCAGCACCCCGCCGATGGCCGGCATCTGGGCGCGGTCGGCGGCCCAGGCGCAGACCAGGGTCCCGACCGTCATGCCGGCGCCGAACACCGCCAGCACCACCGGCAAGGCGGCGGGCAAAGCGTGGGTGACCTCGGCCATGGTGGAGGCCAGATAGGTGTAGACGCAGAACATGCCGCCAAAGCCGATGGCCCCGATACCCAGGGTCAGCCACACCCGGCCCCGGCCCAGGGCGCCCAGCTCGCGCAAGGGGCTGGCCCCCGCGTCGGCCGGCGCGCGCGGCGCGAACAGGTAGACCGCCACGGCGGTCATCGCCGCCAGCGCCGCGACAATCACGAAGCCCCAGCGCCAGCCGATCCACTGGCCCACCACATTGGCCATCGGCACGCCGATGATGGTGGCCACGGTCAGGCCGATCATCACCATGGCCACCGACTGGGCCCGGCGCTCGGGCGGGGCGACGCTGGCGGCCACCAGGGCGGCGACGCCGAAATAGGCCCCGTGCGGCAGGCCGGTCAGGAACCGGAACACCAGCATCCAGCCAAAGCTCGGCGACAGGGCGCTGAGCAGGTTGCCGATCGTGAACACCGCCATCAGCGCCACCAGGATGATGCGGCGCGGCAGGCGCGCGGCGGCCACGGCGATCACCGGCGCGCCGACCACCACACCGAGAGCGTAAGCGCTGATCGCATGGCCGGCGGTGGGCGCATCGACGCCCAGGCTGGCGGCGAAATAGGGCAGCAGGCTCATCGAGGCGAACTCGGCCGTGCCGATGGCGAACCCGCCCAGCGCCAGGGCCGCCAGCACCAGGCCGGCGGCGTGGATCTTGGCCGGAGGGACGGTTTCGCCAGAGGTCATGGTCGCGGCCTTACTCGTACGCGCAGCGAACGGCGGCGCGGGCGGACGTCTCGTCGACGCGCCCGGCACATGCTGCATTGCAGGATAGACCGGCTAGATAGGAAAAGGACAACGTTGTCACAAGTCCGGCCGCGCGTTTGACGGCATATTCCCGCGTTCGCCCAAAAGCCGATCCACCGGCGCTGAATCGGCTTGCAGAATATCTGCACCTACCTCTGTTGCGGATACCCCTGGAAAGTCGCCGAACCAACCATAAGTAATCGGCACGGTTTCAGTTGCGAAACCGCAACCGTCTCCAGGGCTCACCCCAATGACCAAGGTCGCCATCGTTTATCACTCGGGCTACGGCCACACCGCCGTCCTGGCCGAAAAGGTCGCCGAAGGCGTCCGCGACGCCGGCCAGACCCCGATCCTGCTGCACATCGAGAACGCCGCCCAGGACTTCGCCCCGATCATCGACCAGATCAGCGGCGCCGACGCCGTGGTGTTCGGCGCGCCGACCTACATGGGCGACGTCTCGGGCGTGTTCAAAGTGTTCGCCGACGCCTCGTCCAGCGCCTTCTTCACCGGCGCCTGGAAGGACAAGCTGGCGGCGGGCTTCACCAACTCGCACAGCTTCTCCGGCGACAAGGCCCACGCCCTGGCCAGCCTGACCATCCTGGCCGCCCAGCACGGCATGAACTGGGTGAACCTGGGCCTGGCCCCGCCGAACGTCACCGCCGCCGAACGCGGTCCCGACACCATCAACCGCGTCGGCTCGTTCATCGGCCTGGCCGCCCAGTCCGACAACGCCTCGCCCGAGATCACCCCGCCGGCCGGCGACCGCGAGACCGCCCGCCTCCTGGGCGTGCGCGTCGCCGAAGCCGCCGTCCGCTGGACGCGCGGCGCCCAACCGGCCCTGAGCGAAGCGGCCTGACCACCGCCCGTTCCTCGCTATCCCCCAGCTCGAGGAACGGGCTCGCGGCGCTCCGGCGCCGCCCGAGGGGGCGCTTGAGCCCGAGCGCCCCCTCGCTTCTTTTTCAGGGCTTGGCTGGACGCCCCCTCCGCCCGGTTCGCGGCAACCTCCCCCGTTTCACGGGGGAGGAGAAGTTCAGCGCCGCATCCTCCTCACCCGCATCGCGGGGGAGGTGGCGCGATGCGAATACGCGTGACGGAGGGGGCGTCCGGCGCACGCGCTTGAACTAAATCCCCGCCCGTGCTCGACTCCAGTGAAGTTTCGTTCTCTCGCTGGACTCGTCCCCGCATGGCCCGCCGTCTCGCCCTGATCACCGGCGCCTCCGCCGGCATCGGGGCCGCCTTCGCCCGCATCTACGCCAGCCACGGCTATGACGTGGCCCTGACCGCGCGCCGGTTGGACCGGCTGGAGGCCCTGGCCGCCGAGATCCGCCTGCGGTTCGGCGTCGAGGCCTATCCGATCGCCGCCGACCTGGCCCAGGCCGAGGCCGTCGACCAGGTGCTGGCCGCGATCGAGGCCGAGGGCCGGGTGGTCGACGCCCTGGTCAACAACGCCGGTTACGGCCTGCCCGGCGCCTACGACAAGACGACCTGGGCCGACCAGAACGCCTTCCTGCAGGTGCTGCTGGTCTCGGTCTGCGGCCTGACCCACAAGGTGCTGCCGGGCATGGTCGAGCGCGGTTTCGGCCGCATCGTCAACGTCGCGTCGCTGGCCGGCCTGGCCCCCGGCGCGGCCGGCCACACCCTCTATGCGGCGACCAAGAGCTTCCTGGTGAAGTTCTCGCAGAGCCTCCATCTGGAGAATCAGGCCACCGGGGTGCACGTCTCGGCCCTGTGCCCGGGCTTCACCTATTCGGAATTCCACGACGTCAACGGCACCCGCGCCCAGGTCAGCCAGTCGCTGCCGCCCTGGCTGTGGCTGGGCGCCGACGAGGTGGCCGCCAACGGCTACGAGGCCGCCGAAGCCAATCGCGCGGTCTGCGTGCCGGGCTCGCCCAACAAGGCCATCGCGGTGTTCGCCAAGTTGATCCCGGACGACTGGGCGCTGGCGTTGATGGCGAGACAGGGCGGGCGGTTCCGGAAGGTCTAGGCTCTCACCCTTCCCTCCCCTTTATGGGGAGGGGGGACCAGCGAAGCTGGTGGGTGGGGCAGCGCCGCCGCCTTGACTCATCAAACCCCACCCGACCCCTTCGGGGCCACCCTCCCCACAAGGGGGAGGGAAAAACGCTTGGGTCACCGATGCTCGGCGTACGGCGCTTTGGCGTCCTGGCGCACCAGGCCCTTGGTCGCGTCGCCCACGCCGATCAGCACGAACTGCACCGCCAGGGCGCAGAGGATCAGGCCCAGCACGCGCACCACGATGCTCATGCCGATCCGGCCCAGCACGCGGCTGATGATAGGCGAGGCCCAGAAGGTGGCGACCAGCACCACCGCCACCGCCGCGATGACCCCGCAGCCGATGGCCATGCCCGCCAGGCCGAAGCTCTTGGCCTCGCTGGCGTAGATGATCACGGTGGAGATCGCGCCCGGCCCGATCAGCAGCGGCATGGCGAACGGCACGATCAGCCGCTCGAACCGCTGCTTGGCATAAACCCGCGCCGACTGCCCCTCGATGCCCTCGGCCGCGTCGGCGAACATGGTGGTGAAGTCGTCGCGCACCATGTCCAGGCCCAGGATGAACAGGATGATGCCGCCGGCGATGCGGAAGGCCGGCATCGATATGCCGAAGAACTCCAGCAGCGACACGCCGGTGAAGTAGAAGAAGATCAGGAAGGCGGCGACGAACAGCCCGATATAGACCGCCACCATCCGCCTGCCCGCGGCAGCCGCGCCCAGGGTGGCGGCGGCGAACAGCGGCACGTTGCCGATCGGGTCGATCAGGGCGAACAGCGCGACGAAGAAGTTGACGGCGAGTTCTGCCTGGCTCATTCGACGTCCTCAGCCTTCAATTCACGCGGATCCGCATCCTTATTAGGGTGATGCGACGTCGCGCGCCACACTCGGAGCTAAGCCATGACCGCCGATCCGCGCCTGATCCTGCCGCTCGACCTGCCTAGCACCGCCGAGGCCCGCCAGATGGTCGAGACCCTGGGCGACGCGGTGTCGTTCTACAAGATCGGCCTGGAGCTGCTGGCCACCGACGGCATGGGCCTGGCGCGCGAGCTCAAGACCCAGGGCAAGTCGGTGTTCCTGGACTGGAAGCTGCACGACATCGGCGCCACCGTGGAGCGCTCGGCCCGGGTGCTGGCCGGAGCCGGCTGCGACCTGCTGACCGTCCACGCCGAGCCGCAGGTGATGCAGGCGGCCGTGAAGGCCAAAGGCGGTTCGGACCTGAAGATCCTGGCCGTCACCGTGCTGACCAGCCTGAACGACGCCGACCTGATCGAGATGGGCTACGCCTTCTCGGCGCGCGACCTTGTCGCCCGACGCATCCGCCAGGCGGTGGAGTGCGGCGTCGACGGCATCGTCTCCTCGCCGCAGGAAGCCGCCCTGGCCCGCGAGATCGCCGGTCCCGACTTCCTGGTGGTGACGCCCGGCGTGCGCCCCTTCTGGTCGGCCAAGAACGACCAGGCCCGCGCCGCCACCCCCGCCGACGCCCTGAAGGCCGGCGCCAGCCACTTGGTCTGCGGCCGCCCGATCACGGCGGCGAATGATCCACGCGAAGCGGCGCTGAAGGTGGTGGCGGAGATGGCCGGCCTCTAGCCCGGCCGACGGGCCAGCACCCTGGCGGCCAGCCAGCGCCGCAC
>Ga0247731_1000511_pt1 | contig 10592 bp, 14 predicted proteins | sample UWRJL088202R2_FD_180938 | JGI IMG/M metagenome (GOLD analysis project Ga0247731, IMG submission 180938) | Plant litter microbial communities from Arlington Agricultural Research Station in Wisconsin, United States - UWRJ-L088-202R-2 | ecosystem: Environmental > Terrestrial > Plant litter >...
TGAGCCAAGATCCATTCCTCATGGCCGTGGCGGTGGGTGCGGGCTGCGACTTCCTTACGCCGGTCGGGCACCAGTGCAACACGCTGGTCCTGGGGCCGGGCGGATATCGGTTTGGTGACTATGCTCGGCTGGGCGCGCCATTGACCGCGCTGATCCTGATCGTGGGACCAAGCCTGATCGCCCTGGTCTGGCCGTTCGCGGGTCGGTGAGGGGACTAGTACATCGCCTCGAGATCCATCTCGCCCTCGGCCGTCTCAAGGCCCCGACGTTCCTGGCCGACATATTCATGGTCGATGCGCCGCCGACGGCAGGGGCCGAAATAGGCGCCGGCCCGGATGAAGTCACGAGGATTGTTGATCACCTCGTTGACCCGGTGCAGCACGCCGCGCGCGGTGAGGGGCTTGGCCAGGAATTCGGTGACCCCGGCCATGCGAGCCTCGTCCAGGCTGGCGCGGGTAGCGTGGCCGGTGACCATGATGATCGGCACATACGGATTGCGGCTGGCGGGCGAGGTGCGCACCCAGCGGATGAAGGCCAGGCCGTCGACTGGCTGCATCATCAGGTCGGTGAAGATGATGTCGACTTCGTACTCGGTGGCGGCCTTCAGCGCCGCGACGCCGTCGCTGGCCTCGAGAATCTTGCGCACGCCCAGGGATTTCAGGACCGTGCCGATGATTTCGCGCATCGGCGCGTTGTCGTCGATGATGAGCACCGTCAACGGACGCAGATCGGGCGTGCTCAAAAGTGATCCCCCTGGAAGTTGCATCGCGCGACGTTGAACCGTCACGACCTTGCCGGGAGAGTGCAGGGATCGTCGTTGAGAAACCGTTGATATCGCGACAAATTATCGCGGAATTTCAGGTGCTTGTGCTTAACGAACCGTACGGCTTGGCTTGAGCGGGGCCGCGATGGGGCCCGCCAGCAGTCCACATAGGGTTGTCATCTCGGGCAAACCGCAGGCCCGCGACCACCGGAAGCGCTGGCGCTCAGGCGTTGGTCGCGGATCTTCGCATTGCGCGCTCGTCGAGAACGACAGCAAACAGGTTTGGAGGTCTAGCGACGGTCCTGCGGACGATTGCCCGGGGTGTCCTGGTCATCCTGAGGCAGCATGCCGCCACGGCCGACGTTGCCCAGCAGCTGTTCGAGGATGGTCATCTCGCGACCACGGGTCGGGGTCTCATGGCCGTTGTAGGCGATGACCTTGCCATCCTTCAGCGTGTAAGTGTCCACCGAGGCGACCTTTTCGTCGGCCGGGTTGAACTTGATCGCCACCACGTCGCGCTTGATCACGCGCGGCTTGTAGAAGGCCACGCGGTCGGTCGTCTGCGAGATGTAGTACCAAGCGTTGGCGTCGAAGGTCGACGTGGCCGAGGGCGAGCCGAGCTTCTCGGTGACCGTCGACTTGCTGTCTTCGCCCACCTTCATGTCGACGGGCTTGGCCTCGATGGCCTGGAAGCCCGAATAGCTCGTCAGCGGCGTACAGCCTCCGGCGACGGCGGCGAGGCCGATGACGGCGGCGGCGAGAACGGCGGGACGGGACATTGAGGCTCCGGAACCTTAAGCAGGCTGACTTTGACCTATCGCCCGCGCGGGCTTAGTTCAATGGCCCGCGTGGACCGAAGGGCTAACTAGTTCCGTGTCGCGGCGAAATCGAGGCGAAGTGATGTTTCTGGACCGGCTGCTCAAACCCAGGCCCGCCAAGGCGGTAGGGGCCAAATTGTACGCTTCGGCGGTGGCCCAGGCGCGCTCGCCGGCGTTCTACGCCCAGATGGGCGTTCACGATTCGATGGAGGGGCGGTTCGAGCTGTTCACCCTGCACGTGGCGTTGCTGCTGGAGCGCCTGAAGGCTCAGGGCGACTCAGCCGCCGAGGTCGCCCAGGAAACCTTCAACGCCTATACGCGCGGCCTGGACGACGCCTTCCGCGAGATCGGCGTGTCCGACACCGCGGTCGGCAAGAAGATGAAGAAGCTGGTCGGCGCCGCCTATGGCCGCCTGAAAGCGTTCGATGAAGCGGCCAAGGCCTTGCCGGATCGCAACGTCCTGACCGCAGCCCTGGCCCGCACGGCCTTCGAGGAGCGCGGCGAGGGCGATCTGGCGGGACTGACCGACTACGTGGTCGTCGCGCGCGATAGCCTGGCGGCCCAGCCGCTGGACGATCTGATGCAAGGAGAGGTCCAATGGCCGAAGGCGTGATCGATCCCTGGCCCAGCGCCGTTCCCGTCGCCCGGGTGAGCCGGGGCCCCATCGACCTGCGGTTCGAGCCCGATGCGGCCGTGCTGAAGGACTTGGCCAAGCTGCTGGGACTGGTGGCGGTGGAATCGCTGACCGCCGAGGTGTTCCTGCGGCCCTGGATGGACGGCGCCGAGGTCTCGGGCCTGATCCGCGCCCGGGTGACCCAGGTCTGCAGCGTCTCGGCCGATGAATTCGAGGAGCCGGTCGAATCGCGGTTCAGCGTCCACGTCCTGCCGGCCGACAGCGAATATGCGCCGCAGGACGAAGACAGCGGCGGCGAGCTGGGCCTGGATCCCGAGGGCGACGATCCGCCCGATGTGCTTGAGGGTGAGTCTATCGACGTCTCCGGCTATGTGATCGAACACCTGGCCCTGGAGCTGGATCCGTTCCCCCGCAAGCCTGGCGCGGTGTTCCAGCCGCCGGTCGAGCCGGTGGACCTGTCGCCCTTCGCCGCACTGAAAAAGCTGAAGTCCGACCCGGAAACCGGGGGCGAAGGGGCCTGAAATGGCCTTTTCGTTCCGCTTGCGTGATATTCTCGCGGCTGTATCGTCCGGCCGCCTCGACGTTACCTCACCCTTGAATGGGCGGTGCGCCGCTCCAGGAGCCGATAGCGCCTCGTGCCTCAAGCCGTAGTCATTTCGATCGACGCCATGGGCGGAGATCACGGTCCGTCCGTGATCGTGCCGGCCGTGGCCATCGCCGCCAAGAGCCTGCCCGACGTCCGTTTCCTGCTCCACGGCGACGAGGCCCTGCTGAACGCCCAGTTGGCCAAGCACCCGGACGCCCGCGCGGTCAGCGAGGTGCGTCACACCGACAAGGCCATCTCCATGGAGGAGAAGCCCGCCCAGGCCATGCGCCGGGGCAAGGGTTCCAGCCTGTGGAACGCGGTCGAGGCGATCCGCAACAACGAGGCGTCCGCTGTCGTTTCGGCCGGCAACACCGGCGCCCTGATGGCGATCTCCAAGCTGATCCTGCGCATGGGGGCCAATCTGGAGCGCCCGGCGATCGTGGCCAGCTGGCCCACGATGAAGGGCGTCTCGGCGGTGCTCGACGTCGGCGCCAACGTGGAAAGCGACGCCAAGCAGTTGATCGAGTTCGCGATCATGGGCGCGGCCTTTCACCACGCGGTGCATGGCTCGCAGCGCCCGACCGTGGGTCTGCTGAACGTCGGCTCCGAGGACCAGAAGGGCCATGAGGAGGTGCGCGAGGCGCACGCCATCCTCAAGGAAACCAAGCTGGACTTCGACTATCGCGGCTTCGTCGAGGGCACCGACATCGCCAAGGGTACGGTCGACGTGGTCGTCACCGACGGCTTCACCGGCAATGTGGCCCTGAAGACCGCCGAGGGCCTGGCCCGGTTCTTCGCCGCCGAGATCAAGTCCACCCTGACCTCCGGACCCCTGGCCATGCTGGGGGCGGTGATCGCCTCGGGCGCGCTCAAGAAGATGCGCCGACGGCTGGATCCGGGCCGCGTCAACGGCGGTCCGCTGCTGGGCCTGAACGGCATCGTGGTCAAAAGCCACGGCGGCGCCGACGCCACGGGCTACGCCTCGGCGATACGCGTGGCCGTTGATCTTGCGCGCAGCGACTTTTCGGCGGAAATCGATCGTAATCTGAAACGTCTGACCGAAACCGGCCTCAAGGTCGGTGCGGACGAAACGGCCATACCCAGCAATGGGGGCGCGTCGGGCGCCGAGGGCCAGGGAGCTTCCGAGTGAGCGTAATTCGTAGCGCCGTCACCGGCGTCGGGGCCTATCTGCCGGAAAACGTCGTCACCAACAGCCAGCTGGCCGAGACGGTGGACACCAGCGACGAGTGGATCGTCGAGCGCACCGGCATCCGCCAGCGCCACAAGGTGGCCGACGACCAACCGGTGTCGGACCTGGCCTTCCGCGCCGCCCAGCAGGCGCTGGAGAAGGCCGGCAAGACCGCCGCCGACGTGGACCTGATCATCGTGGCCACCACCACGGGCGACATGACCTTTCCGGCCACCGCCACCATCGTTCAGCGCAAGCTGGGCGCGCCGATCGGCATCGCCTTCGATGTCCAGGCCGTCTGTTCGGGCTTCGTTTATGCGCTGAGCGTCGCCGACGGCTTCGTGGCCCGGGGCCACGCCAAATGCGCGCTGGTGATCGGGGCCGAGGCCATGACCCGGCTGATGGACTGGACCGACCGCGGCACCTGCGTGCTGTTCGGCGACGGCGCCGGCGCCGTAGTGCTGGAACCGCGTGAAGGGCAGGGGACGACGGCCGACCAGGGCGTGCTGGGCTTCGCCCTGCGCGCCGACGGCACCAAGCAGGAGCTGCTCTATGTCGATGGCGGTCCATCGACGACGGGCACGGTGGGCAAGCTGCGCATGCTGGGCAACCAGGTGTTCAAGCACGCGGTGATCAACATCTCCGAGGCCATCCACGCCGCCGCCGAAGTGGCGGGCGTGACTGTGCCGGAAGTCGACTGGTTCATCCCGCACCAGGCCAACCAACGCATTCTGGCCGGCGTGGCCCACCGCTGCGGCATCGACGAGGACAAGGTGATCTCCACCGTGGCCCTGCACGCCAACACCTCGGCCGCCTCGATTCCCCTGGCCTGGGCCCAGGGAATCGCCGACGGCCGCATCAAGCCGGGCCAGCTGCTGCTGCTCGAGGCGATGGGCGGCGGATTGACCTGGGGCGCCTGCGTGGTGCGCCTCTAGGCCAAAGCTTGGCCATTTTCGGCCGCTAGCTTGCGCTATCGTCTCAAGTCCTGGCGCTCAGCCTTTGACTCCATGCGATAATCGCGGCATGCAGGCTTGAGTTGATGAGAGCGCGTTGCAGAAACACGGGGCTCGACCCTGTCCGAAGCGCGCGCTCTGGGGTTTGTCAATCAAGCGTAAGGGGGCGTCATGAAAGGCGCGACATTGACCCGGGCCGATCTCTGCGAGGCGGTTCATGAGGAAGTCGGTCTGACTCGCCAGGATTGCGCGGGTCTGGTCGAACGCACCCTGGATCTGGTCGCCGAGGCGCTGGAAAAGGGTGAGACCGTCAAGCTGTCCGGCTTCGGCGTCTTCCAGGTGCGTGACAAGCGGGCCCGCATGGGCCGCAATCCCAAGACCGGCGAGCCGGCCGAGATCGAGCCCCGCCGGGTGATCGGTTTCCGGGCCTCGCAGGTCATGAAGGCGCGAATCGACCGCGCCTTGGGCGGCTAAAAGGAAACGATGCGGTGGCGAAGGGGCCCAACGCCTTCCGCACGATTTCCGAAGCCGCCGACGAGCTGGGCGTGCCGCAGCACGTCCTGCGTTTCTGGGAAACCAAGTTCTCGTTCATTCGCCCGATGAAACGGGCCGGCGGGCGGCGGTTCTATCGCCCGCAGGACATCGCCGTGCTCAGCGGCGTGCGCGCCCTGCTGCACGCCGAGGGCTACACGATCAAGGGCGTGCAGAAGCTGCATCGCGAGCAGGGGATCACCCATGTGATCGCCGCCGGGCTGGGCGACAACGGCTCGGCCTCGCTGGACGCACTTGCCGCCGCCTCGGCCTTTGATTCGCCTCCGCCGACCGAATTGGCCGACGAGGCGCGGGGGCGTCTGGTCATGGCGCTGGACGACCTGCAGGCCGTAAAGGCCCGGCTGGACGGGCTTTTGCGGGGCCTTTGAGGCCCGTTCGAAATCCCCCGAAAATCGCCGAGAAATCCCATTGCCCCCGACAAAGCTCGCACCTATAAGGGCGCTCCTTCCGATCGGAGCGTGGCGCAGCCTGGTAGCGCACTTGACTGGGGGTCAAGGGGTCGCAGGTTCAAATCCTGTCGCTCCGACCATTCCTCCTCGCGGGGATTGAGACCGGAAGAATGGAAAGGCCGCCCTCCGGGGCGGCCTTTTTCAGTTCAGCTAAACTGTTCCGCCGTCGCTCGCTTTATTCGGTTTGAGCGCCAGTGGACGAACGCCCACAGGGTGCTCGTCGCGCTCGCGAGCGCGACAGCGAGGCCGACCAGGAAGAAGCTCGCGATCTGGCCCCGGGTTGTCAGGGTATCGCCGACGACGAGCGTCTCGATAATCATGGACGCGAAGCCGCCAAGGCCGCCTGCGACAGTCATTAGCAACGCAGCGATCAACGTTGGGCGTGCGGGAAGAAAAAGGCGCGCGAGGCCCGCCATCATGCAGAAAGCGACACTCACAGGAAGGGCCAGCGCCAGCAGGGAGAAGAGCGGTCCCACCGTCTATCGTCCGATCTTCTTGTCCGCCTTGCCCATCCACGACATCAGCGGCATCAGCGGCAAACCCCAGCCCATGCCGGCGACCACGAAATAGACCAGGTGCACCGCGCGATTGTCCGGCAGGAAGTCGTAGAGGCTGGTGAAGGCCCAGATCCAGGCGGCCAGGTAGACGAGGATACCGATCCCGCCGATGAACTTGCGCAGGCGGGCGGGAATGAGGGGAGCGCTCAAGCGGGTCTCCGGAAGACACTCGAAACAAGGCCCAGAACGGCCAGGAAGAAGATCGCGCCCACGCTGGACACCAGCAGGCTGCCGAGGAAGCCTTCGAACTGGAATCCCAGCCGCTGGGCGATGAAGGTTCCGATGAACGAGCCGACGACGCCGATCAAGAGCTTGGTGAACAGCGCATGGCGACGGGCCAGCGCCAGGTCGGCGACATAGCCTGCCAGGATGCCGATCACCACGGCCACGAAGACGCCCACGCCGCTCATTGGTCCTTCTCCGCCCCCACGGCGCCCCTGCGCCTGTCGCATCATCGCACGTGAGGCCTTACGCGTCATGAGGGCATGGACGCGAGCGCCTGTCAGGCGTACGGCAAGGCTTCGCCGTATTTCGGCCCCTAACTGACGTTCTTTCCGGCTGTCATGACGTCCTTTTTGCGTTCCGATCGTTCGAGGCCCGTGGCCATCTGGCTGTTCGCCGTGGCTGTCCTGGTGTTTGGCATGGTGGTGGTCGGGGGCGCGACGCGCCTGACCGACTCGGGCCTCTCCATCACCCAGTGGAAGCCGATCATGGGCGCGCTGCCGCCGATGTCGGAGGCCGCCTGGCAGGCCAATTTCGCGCTCTACAAGCAGATCCCGCAGTACAAGCTGGTCAATGCCGGCATGACGCTGGAGGCCTACAAGGGCATCTTCTGGTGGGAGTGGGCGCACCGGCTGCTGGGTCGTCTGATCGGCGTGGTGTTCGCCCTGCCTTTCGTGTTCTTCCTGATCCGCCGGATGATCCCGCGCCGCCTGATCTGGCGCTGCGCGGTGCTGTTCGGCCTGGGCGGCCTGCAGGGGCTGGTCGGCTGGTGGATGGTGTCCAGCGGTTTGTCGGAGCGGGTTTCGGTGGCCCCCGAGCGGCTGATGACCCACCTGGGCCTGGCCTTGATCCTGTTCATCGCCCTGGTGTGGACGGCCCTGGACGCCTGGTCCGGCTCTCCGCGCGTCGAGGAACGCACCAACTGGCGCGGCTGGGCCCTGGGTTTCCTGGGCGCGGTGTTCTTCCAGAGCCTGCTGGGCGCTCTTGTGGCGGGCAACGACGCGGGGCTGGTCTACAACGACTGGCCGCTGATGAACGGCGCGCTGGTCCCGGCCGAATATGCTGGCCACGGCTTCTGGGGCACGATCGCCCACAGCGCCGGCGCGGTGCAGCTGCATCACCGGCTGATGGCCTACGCCCTGTTCGTGGCCGCCATCGTCATCGGCGTCGCTGCGACCCGTTCGCGCCGCTTGCCGCAGGAGGCCAAGCTGATGGCCTTCGTGCTGGTCGGGGTGGTGTTCGTGCAGGCGGGGCTGGGGATCTGGACCCTGATGGCCGTCGTGCCGCTGTCCCTGGGCGTGCTCCACCAGGCTGGCGCGGCGATCCTGCTGGCCACCGCCACGGCCTTCGCCTGGCGGGTGCGGCGGCCTTAGCGGCTTTCGAAGCGACCGCTCGAAGAACTGTCACGAAACGGCAGCACAGGACGTCCGACGTCCTTGCTGGAGCCTCCCGTGACCCGCGCTTCCCTGTTCCTCGCCGCCGCCCTCGTCGCCCTGTCCACCTCGGCCATCGCCGCGCCGAAGCCCGCCGCCAAGCCGGTCCCCGTGACCAACGCCGCGCCGGCCGACGCCTACTTCAAGGCCGGCCAACAAGCCCTGGCCAAGGCCCTGACCGTCAATCCCCGCACCGGCAAGGCCAAGAACGTCATCCTGTTCCTGGGCGACGGCATGGGCATCTCCACCATGGTCGCCAGCCGCATCTATGAAGGCCAGCAGCGCGGCGTCGACGGCGAGAGCAACAGCCTGGCGTTCGAGAAGCTGCCGTGGGTCGCGCTCTCCAAGACCTACAGCCACGACACCCAGGTCACCGACAGCGCCGCCGGCATCACCGCCATCACCACCGGCGTGAAGACCCGCAACAAGATCATCGGCCTGACCGGCGCGACCGTTCCGGAGAAGTGCGCGACCGAAGCCGGCCAGCGCGTCGAGACCATCGCCGAACAGGCCAAGGCGCACGGCCTCTCGGCCGGGGCGGTGACCACCACCCGCATCACCCACGCCACCCCGGCCGGGGTCTACGCCCATACCGCCTATCGCGACTGGGAGGGCGACGCCGACATGCCGGTCGAGGCCGTGACCGCCGGCTGCACCGACATCGCCCGCCAACTTGTCGAGGCTCCGGCCGGCCTGCGGCTGGACGTGGCGCTGGGGGGAGGGCGCTCGCGCTTCCTGCCTGAAGCCAAGGAGGGCAAGCGCGCCGATGGCCGCGACCTGACCGTCGAATGGCTGACGGCGCCCAACGCCGCCTACGTCACCACCGACGCCCAACTGGCGGCGCTGGATCCGGCCAAGACCGGCCCGGTGCTGGGCCTGTTCGCCAACGAACACCTGCCCTACGAGGTCGAGCGTCCTGTGCTGGGGCAGGGCGTGCCGACCCTGGCCGCCATGGCCACCAAGGCCGTCGACCTGCTGTCGAAGAACCCCAAGGGCTACTTCCTGCTGGTCGAGGGCGGCAAGATCGACATGGGCAGCCATCTCAACAACGCCAAGCGGACCCTGACCGAGACGGTCGAGTTCTCCAAGGCGGTGCAGGCCGTGCTCGACAAGGTGGATTTGAACGAGACCCTGGTCATCGTCACCGCCGACCACAGCCATGGCCTGGTGATCTCGGGCTACGCCGCCCGCAACGCCCCGATCCTGGGTTTGGCGGGCAACGAGGGCGATCCGATCGTGGCCGGCGACGGCAAGCCCTACACCGTGCTCAGCTTCGCCACGGGGCCGGGCGGTCCGGAAGGCTCGAACCTGCGCGCCGACCCGGCCCATGAGGATATCGACGACGTCGACTACCACCAGAACGCCACGGCCTATCTGGGCAGCTCGGCCCACTCGGGCGAGGACGTGGGCGTGTTCGCCGACGGGCCGGGGGCCTATCTGGTGCGGGGCGTGGTCGAGGAGAGCTACCTCTACCAAGTCATGCGTCACGCCTACGGGTTTGACGAGGCGGCGAAGTAGGGCAGGGCTCACCTTCCCAAACGGTTGTCATCCCGGACGAGCGCGTAGCGCGAAGATCCGGGACCGATCCAAAGCGCCGAGCTCAGGCGTCGGTCCCGGGTCTGCGCTTCGCTGCGCCCGGGATGACAATGATGGGGCAAAATTCATTGATGCGGTATCATGATACCTAATCACGAAATCCCTTATCCTGTAAGGGTTTGCGGAGTTTCGTGCGCACGCATTGTTGACAGGCCCCGAACCGTCCTGTACCTGCCGCCCCTCACGCAGACGGAGCCGCTTTCCTTGGCCCCCGATGCACAAGGAATACGGATCAATCCCATGCAAAAGACCACGGCTTCCCTGAAGCCCGCCGAGGTCGAGAAGAAGTGGATCGTGGTCGACGCTCAAGACGCCGTTGTCGGTCGTCTGGCGACGTTCATCGCGATGCGCCTTCGCGGCAAGCATCGCGCTGACTACACCCCGAACGTCGATTGCGGCGACTTCGTCGTCGTGATCAACGCCGACAAGGTGAAGTTCACCGGCAAGAAGATGGACGACAAGATCTACTATCGCCACACCGGTCACCCGGGCGGCGTGAAGTCGACCACCCCGCGCAAGCTGCTGGAAGGCCGCTTCCCGGAACGCGTCCTCGAAAAGGCCGTCGAGCGCATGCTGCCCAAGGAAAGCCCCTTGGCCCGCAAGCAACTGACCCACCTGCTCATCTACAACAACGGTGAGCACCCGCACCAAGCGCAGAGCCCGGAAGTGATCGATTTCGCTTCGCGCAACGCCAAGAACACCCGGAGCGCCTAAGTCATGTCTGAAGCTCAAGGCTTTGACGCGCTGGCCAGCCTGTCCAGCAACCCCGAAGCGGCCGCTCCGGCCGTCCAGAAGATCGACGCCCAGGGCCGCGCCTACGCGACCGGCAAGCGCAAGAAC
>Ga0247731_1000517_pt1 | contig 10550 bp, 8 predicted proteins | sample UWRJL088202R2_FD_180938 | JGI IMG/M metagenome (GOLD analysis project Ga0247731, IMG submission 180938) | Plant litter microbial communities from Arlington Agricultural Research Station in Wisconsin, United States - UWRJ-L088-202R-2 | ecosystem: Environmental > Terrestrial > Plant litter >...
GGATCTTCTGAACTCATGACCAATACCCCAAAAACCGGCGCGCATTATAGGCCCTCGTCGGGCGGAGAGCACCCCGATGATGGGTAATTGGTCAGAAAATGTACTCACTAGAATGAATGATTTATCCGTCAGCCATTTTTACCGTTGCGCCGTATCAGAACGAGCAACGCCGGAGCTCCATGCAACAAGATCATCCGCACCAGATGGTGAGAAAGGATGAGCACAACGTTTAACCCTCCACTAAGAGCGACTATGGCGACGGTCTCTATAGCACCCGGCATATAAGCCATCCACAAGGTAAAAGGATCGTTATCCAGAAACCATGCTGCAAAGCCTGCAAACGCCCCGGCAGTCAGGAGCATCAACATCACCGACACTAGTCCGGCGCGTCCATGGCGGAAAAGCTCCCTCGGCGCAATGTCTTTGAATTTTGAGCCAATCAACACTCCGAGAATGACTGCCGCCAGATCAACAGTCCATTGCGGCATTCTGAACCCATGGAGATAGCCGAGGTTGAGATATATGCCGGTCAATATAATTGCTGTGAGCATGAACGGCGCAGGAACGCTGACAACTGATAGCATGCGACCGGTTAAAAGGCACAAAAGCACAAGGGACAGCAGGCATAGAGCACTCTGAATATTCAACGGGGCCTGTTCGCTCGTAACCCCCGTGCCTGAGGCGGTCACGCACAAACTAACTATTAGCGTGATCGACAAAACTCGGACAACCTGAACAATCATCACTTTACTTGAAGCTTTTTCGGACTCCAGTAAATCAAAAACTGCAGCAAGCGCTCCGGGATAAACAGCCAGAATGGCATCCTTGGAGTTCCATCGTTCAGCCTTCCGTAACCAGAATCCACCTATAGCAATCTGCATAGCAAGGCAGACCAGCAGGAAGCAGAAGCTCGGCAACATATCAAGCGCGACAAACCCATCAAAAGACTGGAATACCAAACCGGTAGAGATACCCAATACAACTTGGACGTAACCGAGCCCAAGCCGGAGCGAGGGTGAGACTTTTAGCCTGCGGGTGAGCAGAGCAGAGGTGAATAATGAGCCAAGCAAAAGCCCTTGGGGCACAGATACAAACTCCAAAACCGAGCCTACACCGACAGCAGCCACGAAGAATAATAACGTTGCCATAAAACCTTACTGCCCAAATGCCAGGATGTTCTTGCAGATCCTTTCAGCTTGCATATGTAGCGCATCAATATTACTCACAGAGTAAAACACCCCAGACGTAGGAGCGCCTATTGCAAAAATATTTGACGGCCCTCGAGCATTTATGACTCTGCAGTCGTCATATCGCACGTTCACTCCTCCATGTCTGTGTCTCGTACAGATTCCTGCCGATGTGAGATATTGGTACAGCGGATCCGCCAACGGATCGCCAACTCCTGTAGCATTAATAACTTTAGAAAAACCAAGCTCAAATCCTCGTCCTCGAGCAATGAAACCATCCTTGCTTGCAACTATATTTTTCAAACCTCCATGACAGGCCAGCCGGCCCGCATGCATGTGGTCATGGATCTTCTCCCAGCTCTCCTTGGGAATGGGGACCCGCAATTGGCGCCAAGCAGCCTGATATCGTCGAACAAAGATATTTCTCTCCCGCTCTGACAAATAATGCCAGATAACGGGAACAACCAAGTTTGTCGATGACAGGAGCGAATAGATATCTTCTCGGGCTATTGATACATTATTATAATCATACATCAAGGCCTGCAAATCAATATTTATACCTTGAGCCTTAAATTCATCATCAAACATATCCCTCACTGCCTTCAACGCTGAACTCGAACCCGCAAGTTTATCCGCAACATTTTTTTCACTCAACACTATGAGTGGCCGAGCAGAATAACATTCACTATAGTTGGGAATTCGACTTTTTCGACTCAGCATCGTGACTCGATTTTCAGAGTTTAAATCTAACAACCCCAAACAGGCATCAATTGCTGACAACTGATTCCCAATCACGCCTATATTATTTGATCGCACACCCGCAAGTTTGGTTGTGGGGTACGGGCTATTTAAATAGCCAGAATTCCCTCGCAACCCGTAGAAATCGACAGGCTCCGGATTACCTGTTGCAAGCACCACTGCGGCATACCCTTGCCGCACAGACATATCTGTTTGTACGGAATATCCCCCACCCTGCGCCACAAGACCGATCACTTGTTCATTATAGATATTGATTGCTGGATGTTCCTGTGTTGACAGCCGCAGTGTCTCCTCAACAAAACTTCCGAACAGTGGCCGCGGCTGATAGCTCCCGGGCTTCCTCACGCCATATTCATCTAGCCATCGCTGAAAATCACCTCGCTCTCTGAGATACATAAGTTCAGCTGGACGATTGACCAAATTTCTGAATATATCCCGCTGATAAGCCTGCCCCGCCCCGGCACTAGCCGATCCGTCATATACATCAATCAAGACAGCTGTTGACGATTGCCTCAACCGATCTATGACTATAGCCCCACTATATCCCATACCAATAACTGCCACCTTAAACATGACGCCCCTCATCCATGTGCAAATCTGACGACCAAATTACATGCACCGAAAACCTCAAAATAAATATTTGATCGAACATCCGCATGAACATTCTGTCTGCAAAAAATACATGAAGAATAACTTACACAAAATGTAATACTCACTATTCCCAGACACACCTACTTCTGAACCACGCATCAAGCTGCGCCAGATTATCGCTAACTGACCTTTCACTATCACCGTCAACAATAGCGGAGACGATCTCACTGTTGGTCAATCTCATTCCAGCGTAGTCAGCGTCCTGATTAGCGGTTACCGAGCAATACCGAACAAAGGGTAAATCGATGTTTTTTGGAAATGCAGTCAGCTTCCCACTTGAAGGTGGAATATTGAGCTGCCCTACTAAACGCAACGGTCGAATTAAGGTACTCATAGACAAAGCTTCCCCTCCCTTTTCAGCATTGATCAAAGCCAAACGTGGATTAACCCCATATGCTTCAGCCAGCTCCTGATTTACACTGCAACCGCCGAGGCGACAGGCAATTTCGCAGACGACCAAGTCTACACCGTCGACGAATATCTCAAGATGGAACATCATCGTGCCGAGTCGAGGTAGCGCTTGCTCGATGACTCGCCTTGTCAGTTTTACGCACTCATTGTGAAGAGGATTTTCCTCGGATAACATTTGCAGACCAAGGCTCTGACCCTCCAAAAACTCTAGACAAGTTATAGTCGAACGCACTGGCGAAATTATTATAGGATTTCCAGCTATATAAAGCCCATTAACATTGAGTAGCGGTGCATCTATATATTTCTCAATCATCAAATTATGGAATGTAGTACATGCCTGCGCCTGTAAATATTCAAGCAACGCGGAGTACTCACGTAACACCTGCACACCACCAGATCCACGGCCATCACGCGGCTTGACTACAACGGGGTACCCATAACGTTCGACAAAATCATGGATCTCACATGCGGAACGCACAACCGCCATAGGATTGATGCGCAGACCATGCTGGGCAAGTCGTTGCTTCATCAAAAACTTATCACGATAAAACATCGTCGCGTCTTCGTAATGAGTCAGCGCTTCACTTAAACGATCTTTGATCCTCGCAACTCTCAACATGTCAGATTCCGCCAATGCGATGACAGTTTTGGTGCCAAGACGTTTTGCAGCAGAAAGCGCATCGATTTCCACAACAGCCGAGTCATTGAAATTTTTATAAAACTGAAATGACGATGATAACGCGGGGAATTTTTCCAGCACGAGCGCCTTACCTTCTTGATCGGTATATATCAAGGAATTAGCTCCTAAAACTCCTAGCCATTCTTGTTGCGAGTGCTGAAGTAGTATTTTTACCGGCGCAAATAGAATTATAGATTTCACGGAATGCTCACTCATTGTCCAACCAACATTGAAAACTCCTACAACCCAAAATACGCTTTCTGACGAAAACAACATCCAACTCAGCGGAACACTTAAATATCACCGGACAGAGAGGCGATAAATAATTACTCGTCTCCAGCCGTTAGCCCAGCAAGTATGCGGGCGCGAAACAATGAAAGATGCCAGACCGTTCCGTAGTCGCTATAGGAAATTTCGTTACTTTTTTAGTCAAAACCCCGACTAAAACTTGACTAATCCGAATCAGCAATCGACACGACCCTCACCGCATAATCAATCGCACCCTCTGACTCCCGTCTGGTTCAGGACCTCGTCGACGTTCCATCGAGTAAATGCGAGAGGCCAGGTCCGAAATCTCTCCGGCCAATAATTGATGCGACACCACTGCGCATCCACTCATAGGCAAACCAGATCATCTAAGGGACTTCTGCGACGGATTAGTGGATGAAAGCAGCCCCGCAATCACTAAACGGCGGCCTCCCGTCGTCGTTTTGCTTTAAGATAGGCGCCTTTTTCGCGCACTTCATTCGATCTGTAAGAGCTGCCGAAGACTGCGACGGCGTAAGCCGGTACATCTCGATTCGCAGCCCGCGGCAGTTGGTACAGATAACAGCGCTTTCAAATTTGGAGTTTTTGTTCATGACGGCCCCAGCCGACCTTTCGCCCACGCTGCAACTCGCTTGCGATCTGATCCGTCGTCCTTCGGTCACGCCCATCGATGCCGATTGCCAGGCGGTGATGATGCAACGCCTTGGGGCTGCTGGTTTCACGCTGGAGCCAATGCGGATCGAGGATGTGGACAATTTCTGGGCCAGCCATGGCAATGGCGACGGCCCGGTGTTGTGTTTTGCCGGGCATACCGACGTGGTTCCGACCGGGCCGGTGCAGGCTTGGCAAAACGATCCTTTCGATGCGTTGATCGATGAGCACGGCATGCTCTGTGGCCGTGGCGCGGCCGACATGAAAGGCAGTCTGGCGGCGATGCTGGTGGCCGCTGAGCGTTTCGTTGGCGAATACCCGGACCACAAAGGCAAGGTCACGTTTCTGATCACCAGCGACGAAGAAGGCCCGGCTCATCACGGCACCAAAGCGGTGGTCGAGCGTTTGCGCGAACGTAACGAGCGGCTGGACTGGTGCATCGTCGGCGAACCGTCGAGCACCACGCTGGTCGGTGACGTCGTGAAAAATGGCCGTCGCGGTTCTCTGGGCGCTACCCTGACCGTGCGCGGCAAACAGGGCCACGTGGCTTACCCGCATCTGGCCCGCAACCCGATTCACCTGGCAGCCCCTGCTCTGGCTGAACTCGCCGCCGAACACTGGGATGAAGGCAACGATTTCTTCCCGCCCACCAGCTTCCAGATATCCAACCTTAATGCTGGTACCGGTGCGACCAATGTGATTCCCGGCGATCTGGTGGCGGTGTTCAACTTCCGCTTTTCCACCGAATCCACCGTCGAAGGTCTGCAACAGCGGGTTGCAACCATCCTCGACAAACATGGCCTGGACTGGCACGTGGACTGGGCCTTGTCGGGCCTGCCATTCCTCACTGAGCCGGGCGATCTGCTGGATGCTGTTTCAGCGAGCATCAAGGCCGTCACGGGTCGCGAGACTCAGGCCTCCACCAGCGGCGGTACCTCTGACGGCCGCTTCATCGCCACCCTGGGTACTCAGGTAGTGGAACTAGGCCCGGTCAACGCGACGATTCATCAGGTCAACGAACGAATCCTGGCCAGCGACCTCGATGTGCTGACTGAGATTTATTATCAAACTCTGGTCAAGTTGCTCGCCTGATGCTGACCTGCCCGATCTGCTCTGCTCCGCTGACCGCGGTCGACAATGGCGTGGCCTGCCCGGCCAACCATCGCTTCGACCGTGCGCGTCAGGGTTATCTGAATCTGTTGCCGGTGCAGCACAAGAACAGCCGCGACCCCGGTGACAATCAGGCCATGGTCGAAGCGCGCCGTGACTTCCTCAACGCAGGTCACTACGCGCCGGTTGCCAGGCGCCTGGCTGAATTGGCAGCCGAACGCGCTCCGGCGCGCTGGCTGGATATCGGCTGTGGCGAGGGTTACTACACCGCACAAATCGCCGAAGCCCTGCCGGATGCCGATGGTTATGCGCTGGATATTTCCCGGGAGGCAGTCAAGCGCGCCTGTCGCCGCAACCCGAAACTGACCTGGTTGATCGCCAGCATGGCTCGCGTGCCGTTGCCGGATGCCAGCTGTCAGTTCCTGGCCAGTGTGTTCAGCCCGCTGGACTGGAACGAGGCCAAGCGACTGTTGACCCCGGGTGGCGGCCTGATGCGTGTCGGGCCGACCAGCGAGCATTTGATGGAACTGCGAGAGCGTCTGTACGACGAAGTGCGCGACTATGCTGACGACAAACATCTGGCATTGGTGCCGGAAGGCATGACACTGGCGCATAGCGAAACCCTGCGTTTCAAGCTCACCCTCGCAGATGGACAAGCCCGCGCCAACCTGCTGGCCATGACGCCTCACGGATGGCGCGCCAGTGCCGAACGGCGTGCGAACGTCATCGAGCAGGTCGAGCCTTTCGAGGTCACGGTTTCCATGCGCTACGATTATTTCGTACTGCAATAACAACCAATGAAGATGCTCCCTCCAGAGCATCCGACTGAATCCGCGAATGGATTTTTTCACTTTATTACGAGGCATCCATGCGCCAACCCGATATCGAGATTTACCTGAAAGACACTGACGTCGACCACAAGGCTATCGCCGCCTGGCTGAGCATCGCCGTCGGCCCATGTACCGACTGGGTCCAGAAAGGCCAGACCTGGAAATGCAAGGCGGGCAACGTGCCGGTAACCTGGCTGCCAAAAGCCGTGGGCAAATGGAACAGCCTGCATCTGGACAGTGACAACACGCCATGGGAAGACGACATCGCCTGTGCACGCGCCGCCTTCGCCGCCCTCAACGTTGAAGTGCGCTGCGCACCTGGCACCTGGGTCGAAGAAGAAAGCGACGAGACTGCCGATCGCTGGATGCGCATCAGTGCCGATGGCGAGGAAGAGATCACCTGGAAGACCGCGTGATGATCGCAACAACCTTGTAGGAGCTGCAGCAGGCTGCGAATGGCGGAATGTCTGCGACGATGCTTTCGCAGCCTGCGGCAGCTCCTACAAAAACAAACCCCACTTCTTACACCTGCCCTTTTGCCGATACACCCCGGATACGGCACACTACCCGCCTCGCGGGCACCGCCCCTTTTTTGCAGAAGCCGTATGACCCGTTCTCCGTTCCGTCGTCTTGTGTTCGGTACAGTGCGTCGTTTGCTGTACCTGTGGGTTCGTTCCGAAACCATCAATCAATCGTCTTTCACGCTCAACCTGGATCGCAGCCGGCCTGTGTTTTACGCCCTGCAATCGCCGTCCATGAGCGATCTTGCCGTGATCGATACCGAATGCCGCAAAGCCGGCTTGCCACGGCCGATACTGCCGGTTTCGGTAGGCGACCTGATCGAGCCGGCAGCCTATTTCTACCTGACGCCTTCGCCGGATTGGTTGGGCCGCCAGGACAAACGCGGCGCTCCGCCAACCCTGGAGCGACTGGTCAGTGCCGTGAGCCAGAGCGCTGCCGACGATGCGCAGATCATCCCGGTCAGTGTGTTCTGGGGCCAGTCACCGGATCGCGAATCCAGCCCGTGGAAGCTGTTGTTCGCCGATAGCTGGGCGGTGACCGGTCGGCTTCGCCGGCTGGTGAGCATCCTGATTCTTGGCCGCAAAACGCGCGTGCAGTTTTCCGCGCCTATCCATCTGCGGGACCTGATCAGCGAGAACAAGGGTTACGAGCTGACCCTGCGCATGACTCAACGCGTTCTGCGTACCCACTTTCGCAACCTCAAGACCGCCGTGATCGGTCCGGATGTGTCGCACCGGCGCAACCTGGTCAAGGGGCTTCTGGACGAACCCCTGGTCCAGCAGGCGATTCTTGAAGAAGCCGAGCGGGAGAACATCAGCGAAGCCAAAGCCCGTGAGCAGGCGTTGCGCTATGGCAACGAAATCGCCTCGGACTACACCTATTCGGCGATCCGCTTTCTGGAAGTGGTGTTGAGCTGGTTCTGGAACAAGATCTATGACGGGATCAAGGTCAGTCATATCGAAGGCGTGCAGGACGTCGCCCAAGGTCATGAAGTGATTTATGTGCCGTGCCACCGCAGCCATATCGACTACCTGCTGCTTTCCTATCTGCTGTTCCGCAATGGTCTAACGCCGCCGCACATCGCCGCTGGCATCAACCTGAACATGCCGGTGATCGGCAGCCTGTTGCGTCGTGGCGGTGCGTTCTTCATGCGCCGCACATTCAAGGGCAACCCGCTGTATACCTCGGTATTCAATGAATACCTGCACACCCTGTTCACCAAGGGTTTCCCGGTCGAATACTTCGTCGAAGGCGGCCGCTCGCGTACCGGCCGCATGTTGCAACCCAAGACCGGCATGCTGGCCATCACCTTGCGCAGCTTCCTGCGCAACTCGCGGATGCCGATTGTGTTCGTGCCGGTTTACATCGGTTACGAACGGGTTCTGGAAGGCCGCACCTATCTGGGTGAATTGCGCGGCGCGACCAAGAAGAAAGAATCGATCTTCGACATTTTCAAAGTCATCGGCGCCCTCAAGCAGCGCTTCGGACAGGTCTCGGTAAATTTTGGTGAGCCCATCAAGCTGGCGGAGTTTCTCGACAGCGAGCAACCGGACTGGCGCGAGCAGCAACATGGCCCGCAATTCAAACCGGCCTGGCTCCATGAAACCACTCATCGCCTTGGCGAACGCGTGGCTCAGCACCTGAACGAAGCCGCGGCAATCAACCCGGTCAATCTGGTCGCAGTGGCACTGCTCTCCACCCAGCGTCTGGCCCTGGACGATCAAGCCATGGAGCGGGTGCTGGATCTGTACCTGACCCTGCTGCGTCGGGTGCCCTACTCGCCTCACACCACGCTGCCGGAAGGCGACGGTCGCGCGCTGATCGAACATGTCAAAGGCATGGATCTGGTCTCGGAACAGAAAGATGCCCTCGGCAAAATTCTGTACCTGGACGAACAGAACGCGGTGCTGATGACTTACTACCGCAACAACGTCCTGCATATCTTCGCCCTGCCTTCCTTGCTGGCAAGTTTCTTCCAGAGCTCCTCGCGCATGAGCCGCGAACAGATCCTGCGCTACACACGTGCGCTATATCCCTACCTGCAATCAGAGCTGTTCATTCGCTGGCCTCTCAACGAGCTGGATGCAGTGGTGGATCAGTGGCTGGAAGCGTTCGTCGAGCAAGGTCTGCTGCGTTTTGAAAACAACGTCTATCTGCGCCCCGCACCAAGCTCTCGGGAGTTCGTGCTGCTGACGCTGCTGTCGAAAGTCATCGCGCAAACCTTGCAGCGTTTCTACATGGCAATTGCCCTGCTGCTCAACAGTGGACAGAAAACCCTGAGCGCTGAAGAGCTGGAAGACCTGTGTACGGTTATGGCCCAACGCTTGTCGATCCTGCACGGCCTGAACGCTCCGGAGTTTTTCGACAAAAGCCTGTTTCGCCACTTCATCCAGACGCTTCTGGATCTGGGCGTGTTGCGCAAGGATGCGGCTGGCAAGCTCAGCTATCACCCATTGCTGGGCGAACTGGCCGAGGGCGCGGCGAAGCGCGTGCTGCCAGCGGATATTCGCTTGTCGATTCGCCAGGTAGCGCTGCATGCCGAAGAGCCCGCCGAACCTGAGTCGGTTGAAGTGCCCTGAACACTGATAGGCTCTGCCCATAGCGCGTCGGGGTACGGCTCGGCGCGCTCTTCGAATCAAGTCAAAAGATAAGGATGCCCACATGTTTCGTAGTCCGTTTACCTTTGCCAGCCTGTGCGCCGGTTTGTTGTTGTCAGGCAACGTATTGGCGCTGTCGCTGGGTGATCTGTCGCAATCGGATGCCACAGGCGGGCTGAAGGATGCGCTGACCCAGAGCGCGCAGATCGCGGTCAAGCAATTGGGCAAGCCCGGTGGTTTTAATAACAACGAGGACGTGCGCATCGAATTGCCCGGCAAGCTGGGTAAAGTCGCCAAGAAAATGAAGCAGTTCGGCATGGGCGAGCAGGTCGACCAGCTGGAAACCAGCATGAACCAGGCCGCTGAAGCCGCCATGCCCCAGGCCCAGGCATTGCTGGTGGATGCAGTGAAGAAGATGAGCGTGGCGGATGCCAAAGGAATCCTCAGCGGCGGAAAGGATTCGGCGACCCAGTATCTGAGCTCCAGTAGCCGTGAACAGATCCGCCTCAAGTTCCTGCCAATCGTCAAGCAAGCCACCGATAAGGTTGGCCTGGCGCAGAAGTACAACGCCTTCGCCGGTCAGGCCGCGACCTTGGGGGTACTGGACGCGAAAAGCTCGAATATCGAAGGTTACGTCACCGAGCAGGCGCTCAATGGCTTGTTCGAAATGATCGCCAAGCAGGAAGAAACCATCCGTGCCAACCCGGCAGCAGCGGCCACCGGTCTGGCGAAGAAAGTGTTTGGGGCGTTGTAAAAAACTGTCGGCTTGCCTGAATTGGTAGGAGCCAACGTGTTGGCGAGAAGGTTTATCAGACGACGCTCATCTGTTGTCTGCACTGTTGCCTCGCGAACAAGTTCGCTCCTACAGGCGATCGCCGAACCTGTG
>Ga0247731_1000519_pt1 | contig 10525 bp, 7 predicted proteins | sample UWRJL088202R2_FD_180938 | JGI IMG/M metagenome (GOLD analysis project Ga0247731, IMG submission 180938) | Plant litter microbial communities from Arlington Agricultural Research Station in Wisconsin, United States - UWRJ-L088-202R-2 | ecosystem: Environmental > Terrestrial > Plant litter >...
TGCCCGAAATAGCGCGCCAGCATCACCCCCTGCCCCGAGTATCCCGCCGCGATCCGCACGCCCGGCGCCAGTTCGCGCACGTACGGCGACCGGTGGACGGTGATGCCCAGGCTCCCGCCCCAGGCGTGGGTCACCTCGACGTCAGCCAGGTCCGGATAGATCTTCAGCATGTGCCGCCGCACGAAACCCTTCAGGTCGGGCGGGAAGCCGGGCCGGTAGTTCTCGCCGCCGCCGAACAGCAGCCGGCCGTCGGGGCTCTTGCGGTAGTAGTTGATCACGAACCGGCTGTCGGCGACGGCCGCGTTGCTGCGGATAATCGTATCGGCGCGCTCGCCCAGCGGCTCGGTGGCCAGGATGAAGTTGTTGATCGGCATCACCCGCGCCCGCGCCGCGCCGCCCGCCAGCGTGTCGAGATAGCCGTCGCCGGTCAGGATCAGCTGGTCGCAGGTCACGCGGCCGTTCGGGGTCTCCACGACAATCGACCCGCCCTCGCGCCGCCACGCCGTGGCGCGGGTCTGCTCGTGGATTACGGTCCCCGCCGCGATGGCCGCCCGCGCGAGGCCCAGCGCCAGGTTCAGCGGATGCAGGTGGCCGCCGCCGTGGTCGACCGTGCCGCCGTGATAGACGTCCGTGCCGAGTTCGTCCGCCAGGGCCGCCTCGTCGATCAGGGCCAGTTGGTCGTAGCCGTAGCGGCTCTGCATGAAGTCGATGTGGGCCGCGTCCTCGGCCTCGCCGCCGCGCTTGTGGCGGGCGTGGATCATGCCAGGGGTGAAGTCGCAGGCGATGGCGTGCGTGGCGATCAGGCCCAGCAGGTGCGCGCGGGCGTCCTGGGCCATGCGCCACAGCGACAGGGCGTCGTCGCGGCCGAGCGTCTTCTCCAGCCAGGCCTGGTCGTTGCGCTGGCCCACATGGACCTGACCACCGTTGCGACCTGAGGCGCCGGAGCCGACCTGGGCGGCTTCCAGGACCGTGACGGAGACCCCGCGCGTGGCCAGTTCGAGCGCCGCGCCCAGGCCGGTGTAGCCGGCGCCGACGATGCAGATGTCGGCGTGGGTGTCCTGTTGCAGTCCCGGGAGCTGCGGGAATGGCGTCGCGGTGGCCGCGTACCAGGAGGTGGCGGGGTGACCGGTGTTGAACACCTACTTGCCCCCACCTGACCGCTTCGCGGTCTGTCCGCCCCCATAGGGGGCGGAGGACGCCGCGCCAACGCGCCTCTTCCCCCTATGGGGGAAGACGATCGCGAAGCGATCCGTAGGGGGCAAGTGGCGCGGCTGCCTACACATTCAGCAACAGGAACTCCCGCTCCCACGGGCTGATCGTCCGCATGAAGGTCTCGTACTCGGCCTGCTTCACCGTCGCATAGGCCGCGCAGAAGGTGCCGCCCAGGATGTCGACCAGCGGGGTCGCGGCCTCGAACAGGGCCACCGACTCCAGCAGGCTGCGCGGCAGTTCGATGCCCCGGATGTTGGCGTCGGTGTCGACCGGGGCGGTGGGCGACAGGTTGTGGACCATGCCCAGATACCCCGCCGCCAACACGGCCGCAATGGCGAGGTAGGGATTGGCGTCCGACGACGGAATCCGGTTCTCGACCCGGCGGTTGGCGGGATCGGACGGCGGCACGCGCAGGCCGCAGGTGCGGTTGTCGTAGCCCCACTGGGTGTTGACCGGCGCGCCCGAGTCCCGCGCGATCCGGCGGTAGGAGTTCACGTACGGCGCCAGGATCGCCATGATCGCCGGCAGGTAGCGCTGCTGCCCCGCGATGAAGGCGTAGAACAGCGGCGTGGCCTCGCGGGTCTTGGGATCGGAGAACAGGTTCTCGCCGTCCTCGCCCAGGATCGACTGGTGGATGTGCATGGCGCTGCCGGGCTCGGCGGCCATCGGCTTGGCCATGAAGGTGGCGTAGATCTCATGCTCCAGCGCCACCTCGCGGATCGTGCGCTTGAACATGAACACCTGGTCGGCCAGCTCCAGCGGCGAGCCATGGCGCAGGTTGATCTCCATCTGGGCCACGCCGCTTTCGTGGATCAGGGTGTCGATCTCCAGGCCCTGGCGTTCCGAGTACTCGTACATGTCCTCGAACAGGGCGTCGAACTCGTTGACCGCCGCGATCGAATAGCCCTGGCGACCGGTCTCCGGACGGCCCGAGCGGCCCACCGGCGGCTTCAGCGGATAGTCGGGGTCGGTGTTCTTCTCGACCAGGTAGAACTCGATCTCCGGCGCCACGATCGGGCTCCAGCCCTTCTCATGATAGAGCGCCACCACCCGGCGCAGCACCTGGCGCGGGCTCTCCTCGACGGGACGGCCGTCGGGGTGGAAGGCGTCGTGGATCACTTGGGCGGTCGGATCCTGGGCCCAGGGCACCACGGCCAGGGTGGCCAGGTCCGGGGTCAGGATGACGTCGGTGTCGGCCTGCACCGAATTGACCGCTCCCTCGAACTCGGGGAAGTCGCCGGTGATGGTCTGGTAGAACACCGCCAGCGGCAGGTTCATCGACGGGGTGCCGAGGAACTTGCGGACGGGCATGATCTTGCCCCGCGCGACGCCGGCCAGATCGGGCACGACGCACTCGATCTCCTCGATGTTCTGCCGCGCGAACCAGTCCTTGGCGTCGTCCAGCGAGGCCACGCCGCGCGTGGTCTTGGGGGCGGGTTTGGATTTCTTGTCTTTGTACTTCATGACACCCGGGGGGTCTGAGGGAAGTGTTGATCAGTCTATCCTTCTCCCCTTGCGGGAGAAGGTGGCGCGAAGCGCCGGATGAGGGGTCTCTCAAAACTTTCCGGTTTCGTCGGTTGAACCGCTCGCGGTGGCGCCGACCATCAACCCCTCATCCGACCTCGCGCTGCGAGGCCACCTTCTCCCGCAAGGGGAGAAGGGTTCATGATACAATGGACAGGCACACGACCGTGGAGCCGAGCATGCCACCTCTTCTGCCCGATGACCTGCCCGACGATGTCGCCGAGGCCTTGGCCGATGCAGATGTCGAAGCTGGGCGCGTAGTCCCCCACACGCTTGTCCGCGCATGGCTCAAGACGCTCGGAACGCCGGAACAGGCGCTCACTCCGTTCTCGTGGCGCACGTCATTCAGAAAATAGCTCATGGTCGAGCCCCCTTCGCTCGACCAAAAAGTAGGATCAGAATCGTATACATCATTGCGATGACCGTTATCCAATCTGCCAGATCGAGATCGGTATGAAAGTATTGGCGTGGGTGAGATTTCCAAATCAGAAAACCCCAAACAAGGACAGTAAAATCACTCAACGCAATTGCTAACTTTGAGACAGAATATCTTATAGCGCCCCAGATATGACGATTTCTAACCGGCTCAATGTTTGAAAACAAGGGCGCGCCCAAAACATCAATCTCCACCGCCTTAATCTTATCCTCCCAAGCCTCCTGCCAGTACTTGCTACCTCGATTTTGAAGAGTCCATGCAACGCTGCTTACCGCTCCGAAGCACGCGATCGCGAGAGGCAGAATAGGATCGACGTCACTTTTTGATATCGCCGCATAGGCGATAAGTGCCGCACCTATAAACCCCCAGAAAAATAAGGATCTTTGCCAGAACCGCTCAATTTCGAAGCGTCGAGTTTCAGTAGCATATTTAAGTATATCAGCCTTTTGCGTTGTATTCGCTGAGGATGCATCAAGCTTTGACATAGCGCGTTCCTACGAACCGCTGCGCGACGGCTTCAAGGCCCGCAGCACCGGCTCGGCTTCGTCCAGGGATTTGCGGATGATGCCCACCAGCTCGTCGATCTGGGCGTGGGTGATGATCAGGGGCGGGCAGCAGACGATGCTGTCGCGGATGGCGCGGACCATCAGGCCATTGGCGATGCACAGGTCGCGGACGATGGGCCCCGCCTCGCCTTCCTTGTCGAGGAACCGCAGGTTGGTGCCCTTCTCGCGCACGATCTCGACCGCGCCGATCAGGCCCAGCGACCGGGTCTCGCCGACCAGCGGGTGGTCGTTCAGCGTGGCCAGGGCCTTGGCCAGATAGGGCCCGGTGTCGTCGCGAGTGCGCTCGACCAGGCCTTCGCGCTCCATGATCTCGATGTTCTTCAGCGCCACGGCCGCCGCCGTCGGGTGGCCTGAGTACGTAAAGCCGTGGATGAAATCGCCGCCCTTCTCGCGCATTTCCTCGACGATGAAGTCGGCCACGCCCACCGCCGAGATCGGCAGGTAGCCGGACGACAGCCCCTTGGCCATGGCGATCATGTCGGGCTTCACGCCGTAATGCTGGTGGCCGAACCACTGGCCCAGGCGCCCGAAGCCGCAGATCACCTCGTCGCAGACCAGCAGAATCCCGTACTTGCGGCACACCGCCTCGACGGCCGGCCAGTAGCCGTCCGGCGGGATGATCACCCCGCCCGCGCCCTGCACCGGCTCGCCGATGAAGGCGGCGACGTTCTCGGGCCCAACCTCGAGGATCTTATCCTCGATCTCCTTCACCGCCCGGTCGCGGAAGGCGGCGGGGTCTTCGCCGAAGCCTTCACCGAATGGATAGGGCTGCATCACGTGGTGGACGCCGGGGATCGGCAGGTCGCCCTGCGCATGCATGTGCTTCATGCCGCCCAGCGAGACGCCGGCCACGGTGGAGCCGTGATAGGCGTTCCAGCGGCTGATGAAGGCGGTGCGCTGGGGCTGGCCCTTGAGCTTCCAGTAGTGGCGCGCCAGGCGGAAGACCGTGTCGTTGGCCTCCGAACCCGACGAATTGTAGAAGACGTGGGTCAGGTTCCCGCCCATCTTCTCGGCGATCTTGGCCGCCAGCCGGATCGGCGGCGGCGAGGCCGTCTTGAAGAAGGTGTTGTAGTAGGGCAGCTCCAGCATCTGGTCGTAGGCCGCCTGGGCCAGCTCGGTGCGGCCATAGCCGACGTTCACGCACCACAGCCCGGCCATGCCATCGAGGATCTGGTGGCCCTCCCCGTCATGGATGTAGACGCCGTCGGCCCGGGTGATGATCCGGCTGCCGCCCAGCTCCTGCTGCAGCTTGTAGTCGCTCTGGGCCGGCAGGTGGTGGGCCAGGTCCAGGCGCTTGAGCTCGGCGATGTCGTGGTTGCGGATGGGGGCGGTCATGGGGCGGGTGCTCCTGGCTTCTTCTTATCTCCGCTCATCCCGGCGAAAGCCGGGACCCAAGCGGGGTTTGTTGTTTCGCTCCGGATACTTGCCGCCGGCTCGGCTTGGGTCCCGGCTTTCGCCGGGATGAACGGATGAAGGGGACTAGGCGGGAGGGCGCAGCCCCTCGCCCCGCAGCGCCCTTCCGAACACCTGGAAGAACGCCTGGCTCTGGCGATTGCGCTCGGTCTTCCATTCGGGATGCCACTGGACGGCAAGGACCGGCGCGCCGTTGACCTTGGCCGACACCGCCTCGACCACGCCGTCGGGCGCGCGGGCCTCGACCAGCAGGCCGTCACCCAGGCGGTCGACGCCCTGGTAGTGCACGGAATTGACGGTGGCGGTCTCGGCCTCGAAGGCCGTCGCCAGCACCCCGCCGGGGGTCAGGCGGACGGCGTGCTCATGGTCGAACATGCCGTTGAAGTCGACCTCGTCGGGGGCGTGGTGCGGCAGGGGCGCGCCCTTGTCCGCCATGTCCCGCCGCAGCGTGCCGCCGAACGCGACGTTGATTTCCTGGAAGCCCCGGCAGACCCCGAACACCGGCCGGCCGAGGTCCAGCATCGCCTGGATCAGGTCGCGGGTCATGGTGTCGCGGCCGGCGTCGAACGGGCCCGGGGCGTCGGGGACCTCCTGGCCGTAGAGGGCGGGGTCGAGGTTGGAGGGGCTGCCGGTCAGCATCAGGCCGTCCAGTCGCGAGGCCACCTCGGAGGCCTTCATCAGCTCGGGCATCGAAGGGACCAGCAGGGCCGCGGCGTCGGCGTATTGCATGGCGCTGGCGACGTAGCGGTTCATCACCGCCTGGGCGGGTTCGACACCGACGGTGCGGGTGCAGCAGATGACGCCGGCGACGGGACGCATGGGTTACTTGCCCCCTACGGATCGCTTCGCGATCATCTCCCCCCGGAGGGGGAAGAGCCCTGCGGCTCCGCCCCCTACGGGGGCGGACAGGCGGCGAAGCCGCAAGGTGGGGGCAAGTGGGTGAGCCACGAAAATCACGACAACAACACCGCCGGCGAACACGCATGCCAGCCCAGCCACACCGCCTCGCCCAGCTTGAAATCCTCCTGGTCCCAGCGGGTCAGGTTCTGCCGCGCCACCTTGATCCGACGCCCAGACGCGATCTCGACCTCGTAGAGGCTCTGGCCGCCGAGGTAGGCTTCGTGCTTGATCACCCCGGCCACCGCGTTCTGGCCCAGCGGGCAGTCGCCCATGTTGGGCGGCGGGGCGCCGTCGGGGCGCTTGTGCAGTTCGATCTTCTCGGGCCGCAGCGCCGCCCAGACCGTGCCCCCGCGCGCGCCGGTGACGCCGTGATCCAGGAAGATGTCGCAGTCCAGTTCGGGTGAGCGGACCACCGCGTGGCTCGGCTCGTCGACCGCCAGCACGCCCTCGAACAGGTTCACGCTGCCGATGAAGTCGGCCACGAAGCGGCTGTTGGGGAACTCGTAGAGGTCGCTGGGACCGGCCACCTGCTGCAGCACGCCGCGGTTCATCACCGCGCAGCGGCTGGCGAGCGCCAGGGCCTCGTCCTGGTCGTGGGTGACCATGATGAAGGTGATGCCGACCTTCTCCTGCAGGGTGCACAGCTCGGTGCGCATCTGCTCGCGCAGCTTGGCGTCCAGGGCCGACAGGGGCTCGTCCAACAGCAGCACGCGCGGCCGCTTGACCAGCGCCCGGGCCAGGGCCACGCGCTGGCGTTGGCCGCCTGACAGCTGGTCGGGCTTGCGCTGGGCCAGGCCGTGCAACTGGACCAGGTCCAGGGCCTCCTCCACCCGCTTGTCGCGCTCGGCCTTGGACACGCGGTCGACCTTCAGGCCGTAGGCGACGTTGTCGGCCACGCTCATGTGCGGGAAGACGGCGTAGGACTGGAACACCATGTTCACCGGCCGCTTGTTGGGCGGGGTGGTCGAGATGTCCTTGCCGTCGATCAGGATCCGGCCCTCGGTGGGCGTCTCGAACCCGGCCAGCATCCGCAGCAGGGTGGTCTTGCCGCAGCCCGACGGCCCCAGCAGCGAGAAGAACTCCCCCTCCTGGATACTGAGGGAGACGTTGTCGACGGCCACCATCTTGCCGAAGCGCTTGGTGACGTTCTCGAAGGTGATGATGGGTTGGTTGTCGCTCACCTGATGTCCCCCGACACATACGTTCCGCTCATCCCCGCGAAAGCGGGGACCCAAGCTGAGTAGGTTGTTTCGTTCTGGAAGCTTGCCGCCAGCTCGGCTTGGGTCCCCGCTTTCGCGGGGATGAGCGGTGTAGAAAGGCTCATGGCTTGTCCCCATGCGCGCCCGCCACGCCGGCCGGATCGCCCTGCAGCTTCAACGCCACCGCCGTCAGGATCACCGTCAGGACGATCAGGATCGTCGAGGCCGCGTTGACCTCGGGCGTCACCGAGAAGCGGACCATCGAATAGACCTTCACCGGGAAGGTCACCGTGTCGGGCCCCGCCGTGAAGAAGGTGATGACGAAGTCGTCCAGGCTCAGCGTGAAGGCCAGCAGGGCGCCGGCCACCAGCGAGGGGGCCATGTGCGGCAGGATCACGTCGCTGATCGTGCGCCATTCGCCGGCGCCCAGGTCGCGGGCGGCCTCCTCCATCTCGCGGTTGAAGCTGGCCATCCGCGCACGCACCACCACCGCCACGAACGGGAACGAGAACGACACGTGGGCGATGGTGATGGCCCCGAGATTGAGCGGCCAGGGCAGGCCCACGGGCCAGGGCATCACCTTGGCGAAGAACACCAGCATGGCCACGCCCATGCAGATCTCGGGCACCACGATCGGCAGGGCCAACGCACCGTCCAATACGGTCTTGCCGGGGAAGCGGAAGCGCCACAGCACCAGGGCGACCATGGCGCCGAGCGCGACGCTGAGCACCGTGCACAGGGCCGCGATGGTCAGGCTGTTGGCGAAGGCCTCGATCAGGCCGTCGTTGTTGAAGGCTTTCTCGTAGTATTTGAGGGTGAAGCCCTTCCAGACGATGTTGCGCCGGCTGTCGTTGAAGCTGAAGGCCATCAGGGCGATCAGCGGCGCGTAGAGAAAGATCCCCACAGCGGCGAGCCAGGCCTGCATCTGCCAGCGACGGAGGTATTCCAGGGGACCTGGGGGGGATTTGCGGAGCTTGGTCATTGGAAAGCCTCCCCCTGTGGGGGAGGCGGCCGAAGGCCGGTGGGGGGAGTCTTGGGATCGAAGGTCCGGGTGACGGCCGGTTGCCGATCACTCCCCCCTCCGTCGGCTTCGCCGACACCTCCCCCACAGGGGGAGGCTTTGAGTTCGTGCACGCTCATGCCTTGCCCCCCTTCTTCCGACCCAGCAGCGCCTGCACCGCGATCGCCATGAAGGTCAGGTACATCAGCAGGAACGACAGCGCCGCGCCGAAGGGCCAGTCGTTGGCGCGCTTGAACTGGCGCTCGATGACGTTGGCGATCATCTGGCTGTCGGGACCGCCCAGCAGGTCGGGCGTGAGGTACGCCCCCAGCGCCGGAATGAAGGTGATCAGGATGCCGGACGCGATACCCGGCAGGGCCAGGGGCACGACCACTTTGAACAGCGTCCGCAGGTGCCCGGCGCCGAGATCGAGACTGGCCTCCAGCAGCGACTTGTCGAGGCGATCCAGGGCCGAATAGAGCGGCAGCACCATGAACGGCAGGTGGACATAGACCAGCCCGACGATGACCGCGAAATTGGTGTGCATCATCTCCAGCGGCTGGAACGGCGCCAGGTGCACGACCTTGCCCAGCAGGTTCCAGACCGCCTCCAGGCCCTTGTTGATGTAGCCCTCGTTGCGCAGCACGGCGATCAGGGCGTAGGTGCGGATCAGCAGGTTCGTCCAGAACGGCAGCATGATCAGCAGCAGCAGCCAGGCCTTGGCCTTCTGCGAGGCGAAGGTGATGGCCAGGGCGACGGGGAAGCCGATCACCAGGCACAGTCCGGTGGTCAGGGCCGCCACCCCGGCCGATTTCAGGAAGATCTTCAGGTACAGCGGCTCGATGGCCCGGGCGTAGTTCTTGAACGTGCCCGTGATGGCGATTTCCGTCAGGCCCGCGTTGTGGCCGAAGCTGTAGGCCCAGACGATGGCCATCGGGACCAGGAAGAACAGCACCAGCCACACCAGCGGCGCGGCCAGCGCCGTGGCGAAGACGGCTTTCGCCTGTTTCCAGCTCTGCTCCATCGCGTGGTCCCCGTTTCCCTCAAGCCTCCCCCTGTGGGGGAGGTGTCGGCGAAGCCGACGGAGGGGGGAGTATCTGGATGACGACCACGACCCGGATCGACGACCCTAAAACTCCCCCCACCGACCGCTACGCGGTCGCCTCCCCCACAGGGGAAGGCTTTGTCAGCCCCTAAGCCGCCCGCACCCGGGTGATGACTTCCTCGTACAGGCTGGCCTTCTCGGCCCCTTCGAACGCCCCGTACTCGCACTTGCTCATGATGTCGGCGGGCGGGAAGATCACCTTGTTGTCGCGGTATTCCGCCGGCATCAGCGCCTTGGCGGCGGCGTTCGGCGTCGGATACAGGATCGTCTTGGAGATCTCGGCCCCGGCCTTGGCGTCCAGCAGGTAGTTGATGAACTTGTGGGCGTTGTCGGGACGCGGCGCGCCCTTGGGGATGCACAGGGTGTCGGAGTTGATCAGCGACCCTTCCTTGGGGATCACGAAGTCGATGTCCGGATCGTCCTTCATGACCTGGGCGATGTCGCCGTTGTATTCCAGCACTAGGTCCACATCGCCGGCCACCAGCATGTCCTGGCCGTTGTCGTCGTGGAACGCCTTCACGTAGGGCTTCTGGCGGATCAGCATCTTCTCGATCTCGCCCAGCAGCTCGGGCGGGATGTTGTTGACACTGTGGCCCTTGTACTTGGCGGCCAGGCGGATCAGGTCGGCGCTTTCCGAAAGCAGGGCGATGCGGCCGTTGTACTGGGCGCTGTCGAACAGGTACTTCCAGCTGTCGGGTACGCCCGAAACCTTGGACTTGCGATAGCCGATTCCCAGCACCAGCCAGGTATAGGGCATCGAGAACTTGCGGCCCTTGTCGTAGTCGGGGTCGAGGAAGGCCGGGTCGATGTTCTTGATGTTGGGGATCTTGGCGTGGTCCAGCGGCTCCAGCATGCCCGCCTGGCCCATGCGGGTGACGAACTCGTTGGACGGCACGATCACGTCATAGCCGGCGTTGCCCGCCTTCAGCTTGGCGAACAGCTCGTCGTTGGTCGCGAACAGGCTCATGTTGACGTCGACGCCGGTGGCCTTCTTGAAGTCGTTCAGCGTCGTCTCGCCGATATAGGTGTCCCAGTTGTAGAAGTTCAGCTTGGCTTCCTCGCCATTGGCCGTCTTGGCGGCTTCGGCGGCCGGCTTCTGGCCGCAGGCGGTGAAGCTGATGCCGATCGCCGCCGCGCCCATGGCGGTCAGCAGCGAGCGGCGGGTGCCGA
>Ga0247731_1000520_pt1 | contig 10514 bp, 9 predicted proteins | sample UWRJL088202R2_FD_180938 | JGI IMG/M metagenome (GOLD analysis project Ga0247731, IMG submission 180938) | Plant litter microbial communities from Arlington Agricultural Research Station in Wisconsin, United States - UWRJ-L088-202R-2 | ecosystem: Environmental > Terrestrial > Plant litter >...
TGGTGCCGATGAGGAACCACGACTGCCTTTTCTGATGAAGGTTCTCGCCGCAGCATCCCCCCTCTCGCTCCAGGCCCACCCCACGCCCGAGCAAGCCCGCGCCGGATTCGAGCGCGAAAACGCTGCCGGTGTGCCCGCGGATGCGCCCTTTCGCAACTACAAAGATGCCTACCCCAAGCCTGAGCTGATGCTCGCGCTGAGTGACACGTTTGAGGCGCTGTGTGGGTTCCGGTCCGCCGAAGCCACTCGCGCCTCGCTCGATGCCCTGCTGGTTGTCGACGCTGACCTGGCCGGTGGCACGCTCGCCGAGTTGTCGATGTCCGAGGAGGCGCTCGCCGAGACGTCGCCTATAGCTGCGCTGCGCGCGCGGTTGGTGTCGGATGCTTCGCTCCCCACGACCTTTGAGTGGCTAATTTCTCGCGGCGACGGTGTCGACGTGCTGATTGAGCGAGTTGTCGCTGCGGCGGAAGCCGTAGTGGCCTCCGGCAACACCGGACTGGAATTCGCCACGGTGACTTCACTCGCCACCGAGTACCCGGGCGACCCGGGAATTGTGATCTCGCTGCTGATCAACCGCGTCAGTCTCACCCGCGGCGAGGTGCTGTACCTGCCGGCGGGAAACATTCACGCCTACCTGTCCGGCCTCGGCATCGAGGTGATGGCCTCGTCCGACAACGTGCTGCGCGGCGGACTCACCCCCAAACACGTGGACGTGGAAGAACTGCTGGGTGTGCTCGACTTCATGCCGCTGCCGGTGCCGTACCTGCCGCCCATCGCGCTCGCCGAGGGTGTCTCGGAGTACCGCCCCGACGTCACGGACTTTGTGCTGGTGCACGCCGAGGGTGAACATCTGTCCGTTGACTACCCTCTCGGTGGACCCGCGATCGCCCTCTGCCTGAGTGGGTCGTTCACCCTTGTGGGTGTGGAGTCGTCCGTAGTGGTGGCGCGTGGCGAGTCGGTCTACGTCACGCCGTCCGAGAGGGCGCTCACTGTCTCCGGATCGGGCGAACTGGTGCTGGCCACTACCGGCAAGTAGCCGTGAGGCGCAAGCTGCGTGAGGGAGCCGCTCGCTGTGGTGCGGCAGCACCAAATCGTTACCGGGTGAGTCGGTCGATCTTGGTAGCGTGCGCCTATGGCTACCCCTCGCTCAGTTCTGTCATCCACGGTGATTGCGCTATCGCTCTTCTCGCTGGTCGCGTGCGCACAAACGCCCGTCGGCGCTGAAACCGCGACGCCAACCGCCACAACCTCGTCCACCGCCAGTGCGGATCCCGCGAGCGACGAGCCAACCGTTCCGGACCAGGTGTTCGGCGGCGACTGCGCGGCGGTACTTTCGGTCGACGACGCGGGCACGGTTCTCGGCACCGCAGCCAGCGCGCAGTCCGTGATGGCCAGTCTGCTGCCGTTCTCGCAATCAGCGCGCGACGTTGGTGGTCTGAATTGTGGCTGGGACAGCGCCGACGAGTCCGTGCCAGCCGGGCTTCGTGTGACCATTTTGCCTGCCGAGGCCGTGGGAGAACAGGCAGTCACCGAGGACAACTACTGCGACGTGTTGCCCGGCGAGGGGGAGTGTCTGTTCAGCGTTGTTGAGCAGGGGTGGTGGTTCTCCGGCACGATGCTGCCGTTGACCACTTCGTCGGTTGACACCATCAACGCGCAGGTTGGTACTCTCACGTCCCTCTTCGTCACCGCCGCGAGCGCAGCGGAGTCGGCCGATGATTTTGCCCCGGCGACGCCCCTCGACGGCGAATGGTCGGGTGACGTTGACTGTTCCGCCCTCGCCCAGGTCGTTGATGCCGCCGCACTTCTCAACCAGCCCGGTGTCACCCTTGCCGCTGATGCTCCCGTCGGCGCTATTGAAGCACCCCCTGGGTACTTCGCCGCGGGTGATGCAGCTGGCTTTACGGGATGTACCTGGTTCGGATCGGCCGGAGACGGGGGCACGGAGTCCCAGGGAATCTTCGCCTACTATCTGGCGGGCGGATCGTGGATCGAGGCAGAGGTTGCTGCTCTGCCGGGCGCACAGGAACTCTCGGGCGATGGAATCGACCGGGCGTATCTGGTGACCGATCCCGCGTTGTCGGCTGGCCGTGCCGGAGTGCTCCACGTGTTCGATGGGGTCAACTGGCTTGCGATTACGGGCGGGCCGGCGAGTATCGACGAGTCCTACCTGCCGTTCGCGTCCGCGCTGATTGCCGAACGGAACACAGCGAACTAACTCGCTTCGCGGAGCCCAAACGTACGCCGGTACGCCATCGGGGTGGTCTGCAACACCTTGAGGAAGTGGTGCCGCATCACCGCCGACGTGCCGAACCCGGTGTCTTGCGCGATGGTCTCGAGCGCGCGGTCGGTGCTCTCGAGGAGTTCCTGTGCCCGGATGATGCGCTGCCGGTTGAGCCACGCGGCCGGCGTGGTGCCCATCTCGGCGCGGAATCGGCGTGCGAACGTGCGCGACGACATGAGTGCCCGCCGCGCCAGCTGCTCCACACTGAGGTCCGCGGCGAGGTTGTCGAGCATCCACTGGGCGACGTGCGCGAACGAGTCGTCGGCGCACTCCTGCACGGGTGCTTCGATGTATTGGGACTGACCGCCGTCGCGCTGCGGGGGAACCACCATTCGGCGGGCGATCACGTTCGCCGAGGCGGCTCCGTGCTCTTTGCGCACGATGTGCAGCGCCGCGTCGATTCCCGCGGCGGTGCCCGCACTCGTCACAACCCCACGATCCTCGACAAACAACACGTCCGGGTTCACCGCGGTAGCGGGGAACTCCTCGGCCAGACGGTCAGCGTGCATCCAGTGGGTGGTCGACCTGCGTCCGTCGAGCACACCCGCCTGCGCGAGCGCGAACGCCCCGCTGCACACACTGAGAATCCACGCACCTCGTGCCTCGGCTTGTCGGATGACGTCGAGAAACCGCTCGTCGATGGCGTCGATCGAATGTGCGGGCACGGCGATGAGGTCGGCCCCGGCCGCGACGGACAGATCATTCGCGATCATCAGGTCGAACCCGAGGCTTGTGCGAACGGCACCCGGATCGGCTGTTGCGATGGTGAAGTCGAACTTCGGCCCGCCGGTGTCGCTGCGATCGACGCCGAACACTTCGCACACCACACCGAACTCGAACGGGGCAACACCCGGGATCGCGAGTAAAACGACGTTTTTCAGCATGGAATGACCGATCGTGTGCAGTTTGGCAGAAACATGTCGAACGGTGGCAATACTGCCACTATCGGCGGTTTCTCGCCAGTCGTAGATTTTCTGCCATGGACACAATTATTCCGCTCCTCGTGGCACTCGGTTGTGTGACCGTAGCCTCGATTGTTGGACTGCTCCGGGCAGTCCCGCTCGATGGGTTTCGCCAGATTCCCAACGACCCGTCACTCGCTCGCGACTGACCCCTGCACCATCCGCCCCACATCATCCGTCACCCGCCACCGCCGTCGATGAAGTCGGCGGTGGCGGGTGTGCGGGCATTGCTCAACAAGTGGCCGGAGGACCGCTACCGTGGAGCCATGAGTTGGATGGTTACGGGTGGAGCAGGTTATATCGGTGCGCACGTTGTTCGGGCGTTGGGCGGTGCGGGGCTAGCCACGGTTGTTATCGACGATCTGTCGAGCGGCCACGCGGGCTTTGTCCCCGAGGGTGTGCCCTTCGTTCAGGGAACGATTCTCGACCATGACCTCCTGGTTAACACCATGCGCGAGCACAACGTCACGGGTGTTATCCACGTCGCCGGGTTTAAGTACGCCGGCGTCTCCGTGCAGCGCCCCCTCCACACGTACGAGCAGAACGTCACGGCCACCGCCGTGCTCCTCGGTGCCATGCAGGAATGCAACGTCGACCGCATCGTGTTTTCCTCAAGCGCCGCCGTCTACGGCACTCCTCCCGGCGAAATCGTCACCGAAGACACCCCCAAAAACCCGCAGTCCCCGTACGGCGAATCGAAGCTCATCGGTGAGTGGCTGCTGCGCGACCAGGCGACCGCAACGGGCCTGAAGCACACCTCCCTGCGGTACTTCAACGTGGTCGGCAGCGGTGACCCCGCCCTGTACGACACCAGCCCGCACAACCTCTTCCCCATGGTCTTCGAGGCCCTTGTCGCCGGCCGCACACCGCGCATCAACGGCGACGACTACCCCACCCCCGATGGCACCAACGTGCGCGACTACATTCACGTCGCTGACCTGGCCTGGAGCCACGTTGTCGCTGCCCAGCGTCTTGATGCCGGAGAGAGCGTCGAGGCCGCGTACAACCTCGGCAGCGGTGACGGTGTGTCGGTCAAGCAGATCATGACGGCGATTGCGGATGCCACGGGCATTAGCTTCGAACCTGAGATAGCTCCCCGACGCCACGGTGACCCGGCCCGTATCGTGGCAGAGGGCGACCTCGCGGCACGCGACCTGGACTGGCAGATGCGACACTCGCTGGACGACATGGTTCAGAGCGCATGGACGGCACGACGCGCCGCTGGAACGTCCGCCTAAATCACGCAAAAATAACTATTGCGGTAATGCGAAAAAGATTCGGCGCGTCTAAACCCTCGAAAGGACTTGAGGGTTTTATCATCCGCGACTTGACTCTTGGGAACTACACCGCTGTAATTATCTCTAGCACCCGCGGCAATTCGGCCGTTGGTTGAGGGGAGTACTTGATATGGCGAGCAACGAATTTCGCCCATCGGTCCCCGACAACTGGTTCGTGGATCCCGTTCGTCTGGGTGTTCCCGGTGTGCGCCAGCCCGATGAGGTTGAAGAAAACCCTCTCGCCTGGCAGTCCGACTCGCTGTGCGCGCAGACTGACCCCGAGGCTTTTTTCCCCGAAAAGGGTGGCTCGACACGCGACGCCAAAAAGATTTGTGGCTCCTGCGAGGTTCGCGCCCGTTGCCTCGAGTACGCGCTTCAGAACGATGAACGTTTTGGTATTTGGGGCGGTCTCTCGGAGCGGGAGCGTCGCAAACTGCGCAAACGCGCCTAGTCTCGACTAAATGCAGCCGAGAGTCACCGCGATACTCGTCGCCCGAAATGGCGCCGAATTCCTCGAACACACCCTGGCCGCACTGAGGTCTCAAACACGGCCCGCAGATTCGGTCGTTTTTGTCGATTCCGGATCCAGCGACGCGACTGCTTCCCTCCTCGCCGCGGCCGGACCCACCCAATTCGTTTCCGACACCGGTAAACGCGGATTTGGTGGCGCCGTCGCGCACGGCGTGCACCTCGCCCCGCCTGCGTCGAGCGAAAACGACTGGATCTGGCTCCTCGCCCAGGACAGCGCCCCGCACCCCCGCGCCCTGGCCAACCTGTTGGCCGCCGTCGAGATCGCCCCCTCCGTTGCGGTCGCCGGCCCCAAGCTCATGCGCTGGGACCGCCCCGACACCATCTCCGAATACGGGGAGACCCTCACCCGCCTCGGTGCCTCGGTCGCCCTCGTGGACAACGAGCTCGACCAGGCCCAGCACGACGTCGGCAGCGACTTCCTCGGAGTCGCCGCGACGGGCATGCTCGTTCGCCGTTCCGTCTGGGCCGTGCTCGGCGGGTTCGACCCCGCCCTGCCCTCGATTGACGCCGCTCTTGATTTCTGTGTGCGGGCGCGCCTGGCCGGTCATCGGGTTGTGGGTGTTCCGGATGCCCGCATCCTCACCTCCGGCGGGCCCGAGCTCTTCGGTCGCGCCGTGGTGTCGTCCGGCACCCGATCCACGCTCACCCGGTCGGCCCAGCTGCACCGTCGACTGGTCTACTCGCGCCGTGGACTTCTACCCCTGCACTGGCTGTCGCTGTTGCCCCTCGCGTTCCTCCGTTCGATGGGTCACTTGATCCGCAAGCATCCCGGATCAATCGGCGGAGAGTTCCGTGCCGCGTTCGGTGCCGCATTCAACCGCAGTGTCGGCGCATCCCGGCGTAACCTCAGCCGAACCCGACGTCTTGGCTGGGCGGCCATTGCGCCACTGAGGATCACGAGCGCCCAAGCCCGCGAACTCAAGGCGGGCCAACGCGAGACCGCGGCCAGCGCCACGGGTGTGGTCGAACGCACCCGAGTGAGCTTCTTCTCCGGGGGCGGCGCCTGGACGGTGCTCGTCGCCGCGGTGGTGGGAGTCATCGCGCTCAGCCCGTTCCTCGGCGCTTCGTCACTCGTCGGCGGGGCCATTGCGCCGCTGTCCGACAGCGTTGGTGTGCTCTGGTCACATGTGGGCTACGGCTGGCAGCAGATCGCCGGGGGAGTGGTCGGCCCGTTCGATCCGTTCAACGCCGTTCTCGCCATCCTCGGATCCCTCACCTTCTGGTCACCGTCGCTCAGTATTGTGCTGCTCTACCTCGCCGCACTGCCGCTGGCCGCCCTCGCAGCCTGGTGGTGCGCCGTGCGGTTCACCGAACGCGCCTGGCCGCCCGCCGTCGCCGCGCTGCTCTGGGCACTTGCTCCGCCGTTCCTCGCCTCGCTCACCGGCGGTCACCTCGGTGCGGCGCTCGCGCACATCCTGCTTCCCGTGTTTGTCATTGCGGTGATGGTCGCCGGCCGCAGCTGGTCTGCCGCCGCGGGAGCTGCCCTGCTCCTCGCTGCGATCGGTGCCTCCGCGCCCGTTCTGCTGCCCGCGCTGATTGTGGGCCTGCTCGCGTGGATGATCGCCAAGCCCCGGCGCATCCCGCGACTTATCGGCATTTTTATCCCCACGCTCGCCCTCTTCGCCCCGCTCGTGGTCACCCAGGTGCAGCGCGGAACCTGGCTGGCCTGGCTTGCTGAGCCCGGGATGCCCGTGGTTTTCTCGACCGCATCGGGCTGGCACCTTGCCCTCGGGTCGCCCGACGCGTCGCTGAGCGGCTGGGTTGCCGCCGGCAATGTGTTCGGACTGGGGGATGTCGCCGGCCCCATCGTCGCTGCGGCGCTACTGGCTCCGCTCGCAGTACTCGCACTTCTCGCGCTGTTCCTGCCCGGGTCGCGCCGCGCGATCCCCACGCTGCTCCTCGCCCTCCTGGGGTTCGCGACGGCCGTCGCCGGGGCGCACCTCGAGCTCGCCTTTGTGGGCTCGGAGGCCGTGGGCATCTGGCCGGGAGCCGGGCTCAGCCTGTTCTGGCTCGGACTTACGGGTGCCGTGGTTGTTGCGCTCGATGCACTCCGCGGGTCGATATACCCGTCCCTCGTGGTGGTGTTGGCCTCGGCTCTCGCTGTTGGTCCACTGCTCGCGGCACCGCTGGCGGGGGCATCGGATGTTGTGGCCAGCAACGACACGTCGACGCTGCCCGCATTTGTGGCCGCCGAAGCATCCGACGATTCCCTCCTCGGTACCCTGCAAATTGACGCGCAGGACGATGGAAGTCTCGCCGTACTACTTCACCGCGGCACCGGCACCACACTCGACGAGGAATCGACCCTGATGGCGACCTCGATCGAGACAACACCCGAGCAGGAGGCCCTGGCCGCCCTCGCCGGCAACCTCGCGTCGCGCAGCGGTTTTGATGCCGCCGCGTCGATGAATACGGAACACGTCGGCTTTGTATTGCTCCCAGAGTTGGACGCCGCCGTGGCAGACAGCGCCGACGCCCAGGCCGCACGCCTACGGGTCGCGGACGCCCTCGACGGCAACCGCCAACTCACTCCCATTGGTGACACGTCGCGGGGGCTGCTCTGGCACTTCCAGGCGGTCGACGACACCGAGCCCAGCACCGGGCCCGGAGCCACTGACACACCGCTCGGACTCGGCATCCTGATTGGCCTCGGGCTGATTTTCTTTGTGACGCTGCTGCTGGCCGTGCCTACGTCACGGGGACGCGGTAGGGCCACCGTCGCCGACACTGTCGACACCGTATCCGGCTTCGATGAGGAAGAAAATGCATAATCTCTCCGAGGACGACCATGCCTGACACCAACGAGCCGAGCGAGCCGAACCTGCCGAACGAGCCGAACGAGCCGAACGAGCACATCGACCCCGACCTCACTACGGGATCGGTCGAAACCGACCGCTCGCGTTTGCCTGGATTCCCGGGAGCGTATGGCGGTTCGGGCATCCCGACGCACCCTGCTTTGCCGACTCGTCCGCACATGCCCGCTGGGCGCGGAGACTCGGATCACGGTGCCTCAGATCGCGGTGCTTCCGCGGACCGCGGCGAGGCCACACCCGCTGCCCCGATTACCGGCAGCGCCGACCTGGACTCCACCGCTCCCGAGACCGGCGCGTACTCCACCATCAATCTGCCGGGCACCCCCGCCCATCCCGCCACCGACAAGTCGGTGGTGATTGCGCCGAGCGAGCCGTACTTCGCGTTCCCCGAGCAGGACTCGGTACCCGAGGCTCCCGAAACCCCCATGCTGCGCCCGCGCCCCGAGCGCATCCGTTCCGCCGCGATTGTGGGTGTGCGGGTGATTTCCGGCGGTATCGGAGTCGCGGTTGCGGCTGCCGTTGTCGCGGCGGTCGCCCTGCTGCCCATCCCCACCATCACTGCGACCGCGCCGAGTGTGACCGTCACGCCCACGGCGACGGCCCAGCAGCTGGTCTGCCCCGGTGCCGTACTGAGCCTCTCCGACGACACCGGTCGCGCCGCCACCACCGCGTCGGCCATCGGTTCGCCGCTGATCACGTCCACCGCCACGCGTGGCGATGTGGCCGAAGCGGCCTTGACCGAAACCGACGCCGACTCGGGCGGAAGCGATGCTGCTCCGCAGGTGCTCAGCGACACCGCTGTTGACGGGCAAGAGGGCGACGAGGCCACCGAGCCTGGGCTCCTTGCTGGTGTGCAGTCGCAGTCCCTCACTGAGGGCGACACCGTGGGGCTCGCTGCAGCGAGTTGCTCCGTGGCATCCGGCGACACCTGGCTTGTTGGCGGCGCGAACACAACCGGCCGCACCACGCTGATCACCCTGAGTAACCCAAGCGAAGTCGCCTCGACCGTCGACCTCGAGGTCTTCTCCGAGGAGGGTGTTGTCACCGCTCCCGGCCTGACCGGTATCGCCGTCGAGGCGGGTGGGCAGCGTGTGCTGTCTCTCTCGGGCTTCGCCCCGCAGGCCGTCTCGCCCGTGGTGCACGTCTCAAGCCGCGGCGGACTTGTTGTTGCGAACCTGCAGCAGTCCATCGTGCGGGGCATCGTCTCGGGCGGTGTCGACATCGTTGGTGGCGGCCAGGCCCCAAGCGAAACCAACATCATCCCCGGTGTGGTTGTACGCAACGCGGGTGCCGTGGGTGCCCGCTCGTCGGACACGGACTACAACGACCTGCAGCCCGTGCTGCGGATGTACGTGGCGGGAGACGCCTCGGCGGCCGTGCGTGTCGACGTCAAACCCGAAGACACCACCGGAAACGGTGCCTCCTTCACCCTCGATGTGGAGGGCGGAATGGTTACCGACCTTCCCCTCGACGGTCTCGACGACGGCAAATACACCGTCACCGTCGAATCCGACGCTCCTGCCGTTGCGGGCGTTCGCGTCTCGACGATGGGCGGGGCGGATGTTGAGGAGCGCACCGACTTTGCCTGGTTCGCGTCCGCCAGCGAACTGACGTCCGACACCCTGGTGTCCGTGCCGCGTGGTGTGGACCCGGCCCTGCATCTCGTCAACAACACCGCCGCGGATATCGAAGTGGTCATCACCGCACTCTCCGGCCCGCGCGCCGGAGACGAGGCCACCGCCAATATCGGTGCCGGATCGTCGTTTATTGCGTCAGTCGACTCGGGCGCGAACTACAGCCTGACCGGATTCGACTCGCTGTACGCGAGTGTGAGTGCTCAGACTGATGGGGGAGTAGCCGGCTTCACTGTCGTGCCGCCCGCAGCATCCACCACCCCGGTCCGCATCTACCCGTAGGGGCACGCCGAACACGCACCAGCTCAGAGCACGCGAGCCCGGATCACGGCGCGGCGGGCTTAGAAGTTGCGGAAGCGGTCGGGAGCGAGGTCCCAGGGGTCTTTGCCAAGCATCTCGGCGACCGCACGGAAAACGCAGCTCTCGATCATCATGCGTTTATGCATGTCGTCGTAGCGGTGCAGGCGCGAGAGACGCTCAATGGGCAGGCGAAACAGCACAATACGGTTCTCGTTGCGCTCGACCTGCCAGCGGTCGAGACCGGCAGTACCGGTCAGGGTCGACGGGAGCACCGCGACCTCGAAACTGACATCCTGGAGCTCATCCGGCCACATGTCTTTGAGGTACTCCGCCGTCGACGCGACGGTGATGTCGAACAGATCGGCGCGCGAGCGGAGCAGCGGAAGGTGCGGGCCGGTGACGGCGGCACGGATACCGCGACCGTGCCGATCTCGCCAGCCGGGACGGGCTGAAACGGGCGTCGTCCGGCGGCGGGAAGTGGGCATACCCCATCGTAGACCGCACGGCTGACGCAGACCCGGGCGTGCGCACGAACGCGGGACTGCTGGCGCATCTGGGCAGCGGACCGGGGATGCTCGCCGTGCAGACTCGGCCGCGACCACCTAGTCTGGGATGACCATGACAGGACGTCCGTGCAGTCGATCGACATGCAACCTCGAAGCAGTCTCGACTTTCACCTTTGTGTATGCGGACTCCATGGCCGTGCTCGGCCC
>Ga0247731_1000523_pt1 | contig 10491 bp, 7 predicted proteins | sample UWRJL088202R2_FD_180938 | JGI IMG/M metagenome (GOLD analysis project Ga0247731, IMG submission 180938) | Plant litter microbial communities from Arlington Agricultural Research Station in Wisconsin, United States - UWRJ-L088-202R-2 | ecosystem: Environmental > Terrestrial > Plant litter >...
GGAGTCAGTCATCGGAACCAGCCATCCTGCACTTCCCCGCGCAATGTCATTCGCTTGCGTATCAGGTTGGTGTCAAGTACGGCATCAGCCAGTATCTGTGCAATCTTGGGCCCCGCATTACCCAGCCAGTAAGGATTATCTGCCTTGCGACAGATTTCGCGAAAACCGACGTCGAATAAACACTGACGCGTCGCACCGATGATGTCGGCCATGTCATAGTTCGCGTCGATCACGTTCGCGCCACGCAACCTTCCTTCCTGGCGAGAGCCGATATTGACCGTAGGGCAATGGAAAGCCGGCGTCTCTTTCAGGCCAGAGGAGGAGTTGCCTAGGCATGCTACTTGGTGCTTGCGCTCTGCGAGCGCAAGCACCCCGTGATATAGATGCCTACCCAGCGATCGATGCAATTGGGTATTAGGGACACTCTGCGTCGCAAAAGCTTCAAGACGCTCCACGATCTGGCGTCCGCCGGCATCGTTGTTTGGGTAGGTAAGAATGATCTGGATCCCTTCTGCCGCTAGCTTCTCGATTGCGTCGAGGCTGGGTTGCAGCTGGCTAACGGCTTGGTCGAACTCAGTCGTGACTGAGTGCTGCGTAAACAATACCACAGGCCTTGTCAAGTCGAGACCTAAGCGCTGGACGATCTCCTCGGGTCCTGCGAATCGTCCTTCGGAGATCAGGTCAATAGCGGGGAAGCCCACAGTGTGGACGCGCCAAGCTTCCTCGCCCATTGCCAGGATTCGATTGCTCGCCTGCTGGTTAGTGGTGAAATGCAAATGTGCAAGCTTGGTCATCGCATGGCGAACCGAGTCGTCTAGCGCCCCGCCCTCCGTCAGATCACCACCTTCTACGTGCGCAGTGGGAATATTCATCTGGCTGGAGGCGGTAACTGCAGCGAGGCCTTCAAAGCGATCCGCGTAGACCACCATCATATCCGGACGGATATCTGCGAGAACTTTGCTGATCTCAATAATGCCTGAGCCGATGGCCTGAGCAGTTGAGAAAAGCGACCCGGCATCCATTTCGATCTTGACCTCTGCGTCGATATGAAAACCGTCGTTGCGAATTTCTTCTAGTGTGTTCCCGAAATTTGAATCGAGATGCGCTCCCGAAACAATCAGGCGGTAATCGAGATCAGGGTGCCTGTCGATTGCTCTCAATATAGGAAATTGCAGGCCGTATTCGGCCCGGTTGCCGGTAAAGACGGCAACGATACGTTTGCTTTTATTCATTGGATTCTGAATTTCATCTTCGTTTTCACCAGTTTGCGGATGCCCTCTTCTAGCAGCATCCTTGGAGACCAGCCAAGGCACTGCCTGGTGGCGGCAATGTCCAACACTAAATGTGATGGCTGATCTAACATATGTAACGCCATTACAGGCTGACCGGTTCCGGCAGCCTGCTGCACTAGTCCAACTAGTTCGCCGATCGATATCCCATGTCCACTACCGACATTGAATACACCAGCGACCTTTTGTTCGATCAGGGCAAACAGTGCACCTACTGCATCATCCACCCATAGAAAATCGCGTACAGGGTCCAGCGTGTGCATCTTAATCGCCTTGCCACTGCCGAGTTGGTTCAGAACATGGTTAAACACATTCGCTGCAGGCATGCCGGGGCCATAAATATTAGATAGGCGTACCACAGCGCCTCCACGTTCCAGCACAATCTCCTCCGACCTGCGTTTGATGCGTGTATATGCGTCAACTGTGCTCACTAGATCCGTGACCTTGCGGGGCGTAGTGGATTGATCGCCGTACAGGACCGCTGACGACGCATAGACTACGTGACGATAACCTTTAGCAAGCAAGGCAGACAAAGTATTATGTGCCACCGCCTCTAGTGCTTCTCCACCTGCATTGGCCAATGAGCGGTCATTGGTTTCCGCGAAATGTATTAGGAAGTCGCCCTCTGGCGCATCTGAATAGCTAGCGACTCGATGCAATGCAGGGTGATTAGAACGTGAAACACCGATACAATCGAAGCCTGCAGCATTCAGCTGATTAAAGGCAGCCCCGCCTAGAAATCCCGAAGCACCAGTTATTACGATTCGCATGGATGAGATTATCTATTCTCGACTATCGACAGTCTGGAGTTCCCAAACACTCGCAGACTTCCTGCAAAATTCTTTGACGAAATCGATGTGGCAATGGTCCCCAAGTCGCTCTTGGTGCATGGCTGCACATTACCTAAGCCGGCAATTGCTGAATATTGTACTTTGTCACTACCCAATATCTGCTGTAAAACAAAGACCGTTGAAAGCCTCTTATCGATAAGGCATCCGACTGGCTTATCTGAACTCCTCAGCACATGGAGGTAGTCGAAATCGAACGTCGCACCTCCGTCTTCCGGAGATTCATACTTGGGACCGTCAACGAATACGAAGTCATACGCTTTATCGGGGATGGCGGCATACCGTACGCCCCTGAAGATCGAATATCGGTCTTCAATCGTTTCGCTCAATTCAAACGAAACATATTTATTATATTCAAGTGGCAGCAGCTTTTTAGACATATGGAACCATTCGGCATGTTCTTCCATCGAGGTGACATGCCCGGCAATGCCTGTTTCCCTTTCATTTTCCATCAGGGCATGTGCGATGATCAGCGTCGAAACACCTGTTCCACATTCCAGGACTTCGAACGGCTTGGATTCCCGAATAGTCTTATATAGGCATGCGTAGTCTATATATCCGCAGCCTGTAGACTCGGTTTTCATCAGATAATTTTGCAGTGCCGTCCAAAGTTCGGTATTGCATTGAAGTATTCGCTTGGAGCGGATTTGTGACAGTTTTCTCAGCGCGATTTCCAGCTTTGATGTGAGGTACATAGCATTCATTTCCGGTTGAGGGCTGCGTGTGGAAAATCGACAGCAATCTGCTCTCTTTTAAGTTGGTAGCCGCGGTTGATGGGCGCAACGGTTTTCTGGCCAAGTAGGTTGTCATAGTCGAGAACCCCAAAGTCGCCGCCACCCGGACGTTTGACCCAGATGTTTTCGTCACTCAACAGTTCGCCGGATTGAATGTCCTGGATCGCGACGACTGATGCAAATGCAAAGGCAATGGTCGGCGCCTCGGCATCTATTGGACCTTTTTCACCACCGCGTGCGCTGAAGATGATGCGTGACCCCTCAATGAGTTCGGACAGTGCCGCAGGATCCATAGAGCAGATGATGTCAGGGCCTTCGCGGTTCATGCTGTCAGTAAAATGTCTTTCGAGGATTGAGGCGCCGAGTGCTACCGCCCCCAGGCAAGTGTAGTTCGACTTGGTGTGGTCGGAAAGGCCGATCACCGCATCTGGAAAAGCTTCTCGCAGTTTGCCAATTGCGCCTAGGCGCACCAGCTCGGGTGGCGTAGGATAAACGTTCGTGCAATGAAGAAGCGCATATGGAATGCCTGCGGCACGCAGAATATCGACCGAGGGACGAACGGATTCGATGGTATTCATCCCAGTACTGATGATGACGGGCTTGCCCATCTTGGCGACATGCCTCACCAGTGGGTAGTTGTTGCACTCGCCCGAACCAATCTTGATCGCCGGGATGTCGAAGCGCCGAAGGCGCTCCACTGCAGCACGGGAAAATGGAGTGCTGATGAAAATCGCACCTCGGCTTTGTACGTGCTTCATCATGGCAAGCTCCTCTTCCTCGGAGAGGGCGCAGTCTTCCATGATGTCGTAGATGGAGGTGTCCGCATTGCCAGGGATGACTAGTTTCGCTTCTTCAGACATTTCGTCTTCGATCACATGCGTCTGATGCTTGACAATCTCCGCCCCTGCATTGATGGCGGCATCTGCCATGTGAATTGCCAGATCCAGCGAGCCACCGTGGTTGATGCCTATTTCCGCAATCACTACCGGCGGATGAGCATCGCCCACAGGCCGATTGCCTATCATTATTTCTGCCATAGTCTTTCTCCGATTTTGAAAAGCACTAGAGTCGCCACAAGGCGATCCCACGCGATCTTATTCTCTCGGCATCGAACGCCGATTTTACATCCACGAAGACCCCATCTGGCTTAAGTTTAGAGAGGACCTCATCGAGTGGTAAAGCCATGAATTCTCGATGGGATACTGCAGCAACGATGGCTTCAACCATCGGCAGATCACTCCAGTGCCCAAGTTCGATTCCGTATTCTTCGCGCGCTTCCGCAGGATCGGCGATTGGGTCATGCACATAAACCTCGCATCCGTATTCTCGCAGTTCTGCAACTACGTCGGCCACTTTCGAATTTCGCAGGTCCGGGCAATTTTCCTTGAAGGTCAGGCCTAAGACGATGACCCGAGCACCCTTGATGTTGCTACCGGCGTTGATCATCTGCTTGACTGTCTGCTGAGCGATAAATGCCGCCATGCTGTCATTTATGCGCCTGCCGGCAAGGATGACCTGCGGGTGGTAGCCAAGCATTTCAGCTTTGTGAGTGAGGTAGTAGGGATCAACGCCGATGCAATGTCCTCCCACTAGGCCAGGGCGAAAAGGCAGAAAGTTCCATTTGGTACCGGCCGCTGATAAGACTTCGAGGGTATCGATGCCGAGCTTGTCGAAGATTATCGCCAGCTCGTTCATCAATGCAATGTTCAGGTCGCGCTGAGTGTTCTCGATGACTTTTGCAGCCTCGGCAACCTTGATCGAACTGGCGCGATGCACGCCAGCGGTGATTATTGATTCGTAGAGGTCGCCCACATTTTTTAAAGTTGGTTCATCGTCCCCTGATACAACTTTGACTATCCGGGTTATTGTCCTGTCTTTGTCACCAGGATTGACGCGCTCTGGGCTATATCCAACATGAAAGTCTTTCATCCATGTGAGACCGGATTCCCGTTCCAGGATTGGAATACACACCTCCTCGGTAGCTCCAGGATAGACAGTGGATTCATAAATTACCGTGACGCCTACCTTCATGTTTCGGCCGACAGTCTTACTGGCAGCGACGAGGGGGGAGAAGTCTGGAATGTGAGCTGTATCAACTGGGGTGGGTACAGCAACGATGACAAAGTCTGCGCTGGCAAGGCTGCTGGGATCGATGGTGACTTCGAGCTGCGTGGCAGCCTTAATATCCTCAGGGCTCACCTCGCCGGTTGGATCGCGATGCTCGCCGTAAGCAGTGATTTTTGCTTCCGAGAGGTCGTAGCCAATCGTCTTGTATTTCTTGCCAAACTCTACAGCCAAAGGCAGGCCCACATATCCCAGCCCAACAACGGCAACAACCGTATTCTCGTTCAGCATTTGAAATAACCTTTGTACCACTCGACGAAGTTAGCGACGCCAGTTTCAACTGGCGTAGCAGGCTTATAGTGGAACTGTTCGACGAGGTCGGTGACGTCGGCATAGGTATCTGGAACATCACCAGGCTGCAATGGCAATAGTTCTATCTCGGCTTTCTTGCCGAGTGCTTTCTCGATTGCTCCGATATAGTCCATCAGTTCAACGGGATCACTATTGCCAATATTGTACACACGCCAGGGCGCCTTGCTGCTGCCCGGGTCGGGTTTTGCACCACTCCAGTCAGGATTGGGTGGGGCAGGACGATCCAGGACACGAATCACACCTTCGACAATGTCGTCGATGTAGGTGAAGTCGCGACGATGCTTGCCATAGTTGAACACCTGGATGTTCTCGCCGGCGAGTATGGCCTTGGTAAACTTGAATAGTGCCATATCCGGCCTACCCCAAGGCCCATAGACTGTGAAGAAGCGCAGGCCAGTGGTAGGCAGTTTGTAAAGATTACTGTAGGTGTGTGCCATAAGTTCGTTGCTTTTTTTGCTGGCGGCGTAAAGGCTTAACGGGTGATCTACGTTATGGTGCACCGAGAAGGGCATCGTGGTATTAGCTCCATAGACACTAGAGCTGCTAGCATAAACAAGGTGCTCAACAGCATTGTGACGGCAGCCTTCCAGGATGTGGGCGAAACCAACAATGTTGCTGTCAATGTAGGCGAGTGGGTTCTCGATCGAGTAACGCACGCCGGCTTGGGCGGCGAGATTCACGACGCGCTGTGGTTTGTGACTAGCAAAGCACTGCTCTATTGCCTTCCGGTCGGCAAGATCGATGCGCAGGTGAGTATAGTTCGGGTGATTGGCATGCCGAGCCAGTCGCGCTTCCTTGATTGCTGGGTCGTAATAATCATTGTGGTTGTCGATGCCGACTACAGTGTCGCCACGCTCGAGAAGTTTTAACGTCAATGTGGATCCAATAAATCCAGCTGCCCCGGTAATGAGTATTTTCAAACTTTAGTCACTCCCAAAAATATCAAGTGTGTATGGCTTATCTGTCATTATTAAGTAATATGCACCGTCATATGCATGCAGCTTATCTAGCTTCGCCACTTTCTGCGTGGCAATGTCAATGTACATGCGATTTCATTATGTCGGGCCAACAAAACCTCCGTTGTTGAAGCTCACTCAGCTGGAGGCGCCTGTGCTATTTTCGCTGATGCTCGCTTCACAAAATCCATTTCAGCCTTCAAGGACTCGATCTTCTGTTGTAGTGCCTCATACTCTGCAACCTTCTCCTAAAAATCCGCAGTCAGTGTAGACTCCGAATGACTCCAGTCGGCTTAAGAAAGTGGGTATAGCGCATTTATTTTGTCTATGGCTGAAGTTTGCATCATTAATAGCCTTCTCCATCAAAACCTGGAATAAAAGCCTATGCTGCCAATACTTATTCCCAATCTCGGCAAAGACATGCTGCTGATATCTGGCGACCAGTGCAGCCAGCGTAAAAATTTGAACTGTATTTTTACTTGGAAATGAGTCGCGTTATGAATAGTAATGTATGGCTCAAGGTAATTTAGGCGGCTCCCACCAGGCCGATTCACAATCAGAAAACACGGCCTGCAGTTTCTAACCGGGGCACAGAAGACGAAAAATGTGGCAAAAGGAAATTACTCCTTCAACAGACGAACAAGATTGTGCCACACCCGCATAGTTTTGAGAAAGATTTTCCCCTACAGGATTCATCAACGGAGGGGTATGTTGGCTGGATTTGCGCATACTGCACGCGCCACGCCTATTACACCTGCTTGCTTAGAATTTAATCAGTACCGTGACCAGCATTTGCTGTCAGCCATTTGGTAAACGCCTTCAATGCGGGAAAACGGGATTTTCGATGGAAGGGTGCAGCTCTTAGATTTGAATAGTTGCTCAGGCTCAATCTGAATTAATACTTCCTTTGTAAGCAACAATTCGATCAGGACATCACACATTCCCACAGGCTAGATTCCAAACTGATTAAACATAGATGCCTTTGTTGAGCGAATTGGAGGTGAGTTCTTAGCCGAATTTCAGTTCCTCAACCTGCTAAACAAAAAGCCCAATGCATTTGAGACCTGACGCATTGTTGCTTACGCTATTGAGAAGAGTTGCGGTAATTCTGACTGAGGTGGCTGGCAAATTAGAGTCCAACCTTAGGTCGTTTGGCCCCGTCCTGATGCATTCTGTGAACTCAGAGTGGGTGAGCCACTAGTGTCGTATTATCGTTAGTGGAGTGAAATGCAAATAAAAAAGCCCAACTCAGAGGGGGCTGGGCGTTTAATTTGGTGGCCGGGGGCAGAATCGAACTGCCGACACGCGGATTTTCAATTGTTCTAATAACGATAGAATGCAGGTTACAGCTCGCCCTCACTTGCTAAAACACGCTAAATGTCGTCGAATTTGTCACGTTACCAAACCTCACGCATTATGCTTTCGGCACTATACCCCAATTACCCTGCGTGAAGGCACCCCGCATTTAGATTTTCTTTCTGAATTAACATCTGCCCTTTTTGGCTTGTCCGGGTGGGCAATGCCCATTATGGTCAACGACCACACAACCATTTAGACAAAATCCTAGAACTAAGGTTAAGAACACAATTTTTATCATCATTCGTCCTATATATTATTCGTAACATTCATATTAGCATCTTAGGAAATTGCAGAAGTTTAGTATGACATTGAGTTTGTTAATGAAGTATTAGATACACATCTTTTCGTATTTCTAATAAATTTTTAGGGTCAGCTTTTAACTAATTTTGCTAAAAGGGAGTTCAAGTGTGGCATACCAATACATTTTTGTTTGCTCTCAATTGGAATCAAGTTCACCTCAATTTTACCGTTACCATTATATGGTTTTAATCGATAATTTCCGCATACGAATTTCTATGAACAAGCATATAAGCAAGCATTTTTATGCTTAAAGTCCAGAATTCATCACTTGGCCTAACATTGGTTGAACTAATGTTAGCCATGGCTATTATCGGGGTGCTGGCAGCGATTGCCATTCCTAGTTATTCACACTATATAGAGAAAGCAAGAGTAAGCAGAGCTGCCATGGAAATTGCTGGCTTACAACCTCTCATACAGCATCATTTTGACGATTATAGAGATTACCCCGATTCACTTGCTGACATAGGCGCTGGGGCCCTGCTTGATCCCTGGGGTAATCCTTATAGGTATCTCAATTTAAATAAAAAGGGTAATGGTGGCGCCAGAAGAGATAAAAATCTTAATCCTTTAAACTCTGATTATGATTTATATAGCATCGGAAAAGATACAAAAACTAAGTTACCAATATCACAAAAGGACAGTTTAGATGATGTTCTTAGAGCTAATGATGGTCGATTTATTGATTTAGCTGAAAAATATTAAGTATTGTTAATGAAGCTTTCCGGAACCTTCTTAACAAGTACTATTGCCAAACGTATAGCTTTTATTCTCGCAGTTACGGCTTTAATACCTACTGTTCTGATAACAAGTTCTGCAAGTAGCACAATCTCTAACCTTATCAAAGATTACTCCCATAAGCAGTTGGTTGCTGCCAGCCGTAATTATGGGTTAACCGTATTTTCCCATCTTCAACTTGCTCGAAGCATACTTAATAATCAAGACATAAAACAGAGTTTACACTCGGTTCTTGTTTCAGAGATTAATGAATATAAAGTTCCAATTTTCATTTCGGCCAAAATTATTGATAGAAATGGAAAGTTTTTTGAACAATCAGGGAATGCCCAATATTCAACAGGGCAGTTAAAAATGGCTTTAGCTTCTTTGGACTTTTCCAAACTGAAGAGCCAGTTGATTTTTCTTTCTCCAGATCACGACAATCAAATTAAACCAATTTTATTGGTACTGCCAATTACCACTGGTTCAAATGGTTCCAAATACATAGTTGGGGAATTAAACCCTAGCTTTGTTTGGGGTAACAAGGAAGATTATCCCTCCGATGTAAACTTATGCGTTTACATGGACAAAGTTGAAGAAAATTTCAAGTTGTTCTGCTCAACTGATCGTTCAATCAGTCTAGATAATTCTTTGAACAATCCCGAAAATAAAGGGGAATGGGAATTATTTTTAACGGCAGAATTTCAGAGTATTCCTTTGAAGTTTGTTACACAAAGGCAAGAATTACTGAAAGTTTCCCCTGAAAGTTTCGTTAATAATTCAAACTTTGTCAGGATTGCATTAGTTAGTTTCTTATTGGTTGCACTATTTGGCCTAATTCAAATTAGGCGCACGATGATTCCTTTAGAGCGCCTTTTAGTTGCGACTAGAAATTTAGCCGCAGGAAATTTTAGTCCTGTTGAGATTCATGGGAAATCAGAATTCTCGGAACTCGCCACTTCTTTCAATGGCATGTCCTTAAACATCAAGAAACAGATCGAAAAATTGCAAATTTACTCCAAAATGGATTTGGAAATTGCAACTAAGCTTGAGGTTGTAAATTTGGTTAATTTTTGTTTAGACCGAATCCAAAAAGTATTTCCTTCAACATATCCTATTCTTCTTAAGTTACACACCACTACCGAGACGCATCATCTTTTTGATGCATTAGCGCCTGGAAATGTGAACCTTATTCACAATAAACTTTTAATTTCGTTACAGGAGGTTGAAAGTTATAAAACTTTCAATAAGGGCCGCTTCAGCAAGGTCTCGTCTGACACTCCTTTGATTGCTGAGCAATTGATTTATAGTTTTAATTTAAAGCATGGTTTTATTTTACCTTTGCTTTGGCAAGGAAATCTAACCGCTTTACTTTGCATAGGAAGTGAGATTGAGTGGAATAAGTTTAATGAAGATTTAACCGAGATTTACGAATTAGCACGTCGCATTTCATTGGCAATCGCTGCGCAGGATCGAGAAGATAAACTTATTTTTCAATCTCAATATGATGAACTAACCAAACTTCCTAATAGAGCTTTAATGCAAGACCGAATAAATAGAGCAATTGAAAATAGCCAACGTAATTCTCTTAGTTTTTGGGTGATATTTCTTGATTTAGATCACTTCAAGTTCATAAATGACTCTTTAGGCCATAGGATTGGCGATCTGTTGCTTATTGAAATTTCAAGGCGTCTTGCAGAGGTGGTGAGAGGGGATGATACAACTGCAAGATTTGGTGGGGACGAGTTTATTCTGGTCCTTCAAGAGCAACATAACCTACCACTTAATACAAATGTTCTTACTAGAATAATAGAGTCTATTAAGCAGCCATTCGTAATTGAAGAAAATGAAGTCT
>Ga0247731_1000526_pt1 | contig 10425 bp, 9 predicted proteins | sample UWRJL088202R2_FD_180938 | JGI IMG/M metagenome (GOLD analysis project Ga0247731, IMG submission 180938) | Plant litter microbial communities from Arlington Agricultural Research Station in Wisconsin, United States - UWRJ-L088-202R-2 | ecosystem: Environmental > Terrestrial > Plant litter >...
CGTTTTGCTTCATGACAGAAAGATCAGAATGTGTGCTGACATAATTCGTTATTTCGCCTTGCTCATTGTCAACCGCACTTATCGTTAACCATACTAAATGTTCTTCACCGTTCCGGCGTTTATTCCATATTTCGCCATGCCAAAAGTGATCCAGTTGAAGGGTGTCCCATAATTTTGTATAAAACTCTGCATTATGTTTGGTGGATTTAAGAATGCTGGTTTTTAATCCGATCACTTCCTCTGCGCTATAGCCTGTTTGGATAGTAAAAGCTTGGTTTGTCCGCAAAATATTATTATTGGCATCCGTCACAATAATACTTTCCTGGACCTCAAACGCCGTGGCAGCAATTAGTAACTCTTTTTCTGCTGCCTTTGCATTGGAGATATCCCGGAAGTACCACACTCGGCCGTAATATTTTCCAGAGCTACTGGTAATGGGTGATGAATATCGATCGATAATACGACCATCTTTTAATATCAGTTCAGTGCGACTTTCCTCATCGCGATGCTCATATAGGTAATGCACACGTTTAATGAATGCTTCGAAATTGACAATCTGAGCTAGAACAGCCTGCAATACAGCATGATCTAAACCCTGTTCCACCATTTCAGCTGGTAAGTGCCAAAGTTCTACAAAACGCTTATTGTAAGAGAGTATTTTTTGGAATTCGTCTACGATAAGAATCGCATCCAGGGAGGTTTCTTGTTGAGTTTCAAGTATGGTATTTTTGAACTCAAGATCCTGAAGGTTCCGTTGTCGGTCAGCTTCAAATGTGAAGTTATCCAGGGCAAAACTGATATCCATTGCCATTTCACTCAAGAGGCTTTGCGCTGCTTTGTCAAAAGCATTAATTTCATTGGCGTACAGGGCGAAAATCCCGACAACCGCACCTTTACGATAAAACGGCAAAGATGCTAAGGATTTCCAGCCAGTTTTACTGCCAATGTCTTGCCAATTGGAGGTATTGGGATCCTCCATGAAATTCTGGCACCAATAGGGCCGATTTTCACGGATAGCGATGGCAGAGGGGCCTTTACCAAATGTATTGTTTGGATCAAAGGAAATATGCACCTCATTGAGCAGATGACAGTCTTTGCCAAAGCAAGCAACGACATCTATTGCTTCTAATTCAGGATTGATCAAACCAACCCAAGCGGTCATCATCCCACCGTTAACAACAGCAGCAGTACAGATTTCTTTGAACAACTGCTCTTCATTTTTGGAGTGAACGATTGCTTTATTGCAATTGCTTAGGGCTGCGTAAAGATGGGTTAATCTTAAGTTTGCGGCTTCGGTTATTTTTCTCGCTGTGATGTCCCTAATATTGCATTGAATGACATTGACGCCTTCACAGTCATAAGAATTGCTTACAAACTCCACCTGGACATGAGAACCGCCCTTTGTAGTAAGTGGCAAATCTTCATATCTTACATAGCCTCTAGTTTGCAACTCTGCAAACATTTCTTTGCTCTCTTGAATGTCAGCAAACGCGCCCACTTCCCATAACTTTCTTCCAAGAAATTCTGCATGGGTGTACCCAAGAAGCTCAACAAGAAATGGATTAACATCTTCAATTTGAGCCGTCTTGGCATTTAGAAGCAGTATTCCGTCCTGTGCGGTCTCGAATAACCTTCTGTAGCGACTCTCCGAGGCACGCAGTTCATTACTAATGTTATTTTTAGACTCTTTTAACATTAAAAAGACTCAAATCATGCTGTAGCACGGGTTTAACCTTAGGCTGATTCAAGCAGCGTTTCATATTTTTGGTCATCATCCATAAATTACCATAGCGTCTATGAACACTATGTTCGTTAGGTAACTTAAGGAGATGAAACATGCTCTCATGTATAAATTCCTAATTAAAAAAATTTAAACAAAGTCGAAACTATGCTCTATGTTCGGTAACGAACATATCTATTAAGCTTCATATACTATGGTTATGTGCGATTAAAAATAATAAGTCACTTAATGCTTCGAGAGGTAGACATGCCACATGACCCGCTACAGAACCATCTTTTAGCTGCTCTTCCAAGAGAAGATTTCGAGCGTTTTATGAATCATCTCGAATTAGTAGAATTGCCGTTGGGCAAGGTTTTATATGAGTCTGGAGAGCTTCTGAAATATGTATACTTCCCCACCACATCCATTGTTTCATTACTATATGTTATGGAAGATGGCTCTTCTGCGGAAATTGCTGTGGTGGGAAATGAGGGAATACTTGGCATATCTCTTTTTATGGGTGGAGAAACAACACCAAGCAGAGCTATAGTGCAAAGCGCAGGACATGGATACAAACTCAAAGCCAACCTACTTAAACAAGAGTTCAATAGATTTGGACCAATGTTGCGACTATTGCTTCGTTATACCCAAGCTCTAATCACTCAGATGTCGCAAACTGCAGTTTGCAATCGACATCATTCAGTGGAGCAACAACTCTGCCGATGGTTACTATTAAGCTTAGATCGGCTCTCTTCAGACAAACTCGTCATGACGCAAGAGCTGATTGCCAACATGCTCGGCGTGCGCAGGGAAGGCGTCACTGAAGCGGCCGGGAAATTACAGCGAGCAGGACTAATCGATTACAGCAGAGGGCAAATCCGGGTTATAAACCGTCCAGGACTGGAAGCAAGAAGCTGCGAATGTTATCAGGTCGTAAAATCGGAGTTCGACCGTTTGCTTCCTTTATTACAAGTTATTGCAAAGTCCTAACGAATATTGCTCCAATGGGCGGTAGCGAACAGACTAAGTCAAATAAATCGAATAATTTAACATTAAACACCTGTATTACTATAGTCTACGATAAGTTTAATTACGCCCGCATTCACCGCATTAAGGCACATTTCGCATCTTAAATACTGGCATATCGAGTAATCTGCTTTTATCTGGCCTCCCGAAGGTTAAACTCAACCAGTTTTTGATGCAGACTGAAACCATTCTTTTGCAGGAAGGTGAAGTTCTCTGTCAGGCAGGAGATGTCATCAAATACATTTTATTGCCACTCAATTGCATTATTTCGCTTTGGACTCCAATAAAAGCTTCTATGTTTGTAGAGGTGGGGCTTATTGGAAATGAGGGCTCACTTGGATTAACTACGCTTTTAGACGTTGCGTTGGCGCCGGTAGAAGCCAGAGTGCAATATGCCGGTCTTGCAATTAGTATTCCTGTCACTGCATTTCTTGAAACTGTCAACCTGAACCCGGAGCTATCACTTCGCTTCAACCATTATTTATACGTCCGACACACGCAATTACTACGCACAGCGACCTGCAACTGTTTTCATCTGTTAGAGCAAAGACTTGCCCGATTGCTGTTAATGATTGGAGCCAGACTACACTCCGATGACTTTTATATACGACACAGTCAGCTATCCGAAATGCTGGGTGTACGCCGTTCCGGGGTGACAAAGGCAGCTGGAGAGTTAGACAGTAAGAAGTTGATACAGTACACGCGAGGCAACTTATCGATCATAAATTCCCTTGGCCTAGAATCAGCTGCGTGCACCTGCTACAAATTGGATAACCAAATCTATAGTTCTCAAATGAACTGAGTTTTCATTAAGGTTTACCAAACATGCTAGATTGCGGTCCAATGCTCTTTAAATTGAGGTGCCGCGCATGGGTTTGAGGACATCATTGACATGGTCTTTTATGCATTAACATGTTGCGCATTGTTAATGCCGGTGTAGCTCATGCGTAGTGGATATTTTTAGCATTGGACACAGGTATCACTCGCTTACCCTTGCAATCCAGTTCTCCAGTAGTAGAGTCAGCAATGCTGACCATGAAAGTCCTTATGGTAAGCACTGTCAGAATACAATAATTGAACTTAAGCATATCGACCCAAAGCAGACTCTTGATGAGTTAGACTGAATTACTATTTAAGAAGGCAACAATCGATTATATTCACCTACCACTGCCGCATAACACTCACATACCCTTTTTTCAAGTCGAGGGCGATTTATCAAAGTTATTCGACCCCTTGAATAAGAAATTATTTCGGCTTTCTGTAGATTAATGGCAGCCGCACTCACACTTTCCCGAGATACACCTAATAACCTTGCGATAAGCCCTTGCGTTATTAACAAATTATCTTCATTTAGTCGATCAATACTCATTAATAACCAACGGCATAACTGCTGATCAAGCGAGTGATGTTGATTACAAACTGCTGTTTGGGAAGTTTGAGCTATCAGGGCCTGGGTATATAACAGCGATAAGTGCTGAAGTTCGCCTCCAAGCATAAATTCTCGCTTCATCACTTCTCGCTTTAGCCGATAGGCATATCCTGCAGACTGGACTTCAGTACTGCTAGGCATACTTTCTCCGCCCATATAAATCGAAATTCCAATCATTCCCTCATTCCCAACAATGGCGATTTCGCTTGAAGTGCCGTTTTCAAGACTATAGATCAACGAAACGATCCCACTTACTGGAAAGTGAAGGTATTTAACATGATCCCCAGCCTCAGAAATTGTCCATCCTAAGGGCATGGAGATAAGCTCTAAGTGAGGAGCTAGCCGCAGATAATCATTGATGGGGAGTGCTGCAAGAATTTGATTTTGCTTAGGGCTATGAACTTGCTTTGATGACGTTGCCATGATGAACTTTAATTGCCACAGAGCGAGATCTTTAGCATATCACGAGGAGTGTTGTCTACTAACATTGGAATCAATAGCAGGCAGGAATATGACAATACGAAAACCTCGAAGGCACTCATAAAGAGGCTTCGAGGCCTATAGCTTAGAATTTTAAACTTGCTACCAACGATACTTGATGTGCTGTGTAATCACTGTCGTTCCACTTATAGTCGTATAAACCCTTAATCGCCCAAGTGTTTATATCACACCTGCAGCTAATAAAGGTCAATCCGGCGCCAACGTTGTATAAGTCACGATCCTGCTGTATGCCTCGAGAATCAAAGGATTGACCACCGCCCGTGAATGCGGTCGTTTGCTCCATGGTAGTGGATTTGAAATCATGCAGCCATTTTGCATGGATTTCAGGTGAGTACGTGTTGTTACCAGATTCGATGGACCGTTCAGCCTTCAACCCAACGCCTGACTGCAAAAAGTTGTAGTTTTGGCTATCAACACTCAAATTGATATCTCCTGCATCTTTCTCTGTGTAGCTGTTTACATGAAGGTGAGTGGCCTGCAATGAAACAAGCGGAGTTAATACCACCTCGTTCACATAAAAGTGCTTTCCTACCATCACCATTCCGCCATATTGCTGACCCTTAAAATCGGAGTTTGCAGTGCGGTTCAAGCCTGGAAACACAATATTGCGGGAGCCATCATACTTGTCGACACCGGCGATGAGTGCACCTTGCACAAACCATGGGCCTTCATTATGCCTGGCATAAGCAGTTAATTGATACGAATCGACTTTCGTCTTGCCGTTGGCGTGGTTTTCATTGGTGTCGCTATTGGCATAACCGCCGCCCAGGCCGATACGCGTTTTACTATCCAGCGCAACATCGTAGGCCACCATCAAACCAGCCGTGTCGGTCTGATAGCCATTCAAGTTGCTCGTACCGTCCTGACGGCTTTGGCTTCCAAAGCCTTTAGCCCACCAATTGCTGCGTTGCTCAGTGTTTTTGCATTCTCTGTTGACAGAGTTCTGCCGCCTTGCCGACACACAATTATATTCTTGAGCTTCGTCAACCCTTGCCAACCAGAGATCATCAAACTGGCGGGTGGCCTGACTTGCTACCCATGGTGCGGCAAGATTAGTAGTGTTCGGAGCGAATTGCGACAGGGCTGCATTAATAGCCGTTGCATTAGGCAGCGCAAATATGGCATTTTGCACCACCAGTAAATCCGAACCTGGTGCTGCAGTTACAGCAAAGGCTGCCCCGCCTGCAGCATTTGCAGAAGGTGAAGCAAAAGTAGCCAGTTCTGCGCGTATATTTACGTCGCCGTTGGTAGTCGGGGTTCCGACAAATCGGTATAACGGACTGGTATTGACCACATTGACGGTTGCTCCATTGGTGCCGGCAAGGCCATCAACGATCCTGAAATTAGTGCCCGTTGTTAGTACGCCGGTTACCGTTGGAGTAACAGTGATGCCAGTTGCGTTGATGTTAGATGCTCCAGCTGGAGTAATGTTACCGAACACATTATTGCTTTGCAGTGTGGTGGCAATCGTTCCACCCGCGTTAGTAGTAAGCGCTCCGTTTACATCTAGAGTATTAGTACCCAGGCTGAAATTCTGCGCTTGTACAGCCCCAGTCACCGTTGCATTTCCACCATTCAGGTTAATATTTTGCGAAAGTACTGCGCCCGTAACAGTATTCCCACCGTTGAAGTTGACCTGATTTAAGCCGTTGCCACCGCCGATAGCACCCACCACACTGCTACCGGCACCAAGGGTGAGATTGCCAGTATTGGCAGTATTCGTGGTGATCGCACCGGTGAATAAGTTTCCCGCACCTAAATTGATCAAACCATTGCCGTTAAAATTCGCAGCGGCAGTCACATCACCATTAAGGTTAAGAGTGCCGGTACTAGTGATATTAATCGTCTGCGCAAACACATCGCCATTTAAATTAACGGTGGAGGCTGCAGCTCCGGCGCTTATATTAAATAGCCCAGATAGTGCGGTTCCACTTGAACCAGTTACCGTCGAATTTCCATTGAAAAGCACACTTGCTGACCCGCCAATTGTATTTGTTATTGCACCAAGGGGATCATCATTCGTATTGACATTTTGATTGGCATTGACGGTTAACGTTCCTGCGGTCGTTGCGGTCACACCATCTGCTTCTCCATTAACATCCACGACCGCAGGCAGGGCCGTCACTTGCCGCGCTGCTGTCGCCATAGGCGCCCATGCAGCTACAGCAGTAGCCACCGCTAGTGCAATTAATTTAATTTTCATTGAATTCCTTATTTGTAAATCGTGACTGAATATTGCTTTTTATATATCCACTAAAAAGAATGTATTTCAGGCAAAAAGGGTTTACGAACGATGCGAGATACTATCTCTATCCAGACAAAAACAATGTGCGGTGGCTCACATAGAAGATAGTCCGAAAGGACTATAGATCGCTGAATGTTCTAAGGAAAAAATTGAATATAGAGTGTGATTGGTCAAAAGTCTGCTTTTGGCCGATGGCAGACATATCAGGAACTTAGTGTTTCGGATTGCAAGCCTCAGACCGCTTAAATTAAATTAGTGGTGTAGTAATTATGTCCTACATAACTTAGGGGTTATCTCCAGTGTTATTTATAAATAGGGTTATTGCGTGAAGTCTTGGATAGTAAACTAAGCTTTCCGTAACATCATGCCCTTGCAATACATAAAGTAATTAATTTGGAGATAAGTATGGAAACGGTTAATAAAGACGAACTCGTTGTTTTAACAAGCGGCGAGGGTACACAAATGACCGTAGTGGATTATGCGCCTGACGATGTTGTAAATTGCATGTGGCTAGAGGAGCATGGCGTACAGTGTCGGGGCAGCTTTCCAGAAGTATTGCTTTCCTTGGCCCAAGCTTTGTAATATTCAATGTAGTCATCCCACGCAATGGGGGGCATCACAATTCGACAGCGCCTACTAGCTTATTGTTAATCAACTGGGGCAGTCTAAATATCTATATCGCATGGCAGAAGAAGAGCCTAAGCATATTGATTTTGAAATATGGGTAAATCACAAAGCGAATTGGTTGAATTAGAAAAATGCGAACATCAATATGTAGCTTGGTAGTTCTACTAAGACTTAGACAAAGAAACGAAGGTAGATGAGATTTTATTTTTTTAGCATGATCTAAATATATCCAATGGCTGCTACCGACAGAAATTAATCACTCAGTATTGTCTTATACCCTAAGCATTTCGTTCATGATTTTAATTTATCAAAGTACCCAGCATATTGTTTATGCTCTTCAAGTAGATGTGAGCGCCACCAATCACGTAGGAATGACAGTAAGATTTGTGGGTCTCGGTATAGGATAGCCTCATCGGTGATTTCATCTACCTTCTTTTCAAACTGCTTTTGGTTGTCAATATGCGTTACTAATGATGGATATTTTAATTTCATTAATATCCCTTCTTCTGTCTTTGCATGAAAAGCCGAATATATCTTGACGATGTTAAGGGTAGGTTTGAGCGCCGACACTCCCCAGCCTTCTTGAATGAAAAAATATAAAGAATTTATAGTAGCCACTAGGGCATGGTGCTGCTCATCAAGAATGGGTATCCCAATTTGGTGATCTTCATTCCATACGATATAAAGAGGGTTCATTAAATGTCAGCAATAGATCGATAGAGATCATTAAAAAGAAGCACACTAATCCAACTTGGCGAAAATGAAATCGTTCATCGCTGTGCGAGCTTCTAGCTCCTAACTTGAATTATTAGTTAGGTCTAGATTTCATCTTCGCAGTAATTCCATGGGCATATCGCGTCCACTGAATGGCAGCGAATTCGGCTTTTGGCCTGTTAAGTTGACCATCAAATCGAGTAGCAGCCACTGTATGAAGCTTTCTCAACTCGTCAAAGCTGACGATATCAATGGTGCTTGCAGCATCTTTAATATGTACATATTGAATGATTGATCGGTCTGCACTGGCCACAAGTGCTTCGTTCCTTAAAATATTGCGATCATACGTTTTAATAGCCATGGAATCTCCAAGTAATGCGTAATTATGGAGCCCGACCTTCGTAAAGGCTGTAAGCCTCTATGGTCTATTTAAGTAGTCTATGTCCCACGTATATACTTCACTTAATGCACTTGTTTGTGTTTTGAAAGTTTGCCCTGAAAAGCATCTTTCCAATTCTTTTTAATGTCCGCTATTGGCCGAAAGCGGTCATAGCGACCCACTTTTCATTTGGTCAAAATATAATTATCATGTACCGTATGATTCGCCCTACTGATACAGAGCTGGATGACCTTGAAGCCTATTTGGTAGGTCTGGATGAAACTGGGTCCACGCTTTCATCCGATTGGATTGCCGACTCATCGAAAAATTGGGATTCCGAAAAGAAGACAGTCCACAAAGCGCTAAAGGATTTACTTCATGATGCGGTAATTCTGTCTAAGGATTAATCTCATTTATTGAATTTCCGATTCTTTCAGATCGTTTGCCGATAATTTATCTAGCATCAATTCTAAGCGCACAACAGGGCTTTACAGCTGCATAAGACGATGTTTGTAGAGCAAAGGATTTCCATGAACTCCAACCACAGATCAGCCACCCATCCACACTCATTGAGTCTATAAGGTGAAATGAACGGGATGTCGCTAGAAAGGATACCCTGTCTCGGAAATGATTGAATCAGAGCATCCAGCTTGAAACTTGCTTCTTTCAAGTCATTTGGAATGCTTAATGGAAAGTCATTCGGGATTTCGTTAACTACACCCATTATCAAGCCATCCGCTTCTTTCTCGAATTACTTGATATGAATACGATGAAGTCCCTGTGCTTTAATAGTCATTAAACCGGGTGTCGGCACTTCGGCGTCGACGATTTTCACGACTGTTCCATAATCTCCAAATACCAGAATCCCTCATCGTCTGTCGCTCCTTCTGGCAATAATGTTACACCAAAATGATTATTCCCACGCAAACAAGCTCTAGCATATCAAGGTAGCGTGCTTCATAAATCTTCAGCGGCAAAATGCCATCTGGGCAGATGACAGTGGGCAATGGAAAAAGAGAGATGGAATACGTTTTCATGATTGCATGTGCTTTTAGCGACGTGGACCGAGCATATTTATTCTGAAGTCACATCAGGGGACTAAAGTTCTTATCATTAACTTACAAACGAGATTTGACAATCATTTTTCGATTATTTTAATAAAAAAATTATTTACTTAACCAATTGTTTTAAAAAATAAAATATATAGATTAAATTTCAAATCCCATCAATCCACCTATATCTACCTAATAAAAAATTTGTAAGGTGGAAATTAGTGGTTTAGATTGTGACTTAGAAAGAAATCTCAAGGAGTGAGAGCGATAGCGTCTGCAGTTTGACGCTAATCGCTCTTTTTTTTGGTTTTTGAAAAGGGAATTTGGAGGGTCAAATGAATGTAAACGCGGTATCAGAAGATAAGAAAGTGTCCACTTCCTTAATGAATGTGATCGGAGAACGAAACCCTTCGGAGCTAAAAGCGTGGCCGGATAATCCCCGCAGTCACTCCGACAAGCAGCTAATCAAGCTTCAGGACAGCATTCAGAAGTTTGGTTTTACAGCCCCCGTCTTAATAGATGAATCAGGTGTTATCTTAAGTGGGCATGGACGGGTTCAGGCAGCCATTGCGCTTGAACTCCCAACCATACCCGTCCGCGTGCTTCAGGGCCTGAGTGAATCGAAAAAGCGGGCGTATGTGATTGCCGATAATAAATTATCGCAGCTAGCAAAGTGGGACGAAGATTTACTTAAATCGGAACTGAATATTCTGATCCAAGATGATTTTGATA
>Ga0247731_1000531_pt1 | contig 10378 bp, 11 predicted proteins | sample UWRJL088202R2_FD_180938 | JGI IMG/M metagenome (GOLD analysis project Ga0247731, IMG submission 180938) | Plant litter microbial communities from Arlington Agricultural Research Station in Wisconsin, United States - UWRJ-L088-202R-2 | ecosystem: Environmental > Terrestrial > Plant litter >...
ATCCAGAACTTGAAATACCTGATCATTGAAACTGCGTTCAGTAATATAGAGCTGGAGTTGGCTAAAGTTTCCAAGCACCTTTGCCCATCCCTGTTAATTTCGGAGCTATCGAATTTACAGCGGGATGCAAAAATTTACATCACACATCTCAAGCCTGGAGAGGGGGAGCTCATCATGAACGAGATAGAGCAAAGCCCGCTCAGCTTCAGGCTTAGGGCATTACAGAATATGCAGGTGTTCGTGCTTTAAACTGTTGTACCCATCAATCTCAATTAAGTACTAAACACTCCCATGGCAATCGATTTATCCATACTTGCAAAACTAGAGCCTATCTCCACGCTGTCGCCAAGCCGCCTTAGTGAGTTGGCGTCGCTATGCTTCGTCGAAAAAGTCAGTAAGGATATCGACCCCTTTCGCATGAATGTCGTGAAAAGTGCCCAGGCCATGTACCTGATTAGCGGGGAACTAGGGCTGAAACTGGCAAATGGCAGTAACCACATTTTAAAGGGTGGCAGTGAAGAAGCACGTCATCCTGTCGACATTACCAAGTTAGGATTGCAAGCAGCCATCGCGTTATCTGAAATTGATATAGTCCGAATTGACCTTGACCTGCTGGATATCATGATGACATGGGATCAGTTAGCTACTATTGAAGGTTCAGAGCAACACCAGGCCTTAAGTCATTCAAATCTTCAGCAGACGCGTGATTTGACTAACTGGATGAACGATACCAGTGCCTTTGGCGTAGAAAAGCTCCAGAGCGGTGTTTTTAGCCGATTGCCTTCTGCCAATATCGAAGAAATGTTTCGGCGGATGGCAGTTTTAGAAGTTAAAGCCGGGCAAGTGATTATCCGCCAGGGAAGCGATGGCGATTATTATTACCTGATTGAAAAAGGCATCGCATTGGTAACAAGGGATGCCGGTCAGGGAGGGCCGCCAGCGGTGCTTGCAGAATTACTTCCAGGTGATGCATTCGGTGAGGAGGCACTGGTTTCGGATAATAAACGCAATGCGACCGTAACCATGAAAACCGATGGTTCTTTATTGCGTTTAAATAAAACTGATTTTGTTGAGTTGCTAAAAGCACCACTGATCAGACAGATTTCCATGGCTGATGCTAAAGCAAGGGTAGATACGGGTTCAACTTGGCTCGATGTGCGATTGCCTTCAGAATATAAATTCGATCACTTAAAGGATGCTGTGAATATCCCGCTTAATCAACTCAGAAATTCAACGGTGGAGTTGAACATAGACAAAGAATATATTGTTTACTGCCAGACAGGGCGAAGAAGTCTAGCTGGAGCTTTTATTCTGATAGAGAGTGGATTTGATGTCTTGGTATTAGAAAGGGGGACGCGAGGGTAATTAATTATTAATTTAAGAAAAAAGGCCATGCATTATTTAATCTACATTACCGAGCAAGTATTTGGAGCAAATTTCGCCTCAACATTTGTGCTACACAACCAAGCCCCAGTCGTTGCTTCCCTCACCCATTTTATGATACTTCCATTTACTTTGACTGGCCCTTTTAGCGTGCATATTATAGACTTTCCTGTCACGGTAAGTGTGCAACTGCCTGTTTCCGCATCAGGTATTCCAATATCACTTACTGTTGATACTATACCTCCCTCTCCAACTACTAATTCAAACGCAGTTTTGTAACCAGATACATCTGAGAACCCTGCCGCTACTTTGGCTTTTGATTGATAATCTGAATAAATCGGAATGGCGGTTGCAGCTAGAATTCCTATAATGGCCACTGTAATCATCAATTCTATAAGTGTGAAGCCGTTATGAAGTTTGTCTATGGTCATTTAAGATTAATATTTATCTAATAGCCCCTAAAGAGGGGCTATTAGATTGCAAAATTTAGTCAGAGATTAATTAGCCACCACAAGTCTTGGGATTGTACTTGGTTGGGGCAGTAGAAGAGCATACCCAAGCACCTGTTGATGCAGTCCGTGTCCAAGTTACAACTTTATTAAGGACTTGAGTAGGAGCATTAAGGATGGTGCATGAAATTGTAGTTCCTGTAACTGCTAAAGTGCAGTTTCCTGTAGTTGCAACAGGAATTCCAATGTCGGTTGTTGCTGCTACAGTTCCGCCATCATTAACAAATAGCTCAAATGCTGTTTTATAACCAGAAATTTCTGCTAAGCCTGCTGTAACTTTAGCTTTTGATTGATAGTCGGAGTATGCTGGAATTGCTACCGCAGCCAAAATGCCGATAATCGCAACCACGATCATCAGTTCGATCAGGGTAAAACCTTTTTGTGCTTGTTTTAACATGGTGTATTTCCTCTAATTAAAAATTTAAAGTCGTGAGCAAACTGGAAGTTCAATTAAGCAAATTTGCTAGCCCGAAATAACTTCAAGTTGTTTCTTTGCTTAGTGGGTTCACTATAGCGCAAGCAAAAAAAAAGCGGATTATTCATCCGCTTTTTAATTTAACCAATGACAAAATTTGTCAGCTGCCTGTTATTTGCTGCTTTCAGCCAGCTTTTTAAGACCTGCCAGACCGGAGTCGTAAACGCCAGTGATTGCCTTGACTGCTGTTTCATCATCTTGACCAGCCGGGATTGGGGGGTTCAGTTTATAGAGGCGGTAGAAGCGACCTACCCAGGTTACTGTGCTTTCACCTGCGCCGGGGCCGGCTTTGACGGTAATGAAGGCGTTGTAGTCAGTCAGCGGCAATACGCTTTCCACGATTTCGTATTTTACTTTCATCAGGCCGTCGTCTGAACTGCGCAGTTTTTCGTAGACGGTTCCACCAGCTTTCAGGGTCAACAGGCGGTAACTTACCACTTCGCCGCTCTCATCTTTCTTTGTTTCCACTTTAGTTGTGGCAACAAGCGGTAGCCATTTATGAATGCCGCCCCAATCTTTCACTATCGCCCAAACTTTAGCCGGCTCTGCCTTGATCACGATTTCCTTTTCTACTTTTTGCGGGCTCGGGCCGTGTGCAGCTGCCGTCAGTGGCAGTGCGGCGACTGTAAATAAGGTTAATGCAACTGCTAGTGCTTTTTTCATTCAATTTCTCCAAAGATAACAAAATGTAGACTGCAAAAATCCGACCCGCAACTTTACCTAAAAATAGGATCTTCTAGGATTATTTTTACTTACTATATGCTTACATCGCTAACTCGCTTTCAACTAGATTTATAAGGCTCAACAATTACTGGATTATTTAGTTTCAGGGCGTGGTTGCAGTATGAAATTGCCGAAAGCCCTGCTTTGCTTGCCTGTTGCTATATTTTCTGGCTGGGTACCCAAGCCATTGATGATCGAAACCGAGTCGCTTCCCCAGTTGGCAACAATGATGTTTCCGCTCGCTATGTCATAACTGATGCCCTCAGGCACTTCCCCGACATTAATGCGGTTAATGACTTTTCTTAACCGGGTATCGATGACTGAAACGTTGTCGCCTTGTGTATTGGTCACATATGCAAACTTCCCATCATCACTCACCGTAACGCAGTAGGGATGATCCCCCACTTTAACCGTTGCGATTTCTGAGGTGGCTGTCGTGATCACGGAAAGCGAGTTGGATTGGACATTGACGACATAAAGTTCACTTCCTTCCCGGTTCAATGCCAGTCCAAACGGATGCGTACCTACTGGTATGCGGTCACGTATGCTCAGGGTAGCAATATCAATTGCAGCAACGTCATTGCTATCCCGGTTTGCGACATAGAGGATTTTACCGTCCGGGCTGACAACCATTCCTGCAGGTGCTTTGCCAACGGAGATAGGTTTTACATTCTTAAAATCGGAAGTATCTATCGCCAGTAACTGATCGTCATACCAGTCGGCTACAAACAGGATGCTGCTGTCAGGTGTGAGTGTTATGCCTACTGGCGAGCCTTTGATCGCTATTTCTGCAATGACCTGGTTGCTTATGCTATCGATGACGGAAATGGATTGCCCTTCCACATTGGAGATATAGACCCGGTTCAGTTTTGAAGAAACGGCAACACCTACCGGCGCTTTGCCAACCGGGATGGTTTTAATGAGGCTGCTTTTGTCGATGTCAATGACAGAAACGGTGTTACTTCCCTGGTTGGTGATGTAGGCGATGCTTGCTGCATTTGCAATCAGAGGTATGGCCGTCGCTATGGATAGAAGCGCTGCAAGATACGTATTCAAGGTGTGTTTTCTTTTCAAGGTAGTATGGAAACGTCTCTCCAGGTTTTAGGTTGACGGCCCATTCTATGTATAAGCTTTATTCTATTGCTAGCAGTATTGCTGCCTGGCTCGCCAATATAAATGACGATAAAAATACATCGCTTTCAATCCATGCCGAAGTATGGAAAAATTGCATTAAATTATTAAGGCTTTTTTGATGATAGATCGCGATGGGTATCGCCCGAATGTCGGCATTATTTTGTGCAATGCCAATAATCAGGTGTTTTGGGGTAAACGCATCCGTGAGCATTCCTGGCAGTTCCCGCAGGGTGGCATAAAGCAAGGCGAAAGCCCTGAAGAGGCCATGTACCGGGAGTTGATGGAAGAAGTGGGCCTGCGCCCCGAGCATGTGAAAATCCTTGGCCGTACCCGCGACTGGTTGCGTTATGACGTGCCCAATAACTGGATCAAGCGCGAGTGGCGCGGTAGCTACAAAGGCCAGAAGCAGATCTGGTTCCTGTTACGGATGGTAGGACGGGATTGCGATGTGTCGCTACGAGCAAGCACGCACCCGGAATTCGATGCCTGGCGCTGGAGTGAGTACTGGGTGCCGATGGATAACGTGATCGAGTTCAAGCGTGAAGTGTATCGCATGGCGCTGAATGAGCTGGCTAACCATCTTTCCGGCGATCGCCAGCATGGCGGCCGCCGCAATCTCGACAAGCTGGAAGCCGTTCCGCACTCGTCCAATTAAACGGCTGGACTATTTGCCATCAATTCGCCGAGCTGGATTGCACGTTGCGGCGACCAGCCCGCATTGAATTCAAGCGTGTCCTGTGGGAAAAGCATGACCACCGTCGACCCCAGTAAGAACCTGCCCATTTCCTCGCCTTGTTTCAGGCGGATGGTTTGCTCTGCATAAGTCCATGACCTGGTCTTGTTGGTGCGGGGCGGATTCACAACCCCATGCCATACAGTCGCCATGCTGCCTACTATCGTTGCCCCGACTAATACCATGACAAACTTATATCCAGCATCAGATTGGAATTCACAGATAACTCGCTCATTCCGCGCAAACAAGCCAGGCACGCCTAATGCAGTGACTGGATTCACCGAAAACAGGGTGCCGGGTACATAGGTCATCGAGACCAGTCGTCCATCGCATGGCATGTGAATCCGATGATAGTCCTTAGGGCTAAGATACAAGGTGGCAAAGCTGCCGTGCCTGAACTGGTCAGCTAGCTCTGTGTTTCCTGCCAGTAAGGCGGAGATAGAATAGAAGTGTCCTTTTGCCTGGAAAATCTGGGTATCTTCAATATTTCCAAACTGGCTGATTGCGCCATCGACTGGACATATAAAGTCTGCCTGTGCAATCGGACGCGCATCCGGTTTCAGAGGGCGTGTAAAAAACTCGTTAAAGGTTTTGTAATGCTCAATATCGGAATTTAAAGCCTCCTGCATATTGACACCGTAATGACGTACAAACCTGCGGATGACCGCTGTGGTGAGCTTGCCGCTCTGAGAGGTGGCAAACTTTCCTGCCAGCATAGTAATAGCCAATTTAGGCATTAAATATTGTATATAGACGGCAACTTGATTCAACATATACCCTTAAGTTTTATTGGGAATTAATTATTTGCTATCGGCAACTGTAAGCGCCATTCTTTTTTTAGCGCCATGGATACCTTCAAAATGAGATTGTGATTTTCATTAGGATCTGCAGTTAGATTAAATGCAAATTCTTCATCAGTTCGAATGTTTCTCCAATATTTCCATAGAGCTCTACTATCCCTATGATCATATAAGCCGTAATTTGGACTTAATTGAAAAAAAGAAAAGTCTGGTGTTTTTATATTATCAATGGAAGCACCACTCCAGGTTTTGGGGACCTCCATTCTTAAATCGTGCAAGATTGTAGGAGCTATATCTATTTGAGAGATAAATTCACGTTTTTGAGAGGGTGTCTTGTTTTTTTGATTATATGAAATGAGTAGCAAAGGGACATTCAATAATTCCTCTTGTACGCTATTCGCATGAGCATAAAGATTATGTTCTCCCAGGCTTTCCCCGTGATCAGCAGTAATCACGACCAATGCATTTTGCAGATAATTTTTATTTTTTAAGATTGTTAACAGCTCTTTAATAATCCCGTCTGCCTGTAAAACTCCATTGTCATAATAATTTATATATTCTTCATCAGGAGTACCTTGAGCACGGCCGGCATAACTTTTAGATGGAAGGTATGCCGAATACTCTGGTAGCCTTTTCCCTAAGGTGTGTGCAGACATTAGGTGGAATTGGATCATTGTTGGAACATTATTCCAAATGGGAAGTGTCTTCGTTTTATCAATTACTAGCATGTCGTCATTCATATAGCGACTCTTTGCCATAGAGCCATCGTAATAATTGTCAACATCCCCATACATATCTTTTAAACTATAAAAATTAGTATGGTCCCCTCCCAATATCATAGTAATTTCGTAACCATATTTTTTCAGCAGTTGCTGGATAATAAAAGGGTTAGCGGGAAGCTGATGTATATATCTGGAACTGGCTATACTTGCAAGCCCGCATGCCGACTCTCCACACGATGCGTGCACATTTCTTACTTTGCTCAAGACACCCAGTTTTTCCAAAGTATTTAGGTAGGGGGTAGTGTTGCGCTTATAGCCATATATGCCCATATTGCTTGGCCTTAGTGCATCTACAACGATGAGAATAAGATTTTTGCTATCGGCATCAGCATTAAGTTGATAGGTGGATCGCATCTCTATTTCACGGTAATCAGTAACGGTATCTCTTGACCTTCCTTGAAAGATATTATGATTAGCGGCTTTTGATTTTCCTGCAAATAAAGTCAAACTCACTGGTTCCATTGAGTCTAAAGGGGGAGACCTTATATAATCTGATATATTGAATATCGCTAGAGTGAGAATAGAAATTAAAAGTAAGTTAAATAGAACAGGCGAGAAATTTACTTGGATAGCATTTGCACTGTATCTTCTAATGAGTCTGTATGAAATGAGATATAACGCTACGTAGGTTAAAAATAATACTGTTAGTACCAGTAAGTATGGATAACCAATCGCCTCGCATAATTGGGGGCCTTGATGATAATAACTAATCATCAATTCTTCTGTTATAACCTTTCCCCAGGATTTAAGGCCGATAATTACAAGAGTGTAATAGCCAAGTAAGCAAAAAAGCGATATTGCATATATGCCGGCTGACAGGGCTGTCGCGGTTTGCTTTAGTTTGATATTCTGGAAAATAATTGCTTTCAGCAACATCGTTATTGCGATAACCAATGAAATTACATATAGATGATGAAAAGCAGATTCACCAAATCCTGTGTAATTAAAGCTATAAAAAATAATAAAAGAAATCGGAGCTATGAACCAAATTCCAATTTCAATAAATAATTTTTTAGAAGGCATTGGAATATTTACGATTAGTTTGCAATTACAACTATTTTCGACAAGCCAAATATATTGACCGATTGAACTCTGAGGATAGTCCAATCATGACTTAAAACATTTTCTGCATAAGAAAAATCAGAGCGAAATCCTATTTTTTGGGATATGTTTTTAACGGCCTTTTCTAAAAACCACCAAAATCCATTTCCACTAAAATGGTTAACTATAATAATAGTGCTATTTTTCTTACAGACGCGTCTAGCTTCAGCTATTAGTTTATCTGGATTGGGTGTTACAGACAGTACATAAGGCAGAACCACGCAATCAAAACTGTTATCTGGAAACTCTAAATTTTCAGCATCCATAACAACTAAATTTATTGATGATCGTTTTAGCCTCTCGACTTCCCTGTAAGCGACCTTCAGCATATCTTCGGATACATCGATTCCCGTAACCATACTGGCCGCAGGATACTCTTTTAATAGTAAGCCTGTACCCACGCCTATCTCAAGAATATGGGTTGGCTTTAGCATGCTCACTTCTTTGGATAACGCTCTTCTCCCTGGCGCTAGAACTGCTCCAAAAAGAAAGTTATAAATTGGCGCATAGAACTGGTACGTTGTTTTTACATTATCTGACGTAATGTCTGTTGTTTCATTCATGGCGGCCTTTAATGTAAATAAGGGCATGCTGTTGCATGCCCTTAAAGGTTATTAACAATAACGGAATTTTAATTTTTGGATTGGTCAACCAGCTTGTTCTTTGCAATCCACGGCATCATAGAGCGTAGTTTACTGCCAACCTGTTCGATTGGATGCGCTGCGTTCAAACGACGACGGGCAGTCATTTCCGGATAGTTGGTACGGCCTTCCAAGATGAATTTCTTGGCGTATTCACCGTTCTGGATGTTAGCCAATGCTTCCTTCATCGCCCAGCGTGATTCGTCATTAATGACTTTTGGGCCAGTGACGTACTCGCCATACTCGGCATTGTTGGAGATGGAGTAGTTCATGTTAGCGATGCCGCCTTCATACATCAGGTCGACGATCAGCTTGAGTTCGTGCAGGCACTCGAAGTACGCCATTTCCGGTGCATAACCGGCTTCTACCAATGTTTCAAAACCAGCCTTAACCAGTTCTACCGCGCCGCCACAGAGTACGGCTTGCTCACCGAACAAGTCGGTTTCAGTTTCTTCACGGAAGTCAGTTTCGATCACGCCGCCCTTGGTGCCGCCGTTGGCAGCAGCGTAGGAAAGTGCGATGTCCTTGGCCTTGCCTGACTTGTCTTGATATACAGCGATCAATGAAGGTACGCCGCCGCCCTTGAGGTACTCGGAACGTACTGTGTGGCCAGGGCCTTTAGGGGCGATCATGATCACGTCCAGGTCGGCGCGCGGCAGGATCTGGTTGTAGTGGATGTTGAAGCCGTGGGCAAAAGCTACTGCGGCACCCTTCTTAAGGTTAGGCGCTACTTCGGCGGCATAGATTTCAGCCATGGTCTCGTCCGGCAACAGGATCATCACCAGGTCGGCACCCTTGACGGCTTTGCTGATCTCTTCCACGTTGTGGCCGGCTTTCTCTGCCTTGGCATATGAGCTACCGTCTTTGCGGGCGCCAACAGTGACTTTAACGCCTGAGTCTTTCAGGTTTTGCGCATGGGCATGGCCTTGTGAGCCGTAACCGATGATGGTGACCTTCAGTTTCTTGATGATGGAAAGGTCAGCGTCTTTATCGTAATAAACTTTCATAATTTTTCCTTAACTCTTTCTTTGGGACTATCTGATTAATTAAATGCAATGAATGTGGGACTAGACTTTCAGGATGCGGTCGCCGCGCCCGATGCCGGAAGCGCCTGTACGTACGGTTTCCAGGATGGCAGTCTTGTCCATGGCTTCCAGGAAGGCATCCAGCTTGGAACCGGCGCCGGTCAGCTCGATGGTATAGCTGCCATCCGCCACATCGATGATGCGGCCGCGGAAGATATCGCACATGCGCTTCATCTCATCGCGGAATGCGCCAGTGGCTTTCACCTTGACCAACATCAGCTCGCGTTCGATATAGCGGCCGTCGTTAAGATCCAGTACTTTGACTACATCAATTAGCTTGTTGAGCTGCTTGATGATCTGCTCGATCACTTCATCCGATCCGGAGGTGACGATGGTCATGCGTGACAAGGTGGCATCCTCGGTAGGGGCCACTGTCAGGGATTCAATATTGTAGGCACGGGCAGAAAACAGGCCTGCTACGCGAGACAGTGCGCCTGCCTCGTTTTCCATGAGTAAAGAGATAATGTGCTTCATCTTATAATTCGACTTTCTTTTTTACAGAGCTACTCATAGCTCTTCCGCCAAAATCATCTCGGACAGGCCTTTGCCGTTCGGTATCATGGGGAACACGTTTTCCTTTTGGTCTGTCAGGAAATCCATGAATACGAAACGCTCTTTCAGTTCTGGACTAAACGCTTCTTTCAACGCGGCTTCGACATCCGATGATTTGGAAATTTGCATGCCGATATGGCCATAGGCTTCAGCAAGCTTCACAAAGTCCGGCAGGCTTTCCATGTAGGATTCCGAATAGCGGTTGCCGTAGAAGAATTCCTGCCATTGGCGAACCATGCCGAGGTAGCGGTTATTTAACAATATCACTTTGATGGGCAGGTGAAACTGTTTACAGGTGGAAAGCTCCTGTATGTTCATCTGAATGCTGCCTTCGCCGGTGATACAGGCAACTTGCGCATCGGGGAATGCCAATTGTGCGCCCATGGCATATGGCAAGCCGACGCCCATGGTACCTAAGCCGCCCGAGTTGAGCCAGCGACGTGGCTTGTCGAATTTGTAG
>Ga0247731_1000534_pt1 | contig 10329 bp, 9 predicted proteins | sample UWRJL088202R2_FD_180938 | JGI IMG/M metagenome (GOLD analysis project Ga0247731, IMG submission 180938) | Plant litter microbial communities from Arlington Agricultural Research Station in Wisconsin, United States - UWRJ-L088-202R-2 | ecosystem: Environmental > Terrestrial > Plant litter >...
GATCGTAACTAGAGCGCGGCGACGGGAGCGGCAACGGGATGTTCACGGCCGGACGTGCGGCGGTGGGTCGAAAATCGCGGGCGATGTCGGAGCGGCCATGTCTAGATCGTCCTCGGCTCAGGATCTCGCCCAACGGAGGAAGACCCATGCAGAAGATCAGCCCGTTCCTGTGGTTCGACACCCAGGCCGAGGACGCCGCCAAGTACTACGTCGCGCTGTTCCCCAATTCGAGGATCACCAGCACCTCGCCAGGGCCGGGCGGCACGGTGATGACGGTCGGCTTCGAGCTGGACGGCCAGGTCTTCACCGCCCTGAACGGCGGGCCGCACTTCACCTTCAACGAGGCGGTGTCGTTCGTGGTGCGCTGCGCCGACGGCGCCGAGGTCGACCGCTACTGGGACAGCCTGATCGCCGACGGCGGTCAGGAAAGCCAGTGCGGCTGGCTGAAGGACAAGTACGGCCTGTCGTGGCAGATCGTGCCGCAGGAGTTCCTCGACCTGATGGGGAGTCCGGATCGGGAAGCCGTCGGCCGGATGTTCGCGGCGATGATGCCGATGAAGAAGCTGGATATCGGCAAGCTGAAGGCGGCGTTTGCAGGCACGTAGGCTCTACAGGCCTCCCCCCGTGGGGGAGGCGATCGCGCAGCGATCGGTGGGGGGAGTTATAGGGGTGGGGGGAGTTATAGGGTCGTCGATCTTGCCCGTGGCGATCGGCCGATCACTCCCCCCTCCGTCGGCTTCGCCGACACCTCCCCCACAGGGGGAGGCTTAGCAGCCCGCCCTACGCCTTCTTCACGAACTCCACCCGCAACACCAGGCCGCGCACCTTGTCGACATTGGCCTCGATCTCGTCGGTGTCGCCGGTCAGGCGGATGTTCTTGACCAAGGTCCCGCGCTTCAGCGTCACGCCGCCCGAGCCCTTGACCTTGAGGTCTTTGATCAGGGTGACGTTGTCGCCGTCGGCCAGAACGTTGCCATTGCTGTCGCGCGTTTCGTCCGACATGGGGAAGTCCTTACATTTGATAGGGGCTTCCTAGAGAGCGCCGACCTCCGAGGCAAGGCGGGCCTAGTCCTTGCGCCCCAACGGATGCTTGCTCTTCACCACCGCCGCCAGGTGATCCCCCGCCACATGCGTGTAGATCTGGGTCGTGGCGATATCCGCATGCCCCAGCAGGGTCTGGATCACCCGCAGATCGGCGCCGCCTTCCAGCAGGTGGGTGGCGAAGGCGTGGCGCAGGACGTGCGGACTGACAGTCTCGCGGTCGATGCCGGCGGCGATGGCGGCGTCCTCGAGCAGCTGGGAGACCCGCCGCGCCGTCAGCTTTCCGCCCTTGCCGCGCGAGGGAAACAGCCACGGGCTGTCCTTCACGCCTTTTGGCAGGAATTGCGGCCTTGCCTCCAAATAGGCCTTTACCGCTGTGCGGGCCGCGTCGTTCAGCGGGGCAAGCCGTTCCTTGCCGCCCTTGCCCTTGACCATCAGGAACGCCGGATCACGGGCCAGGGCCGCCAGGGGCAGGTTCAGCAGTTCGGAGATCCGCAGGCCCGAGGCGTAGAGCAGCTCGATCATGCAGGCCAGGCGCAGGCCCTGCCCGCCGTCCTTGGCCGCGGCCGCCGCGATCAGTCGCAACACCGCGTCGCGCGACAGCACCTTGGGCAGCGGCCGACCGGCCTTGGGGGCCTCGACCCGGCGGGAGGGATCATCGGCCCGCCAGCCCTCGCCCAGCACGAACCGGTAGAATTGGCGCAGAGCCGAGCGCCGCCGCGCGGCTGTGGCGGGCGACAGGCCGCGTGCGCCGAGGTCGGCGAAATAGGCCTCGACATCTTCGGCTGTCGCCCCGTCCAGGTCGCCGCGCCCGGCCAGGAACAGCCGCGCGTCGGCCAGGTCTTTTTCGTAGGCGGTCAGGGTGTTGCGAGCCGACGCGCGCTCGACGGCCATCATCTCCAAGAAGGCGTCGATCCAGCCGGCCGCTTTCCCCAGGGAAGCCGACATGCTCATGATACGCCCTCGTCCTTCGACAGGCTCAGGATGAGGGCTGCTGAAACGTCGAAGATGAAAACCTCATCCTGAGCTTGTCGAAGGACGAGGTTTTCACTGCACGGCGTGCTCATTTCACCTGCAGCGCCAGCAGCCCCTCCACGGCCAGGGCCTTGGCGTCGGCGTCCAGCCCAGCCTTGAGCAAGGCCCGGACCAGGCGGGCGCGGTCGGCGGGCGCGGGACCGCTCGCGCCGGCTTCGGTCGCCACCGACAGGGCCAGCAGCGCCGTCTCGCCCACCCGGCCCGCGGCGGCCCCGTCGTCCAGCACCGTCAGGCGCGGCGCCGAGGCGACGGACTTGCCCGCATCGAAGGCCACGAACTGGGCGCGGGCCTCGGGTCCCATCGCGCCGCCCAGGGCCGCCAGGATCACGGCGGCGGGCTGGGCCGGAGACTTGGCGCCGCCCTGGGCGCCGCGGTCGATCAGGCCGTCCAGGACCTGCGCGTCCTTGCGGCCCTCGGCGGCGGCCAGGGTCGCGTCCAGCAGGGCCAGGTCCTGGCCGGTGGCGTTGGGAATCGTGTCGCCGGTCAGCTTGCCCCGGATCGTCTGAGCAGTGGCCAAGTCGCCGGCCGCCAGGGCGGCGCGGGCCAGCAGCACCGGATCTTCCAACGGCGCGTCGGCCCGAGCCAGGGCGGCGATCGCGCCGCCGGAAGCCTTGGCCGCATCAGTGAAAGCCGCCAGCCCCTTGGTTGCACGCAGAGCGGCGACGGCAGAGCCCTGGGCGGCCGTCAGGTCGGCGCCGTCGGCCAGGGGCGCGGGCTTCAACACCGACTTGAGGGCCGGCGAGGCCGAGGCGACGGCGGCGGCGCTCCGCACGTCCAGCCCCAGCTTGCGCGACAGGGCGTAGTTGACGCCGTTCTTCAGGTTGGCCGCCCCCGCTGGCGTGCCCGACACCGCCGCGCTCATCAGGCGAGCATAGTCGGCGTCCTTGGTCTGCTGGACAGCCAGGGTGAGGGTCAGCTGGGCCGCGTCATGCTGGTCGGCCAGCACCTGGCAAAAGGCCCGCAGCCGCAGCCAATAGGCCGCGCCGCGCTCGACGCTCAGCGCCTCGCCGATCTTGCAGGCCTTGTCGTCGGCGCCGGTGATCAGGGCCGCCTCGGCCGCCGCCAGCGACAGGGAAGCACTGGCCGCGACGCCGGGAGCCCGATCCAGCACCGCGTCGGCGCCGGCCGCGTCGCCCAGGGCGATCAGGGCCATGGCCCGGGCCGCGCCCATCTCGGGGTCATCGCCGATCCCGGCCGGAGCATTGGCCCCGGTGGCCAGCACCCGTCGCGCCAGGGCCGCGCTGGCGGGCGACAGCGGCTTGGACGCCAGCTTGGGCAACACGTCGCGGACGATGCCGGGCGAGGCGTCCTTCCACAGGTCGCCCGACAGGCCGGTGTCGCCCGCCGGGGTCGAGAACAGGTCCGGCGCGGCCAGGGTCTGCACCTGCACCTGGGCAAGCGCCGGGGTCAGCGCGGCGGTCGACAACAGGGCGGCCAGGACGATGGCCAGTGGGGGGGCCACTGGGGCGGCCGGGCGGGTCGTGAGTCGCTTGGAAGGAGCCATGGTTCAACTATGCCGCAGGACAGGGGTTGATGAAACTTTTCGCCCTTCCAAACCGTCTAGACGTCCGGTTGGTCCAAACCTTGGCGGCGGGCCTCGCGGTCGTGTAAACCGCGAGCAGGCATGACAGACGACACCATCCCTTTCCGCCCCGAGTCCAGGGCCCTCGACGCCGGCGTCGCCGAAGCCCGGGCGCCCCTGCGCCACAAGACCATCGTCCTGGTCGGGCTGATGGGCGTGGGCAAGTCCAGCGTCGGGCGCCGCCTGGCCGCCGCCCTGGACCTGCCGTTCCGCGACGCCGACAACGAGGTCGAGGCCGCCGCCGGCCGGACCATCCCCGAGATCTTCGCCGAGATGGGCGAGGGCGCCTTCCGGGACGGCGAGCGGCGGGTGATCGCCCGCCTGTTGGACGAGCCGCCCCACGTGCTGGCCACCGGCGGGGGGGCCTTCGTCAACGCCGAGACCCGCGCCCTGATCAAGTCCAAGGCCGTGGCGGTCTGGCTGAAGGCCGACCTGGAGCTGCTGGCCCGCCGCGTGGGTCGCAAGGACGGCCGACCGCTGCTCAAGAACCGCGACCCGATGGACGTGCTACGCGAGCACGCCCGCCTGCGCTACCCCGCCTATACCGAGGCCCACCTGACGGTCCAGACCGGCGACACCGCCCACGGCGTGGCGGTCGAGGCGGTGATCCACGCCCTGCAGGACCATCTGGGCCATCCTCGATCTCCCGCAAGCCAGCCTTCCGAAAGCCAGTCTCAGTGATCCAGATCATCCCCGTGGGCCTGGGCGCCCGCGCCTATGACGTCGTGGTCGGCACGGGCCTGATCGACAAGGCCGGCGAGCACATCGCACCGCTGCTGAAGCGCAAGCGCGTGGCCATCGTCACCGACACCATCGTCGGCGAGCACCATGGCGAGCGCCTGGCCGCCTCGTTGGAGCACGCGGGCGTCGCTGTCGACGTGATCCTGGTCCCGCCCGGCGAGGAGACCAAGAGCTTCGAGGGCCTGGCCGACCTGTCGGACAGCCTGCTGGCCCTGGGCCTGGAGCGCGGCGACATGGTCATCGCGTTCGGCGGCGGCGTGGTCGGCGACCTGACGGGCTTTGCCGCCTCGATCTACAAGCGCGGCATCGACTTCATCCAGATCCCGACGACGCTGCTGGCCCAGGTGGATTCGTCCGTGGGCGGAAAGACCGCCATCGACACCCCGCGCGGCAAGAACTTGATCGGCGCCTTCCACCAGCCGCGCCTGGTGCTGGCGGATCTCGACATCCTGGCCACTCTGCCCGCCCGCGAGCTGGCCTGCGGCTATGCCGAGATCATCAAGTACGGCCTGCTGGGCGACTTCCCGTTCTTCGAATGGCTGGAGACCCATGTCGCCGCCGTGCTGGCGCGTGACACCACCGCCCTGGTCCGCGCCGTCGGCCGCTCGGTCGAGATGAAGGCCGAGATCGTCGCCGAGGACGAGAAGGAAGCCGGACGCCGGGCCCTGCTGAATCTCGGCCACACCTTCGGCCACGCGGTCGAGGCCGAGATGGGCTTCGGCGACGCGCTCAAGCACGGCGAGGCCGTGGGGCTGGGCATGGCGCAGGCCTTCCGCTTCTCGGCCAGCCAGGGCCTGTGCTCGACGCAGGACGCCGTCCGCGCCGAGGCCGCCATCAAGGCCGCCGGCCTGCCGACGAAGCTGTCGGACATCCGCCCCGAACCGTTCAACGCCGACGCCTTGATCGCCCACTGCGGCCAGGACAAGAAGGCCGAGGGTGGGACCCTGACGTTCGTCCTGGTCCGCGCGATCGGCGACGCCTTCGTGGCCAAGGATGTGGACCGTGAAGTGCTGCGAGCCTTCCTGGTGGAAGAGGGCGCGGTCTAAACCGCCGCTACGTCCCCGCGGGGAGCGGCGCGTCCAGGGCCTCGCGCACGGCGGGCTGGCGCGAGCGACTGACGGGCAAGGGCGCGCCTTCGCTCAGGTGCAGGCGCCAGCGGTCGCCGTCGCGCTCCAGGCGCTGCACCTGGGCCAGGTTGGCGATCACCGAGCGATGGACGCGCAGGAAGCTGGCCGGAAGCTGGCTCGCCAGGCCGTCGAGGCGCGCGGCGTGCAGCAGGCTGCGGCCGCCGGTCAGCCGCAGCTCGACATAGTCGTCGGCCCCCACCACGGCCAGGATCTCGGCGATCGGCACCAGCTGGACGCCGCGCGCCGAGGCCACGGTCAGGCGGTCGGGGCGGCTGGCGGCGCGGGTCAGGGCGGCTTCGCGGCCCCGGTCGTCGCGGCCCAGCCGCACCACCTCGACCATCAGCAGCGGCAGCACAAGGCCCGCGGCGAGCAGGAAGTAGGAGAGGTCGGCCAGCCATTCGGGGAACAGCAGGGCCAGGAACAAGGCCAGATAGGCCAGGGTCAGCCGCGCGCCGGGCACGCGTGCGCGCACGCCCGCCGCGACGGGCGCGACGGCCAGCGCCACTCCGACGATCAGCGCCGACACCGTCTTGAGGTCAAAGCCCGGCAGCAGGGCCGTGGCGCCGACCACGCCCAGGGCCAGGCCGATCACCAGGCTGCGCGCCTTGGGCAGGAACCGGGTGGCGACATAGCTGACCAGCAGCACCGCGAAGGCGGCCGCCAGCAGCCAGATCGCGCCCATCCGCCAGGCGTGCAGCGGATAGGGGTAGGCGAACAGCGGCCGCAGGCTCTCGACGATGGCCTGCAGGGCCGCGACCCCGGCCATGGCGGCCAGCACCAAGCTGGAGCCCGTGCGACGCATGGCGTGGATGACGCCGAAGCCGAACGCCGCCGCCAGCAGCGTCCCGGCCGCCACGAAGGTGACGGCCAGCAGCGCCGTGCGCTGCGGATAGGGATAGGGCAGGACGACCATCGCGCTCATCGGACGGGCGAAACGCAAGCCACCGTGGAAGGACGACAGGTGCAGCACCAGGGTGTTCTTGCCGGGTCGCCAGGCGGTCTCGCGGATCGGAAAGGTCGCCTGGTATCGCCCGAGAACCTCTTCCCGCGCCGTGGCGCCGGGGCGGCCGTTGACGCCCAGCGGCCGGCCGTTGAACCAGACCTCGGATGAGGCGACGCCCGCCACATAGAACGCGCGCGGCTCGAGGTCCTTTGGGGCCTCGATCGTGGAACGGATCCACAGCTCCCGCCCCTGGGGATCGACGAAATCCTGGACCGGGCGGCAGTCGCTCAGCACCGGACCGCTCGGACCGAGCGCGCCGTGACAGGCCTGCCACGGGGTGTCCTGGGCCTGGGCCAGGGTCGTGAAGCCTGTCAGGAGCAGGCCGAGGAGCAAGGTTCGCCACATGGCGTCACCCTATAAGGCGCCGCTCGCCGAGATGCGCCGCCATTCGCCGATGACCGGGCGCCATTGGCCGAAGCGAAGTGGCCGACGACGCCGAGGACGGCTCAGTTGTCGGCATGACCCACACCTCGCTCAATCGCCGCGCCCTGCTCGCCGCCACCGGCCTGGCCTTCCCGGCCCTGGCGTTCGCCCAAGCCGCCACCGCGCCCCAGGCTTCCACGCCGCCGCCCTCGCCGACCCAGGCTGGACCGTTCCGCTTCAAGGGCTTCCAGGGTCTGGAGACCGACGCCGAGCGCGGCTTCTTCGAGGTCCCCGAGGACCGCCGTATTCCCAAATCGCGCAAGATCCGGCTGAGCTATGTCCGCTTCGCCTCGACGGCGGCCAAGCCCGGTCCGCCGATCGTTTACCTGGCCGGCGGTCCTGGCGGCTCGGCGACGCGGGCGGCGGGCGGACCGCGCTTTCCGATCTTCATGGCCCTGCGCGACGTGGCCGACGTCATCGTCTTCGAGCAGCGCGGCACGGGCCTGTCCAACCACATCCCCGAGCGCCCGGCCTCGACGCGCCCGCTCCCGCCGTTCACCCAGGCCGGACTGACCTCCTATTTCCGCGCCGATTTCCAGGAGGCCTGGGCCGACTGGACCAAGGCCGGCGTGGCCATGACCGGCTACAACACCGAACAGAACGCCGACGACATCGATGACCTGCGCCGCCATCTGGGCGCGGAAAAGGTCGACCTGTGGGGCATCAGCTATGGCTCGCACCTGGCGCTGAGCATGCTCAAGCGACACGGCGACCGGGTCAATCGCGTGGCCCTGGCCAGCCTGGAGGGCCAGGACCAGACGGTGAAGCGGCCTTCGGCGGTCGACGCCCTCCTGCGCCAGGTGGACGCCCTGCTGGGCGCCGACCCCGCCGCCCGCGCGGCGATCCCGGACCTGTCGGCCCTGATGCGGCGGGTGCACGCCAAGCTGGAGGCGGCGCCCGTGAAGATGCCCGCAAAGCTGAATGGCGCGCCGGTCGAACTGCGGATCGGCGGCTTCGCGATCCAGCTGATGGCGGGCGGGCTGATCGCCAACCCGCAGACCCTGGTCATGCTGCCCAAACTCTACCTGGCGCTCGACGCCGGCAAGACCGAGGTGCTGGCGCCGTTCATGGGCGAATTCGCCAACATTCCCGCCATAGCCGGCATGCCCGAGGCCACGGACCTGGCGTCGGGGATCTCGCCCGCCCGCCTGGCCCTGGTGCGGCGCGAGGCCAAGACCGCCGTGCTGGGCGAGGCCCTGAACTTCCCGATGCCGCAACTGCTGGGCGCGGTCCCGGGCGTCGATCTGGGCGAAAGCTTCCGCGCCCCGCTGCGCATCGACCATCCCGCCCTGCTGTTGGCCGGCACGCTGGACGGCCGCACGCCGATGTCCGAACAGGACGAGGTCGCGGCCCAATTCCGGCGCAAGTCGCGCGTGATCGTCGAGAACGCCGGCCACAACGTCTTCGAGGCCCATCCCGACGTGCAGGGCCTGCTGGTGCGGTTCTTCCGGGGCGAGGCCGTGGCCGACACCCGGCTGACCCTGCCGCCGCCGAAGTTCCAGCTGGCGTGATCGAGGCGGGGTGACCAGCCCGTCGGTCATCCCACCTCCCCCTCGCCGCCCGGGCGTCGTACAACCGCCCCATGATCCTGACCGCCATTCTCGGCCTTGCGCCGATCATCATCGTCCTGCTGGCGATCTCGGCGCTGTTTTCGGCGGCCGAGACGTCGCTGACCGCCGCCAGTCGCGCGCGCATGCACCAGTTGGAACGCGAGGGGGATCGGCCGGCCAAGCGGGTCAACAAGCTGCTGTCCGACCAGGAAACGATGATCGGGGCGGTGCTGCTGGGCAACAACCTGATCAACATCCTGGCCTCGGCCTTGACCACCCAGGTGCTGACCGCCGCCATCCCCGGCCCGTGGGGCGTGGCCGCCGCGACGGCGACCATGACCGTGCTGGTGCTGGTGTTCGCCGAGGTGCTGCCCAAGACCCTGGCGATCCTGAAGTCCGACGACGTGGCCCGCTTCCTGTCCGGCCCCACCCTGCTGGTGGTGCGGCTGTTCGGGCCGATCATCTACGCCATCCAGTGGGTCGTGCGGCGCACCCTGCGGCTGTTCGGCGTCAAGCTGACCATGGAGGTCGACGTGCTGGCCGCCCATGAGGAGATCCGCGGCGCGGTCGAGTACCACCACTCCGAAGGCGGCGTGGAAAGCGGCGACCGGCGGATGCTGGGCGGGGTGCTGGACCTGTCGGACATGGACGTCTCGGAGATCATGGTCCACCGCAAGTCGATCACCCTGATCGACGCCGACCTGCCCGTCCGCGAGCTGGTGGCCGAAGCCCTGGAGGCCCAGCACACCCGCATTCCGCTCTATCGCGACAACGCCGACAACATCGTGGGCGTGCTGCACGCCCGCGACCTGCTGCACGCCCTGGCCGGCGCCAACGGCGACATCGATGCCATCGACGTGGCCGCCATCCAGCGCGAGCCGTGGTTCATCCCCGACACCACCAACCTCAAGGACCAGCTGAACGCCTTCCTCAAGCGCCGCAGCCACTTCGCCCTGGTGGTCGACGAATACGGCGCCCTGCAGGGCCTGGTGACGCTGGAGGACATCCTCGAGGAGATCGTCGGCGAGATCGAGGACGAGCACGACACCAAGGTCGAGGGCCTTCGTCCGCAGGCGGATGGTTCGGTGCATGTCGACGGTCACGTCACCGTGCGCGATCTCAACCGCGCCATGGACTGGCGCCTGCCCGAAGGCGAAGCGGTGACCATCGCCGGCCTGGTGATCCACGAGGCCCAGACCATCCCCGAGCCCGGCCAGATCTTCATCTTCCACCACCACCGCTTCCAGGTGCTGCGCCGCCAGCGCAACCAGATCACCGGCCTGCGGATCAGCGGGCGGCTGGAGGAGAGCGAGCGGTAGGGAGAGCGGCGACCGGACTGTTCGAATGTCGACGCGGGGCAGCAGGTTAAGCTGAGGGGGTTGCGAAGACGCCGGACACCCAGTCGATGAACGACCTCACCTGAGGGGCCAGGTGATGGCGGTTGGGGAACAGGATTGATACCGGGCGTGAAGGGACCTCAAGCTCAGGCAGAACCTCGACCAGCCGCCCGCTATCCAGATGTTCCCGCACGCCCGCGCGGATAGCCTGGACGAGGCCGAGCCCCGCAAGACCGCACGCCACGAACGCCTCCGTATCGTTGACGAGGATCGCTGGCCGCATCTTGATCGTCCGCTCTTGACCACCCGCGATGAGGCGCCAGTCGATCGTGTGTCGCCCACGTCCGGCGAAGTAGGTGACCGCGCGGTGAGCGGCGAGATCCTCCACCGATTGTGGTGTTCCATGGGCGGCCAGATAGGCCGGAGCCGCGCAAGTCACCATGCCGACCTGGGCGATGACACGGCTGATCAGGCTGCTCTCCGCCAACTC
>Ga0247731_1000536_pt1 | contig 10307 bp, 10 predicted proteins | sample UWRJL088202R2_FD_180938 | JGI IMG/M metagenome (GOLD analysis project Ga0247731, IMG submission 180938) | Plant litter microbial communities from Arlington Agricultural Research Station in Wisconsin, United States - UWRJ-L088-202R-2 | ecosystem: Environmental > Terrestrial > Plant litter >...
TGGGGGTGGTGTATGGTTTTGCGTGATTGGGTCCTGGCGGCCTGCGTCCTGGCGGTCGCGGGACCGGCGTCGGCGGCGTCGCGGGTGGTGTTGTACGGCCCGGCCCCGGCCTGGGTGATCGCCCCGCCCAAGCCCACCGACACCCCTTCGCCCGACGGCGTCTCGGCGCGCGCGATCTACAGCGAGACCCAGACCCGCCTGGGCCCCAACGGCGACGAGACCTACCTCACCTACCGGATCAAGCTGCTGAAGCCGGAGTCCCTGGCGGCGGGCGCCATCACGGCGGTCTGGAACCCCAGCTCCGACGACCTGACCGTCCACACGCTCAAGATCGTCCGCGGCGCCAAGGTCATCGACGTCCTAGCCACCACCAAGTTCCAGGTGATCCAGCGCGAGAACAACCTCGACTACGCCATGCTGGACGGCGAGCTGACGGCCACCCTTCAGGCGCCGGGCCTGCAGATCGGCGACGAGCTGATGTTCGCCGCCACCGTCCGCCGCAAGGACCCGACCCTGGGCGACCGCTCCAGCGGCTTTCTGCAGCTGCCCCCGACCGGCGGGACAGGCGCCTTCCGCGTCCGCCTGGTCTGGCCGGACGCCAAGCCGCTGCAATGGCGCGCCACGCCCGACCTGGGCGCCCTGGCCGCCCGCAAGGACGGCGGCTGGAGCGAGCTGACCTACGAATTGCGCGATCCCAAGTCGTCGATCACCACCGACGGCGCGCCCGAGCGCATGAACCTGCGCCGGGTGGTGGAATATTCCGATATCTCCAGCTGGGGCGAGCTGTCCGGCAAGCTGTGGCCGCTGTTCGACACCGCCTCGCGACTGGCGCCCGCCTCGCCGGTGCGAGTGGAGGCCGAGAAGATCGCCCGCTCGACCAGCGACCCGGCGGCGCGCGCCGAGGCCGCCCTGCGGCTGGTCCAGGACCGCATCCGCTACGTCTATGTCGGGCTGGACGGCCGCAACTACCGCCCCGCCGGCGCCGACGAGACCTGGACCCGGCGCTTCGGCGACTGCAAGGCCAAGACCGTCCTGCTGCTGGCCCTGCTGCGCGAGCTGGGCGTGCCGGCCGAGGCGGCGCTGGTCAATGCGGCCGGCGGCGACGGGACCAATGAGCGCCTGCCCACCCCGGCCGCGTTCAACCACGTGGTGGTCCGCGCCACCCTGGGCGGGGCGACCTACTGGCTGGACGGCACGCGCCAGGGCGACCACGGCCTGGCCACCCTGCCCCCGCCGGCCTTCCGCTGGGCCCTGCCGCTACGGTCCGCCCAGGGCGGGACGCCGACCGCGCTGGAGAACGTGCCGGCCCGCGCCTTCGACACGCCGCGCTATGTCGACGTCACCGAGATCGACGCCCGGGCCGGTTTCGACAAACCCGCCAAGCTGAAGATGCAGCTGATCCTGCGGGGCGACGCGGCGTTCGCCATGCGCACCCGTCTGGCCGCCCAATCGGCCGAGGACGCCGAACGTGACCAGAAGTCCTACTGGCGCCAGCAGATGACCGCCCTGGATCCCCAGACCGTCGGCTGGCGCTATGACGAGACCCAGATGATGATCGTCCTGACCATGACGGGCGAGGGCAAGCCCGACTGGGACGGCGACGCTGCCGAAGGCCAGTCGCTGAACATCCCCGGCGGCGGCTTCTCACCACCCGGCGAGCTACGCCGACCCAAGGAGCAGGACCAGGCCGCGCCCTGGACCACCGACTTCCCGACCTTCAAGTGCTGGGCCACTGTCATCCGCCTGCCCGCCGACACCCCCGGAAAGCGCTGGGCCTATCGGGCCGGCCCGGTCGACGAGCGGTTCGGCGGCGAGGCCTATTGGCGCGCGGCCGACCTGCGCGACGGCGTCATGCGCACGGTGATGAGCCGCCAGATCTACAAGCCCGAGATCACCGCCGCCGAGGCCCAGGCCCTGAACGACCGGTTGCCCAAGTTCGACAACAAGGTCTCCTACGTCTACCAGCGCGACGCCAAGTACACCTTCGCCGCCAAGCCCTCGACCGCGCCGCCGCCCGCTGACGACGCCACCGACTGGACCCGTCCCGACGCCCCCTGCTCGGCGCCGGTGAAGCCGGCCGAGGTCGCGAAGGCGGAGGCGGCCAAGCCCTAGCGCTGATCGACCTTCAAGCTCGATGCGTGGTCCTCGTCCTTCGACAAGCTCAGGATGAGGACCCATCTACAGGCTCGGCAGTTGGAAAAACCTCATCCCGAGCCTGTCGAAGGGCGAGGTTTTCGTCTCGGATGCTGAATGCCGATACGCCCTGGCGAAGCGGAGTTGGGGCGGTCTCCACACCCCGCGAAATTTCCCACGCCCGCCCGGCGATCGGTGCGCAACCTTCAGCGTTGAACCCGCATGAGGCGAGCTGACGCAGGGAGCAACCCTTGACACCCAACGCGCCCTCGGGTCTGCAACGGGTCAGTCATTTTCGGGGTGCGGCAGCGGTGACGACGCGGACAGGGCCAGCGGATTCCTTCTCGGCGCCCGAGCGCTCGCCCGTCCTCACGGCCCTGCGCCAGGCGCCGATCGGCATCGCCATCTTCGACCGCGACATGCGCTACCTGGCGGCCTCGGGGCGCTATCTGACCGACCAGGACCTGCCGGCCGACATGCCCCTGGTGGGCCTTGTCCACTATGACGTCTTCCCCCACGTGCCCCAGCGCTGGCGCGACATCCACGCCGCCGCCCTGGCCGACGGGATCGAGCGCAGCCATCCGGGCGAAACCTTCGTGCGGCCCGACGGCGAGATCGACTGGATCCGCTGGTCGGTGGCCCCCTGGCGGGCGGAAGACGGCCAGATCGGCGGCATCGTGCTCTACACCGAGGTGGTGACCCCGACGGTCCAGGCGCGCCTGGCGCTGGAGGCGGCCGAGGCCCGCTACCGCGCGGTGTTCGACCAGGTGGCCATGGGCGTGGCCCGGGTGGCGCCCGACGGCCGCTTCCTGGAGGTCAACGACCGCTTCTGCGCCATCGCCGGCCGCGACCGCGCCACCCTGCTGGCCGGCGACTTCCAGGCCATCACCCACCCCGACGACCTGGCCGCCGACGAGGCCCTGGTCATCGCCCTGCTGAGCGGCGGCAAGCCCAACTACGCGCTGGAGAAACGCTACATCTCGGCGGCCGGCGAGACGATCTGGATCAGCCTGACGGTCTCGCTGATGCGCGACGCCGACGGCGCGCCGGACTATTTCGTGGCCATCGTCGAGGACATCGCCGAGCGCAAGGCGGCCGAGGGCCTGCAGCAGCGCCACCACCAGCAGCTGCGGCTGATGATCAACGAGTTGAACCACCGGGTGAAGAACACCCTGGCCACCATCCAGTCGATGGCCAGCCAGACCCTGCGCAGCGATCCTGACCCGCTGTCGGCCTACGCCAAATTCGAGGCGCGGCTGCTGGGCCTGTCGCAGGTGCACGACCTGTTGACCCGCGAGCACTGGCACGGGGCCGACCTGCGGGCGGTGTCGCTGCGCGCCCTGGCCCCGTTCGTGGAGGACGCGCTGTCGGACGCGATCGAGGTCGACGGCCCCGACGTCTGGGCCCCTCCGTCGGCGGCGCTCGCCCTGGCCATGCTGCTGCACGAACTGGCCACCAACGCCACCAAGTACGGCGCCCTGTCGACCCCGAACGGCCGGGTGCGGCTGACCTGGATCTTCGTCCCCGACGAGCGCGCCGTGCGCCTGACCTGGGTCGAGACCGGCGGCCCGCCCGTGACCGCGCCCACCCGGCAAGGCTTCGGCTCCCGCCTGATCTCCCGCGCCCTGCGCGACCTCCAGGGCGCTGCGGCCCTCCGCTACGAACCGAACGGCGTGATCTGCGACATGCACCTGCGCCTGCCGGCGGGCGGCGACCCGCTGGACCATGCGGTGCTGGCGGGAGGTTAGGAGGCGGCTCCCCCTCACCGATCCAACACCACCCAGGCCGGCGCGTGATCGCTGGTGTCTTCCTCGCCCCTCACCCAGCGATCGACGCCGGCGTCCGAGAGGCGCGCGGCGAGGTCGGGGGTCAGCAGCAGGTGGTCCAGGCGCAGGCCCTTGTCGTTGGGCCACCGGTTCCTGAGATAGGCCCAGAACGTCCACAGCGGCCCGTCCGGGTGAACCTGGCGCAAGGCGTCGGTCCAGCCCTGGTCGAGCAGGCGCTGGTAGGCGGCGCGGACTTCCGGCTGCAACAGGGCGTCGTCCCGCCAGCTATGGGGCTGGTAGATATCGGCCTCGGTCGGCACGACGTTGTAGTCGCCGGCCAGAACCACGGGCGCGCCGCTGGCCTGTAGAACGGCGGCATGGGCGATCAGCCGTTCGAACCAGGCCAGCTTGTAGTCGAACTTGGGGCCGGGACGCGGATTGCCGTTGGGCAGGTAGAGGCACCCGATCAGCACCCCCTCGACCGCCGCCTCGATATAGCGGGCCTGCGCGTCCTCGCGGTCTCCCGGCAAGGCGGTGCGGGTGAGGACGGGTTTGGCGCCGCGCGCCAGGATCGCCACGCCGTTCCAGCTGCGCTGGCCCTTCCAGACGGCCTCATAGCCCATCTGGGCCAGCGGCTCGGCGGGGAACGCGCCCTGCTCGGCCTTCAGTTCCTGCAGGCAGACGACGTCGGGCTCGGCCTCGGCCAGCCAGTCGATCAGCACGCCCAGCCGCTTGACCACATTGTTGAGGTTGAAGGTGGCGATCTTCACCGTGGGACGTCGCCGAGGTCAGTCGGCGACACCGCCACGCAGCGGGTCTTCACCGTCCAGGTCCTTGATGTGCTGGCGCTGTTGCAGCACGCCGCGCCGTTGGTCGGCGGCGGATTCGGGCGTGTCGGTCTCGCGCGGCTTCTCGATATCCTGAGGTTCGCGTGGTGGCGGTACAGGCTGGGTCATGAGGGGCTCCTGACCTTCCAACCGCTCGCCTCGGCGTTGGTTGCTCGCGAGAGCCGAGCTGCCCCTACCCCGCCAACCACGCCAGCCCGCGTCGCAGCAGGGCGATCACGCCCGCGCCGAACACCACCGCCAGCACGGCGGCGGGGACCAGCAGTAGGAGATTGCCCCAGTGCAGCCAGCCGGCGGCGCCGGCGCCGATCAGGCCCAGGACGAGCAGGCCGGCGGCGAGCACGATCAGGACCCAGGCCCCGCCTCCGCGCCGAGAACCGCCCTGCCAGCGCACCAGGCCGCCGGGCCGGGTGTCGACGCCGATCCGGTTGGGGCCGTCGCTGCGGGCCCGACGACGTCGTCCGGCCGCGCTCATCGCCTGTGCATCTCCACGACCCGGCAACGGACGCTCCAGCCCTCGTCGCCACGATCGGTGAAGTCGGTGACCATCAGCTCATAAACCTCGCCGTCCTGGCTGAGCGTGCAGACGTCGCCCACGCGCATCGGCCGGGCGTGGCGCGAGCGGATGTGGGCCTCGCGCAGGGTGACGAGGTTCTCGCACAGCAGTTCGTAGTCCTGCGACCCAAACGGCGACGCCGGGGCGGGACGCGCCATCAACGGCGCGACTTGCGGGCGGCGTACTTGGCGTCGCGCTTGTCCTTGGCCTCAGCCTCGGTCGGCGCCTTGGCCTTCTTGCGCGCGGCCTTCAGGTCGGAGGCGGCCAGGACCTCGGCGGCGGCGGCCTCGGCCACGCCGCGGCGGACCGCCCGCTCAGCCTGGCGCTCGGCGCGCACCGCCTTCAGTTCAGCCGCCGCCTCGACGCCGCGCTCGGCGAACAGCGGGTCGGCCACGGCCGGCTTGGGCTTCAGCTTGGCGAGCAGCGCCTGCTTGGCGTCGGCGGCGGTCTTGAGCCGGTCGGCCAGCTTGGCGCCCTTGGTCTCGTTCATGTCGGGCTCTCGATCAGGACTGTTTGGTGCCGCGCAGGGCGTCGGGATCGACGGGACGGGGCCGGGTCGTCTGGCCGCCGGTCGAGCGGGAGTCGTTCAGGCCCTTGGGGCCCGAGGGTCGGGTGCCGGAATACGTCTTCATGGGAGCAAACCCCTTTCCGGGGTGCGTCGAGACGTTCCGCGAAGCGGACCTGGACTCGCCGACGGCGCGTCCTAGCGCCTTGGGCCGAGCGTAACACGTCGCGGGTGGGCGCGGTGGAAATACGGTTGGGGCTCAGCGCCCGCTGTCCTTGCCCCAAGTCCGTCATCCTCGGACTCGTTCCGAGGACCCCGGCTTCAGCCGCGAAGAAAGATGATCCGTGGAGCGGTGAGATCGCGCCTTCGAAACGCCTTCCTAGGCCTTGTGCCTAGGATCCATGGGTTCGGCTTGGCTGTGCGAAATATGTTCGAGCGCGCCGCCGCCGTGGTCACGCAGCGTCAAATTCAGAGAGGGCGGACACCATGGATCCTAGGCACAAGGCCTAGGAGGACAGGTTTGGCTGACGGATGTTGCCCCCTACCCCCGCCGAAACAGCGCCGACCGCTTGGCCATGAACGCGGCGATGGCTTCGCGATGGTCGGCGCTGGCGGCCAGGGCCGGGAGCTCCTCCTCGACATAGGATCGCCCGTCGACCACCCGCTTGGTCGCCTCCACCGACAGCGGCGCGCGCGAGGCGATCCATTCGGCGATGTGGAAGGCTTCCGGCAACAGGCGGTCGGGCGCGTGGACGGCGGTGACGATCCCGTCGGCCAGCGCCCTTTCAGGTCCGAACTGGGCGCCGGTCAGCAGGTGGGCCTTGGCGCGCGCGGCCCCGATCAGCCGGGGCAAGCGCACCACCGAGGCCATCAGGCCGATGTTGACGCCAGACGCGGCGAACACCGCCCGGTCGCTGGCCAGGCGGATGTCGCAGGCCAGGGCCAGCTCCAGCCCGCCGCCGAAGCACCAGCCGTCGATGGCCGCGATGACCGGCACGCGCAGGGCCTCGACCCAGTCCATCAGCCGGTTGAAGTCCTGCACCGCTTCCAGCGCCTCCGGCGCGGTGCGGCCGTGAGCCTCGCGCAGATCGTCGCCGGCGCAGAACACCCCGCCCCGGCCGGTCAGCACCACCGCGCGGGTGTCGTCGTCGGTCGCGATCTCGTCGAGGATCCGCACAAGCTCGGCGCGCACGGCCAGGCCCAGGGCGTTGGCCGGCGGGGCGTCTAGCTCCAGCAACAGGATCGAGCCGGTGGGGCGGGAGACGTGGATCATCGCGCTCATGGGGCGACCGTGGCGGATGAGGACGGGTTTGAAAAGCTGGACCGTCTCCACTTCGCCGCTCCAAGCTCCGTTGTCATCCCGGGCGTACCCCGGCGAAAGCCGGGGGTAGACCCGGGACCGACGCCTGAGCGCCGCGTTTCATGGCGGTCCCGGATCTGCGCGCTACGCGCTTGTCCGGGATGACAAACGAGATTGGACTGGAAAGAGAAGTTTCACGCGCAACCATGCTGCGTCGCAACAAATTCCCCCTTGCCAGAGTCAAACACTTGTCACAGCTTAGGTGGACGCCCGGGCGGAAACCTCTGTCCGGGCGCCAAAAACGATGGATCGCCGCCGGGATCGCCCGCGCCGGACGACCCACGGAGCGCAGTGAGCCGTTCGTGCGTTGTGTTGCAGCGCCGAAGAAGACCCTGGGGAGCGACATGAGCACCGATACGCTGGCCGAAACCGCGTCCACGACCGAACTGAAGGACCTGTACGAGATCGGCGAGATCCCGCCGGCCTTCCACGTGCCCAAGTCCATGTACGCCTGGGCCATCCGCAAGGAGCGCCACGGCAAGCCCAGCGTCGCCATGCAGGTCGAGGTCGTGCCCACCTGGGAGATCGGCGAGGACGAGGTGCTGGTGCTCGTTATGGCCGCCGGGGTCAATTACAACGGCGTCTGGGCCGCGCTCGGCGAGCCGATCAGCCCGCTGGACGGCCACAAGCAGCCCTTCCACATCGCCGGCTCCGACGCCTCCGGGATCGTCTGGAAGGTGGGCGCCAAGGTCAAGCGCTGGAAGCCCGGCGACGAGGTCGTCATCCACTGTAACCAGGACGACGGCGACGACGAGGAGTGCAACGGCGGCGACCCGATGTTCTCGTCCAGCCAGCGCATCTGGGGCTACGAGACGCCCGACGGCAGCTTCGCCCAGTTCTGCCGGGTGCAGTCGCGCCAACTGATGCCGCGTCCCAAGCACCTGACCTGGGAAGAGGCCGCCTGCTACACCCTGACCCTGGCCACCGCCTACCGCATGCTGTTCGGCCACAAGCCCCATGAGCTGAAGCCCGGCCAGAACGTGCTGGTCTGGGGCGCCTCGGGGGGCCTGGGCGTCTTCGCCGTGCAGCTGGCCGCCGTCGTGGGCGCCAACGCCATCGGCGTGGTCAGCGACGACGACAAGCGCGAATTCGTGCTGTCGATGGGCGCCAAGGCGGTGCTGAACCGCAAGGAATTCAACTGCTGGGGCCAGCTGCCGACGGTCAACGGCCCCGAGTTCTCCGACTACATGAAGGAGAGCCGAAAGTTCGGCAAAGCCATCTGGCAGATCACCGGCAATCGCGACGTCGACCTGGTGTTCGAGCACCCCGGCGAGTCGACCTTCCCGGTCTCGGTCTTCGTGGTGAAGCGCGGCGGCATGGTCGCCATCTGCGCCGGCACCAGCGGCTTCAACCTGACCATGGACGCCCGTTTCCTGTGGATGCGCCAGAAGCGCGTCCAGGGTTCGCACTTCGCCAACCTAATGCAGGCGAGCGCCGCCAACCAGCTGGTCATCGACCGCCGCGTGGATCCCTGCTTGTCGGAAGTCTTCCCCTGGGACGACATTCCGGCGGCGCATGAGAAGATGCTGGCCAACCAGCATCTGCCGGGGAACATGGCGGTGCTGGTTTGTGCTCAGCGGCCGGGGCTGCGGACGTTTGAAGAGGTGGTGGAGATCAGCGAGGGGCTGTGAGGCGCCGCCCTACCTGAACCCTCTCCCTCTGGGAGAGGGTCTATCTTGCCATCTCGTCCGCCACCGTCCGGGCCAGGGCCTCGTCGAAATCCGTGACCTCCACGAACCCCAGGCGTCGCCGGATCTTGGCGTTGTCGATGAACAGCGGGTAGCTGAGGTCCAATCCCGAGACCGCCTTGGCCAGGGCGCCGCGCGCGACGTCGGGGTGGGACAGCTCCACGTCGCCGGGCCAGTTCAGGTGCTCGGCGAACGAGGCGGCCCAGGCGATGTTGGTCGGGGTGTTGGATCGGCCCAGATTGTAGGTCTCGCCGCCCGCGCGCGGGTGGACGGCGGCCAGGGCGATGCCCGCCGCCACGTCGTCGACATAGCCGAACGTCGCCCGCCAGCTGGCCCACGGATGGGGGATCACGAAGCGCGGCCGCTTCTGGGCCATGGGCCGGATCGCCCAGGAGAACCGCCTCTGCCGGTCGCCCGGTCCGAACACCATCGGCAGGCGGACGATCGTCGCTTCAAACCCACCGGCGGCCCTTGCCGCCTCTTCAAGAGGGATCTTGTCGTAGCCGTCCATCCAGGCCTGAGGATCGCTGGCCGGGCGCGGCCTGGCCAGGCGGTAGGGGTAGCGGCTGGCGCGAAGCTCGGCGTCCTCGGTCAGGCGATCCCAGATGGGCGTCGGCCGGCCCTTGCGGTGCAGGCCCTCGTAGTTGCGATAGACGTCGACCGAACTGACCAGCACGTAGCGGGCGACTTGCCCTGAGAGCGCGTCCAGCAGCGGCAGGGTGTCGGCGGCGGTGTAGGCGATCAGGTCGATGACGGTGTCGGCGCCGGTCCGCCGCAACGCCGCGACCACCGCCGCCGGGTCGCCGCGATCCAGGATCACCGAGCGGGCTCCGGCGGGAAGCGGACGCGCGCCGTGATGAGCCACGGCCGTCTCGACGCCGTCGGCCAGCAACCGGGCGACCAGCGGCGCACCGATGAAACCCGTCCCTCCGAGCACCAGGACGCTCATGCCGTTCTTGAGACTCCCGTCCAGATCGCGAACGCCAGCCTATGCGGGAGAGGACGGTGGAAGGCAAATCCGTGCGATCGGTCGGGTCCCTTTAGCCGATCCTTTTGCCCGCTCTCCCAGAGCCGCGGCCGCCCCCACCCACGTCCGTCATCCTCGGACTTGTTCCGAGAACCCCTGTTGCAGCCAAGAAGAAGGAAAATCCGTGAGGCGGTGAGAGCGCGGCTAAACCTCAACCGACAGCGCGGCGGGCCTACGGGTCCTCGGAACAAGTCCGAGGATGACGGATGTGGGAGTGGATGTCGGGAGCGGAGGGAGCTGATGTTCGGGGCTTGGCCGTGGGGCCAACACCCGCGCCCCCCAATTTCACTCCATCAGCGTATCGAAATCCCTATTGGCACAGGGCCAAACTCGTCGCACAGTCCCGCCCAACAAGTGTTCGGGGGAGTGGATCATGGGCTGGAAGAGCAAGACGGCGCTGACCGCCGTGGGGCTGGTGCTGCCGCTC
>Ga0247731_1000538_pt1 | contig 10287 bp, 6 predicted proteins | sample UWRJL088202R2_FD_180938 | JGI IMG/M metagenome (GOLD analysis project Ga0247731, IMG submission 180938) | Plant litter microbial communities from Arlington Agricultural Research Station in Wisconsin, United States - UWRJ-L088-202R-2 | ecosystem: Environmental > Terrestrial > Plant litter >...
TCGCAACCCTGCCAGCCATTCGCAGGCCCGCAACTTCGCCGAACTCAGCGAAGTAATTCGGCGCAACCCTTACGATCAGCCGTTGATGGCCAAATATCAGCCGGAGACCGGCAAATGGGCAGTGGAAGGCCCACTGTTCAATCGCAAGATCGAGACCTATATCGCTGAGGGGCGCCCCGGATTTACCGACACCACGAATCTGGTGCTGGCGCACAAGCTGTTCGAGATGGCCGACCCGTCAACGTCGACCATGACCGCAACCCGCATGATTAACCTCAAAGCCACTCTCAATGCCTGGCGCACCGGTGGAGCCGCGCCCCGGGCGCAACTGAATGATCCGCTGCTGATGCTCAATAAGGCTCACCCAACCAATCAGGCCGATAATCAGCTGCACTGGAGCATCGGTAACGAGAGTGCATTGAACAGCTTTGAGCGCCTGGATTTCGCCACCAACAATCCATTGACCGTGGAATGGCTGATCAGGTCGGTGTCCGAGGCCAGGCTGCCAGGCAGTATCCAGAGCCTCAGGGGGGTGATGGCCGATGTCTTGACGCGTAACGGCTACGAAATTCTGCATGACCAACTGGCGGTCGGTGGGCGTGAGTTCATGGCGTTTCGGCGTCCGGGACAGGAAGAGGTCTACCTGCTTTATCTTCGTCGCTCCACAACGGGGGCTATTACGACGCCCCCCAGTGGCGCGTTCCGTGATCCGCTGGCTGGCGACGGTATGGTCGAACCCTTGATCCGCATCTATGCCGCAGAATCCATTTCCCACACCCTGGAGCAAGCCCGGCAGCAAGGCAAAGTGATCAAGCTGTTGGGCGGGACCAATGTCACCAGCCAGTCGGAGCGTGGCACACAGGTATTTGTCATCCGCCTGCCGGATGACATTTCGATGAGCAGCCGCTGATTGCGCGGAGCCCAAAGGCCTTGCGGGACCTGCCGGGTGCCGCAACAGCCTGTGTACAATACGCAGACTTTTTATCGCGACTGCCCACGAGCGCTCATGAACGAACCCTTGCCAACCCTCAAAAAGCTGCCGCGCACTGCCAAACCGGTGCGCAGCGGTACCCAGGACGATATGGTCTACGCGCATATCTTCGAAGCGATTCTGGAGCAGCGCCTGGCACCTGGTACCAAGTTGAGCGAGGAGGCTCTGGGCGAAATTTTTGGCGTCAGTCGCACGATCATTCGGCGCGCACTGTCGCGTCTCGGTCACGAAGGCGTGGTGCTGTTGCGGCCCAATCGCGGTGCGGTGGTGGCAAGCCCGAGTGTCGAGGAAGCACGTCAGGTATTTTTCGCCCGTCGGTTGGTGGAGAAGGCCATCACCGAGCTCGCCGTCGAGCATGCCAGCGCCGAGCAATTGGCTGGCTTGCGGCAGATGGTCAGCGACGAGCGTGACAGCTTTGCCCGAGGGGATCGGGGTGCCGGTATTCGCTTGTCCGGGGAGTTTCATTTGCAGTTGGCAGTGGCGGCAAAAAACGCGCCGCTGATCAGCTTCCAGCGCAGTCTGGTGTCCCAGACTTCACTGATCATTGCTCAGTACGAAAGTGGCAACCGGTCGCACTGTTCCTATGACGAACACACCCGTCTGATCGACGCCATCGAAGCCCGTGATGTACAGCTCGCGGTGGAGCTGATGATGCATCACATGGACCACATCGACAGCAAACTCAACCTCGACGAAGACAACGCGTCGGACGATTTGCACGCGGTGTTTTCGCATTTGCTGCTGGGTAAAAGAAAGTAGATCCAAGGTTTCGCAAACCTATGGAAGAAACCGCGATCTCCTGTGGGAGCGGTGCTTGCCCGCGATAAACGATGACGCGGTATGTCTGTAATACCGAAGCGCCTATATCGCGGGCAAGCACCGCTCCCACAGGGGTTCTGCGCAAGATTTGGTTATCTGCTATGAACCAGACTCCCCGCCGAATAGGTTTGCTGCACCACCCGATCATCTCCCAGGGTCATCAGCACAAACAGCGTCTCGGCGATGTCTTTGGACTGCTTCAAGCGATAAGACAGCAGCGGCGTAGCGTTGTAGTCCAGGACCAGGAAATCGGCTTCATTGCCGACCTGCAAGCTGCCGATCCGATCGTCCAGGCGCAAGGCCCGTGCGCCGCCCAATGTGGCCAGATACAAGGACTTGAACGGACTCAGTTTCGCGCCCTGCATTTGCATCACTTTGTAGGCTTCGTTCAGGGTTTGCAGAATCGAGAAGCTGGTGCCGCCACCTACATCCGTACCCACTCCGACATTGACCTTGTGTTTCTCGGCCATGGGCAGATTGAACAAGCCGCTACCCAGGAACAGGTTGGACGTCGGGCAGAACGCGATCGCTGAGCCGGTCTCGGCCAGACGCGCGCATTCGTCATCACACAGATGCACGCCATGGGCGAATACCGAGCGTTCGCCCAGTAGTTTGAAATGGTCGTACACATCCAGATAGCCGCTACGCTCCGGGAACAGCGCCTTGACCCACTGCACTTCCTCGACGTTTTCGCTGATATGGGTCTGCATGTACAAGTCGGGGTATTCGCTGAGCAATTGCCCGGCCAGAGTCAATTGTTCCGGGGTGCTGGTGGGTGCAAATCTTGGCGTGACCGCATAGTGCAACCGGCCCTTGCCATGCCAGCGCTCGATCAGCGCTTTGCTGTCTGCATAGCCTGACTCTGCGGTGTCGGTGAGGTAGTCCGGCGCATTGCGATCCATCATCACTTTGCCGGCGATCATCCGCAGGTTGAGCTGTTCTGCGGCCTGGAAAAACGCTTCTACGGACTCCTTGTGCACGCTGCCGAATACCAGCGCGGTAGTGGTGCCGTTGCGCAGCAGTTCCTTGAGGAAAATATCCGCCACCTCGGCTGAGTGCGCCGGGTCGGCAAACTGCTTTTCACAGGGGAAGGTGTAGGTGTTGAGCCAGTCCAGCAGACGCTCGCCATAGGAGCCCACCATGCCGGTCTGCGGCAGATGGATATGGGTATCGATGAAACCCGGGGTGATCAGCGCATCTGTGTACTCGGTGACCTCGACATCGGCGCCGAGGGTTGCCAGCAGTTCAGTGGCGTGGCCAATGGCGACAATCCTGCCGTCTTCGACCTGCATCAGGCCGTCGGCGTAATACTCATAAGACGCCTCGACACCGACCTCAGCCGGGTCGGCGATGCTGTGCAGAATGGCGGCGCGGTAGGCCTTTTTACTCGGGGTCATATAGCTCTCGTCAAACAAAACACAAAATCTGAATTGGAATGTATTCCCTGTAGGAGTGAGCTTGCTCGCGATAGCGTCAGGTCAGACGATGATTTATCGACAGGCAAATCGCATCGCGAGCAAGCTCACTCCTACAGGGTCCCAGTGTTTACTGTGCACGACTACGCCGAGACACCGGCAGCAGCCTGGCAACAGGTTCGGCGCCAGCGCTGTGCTGGCCGAAGTTGGCGTTGTAGGTGGCAATGACTTCGGCAGCGATGGAGACGGCAATCTCAATGGGCAATTTGCCTTTGACTTCACTCAGGCCCATAGGGCAACGCATGCGTTGCAGTACTGCCGGATCGAAGCCGCGATCCCGCAGCCGATGCTCGAATTTGACCCGCTTGGTTTTGGAGCCGATCAGCCCGAAATAGTCGAAATCGCCGCGCTTGAGAATGGCAGCGCTCAGCTCCAGATCCAGCTGATGATTGTGGGTCATGACGATGCAGTAACTGCCCTTGGGCAATTGATCGACCTCATCCAGAGGCTCATCGGCGACGATCTGCCGTACGCCGTCAGGGATCTGCGCGGGAAATTCCTGTTCCCGTGAATCAATCCAGCGCACTCGGCAGGGCAGGCTGGCCAGCAACGGCACCAGCGCCCGGCCAACATGTCCGGCGCCAAATACGGCGATCTGTGCTTGTGGCAGACCCATGGGTTCGAACAGCAGCACATTCACACCGCCGCAACACTGGCCCAGGCTGGCCCCGAGGCTGAAGCGTTCCAGGCGCGTATTTTGGCTGCGGCTGGCGAGCATTTCCCGGGCGATTTCCATGGCCTTGTATTCCAGATGCCCGCCACCGATGGTGTCGAAAATCCGTTCGGCGCTGACCACCATCTTCGAACCGGCATTGCGCGGGGTCGATCCGAGTTCTTCGATGATGGTCACCAGGACACAGGCTTCACCTTGGGTTTGCAGGTCGGTGAGGCCGCTGATCCAGTTCATTTTTGTACCTCCGGACCTGTCATCGGTGTTGAGCTTATCGCGGGCAAGCACCGCTCCCACAGGTGACCGCGATCTAATGTGGGAGCGGTGCTTGCCCGCGATACAGGCGACTCGGTCTTCCTCATCTGCTCACACCCCCACAACACTCTTTCCGGCGTCGCTGGCGCGTCGATTTTCGGTTGATGGCGGTAATCAGCCAGGCTCGCCACCGCATCCTTGATCGCGCACCAGGCCGAGATGCCGAGCATGAACGGTGGTTCGCCCACGGCCTTGGAATGGAACACCGTGTCTTCCGGGTTCTTGCGGTTTTCCACCAGCTTGACCCGCAGATCCAGCGGCATGTCGGCGACCGCCGGAATCTTGTAGCCCGCCGGGCCGTTGGTCATCAGCTTGCCTTTGTCATTCCACACCAGCTCTTCGGTGGTCAACCAACCCATGCCCTGAATGTAGCCGCCCTCGACCTGGCCGATGTCGATGGCCGGGTTCAGGGACGCGCCAACGTCGTGCAGGATGTCGGTGCGCAGCATCTTGTATTCGCCGGTCAGGGTATCGACGATCACTTCGCTGCACGCCGCGCCAAAGGCGAAGTAGTAGAAAGGCCGACCACGGGCCTGGCTGCGGTCATAGAAAATCTTCGGTGTCTTGTAATAACCGGTGCTGGACAGCGACACCTGGCCCATCCAGGCCAGTTGCGCCAACGACTCGAAGGAGACGATCTGCTCGCCAGCACGAATGTGGCCATTGCGAAACTCGACGTCGGTTTCTTCGACCTTGAAATGCTTCGCCGCGAATTCAATCAGCCGCTGCTTGAGAGTTTCCGCCGCGTTCTGCGCCGCTTTGCCATTCAGGTCGGTGCCGCTTGAGGCCGCTGTGGGCGAGGTGTTGGGCACCTTATCGGTATTGGTCGCGGTGATTTGAATGCGATCAATGTCCACCTGAAACACTTCGGCCACCACCTGGGCGACTTTCACGTTCAGGCCCTGGCCCATCTCAGTGCCGCCATGGTTCAGATGGATGCTGCCGTCGGTGTAGATGTGGATCAGCGCGCCAGCCTGATTGAGGAAGCTGGCGGTAAAGGAAATGCCGAATTTGACCGGGGTCAGGGCCAGGCCTTTTTTGAGGATCGGGCTGCTGGCGTTGAAGGCGCGAATCGCTTCACGACGCTCGGCGTACTGGCTGGTTCCTTCCAGTTCGGCGGTCATTTCTTCGAGCATGTTGTGCTCGACGGTCTGGTAGTAATGGGTGACGTTGCGCTCGGTCTTGCCGTAGTAATTGGCCTTGCGCACCGCCAGCGGGTCCTTGCCCAGATAACGGGCGATGCAGTCCATGACCTCTTCGATGGCGACCATCCCTTGCGGGCCGCCAAAGCCGCGATAGGCGGTGTTGGACGCGGTGTTGGTCTTGCAGCGATGGCCGTTTATCGTGGCGTCGCCCAGGTAATACGAGTTGTCGGCGTGGAACATCGCGCGGTCGACGATGGACGCGGACAAATCCGGCGAATAACCGCAATTGCCCGCCAGATCCAGCTGGATGCCGTGCAGCCGGCCATCGCTGTCAAAGCCCACGTCGTACTCGATATAGAACGGGTGACGCTTGCCGGTCATCAGCATGTCTTCGACCCGTGGCAGGCGCATCTTGGTCGGTTGCCCGGTAAGCCGCGCGACCACCGCACACAGGCAGGCCGGGCTGGCGGCCTGGGTTTCCTTGCCGCCAAAACCACCGCCCATACGGCGCATGTCGACTACGATTTTGGCCATGGACACGTCCAGCACTTCAGCCACCAGCTTCTGCACTTCGGTGGGGTTCTGGGTCGAGCAGTAAACGATCATGCCGCCGTCTTCGGTAGGCATCACCGAAGAAATCTGCGTCTCCAGGTAGAAATGCTCCTGCCCGCCAATGTGCAGGTTGCCCTGGATACGATGCTCGGCGGTTTCCAGCGCAGCGGCTGAATCGCCACGCTGGTGAGTGTGGCTGTCGAGCACGAAATGCTTGGCGCGCAACGCCTGAACCACGTCCAGCACCGGCTCCAGGTCTTCGTATTCAATCACTGCAGCCATGGCCGCCTGACGGGCAATCTCCAGGCTGCGCGCTGCAACGGCGATGACCGGCTGGCCGACGAATTCCACTTTGTCGATAGCCAGCAAAGGATCGCCGGGCAATAGCGGGCCGATGTCTTTCAGGCCGGGAATGTCTTCGTGGGTGATCGCGATACGCACCCCTTCAAAGGCGTAGCAGGGGGCGGTGTCGACGCTGATGATTCGCGCGTGGGCGCGGTCGGACAGGCGCGCATACACATGCAGTTGATTGGGGAATTCCAGTCGGTCGTCGATATAAACCGCTTCGCCGGACACATGTTTATCGGCGCTGTCGTGCTTGACGCTGCGGCCTACGCCAGTGGTCAGGTCCTGTTGAAACAGGGCGATCATCTCGGCGTGGGATTTTGGCGCTGTGTGGTTAGACATAAGCCGTTACCCGCGTCTGGATATGGGGCGTTTGCAGCTCGATGAAGTATTTGCGCAACAGGTTCTGGGCGCTGAGCAGGCGGTATTCCTTGCTGGCGCGGAAGTCCGACAGCGGAGTGAAATCGTCGGCCAGCGCGGCGCAGGCGTTTTCCACGGTTTCCGTTGTCCAGGACAAGCCGATCAGAGCCTGCTCACAGGCGCTGGCGCGTTTCGGGATTGCTGCCATGCCGCCAAACGCGACGCGGGCATCAACTATCTGGCCGTCTTCGATGTGCAGATTAAAAGCCGCGCAGACCGCTGAAATATCGTCGTCCAGCCGTTTGGAGACCTTATAGGCGCGGAATGCCCGATTGGCGTTCGCCTTGGGCACGATGATGGTTTCGATGAATTCGCTTTCCTGGCGTGCCGTCACCCGGTAATCAATGAAGTAGTCCTCCAGCGCCAGGGTGCGCCGGGTGTCACCTTTGCGCAGCACAATCTGCGCGCCCAGGGCGATCAGCAGCGGCGGGGAATCACCAATGGGCGAGGCGTTGCCGATATTGCCGCCCAGAGTGCCCTGATTGCGAATCTGCAATGAAGCGAAGCGTTGCAGCAGTGCGCCGAAGTCCGGGTATTCCTTGTTCAGCGCGGCATAACAGTCGGTCAGCGGTGTGGCAGCGCCGATTTCCAGACGGTCGTCGAAATGCTCGATGCGTTTAAGTTCGGCGACGTTGCCCACGTAGATCATCACCGGCAACGGACGGTGGAACTGGGTGACTTCCAGGGCCAGATCCGTCCCCCCTGCCAAGAGCCGCGCCTGAGGGTTGGTTTCGTAGAGATTGGCAAGATCGGCCACGGTTTGCGGCACCAGGCAACGCATGTGGCCATTGTTTAGCTCAGGAGTGTTCAGCTCGCCGGTCTGGGTCGGCGCGATGCTGCGCAGGCGGGCGATGGTTTGCGCCTGACGCTGTTCGAACTGGTCCGGCCGGCGCTGGCCGCATGATTGCGCGGCCGCCTCAAGAATCGGCCGATAGCCGGTGCAGCGGCAGAGATTACCTGCCAATGCCTCATGCGCTTGATGGCTGTCGGCATCGACGCTGTTCTTTTGCAGGGCAAACAGCGACATGACAAAGCCGGGGGTGCAGAAACCGCATTGCGAACCATGGCAATCCACCATGGCCTGCTGGACGCTGTGCAGCTTGCCCTGGTGTTTGAGGTCTTCGACGCTGATCAGCTGTTTGCCGTGCAGGGACGCCACAAACGTCAGGCAGGAATTGAGGCTGCGATACCGCAGGCTGTCCTGGCCTTGCTGATCGGTTTCCAGTTCTCCGACCACCACTGTGCAGGCACCACAATCACCGCTGGCACAGCCTTCCTTGGTGCCGGGCTTGTGTAAATGCTCGCGCAGGTAGTTGAGAACCGTGAGGTTGGGGTCCAGAGCATGCTCGGTGCGCAGCTCGTTATTTAAAAGAAATTGAATCACGGCAAGTCCCCGGCGCGTCTTCTGGCGTTCGAACAGCGGTATCGATAATGGCTCGAATCTATCAGCTCTGAAGCATCGGTCAATGGTTTTCTGACCTTGCAGTCAGGAAATAACAGCAAACACAGATTTGCCGATTAACGGCTGTGTAATGAACTGATACGACCCAAGTGCTAAGTTTTGCTTATTTCGTGCCAGTTTCCACTCCCATGGCCCTGCGCCACTGGCCTTCGTTGGGATACACTTCGCCGCTTATTACACCTGGTTGAGATAGACATGACGTTCAAGGCGCCGGATAGCCTCGCTGAGCAAATCGCTCACCATATCGCCGAGCGGATCATTCGTGGCGAACTCAAGCCCGCAGAGCGCATCCAGGAACAGAAAGTAACGCAAGCCCTGAATGTCAGTCGCGGCTCCGTGCGCGAAGCCTTGTTGATTCTCGAACGCCGCCATCTGGTGGTGATCCTGCCGCGCCGTGGTGCGCAAGTCACCGTGCTCGATGCTCACAATGTGCAAAGCCTGTGCGCTCTGATGAGTGAGCTGTATGTGCTGCTGGGCATCGCCGTGGCCGAGAACTGGAAGGAGCAGAGCGATCTGGCGACCTTCCTGCAGATTCAGCAGCGGCTGATCGCCAGCTACGAGCGCCAGGACGTCAAAGCCTTTGTTGAGGATAGCTTCAATGTGATGCGCGCCGCGTATCCGTTCGCCAACAATCCTTATCTTCAGGAAACCGTCGATAACCTGCAGCCGTCCATGAGCCGCAGCTATTACCTGGCGCTGGATCAGCGCAAGGCCGAGATGCGCGACTACCTGAATCTTTTCGATGAGTTGCTCGCCGCCGTGGTGGCCCGGGATACCGCCAAGGTGCGCAGCGTGTTGACCGACTACGGTCAGCGCAGTTGCCAACTGGTGCTGTCGGCTCTGGACGCGGGCTGACCTCATGCGCCTGAAGTGCATCAAGCTGGCGGGGTTCAAATCCTTCGTCGACCCCACCACGGTGAACTTCCCCAGTAACATGGCGGCTGTCGTCGGCCCCAACGGCTGCGGCAAATCCAACATCATCGACGCCGTGCGCTGGGTCATGGGCGAAAGCTCGGCCAAGAACCTGCGCGGCGAGTCGATGACCGACGTCATCTTCAACGGTTCGACCAGCCGCAAACCGGTCAGCCAGGCGAGCATCGAGCTGGTGTTCGACAACTCCGACGGTACCCTGGTGGGCGAATACGCCAGCTACGCGGAAATCTCCATTCGGCGCAAAGTCACCCGGGACAGCCAGAACACTTATTACCTGAACGGCACCAAATGCCGTCGGCGTGACATCACCGATATCTTCCTTGGCACCGGCCTGGGCCCGCGCAGCTACTCGATCATCGAGCAGGGCATGATCTCCAAGCTGATCGAAGCCAAGCCCGAAGACCTGCGCAATTTCATCGAAGAAGCCGCCGGCATCTCCAAGTACAAGGAGCGCCGCCGGGAAACCGAGAACCGCATTCGCCGTACCCACGAGAACCTTGCGCGCCTGACTGACCTTCGCGAGGAGCTGGAGCGTCAGCTGGAACGCTTGCATCGTCAGGCTCAGGCCGCCGAGAAGTATCAGGAATACAAAGCCGAAGAGCGTCAGCTCAAGGCCCAGCTGTCGGCCTTGCGCTGGCAGGCCTTGAATGAACAGGTCAGTCAGCGCGAAGCGGTGATCGGCAATCAGGAAATCGGTTTCGAGGCGCTGGTGGCTGATCAGCGCAGTGCCGACGCGAGCATTGAGCGCCTGCGCGACGGTCACCATGACCTGTCCGAGCGCTTCAACGTGGTGCAAGGGCGCTTCTATTCCGTTGGGGGCGACATTGCCCGGGTTGAGCAGAGCATCCAGCACGGCCAGCAGCGTTTGCGGCAGTTGCAGGACGATCTGCGCGAAGCCGAGCGCGCCCGCCAGGAAACCGAATCCCACCTGGGCCACGACCGCACCTTGCTGGCTACCCTGGGCGAAGAGCTGGAAATGCTCGAACCCGAGCAGGAAATGACCAGCGCCGCCGCCGAGGAATCCGCCGCCTCTCTGGAAGACGCTGAAAGCGCCATGCATGGCTGGCAGGAAAAGTGGGACACGTTCAATCTGCAATCGGCCGAGCCACGGCGTCAGGCGGAAGTGCAGCAGTCGCGGATTCAGCAACTGGAAAGCAGCC
>Ga0247731_1000539_pt1 | contig 10283 bp, 13 predicted proteins | sample UWRJL088202R2_FD_180938 | JGI IMG/M metagenome (GOLD analysis project Ga0247731, IMG submission 180938) | Plant litter microbial communities from Arlington Agricultural Research Station in Wisconsin, United States - UWRJ-L088-202R-2 | ecosystem: Environmental > Terrestrial > Plant litter >...
GGCCACCTTGGCCAGGCGGCGCAGTAGGGCGACCTCGGCCTCGGTCAGGCGGATCGGTTCGCCGTCGCGGGTCAGCTCGCCGCGCTCTGGCTCGAAGGCGCAGATCCCCAGGCTCAGGGTGCGCGGACCCGACGGCTTGGGCGCGGCGCGGCGCAGGATCGACTCGATGCGCAGCAGCAGTTCACGCGGCTCGAACGGCTTGGCCAGGTAGTCGTCGGCCCCGTGGGTCAGGCCTTCGATGCGGTCGCTGGTCTGGTCGCGCGCGGTCAGCATCAGGATCGGCGTCTTGCCCGCCTCGCCGCCCTGGGCCCGCAGTCGCTTGGTGAAGGAAAAGCCGTCCTCGCCGGGCATCATCACGTCCAGCACCAGCAGGTCGAAATCCATGGCGGTCGTCAGCCGGTCGGCATGGGCCGCGTCGGCGGCGGCGCTGACCCGGAAGCCTTGGCGGGTGAGGAATTCCTTGAGCAGGGTGCGGATGCGGTCGTCGTCGTCGACGACCAGCAGGTGGCGCTCGCTGCGTTCTTCAGGGCTCATAGGCCGTCCCGTCGATTGAGGCCGACGCCCTGGCGGGGGCCCGCCAAGGCGGCCAGGATGCGGCGGGTTCCGGGTACGCCGTCCAGCCCTCCGGTGCGATAGGCCTTGCCCAGCAGGGCGCGCAGCCGCTCGGACACTCGGGCCTCGAAGGCCATGCCCTCGGCGGTCAGCTCGGCCGGCCGCCGCCGGGCGTCCAGGTCGCCGGCCGCCTTCTGGGCCAGGTTCAGGCGTTGCAGGTCCGACAGGGTCTTGCTGGCCGCCTGCTTGGACAGGCTGGTCAGTTTGGACAGGTCCTGCACCCCGATGCCGGGCCGGCGGCGCAGCAGGAAGGCGGCGCGCCAGTGCGAGCGGCCCAGGCCCGGACCTTCGGCTTCCAGGGCCGCGTCGACCGCCGCCCACAAGGCCGCCTCGGCCAGCAGCAGCAGCTCCAGGCCGCTGTCCAGTTGGTCCTCGCCCAGGATCAGGCGCGGGTCGGTCGAGCCTCCCGAGAGGCTGGATGACAGCGGCGTAGCCATCAGCGTGCGTCCATTTTATTTGACCTTAGCCGGCTCGGAGCGTCTAAGAGCCGGGTTCCAAATAAGGAGGTCTTGGACCGATGTCTCTCGTTCCCTTCGACGATCGCGATGGTTGGATCTGGCTGGACGGCCAGTTCGTCGCCTGGCGGGACGCGAAGGTGCACGTATTGACCCACGGCCTTCATTACGCCTCGTCGGTGTTCGAGGGCGAGCGGATGTACGGCGGCGAAATCTTCAAGCTGACCGAGCATACCGAGCGCCTGTTCAAATCGGCCGAAATCCTCGATTTCAAGATCCCCTACACGGTGGAGCAGATCGATGAGGCGTGCAAGCAGACGGCGGCCAAGAACGGCCTGAGCGACTGCTATGTCCGTCCGATCGCCTGGCGGGGCAGCGAGATGATCGGCGTCTCGGCCCAGCAGACCAAGATCCACGTGGCCATCGCCGTGTGGGATTGGCCCAGCTACTTCGATCCGGCGACCAAGGCCAAGGGCATCCGCCTGACCTGGGCCAAGTACGATCGCCCGGCCCCCAACACGATCCCGACCGCCGCCAAGGCCGCGGGCCTCTACATGATCTGCACCATCTCCAAGCACGCCGCGGAGAAGGACGGTTACGCCGACGCCATGATGGTGGACTATCGCGGCTACATTGCCGAGGCGACCGGGGCCAACGTGTTCTTCGTCAAGGACGGCGTGCTGCACACCCCGACCCCCGACTGCATCCTGAACGGCATCACCCGTCAGACGGTGATCGCGATCGCTAAGGAGCGCGGGATCCAGGTGGTGGAGCGTCACATCGAGAAGGCCGAGCTGTCGACCTTCACCGAGTGCTTCATCGTCGGCACCGCGGCCGAGGTCACCCCGGTGGCCGAGATCGGCGAGTTCACGTTCACGCCGGCCGCCCTGTCGCTGTCGCTGATGGACGCCTATGCCGCCCTGGTGCGTCGGGAAGAACTGACGCCGGCCTAAGGCGCCTCGCACGACTGAGTTGAACGATCCCGGAGCGGCCGCCGCTCCGGGATTTTTCGTGCCTGGAAGACGGCTCTTGACTCATTTCGATGATTAGCTAATCGTCTTGGCATGAGCCAGGTCTTCAAAGCCCTCTCCGATCCGACCCGCCGGCGGGTGCTGCTGCTGCTGCGCCAGGGACCGATGAGCGCGGGCGAGCTCAGCGACCAGTTCGACGTCTCCAAGCCCACGATGTCGGCCCACTTCGCGGTGCTGAAGGAGGCCGATCTGGTGCACGCCGAGAAGGCCGGAAAGTCGATCATCTATCACCTGAAGCTGTCGGTGCTCGAAGAGGCGCTGCTGGGCTTCGTCCATTCGTTCGGCCTGGAGGCGCAAGCGCCGCAGGCCAAGCCGGAGGCTGCGCGATGAACACTGAAGCAAGGCGCGAACTGGTCGGCAATTTCGCCTGGGGTGGGGGCATCGTCGTGGTGGCGTTGGCCGGAAGCCTGGCGCGCAAGCTGGGCTACATGGACGGCGAGACGGTCACGCGGGTGGTCATCGGCCTGAACGGCCTGATGATCGCCTGGATGGGCAACCGCCTGCCCAAGGCCTTCGTCCCCAGCGCCTGCGCCAGCAAGGCTCGGCGGGTGGCGGGCTGGTCGCTGGTGCTGAGCGGTCTGGCCTATGCCGGGCTGTTCGTCTTCGCCCCGATCCCGGTGGCGGCCTGGGGCGGCGCTGGCGCGGTGCTGACGGGAATCGCGGTGACGGTGGGCTATTGTCAGACGCTTCGGAGCAGGGCCAAGGCGGTTTAGGCGCACCTTCCCTATACCGAGCACTTTGCGTCCTGACGGCGAAAGGCGCCCGGCAAAATAACCTCAAACATAGTAAACGGAATTCTGGTTAACCATCTATACTGTTCAGCGTTCGAGAATTTCAGTTTTCGCACGCGAATTGCACCTGTCCGGCCAACGATAAACCGGATGGGGTTCTACACGTCATGAGCATCAACAGCGCCATGCAGGCCGGCGTGTCCGGCCTGCTCGCCAATTCCTCGGCCCTGGCGGCGATCTCCGACAACATCGCCAACGTCAACACCGTTGGCTACAAGCGCAGCGGCGCCAACTTCTCGTCGATGGTCACCTCCAACAAGAGCGGCCTCTACAGCGCCGGCGGGGTCTCGTCCAAGACCCACCAGTTCATCAGCCAGCAGGGCCTGGCCCAATCGACCAACTCGAACCTGGACCTGTCGATCTCCGGCTCGGGCTTCTTCGTCGGCACGACAAAGGCCGAGGGGCTCAGCGCCACTGACACGCGCTCGTTCACCCGCGCAGGCTCGTTCCAGCTGGATAACCTGGGCTACCTGCGCAACGACGCGGGCCTCTATCTGCAGGGCTGGCTGGCGGACCCGATCACCGGCCTGATCACCACCGACCCGTCGGACCTGTCGCGCCTGTCGTCGATCAATGTCGCCACGGTGGGCGGCGCGGCCGAGAAGACCACCCGGGCCGGGATCAACGCCAATCTGCGCTCCGAACAGGCTGTGTCGGCGGCGGCCAACGCCAAGGTCGCCAAGACCGGCGTAACCGAGACCCCGTCGGGCACGGCCGACTACACCGTCGCCTACAGCCCGACCGGCGTCGGCAACCAGTACGCGGTATCGGTCAGCCGCAATGGCGTCGCCATCTCGTCGGGCGTGGCCAGCTACGACGCCACCGGCGCCTTGACCGGCTATGTGCCGACCGGGTCGAGCACGGCCGTCGCCAGCCTGACGACCGGCGGCCAGACGGTCGCCTTGGCCGATCTCGGCATGACCACCAAGGCCGACGCTGTCGCAAACGGCGCCTACGACCCGGCCACCAACTCGATGTCGGACTACGCCCTGGACCCAACCAAGGGCGTCAAGCCGGACTTCGAGATTCAGGTCCCGGTCTCGGACTCCAAGGGCGGCCAGCGCACGGTGACCCTGTCGCTGATCAAGGGACCTGGCCCCAACGAATGGTACGCTGAGCTGCGCGCCAAGCCAGGCGACCTGGACAACAACGCCAACGGCCTGATCAGCTCGGGCAAGATCACCTTCACCACCGACGGCAAGCTGGCCAGCACCGGCGGGCTGTTCGGGACCACCAACCCGACCTCGATCAGCATCGGCGCTTCGGATCCGCTGGCGACCGGCACGGGACCGCGCTGGGCCGATGGCCTGGGCATCGACAGCCAGGATATCCAGATCGACCTGGCCAACGCGGCCGGTGGTCTGACCCAATACAACAGCCAGTCGGTCGTTCAGTCGGTCAACACCAACGGCACGGCGTTCGGCAACCTGACCAACATCGAGGTCGACGACCAGGGCTATGTCTCGGCGATCTTCGACAACGGCGTGACCCGCCGGATCGCCCAGGTCGCCATCGCCACCTTCGCCAACCCGGACGGGCTCAAGGCGATCAACGGCAACGCCTATCGGGTGACCAACGAAAGCGGCGGCTACAGCCTCAAGACCCCCGGCGAGGGCGGAGCGGGCTCGATCGCCCCCTCGACGCTGGAAGCCTCGACGGTGGACCTGTCGACCGAGTTCACGGGATTGATCACGACGCAGCGGGCCTATTCGGCCTGTTCGAAGATCATCACCACCGCGGACGAGATGTTGCAGGAGCTGCTGAGCATCAAGCGATAGGGGCCACTTAAGACCGCTTCGACGGGGTCCCCACCGTTGTCCTCCCGGAAAGCGCGGAGCGCTTGTCCGGGACCCAGGTGAACCGCACCGCTTCTGCCCAGCCCCCGGGGTCCCGGACAGCCCCTGCGGGGCTTCCGGGATGACAACCTTTTGGGCTCTGGGACCTACCCCGCCACCTTCGCCTCGAGCTCGGCTAGCCGCGTTCGCGTCGACGCGAGGTCGGCCCCGAACCGCGCCGGATCGGCCGCCGCCAGCCGCGCGGCGACGTCGTAGCTTTCGCGATAGAGGTCCAGGGCCCGCATGCGATGGCCACGGTCCTCGCGCAGGTCGGCCAGGCGTTCCAGCGAGACGGATAGGGCCCGCCTGGCGCCAGGATCGGCGGCTTCGCGGCCGCCGTGCGAGCGGCGCAGGGCCAGGGCTTCCTCGAAGGCCGAGAGGGCCTCGTTCAGGCGGCCTTCCATCTCGGCGACGTCGCCCACCCCCGACAGGGCGCTGGCCAGCAGGTCGTCGGCGGCGAAGTCGCCGGGTTTGCTGGCGCGGACGCTGCGGGCGTAGCTGACGGCCTCCTCATAGGCCTCGGCCGCGTCGTCCAGCCGACCCTGGCCTCGAGCGAAGTCGCCCAGGTCGCGGCGGGCCAGGGCCTTTTCGTGGTCGGTTGCGGCCACGCGCAGCAGGCGGTTCAAGGTCTGGGCCGCGTCGGACCAAGCCTCCTGCCGGCTCAGCGTCACCAACTGGGCGCGAAGCTCGGCGAAGTTCTCGGTTGGAGTTGGAGTTGGAGTTGGAGCAGGGGGCGCAGGCGCGACGGCGACGGTTGTCGCGACGATCGGTGCGGCAATGGGCGGGGCCTCGGGCTCCGGCGACTGCACGAAAGTCGGCTCCGGCGCGGCCAAGGTCGCTGCGACCGGCGCGGCGACCAGATCTCCGCCCAAGTCCGCGCCTAAGCTGGCCTGGACTGGCTTGCGCCGGGCCTTGGGCTTGGGTCGCGGAGTCAGGGCGGCGACGAGCAGCAACGCCCCCGTGATCGCCGCCGCCCAACCCACGAACGGGCGGTGCGGCTCGAAAGGACCGAGATCGAGGTGTTGCGCCCAGTCCCCCAGGACGCCCCAACCCGCGATTACGTATCCCGATGTCGCCAGGATCACCCCCAGGATGATCCCCACGAGCCGAGCCATCATGTCGCCCCCTTCATGACCGCGTTCGTAAGGAGCGGCAGGTGACGGCGCCGTCATTTCCGCGTCGAGCCGTGACAACCCTCAGGGGAAGCGCTGATGGCAAGCGGCGCGCGAATGGGCGCCGGGCCGGCTGGGCGCCTCTAAAGCAGCCAGGAGCGCGGCCGGGGATAGGCCTCGCCCCTCAACAGATAGACCAGGCCCATGATCGCCCGGACCACGAACCAGACGTTGATCACGGAGAAGATCACGCCGCCGGCGATCATCATCGGTATGCCGACCAGGAAGATCAGCAGCGCCAGGCCGACGAGCAAGAGCGCTCCGCCGATCAGGAACCACCAGATCCACAGCCAGAAACTGCGGATGGCGAAGGTGTAGTGGCTGGCGTTGATCGGCCCGGCGTCCTGGCGATAGACGTAGGCGACGATCAGGCCGACCAGGAAGGTCAGGCCGTTGGTGAAGCCCAGCAGGTAGAGGGCGTAGACCACGATCGGCAGGACCTTGTCCTCCTCCACGCGGCCGGTTTCCGGAGCAGGGTGGGCGATGTCGCTCATCGTCAGATCATCCAGTTGCGCGGCGTGGGATAGGCTTGGCCGTTCAACAGCCAGGACAGGCCAAGGATGCATCGCACGGCCACCCAGATGCCGACGGCCGGCAGGATCACGAAGCCGATCCCGACCGGCGTCAGCACCGCGCCGATCACGCTGAACAGCAGCGACAGCCAGAAGGTGCGGATCTGGAAGATGTAGTGGCTGAGCATCCACTCGGGCGCGGCGGCCTTGCTCACATAGGCCAGGATCACGCCGATCACGGCGGTGGCGCCCACCGAGACCAGGGCGGCCAGGTACAGGGCGTAGATGACCACGGGCATGGTCTTGTCGTCCTGCAGGGCAGGCGGAACGGTGGGGTCGGTCTCTGTCATTCACCGATGGTCGTCGAAGTCGGCCGGTGATGCAAATGAAGGTCCTGTCAGGTTTTCCGCGCCGCCTCAGGCCGCATCGACGATGGCTTGCAGGGTCTGCTTCAGCCACGCCGCCATGCGGGCCTGCTCGTCGGGCGCCAGCGGGGCCAGGCTCAGCTGCCGGGCGTAGGTGGAAAAGCCCGTCGAGACCATGATGATCTGGGTGGCGCGGGCCCGGGCGTCGGGCGCGCCGATCCACTGGGCCAGGGGCGCGACGGCGTGGGTGTCGATGACCCGGGCGGTGATCGTCCTGGCGTCGGCGTCGCCCATGGACAGGGCGATCAGGTCCAGCAGGCGAAAGTCGGCGGCCCGCTCGGTCAGCAGCTCGCCCAGCCGCTCGCCGGCCCGGGCGCGATCCACGCCGAAGATCTCCTCGCTCACCGTCAGCAGGTCGATCAGCGCGGCCTCGAACAGGCCGGCCTTGGAGCCGTAGTAGCGCAGCAGCAGGGTGGAGCTGACGTCGGCCACCGCCGCGATGTCGCGGATGCCGGTCTGGGAATAGCCCAGCTCGCAAAAGACCTTCTGCGCCGCCGCCAGGATCCTGGTCTTGCTGGCCTGGGCGTTCCGGCGTTTGGGCGCGCGCGCGTCTTCCATGTCTGCCGATACCCTTCGGTTTGACAGTCGCACAAGTCGCTGCATAAGTTATCAATTGATAACTTATGCAGCGGGAGGGTGAGGTCCATGACGGCTTCGACGGGGAGGACGGCCACCTATGTGCTGGTGCACGGCGGCGGCCATGGCGGCTGGTGCTACCAGAAGGTGGCGCGACGGCTGAGGGCCCTGGGTCATGAGGTCTACGCTCCCACCCTGACCGGGCTGGGCGAGCGCGCCCATCTGCTGGGGCCGGACATCGACCTGGACTCCCAGATCGACGATGTCGTGAAGGTGCTCCAGTTCGAGGGGCTGCGGGATGTGATCCTGGTAGGCCATAGCTATGGCGGCATGGTGATCACCGGCGTCGCCGACCGCGCCGCCGACCGCGTGGGGCACGTGGTCTATCTGGACGCGGCCAACCCCGAGGACGGCCAATCGCTGGAAGACGTCGCCGGCCCGATGATGGCGATGGCCCGGCAGGCCGGCCGTACGGTCGACGGTGTCGAGCTGGTGCTGTGGCCGTTCCCCGGCGCCGGCCAGTTCTACGGCGTGACCGATCCGGACGACCTGGCCTGGATGGACGACAAGCTGACGCCGCACCCCTGGAAATGTTTCGAGCAGAAGCTGCGCCTGACCGGCGCGGCGGCCAAAATCTCGCAGTCGCACATCGTCTGCACCTCGACCCTGGAGGGGCGCGACGTCGAAACCCTGAAAGCGCGCGCGGAGGGCCGGTTCTGGGCGATCGACACCGGCCACGACCTGATGATCACCGAACCGGACAGGGTGGCCGAGCTGCTGGACCGGGTGGCGAGGGGCTAGGCGTTCGGCAGCAGATCATCCGGCAGGGCGTGGGGGTCCAGCCCCTCGCCGCGACCCAGCCAGGGCAGGACCGCCAGCAGCAGGATCAGCACGAAGGCCATGCGGGCGGCGATGGCGATCGCCACGCCCGCCATGCCGGGCGTGAAGGCCAGCAGCAACAGAACCACGGTGCCGAAACCCAGCAGGCCCATCACCCAGGTCAGACCCTCGCGCGCGGCCATCACGCTGGCCAGCTCGAACCGTGCACGGGGCGCGAGATCCGAGGCTACGGCGGCGACAGCGCGGGCCAGCAGCGAGAAGCTGGCCAGGCGGTCATCGAACCGGCCGGGGCCAGCCCAGCTCTGGGCGGTCAGGATCGTTTTGCGGCGCCCGAAGCGCAGGGTCAGGGCTCGTCGCCGTCCGCCCTCGCGCGGCTTGGCCAGGCGAAAGGATGTCAGGCCGGAAAGCTGGAAACGCTGCTCGCGGGGGCCTCGGCGTTCGACCAGCTCCGCGCCCTCCAGCGTCCAGACCGTCTCCGGCTGGAAGGGAGCCAGGCGGGCGCTGTGTCGGACTTCGGTCACCCCCGGACGGCGGTGATTTCCACCCCGGCCGCGGCGGCGTAGGGGGCGAGGGCCAGGGGCTTTTCGACCCTCACCCGGGCGCGGGTGACGCGGCCGTCGTCGAAACAGGCCTGGGCCAGGCGCTCGGCGAAGGTCTCGACCAGATCGATATGGCCCTCGGCGGCGATGGCCTGGGCCGACTGCAAAATGGTCTCGTAGTTGACGGTGTCGCCCAGCTGTTCGCAGTGGCTGGCGGCGACGTCTAGCTCGACATCGATGACCAGGGGCTGCTGGCGGCCGTGCTCATGGTCATAGACGCCGATCCAGGCCTCGACCTTCAGGCCGCGCACGAACACCTTGGTCACGATCACGCGGGCCGGAGCGGGCCGGGTTGCGTCGTTCGGGGCGTTGGTCAGGGGCTGGGCGGACACGGGGAGTCTCTCAGGAACCGACGATGTCGGGCGTGCGCCAGCCCAGATGCTGGCCCGCGTCGACCGCGATCATCTGGCCCGTGACCGACCCGGCGTCAATGAGGTAGCGCAGGGCGGCGGCGATCTCGTCGGGAGAAACCGCCCGTTCCAGGGGGGTTCCGGCCGCTTCGCGCTCGAACTCGCCCGGCGCCTGGTGCACTGAAGCCAACACCGGCCCCGGGCCGATGGCGTTGACGCGGATGCGCGGCGCTAGCTCTTGGGCCAGGGTCTGGGTCGCCCACCACAGGCCGGCCTTGGACAGGCTGTAGCTGAAGAACTGGGGATTGGGCCGCAGCACGCGCTGGTCGACGATGTTGACGATCAGGCCCTGATGGTCGGTGGGCAGGGCGGCCGCGAAGGCCTGGGACAGCACGACAGGCGCGCGAAGATTGGCGTCGAGGTGGGCGTCCCAGCTGTCGCGGGTCGCCGTGGCCAGACGGTCGTCCTCGAACGTCGAGGCGCTGTTGACCAGCAGGGTGACGGGGCCCAGCGCCTGGGCGGCGCGGGCGATCAGGCCGGCGGTCTGGGTCTCGTGGGTCAGTTCGGCGTCGAGCACGACGGCCTTGCGGCCGAGGGCCGCGATCTCGTCGGCGACAGTCTGGGCTTCGTCACGGGCCGTACGGTAGTGGACGGCGACGTCAAACCCGGCCCGCGCGGCCTCCAGGGCCAGCACGCGGCCCAGCCGGCGACCGGCTCCGGTGACCAGGGCCGCGCCGCGCGTGGTCATCGGATCAGTCGAAGCGACCGAACTCGAACTTGTTCAAGGCCGAGAAGACGATGAGGAAGAGGGCGATGACGCCGATCGCGACCATGAGCGTGAGTCCGTGTGACGACTGAAGATATCCGGGCTTTAACGGTGCGGGGCGCTGACCGCAAGCGACAGACGCGTTAGGCTCTTCCCATGCTCTGGCGTCGCCGTGTCGAACCCTTCACCCGTCCCCTGGTCTATGCGTGGTTCCGCCTTCGTCGCGGCCTGACGCTGGGCGTGCGTGGCGTCGTCACCGACGCCGAGGGGAAGGTGCTGATGGTGCAGCACACCTATGTGCCCGGCTGGTATCTGCCCG
>Ga0247731_1000542_pt1 | contig 10260 bp, 14 predicted proteins | sample UWRJL088202R2_FD_180938 | JGI IMG/M metagenome (GOLD analysis project Ga0247731, IMG submission 180938) | Plant litter microbial communities from Arlington Agricultural Research Station in Wisconsin, United States - UWRJ-L088-202R-2 | ecosystem: Environmental > Terrestrial > Plant litter >...
AAAGGCAATGCGCGCCCGTAGCTCAGCTGGATAGAGCATCAGACTACGAATCTGAGGGTCGGACGTTCGAATCGTTCCGGGCGCGCCATTTTCTCCAATAAAATCAATGCATTGAGGATTTTGGGCCTGCGGGCCCCAGACCAAAAAATTCTCTGCACTGGGTTTTGCACTGGGGATTTTCATCGTTCTCCGATGCGTCCCGAAACCGCTCGCCACTATTCGCCGCCCTACGCTGCTACGCCCCGCGTCCTAGGCGCGCTTCACGGCGGAGATCACGGCGACGCTGCATCGTAACCCAAGGCCTGGTGTGATGCCGATACAAGCCAACGCTAACACCGGACTGCTCGATAACATCAGTGATGTGATCGAGCAGTCTGGGGTTATTGCCGCGAAGCCCGGTTAGATACGTTGCCGGCGGCGCTTTCGTACTTCCGCCTTGGCGAATCTCTCCGCAGTCGCCAAATCGCAAAACCGACCTCGGCGCGCAGCGTCCGAATTTCCAAAAGGCTGGAATAGGCTTGTACGAGAAAGCGACCATCGAGGCGGTCCTGGGGGCGCCGGCGGCGAAGTACGCGGGCAACAAGAACCGCGGCGGCCGCAATAATGCTAAGGGCGCGACCTACGAGAGCTATTTCGCCGCTGCGCGATTGGCCAGCCTCATGGCCGATGCCCTGGGCGCGGGGCGCGATGGCCGCGACACGTGGGTTCAGGAGCAGCAATTGTGCTTCATCGACGACCTGATCGTCGATCAGCCCCATGAGCGGCGCTTCAGTCAGCTGAAGAGCGGCGCGACGACCGCCTGGACAGGTGGCGATCATCCGATCAAAGACGATTTCTGCATGCAGCGCGCTTTGGACCAAGCGCTTGAGATCAACGGCGTCTACGAACTGGTCGTACCGAGCGCGGAGCAACGCGACGCCCTCGCGGCCGATCGGCCCGACGAGGTCGTGGCTGAAGTCATCCATTTTTCGAATGAGCGCGAGCTTGGCGCCTTGATCGAAAGCGACGCCCAACTGGCGGCAGCGCTCGATGCGATCGCGATCTGGGATCCGCAGGCCAGCGTACGGCGCAAGACCTTCGAGACACTGCTCGCCGCCTGGGTGACGAGCCCCGACAAGATCAGCCTTGCGGATTTCGCGCTGCACGCCGCCGACGGACCGGGTCCAGTGACGACGGTCCTTGGCCCGGAATATGTGCTGCCCAAGGCCGTCAGCGACCATCTCGCAAGCCAAGGGCTGGACTTCGAGATTCGCAAGAAGCACCTTTACTACCGATTCGGTGGTTTTAAGGGCTACTCGGCATCGAGAGCCGGTACGCCCGCTTTCACGAGGTTCGAGGACTTCGTCGTCCATGAGCGGCCGGGGCCGTTCGAGATGATCGCAGCGTTGCAGGAGCGAGCATGAGCCTAGTCGTGCAAGACCTCCCGGCCGACCTCCGCGCCGAAGCTGGCGAAGCCTTGGCCGTTCTTCAGGACAGGAATACCGAGGCCGGCGCGTATCGTCAGGCCATGCGTCGCCTCGGCGGATTGCTGGCTGGCGCCGTGGCGCGGGACACCGCTTTGCGCGGCGCGCGCGTCTGCCTGGCGATGACGGTCGAAGACGCCGATTTCCTCGGCGCGGGCGCTCTGGAAGCGTTCGAGCGCGCTGGCGCGGACGTCTCGGTCGCCTGCTTCTGGAACGACCGTGCGAACGCATTCGGCGTCGAATGGGCCGATATGGCGCCGGTCACTCAAGAATACGTGGAATCGCTCGACCACATCGAACATCTGGTGGTCCTGAAATCGATTATCTCGGGCTCCTGCGTCGTCAGAAGCAATCTTGAGCACCTGTTCGACAAGTTTGAGCCGGCGCACGTCCATGTGGCCGCGCCGGTGATGTTGGACGGCGCCGACGAACGCCTTGAGCGCGACTTCTCAAAGCGTCTGTCCGATCGTTTTCGGTACTGGACCTTCGAGATCGACACGCGCAAGGACGCCGACGGGAATGTCGATCCGGGCGTTGGCGGCGAGGTCTATGGACGCCTCGGCCTAGGCGACAAGGTTTCCAAGAACGCGATCGTTCCCGACCTGATCCGTCGTCGCGCCACCGCCGCTTAGGACGAACATCGGCTTCGGCGAGGTCGCGCTCGGCAGGCGTCGGCTCGATGGCCCCTTTAGCGCGTGCTGTTGGACCCGTGGCCCCGACCGGCAGAACGGGCCTCTTCTTCGGCTGCGCGGTAGGCGCCCTTGCTGTAGCGCCGATACTCAATGGCGAAGCCTGAACGGATCAGTGCGGCGTTGATGTCCTGGCTCGCCTCAGACCAGCAACGGCCGACAAAGCGCTGATATCGGTCGCGCTCGACGAATCGACAGCCGACCCGGCCCCGGGTCAATCGAATGAGCGTGTCGCGGGCTTGGTAGGCCATGGGCTCGGCCGGCTGTTCGCCCCGACGCACTTCGGGGGCGTCGACACCAAACAGGCGCACGCGCTCGCTCCCACATCGCAAGGTGTCGCCGTCATGAACGGCAGGCGCGATGCAGGCGATGATGCCGCCGGTCAGTTGAGCAAGCATTCGTGCGGCCCTAGCGCGCGCTCGGGTTTTCGGGCGCGGTGAACGTGGGTGGGGAGTCCGACGGAGCGGTCGCGCGGCCCTGGTGCCCAATGCAAAGGGCGCCGATAGCGACCACGCTGCACGCGGCGATCCGATAAGCGCTGAGGCGCTCCTTCAGGAAGACCCAACCAATCAGTGCGGCAAACACCACGCTGGTCTCGCGTAGCGCCGACACCGGGCCCATTGGTCCCTTCGACATGGCGAAAATGACGATCCCATAGGCCATCAGCGAGGCAAGGCCGCCCGCCGCCGCTGTCCATGTCTCTCGCGGTGAACGGATCAGGCCGCGCCAATCACGGACGAAGACGTAGATGAGCGGCATCATCGCGTTGCCCAGAAGGGACATCCAGATGGTGTATCCGACCGACGTCCCCGCCAGCCGCGCGCCGATCCCATCGGTGACGCTATAGGCGCCGATGAAGCAGCCCGTGCCCAAGGCGTAGGGCAGGACGTCGCGCCCGAGCCTGCGGCCCTGGAAGGCGAGCGAGATGATGCCGCCAGACACCAGCAGGATGCCCAGCATGTTGATCGGATCAGGAAGTTCCCTTGCGAACAACGCCGCGCCCAGCGCCACCAGCAGGGGCGATGAGCCACGCGCGATCGGGTAGGTCTGGCCAAGATCGCCGCTGCGGTAGGTACGCACCAGGAACAGGTTGTAGCCGACGTGGAGGAGCGCCGAGAGCACGACGCAGCCCCAGCTCGCGCCCGCCGGGACGGGAACGATGAAAGCCAACCCCCCGCAGACGATCGCGACGGCGGCCGACATCATCGTCATCGACCATAGTCGGTCCGCGCCAGCCCGCAGCAAAGCGTTCCAGCCGGCGTGAAGCAGGGCGGCGATCAGGACGATGAAGGTGACGCCGATCGTCATTGGGTGGTGCGCGTTCGGGGCTTCATCCGGTCGTTCTGCGGGGCGCGGGCTTCACGAGCAAGGGTCACAGGGGCTCTGAGGTGAGAATAGCGCAGGATGCTCGGCGGCAAGGGCACGGTGAAGGCTACTCACGAGCGCACGACGTTGTCCGACAAGCACGCGTGTCGTTAACACCGGCGCTGGGCCACATAGCGCGTCGGCCTGCCTTTCGGCAGGCTCGTCGCTTCCACCAAATCGTGAGCGTCCGGCGGTCACGCTCGGTCCCGCGGCTTTCGCCGCTCCCTCGGGCGCGACCCTGCGGGCAGGCTTTGGCCTGCCGCCGGACGCTCGGCGCCGCTCCCCGACACGCGCGGTGCGCGGTCTCCTTGCAGTCTTCATTGTCATGGGCGCCCGCATGCGGGCGCGCGGGCTTGGGGCTCCGCCCCTGGCGCGCTTCGGACCGGCTTCCGCCCCCCTTCGGTCCCTTCGGGCCCTGCAGCCGGGTCCCCGCGAAGCCTGCCGCTCCGCTTGCACCCCCAGCTCTCGCCGAGGGGCAAGGGTTCAGATGGCTTTTAGCCTGAACCCAAAAATTAAGGAGAGGACCATGACCCAGGAAGAACGCGCCGTGGCGATTGCTTTCTACAACGATGCGTTCCGGCGCACGCCCGGCCCACGGTGGAACGTCAGCGCCAAGGTAAGGGCCCTGGGGGCTGAGTTTAACTTCGCCGCGAAGGTGGCTGTGTCCCGGGCCGAGGCCTTTGAGGTCAGCGACGAGATCGAGGGCGAACATGATCGGGGGACAGTGATCGTGGACGGTCGGACGCTCTATTGGCAGATTGACTGTCGCGACATCACCCTGACGGCCCGCTCGCCCGACATGGCCAATCCGGTCGTGACGCGCCGGATGATGACGATCATGCTAGCCGGCGAATACTGACCGTGTGCGGCGTCGCCCAAGGGCGGCGCCGACCAGCGATCAAGGACGGGCGGAGGGCGTACAGGCCCGGGGCGGCCGATCCTTTGGGGATCGGCCGCCTTCGACCCGCGCGGGCGACGGCTTCGCACGGGATCGGTGGAAGACGGGCAGGCGCCTTTGTCGCCAGAACGACCCGAGCAGCCTCCTGCAATGTCTTCGGTGAAGCTGCGTCCCGGCCATGCTTCGATCCGTTCGGACCAGCGCGATCAATAGCTGCTGCCGCAGCCTTGGCTTGGGGCTCCGCCCCCGGCGCGCTTCGGACCGGCTTCCGCCCACCTTCGGCCCCTTCGGGCCCTGCAGGCGGGTCCCCGCGAAGCCGGCCACTCCGCTTGCACCCCCAGCTCTCGCCGAGGGGCGCCGGTTGCAGACGCGCTTTGCGTCCGCAACCGACCACCCAAGGAGAATATTCCTATGACCGAAGAAGAAACTGTCCAAGCCATCGCCAGGCTCAACGACCAGCACCGCGCCCAGTCCGGGCAAGGGTGGTTGACGACGCCGGGCGTCCAAGCCCTTGGAGCGCTGGCCATGGTTCAGGCCGTAGCCGCGGTGGGCGCCTTCTCAGACTTCAGCGAGGACAACGACCCGCATGGCGAACGCGACTTCGGCTCGTTCGAGATCGGTGGCCAGAGGTTGTTCTGGAAGATCGACTATTACGACCTCAATCTGGCGCTAGCCTCCCCCGACCCGGCTGACCCGGCGGTGACGCGGCGCGTGCTGACGCTGATGCTGGCCGAGGAATACTAGGTCGACCGGCCGGGGCGCGGCAGGCGTCCCGGCCGCCTTCTGCTGGCGGGTGCGTCGGACAGGCGCAGCGCGCCGCCGCTTTGGCGGCGGTGCGGTCGGGGCGACGGGCCATGGCTTGGCTCGGTCAGGACCGTTCGAACACGACCCGTTCATTGCGCGCGAGCTGGGCGCGATAGCCTGCCGAGCCCCAAGCCTGGACCTGCACGGGCGGCACGCCGGCCCCGGTCCCTTCCCACCAGGCCGGGCGAGCGGCCGCCTTAGGCAGGAACGCGCCGATCAGGCGTTCGATATCCGTGAAGGTGAGCTCGACGCGCGCCGTCTTTTGACGGGCGAGAAAGCGGCGCAGAGGGTCGTACTTAGCCATCGGGCCAAATGCATAAATGGGCGACGCCAAGGCAAGCGCTCACGCGCGAGGCGGGAGCCACGTCGACCCGCGTCGCCACGTCGTTTGAGGCGCTCCATCGAGTCGCGCTCGGGTGGGGAAGAGATCGCAGCCCCTTGGAACCCACCGGCCATGGTGCCGGTTGGAAGGGAAAATGGAGCCTTTGATGTCTGACGACAAAGCCAAGACAGGTCCGCAGGACGCGTCCAAGATCAGCCTGAGCGAGGACTACGAGGTTCAATACTGGACCCAGGCCCTCGGCGTCACCCGCGAGGCGCTCGAACAAGCGGTCAAGGCGGCGGGCAATGGCGCCGACGCCGTGCGCGCGCACCTTCAACGCGGCGCTCACTAGGTGGCGCGGCGGCCGATCAAGCGCGAGCTGCCCGGCCGCCGCAGCGGCGGGCTGGGTGTATTCCTGGCTGTCGCGGCGTTCCTCAGCGCAACGCCGGGCGCAGCGCTCGGCGACGGCACAAGGCCCGGCGGCGGCGCGCCGCTATGTCAGTCTCGTTGATGGCCTGGGTCGATCCCGCAAAGCGCTGCGCGCCCCGCCGCCCCGCCTTCGAGCGTCTGCGTCGTCTCATGGACTATGTCCGGCTGAGGTCAAGGCGGTCCGGCTCCGGAGGGCCATTTGGTCCGCTGACGGTCGGCGGCCTTGTGGAGCAATTGCAGCGTTTCGACCCGAACATGCGGGTGATCATGCCCGGCGACGTCGAGGACTGGACCGACGTTCATGACGCGCAGCTGGATATTTTCTCGCCGCAGCGACGTCACCCCGAGGTTCTGGAGCTGGCCGATGACGGCGACCCTCGGGCGATTGTGGTCGTCCGCCTGTTTGGCGCGCCGGACGTCGACTGATCGAAAGATGCCGTGCAACGCCTTCGCTGAGGCGACGTGAGCCCAGAGCCTGATCTTAAGGAGCGCCATCGCCCTTCAGACTTTCAAACCAGGCCGCGTAGCCGGTGTTGCGGCCATGCGACGATTTTCATCGGGTGACCCGTCACGACACCAAACCGGCCCTCGCTCGCCCAGACCTCGCTTGGCTTCATCGACCCGCTCGCGCGCCTGCCTTATCCTTCCAAGTCGCCGCGTCGCCCGCAGCGTCCGACCTGCCGCCTGGCCGCCATCAATTGCGTGACGAGAGCCTGGCGGACCACCGAATCTAAGCTGCAATTGGGCATCCGCCACAGCCGCCCCCTGACCACGAAATACCGGCCAATCGGGCGTCACGGGAAATGGAGAGGCGGGCTCGCTCATCGGTCCAGCACGATCCAGGCCGGCGCGTGGTCGCTGGCCCCGTCCTCCCCACGCACCCACCGGTCCACGCCCGCATCGACAAGGTCATCGATCAGGCTCATGGAGAGCAGCAGATGGTCCAAGCGGATGCCGTGGTCTGTCGGCCACCGATTGCGCAGGTAGGACCAGAACGTCCAGAGCGGTCCGACAGGATGCTGGGCGCGCAGGGCGTCGGTCCAGCCTTGGTCCAGCAGACGCTGGAACGCGGCGCGGCTTTCCGGCCGCAGCAAGGCGTTGCCCGCGTAGGAATGCTTTGGATAGATGTCGTCGTCGGTGGGGATGACGTTGAAGTCGCCGGCAACGACGACCGGCGCGCCCGTGGCCACCAGCCGTGCGGCGTGCGCGAGCAGGCGCTCCATCCAGGCCAGCTTGTAGTCGAACTTCGGACCGGGAGCGGGATTTCCGTTCGGCAAGTAGAGGCTGGCGACGAGCACGCCGCCAACCGCCGCCTCGAGGTAGCGGGCCTGCCTGTCCTTGGGATCGCCCGGCAGCCGGGTTCGGGTTAGGATAGGCTCGACGCCCCGCGCGAGGATCGCCACGCCGTTCCAGGTTCGCTCGCCGGTCCAGGCGGCGTGATAGCCCAGTTGCTGGAGGGGCTCGACCGGGAAGACGCCTTGCTCGGCCTTCAGCTCCTGGAGGCAGACCACGTCGGGCTCTTCCTGCGCCAACCAGTCGAGGAGATTGTCCAGGCGACCGCGCACGTTGTTGATGTTGAAGGTGGCGATCTTCACGCGCGCGCCCTTGGCGTGGCGTTCAGGTCGAAGCTTTGGCGACGCCCATCGATCATCGTGGCTGAACGCCGCAGCCACGGTTTGGCTCATGCCCTAGTGACGGGAAGCCAGGCTGGCCAGGACGGGGAACCGTGGTTGCAGTTTTCGGGCCAGCGGCGCGATCGCCGCTAAACGAGATGGATCCTGATCGCAAAGCGCGCCGACCAGACGGGCGACCAAGTCCAGATCCGGATTTCGGAGCCGTTCCAACTGCCCTTGAAGACGCGCCAGATACCGCGTGTCGCCGGGCGGGTATTCAGCGATCGCGCGTTCGACATCGGTTCGCATCGCCGCCAGGCGCGAGGCAAGGCCGGCGTCCATCGCCGCCGTGAGAAAGATCGAGAGCGTCTTGGGCACGAAGCAACCTTAGCTGTCGCCCCTTAATTCCGTCTCAAAAGCGCGGTCCTAGATCACCGCGACAGGCGACTTTTTCGCGTCGCTCGACTATGGGAGAGCCTGTGCAAGACCACCTCGATCTCACCGGCGCTTCTGGCGCGACCTATCGTTTCCGCCTGGTCGAGGACCCGGCGCAACTGCCGGCGACGGCGGGGAACTTCGTGTACGTTCGTTGGCGCGGGGCGACCCCGCAGGTTCTCTGTTGCTCGGCGGTCAACAGCCTCGTGCAAGCGACGGCGGACTGGGATCTTGCCGTGCGCTCGCACGCCGTCCAGGCGCTCTATGTCCGCCTGAACGTGGCGCGCGCCACGCGTGGCGAGGAACGTCGCGATCTCGTCGCGCGCCTGCGACCCGTCATGACTTCCCGCGACGAGTGAGCCAAACGGTTGCGCCCTCAACGGCGCAGTCTTCGAGGACCGGCGACGGGACTAATTTCCGGACCAACGTCAGCCGATTATGGGCGCTGCGGCCGAAAGTTTCAGCGCCCAGAAGCCAACCGCCGCCGGCCGCGTAGAGGCTGGCTCTTCAGCCAACTGACCAAGCCTGCCAACGACCCATACTTGGTGACTTCCCACTCCTTCTTGAGCAGGGACTGAGCTGTCGACAGAGCGGCGTCGATCTTGCCGACATACACGTCGTGACCCCCAACCTTCACAAGGTCGTCCAACTTCGCTTTCAGGCTCAAGTGCAGAGGCTCTGACGGGTTTAACCGGAGTAGAACCCTCCGATGGGCAGCCATCGAGAGATGAGCTTGCCTGGGCCGCCGGTGCGAGCCACGATGCTTGGTCACTTGAAGCGTTTCGCTACGCTCCGTGCCAGGGAGCCTAACGAATGCCGCGTTTTTTCTTCGACATCGAAGATGTGGAGTTTCGACCTGATGTCGAAGGGGTCGAACTGGAAGGGTTGAACGCAGCTCGGATCAAAGCGGTAAAACTTTCCGGTGAACTGCTAAGCGTGGCGCCTGATCGGTTCTGGAGCGTGGGCGAGTGGAAGTGCACTTCCGAGACGAAACGGGCCTCATCCTGTTCGTCCTGAATTTCTACGCCAACGAAGCCCCCGCCACGCTCGGGAAGCAATAGCGATCTGCCTCTGGTTTTCGCGCAAACCCATGGCGCGTCGCGAGGATGACCCCACTGTCCCTCCCAGCCTTTGCGGTCGCTTGGATTGGCCAATGATCGAGATCGTCGTCTAGCGGCTGCCGCATGGCTCGGCTTTCTTCGCCGTTTGATCCTGCGCGGCGCGGGTCAATCCGATTGCTGGTTCAGCCTCGGAACCACGACTGTTCCTAGACCTTAGGTTGGCATGTCTCAGTCACCCAAGCCGGTCGTCCTCATCGTCGAGGACGAACATCTGATCCGGATGCTGGCGGTGGAGGCGTTCTTAGACGCCGAGTTCGATGTTCTCGAAGCGGCCTCGGCCTCAGAAGCGCTGCTGGTGATCAACGGCGGCGACGCGGTGGACTTGCTCTTCACCGACGTCAACATGCCCGGCGAGATGAACGGCATCGACCTAGCCGAACATCTCAAGCGCATCAGGCCCGCGCTGCATCTGATCATCACCTCGGCCTTGCCCGTGCTGCGGCCCGTCGATCATCTGCCGGCGCTGTTCGTCGCCAAGCCCTACCGGACAGAGGACGTGTGCCGCGCGGCCCACGGACTCTTGGCCGCCTTGTACGAGCCGCCCTCGCAACGCGCGGGCTCGGCCGATCAGAGCAACTTCTGAAGGAACGCCGCCAGCACCTGTCTGAGGATCGCGAACGTCTCTACGCCCAAGACGAGTCCGAAGTAGCCGCGGACCTCGCGCCCGCTGATCATGAAGTTGACGTAGATGAATAGGGCGACCTGGTCCTTGTCGCCCCTGAAGATGTCTTCGGGCCTGGAGAGCGCGACGGTTGGGACCGTCACGTGGAATGGAACCTCCAGCATCCGTCCGATGGTGCTTAGAAATCCAAGAAGCAGCACATTGCCGATTTCGCCGAGCGCGTCGACCGTCAGCGCGTCGATCTCCGCTTCAGCCATCTCGTCGCCCAGGACAGCTCGAACCAGATCTTTGTAACTCCCCTTTGGAAAGACGAGCAGCGTCTCCCCGTTAAGGCGCCCCGAGAAGCCTTGTCGCACAGCCATGATGCTCGCCAGCCCGAGGGCTTCCATGGCTCCAACGGCATTGGCGCCGTCGATCACCGACACCGCGGGCACGGTGAGCTTGACTTCGGCGCCGACCATGGCTCGCAGCCGCACGGCCGCGCCGCTCACGGCGATGT
>Ga0247731_1000543_pt1 | contig 10228 bp, 5 predicted proteins | sample UWRJL088202R2_FD_180938 | JGI IMG/M metagenome (GOLD analysis project Ga0247731, IMG submission 180938) | Plant litter microbial communities from Arlington Agricultural Research Station in Wisconsin, United States - UWRJ-L088-202R-2 | ecosystem: Environmental > Terrestrial > Plant litter >...
GACCTGCGCTCACTGGGCGACGACGTTCCCCGCGGCAACGGACGCTCGTTGTGTGTGCAGTGGATGAACGACCAGTGGCTGTACCGCGAAACAGGGGAGGGTGACGAGGAACAGTACTCACTCACCTCCCATGCACTCGAGGCACTTCTCCTCGTCGACAGCCTGTCCCGCGATCGTGCACTGATTAGCGAATCCCGTCTGACCACCATCGTCGACACCGTGCGCCACCGCGCCACCCAGGCCAACCCCGACCGCGACGAACGCATCCGACGCCTCAACCTGCAGATCGCCGACATCACCCTTGAGCGAGACCGTCTTGAAAACGGCGGCGAAATCGAGCCGGCATCCAACGATCAAATGCACGAGGGCTACGTCAACCTCATCGACCTCATCGCGCAACTGCCCAGTGACTTCAAACGGGTCGAAGAATCTGTCGCGGGAATGCACCGCCAGATCGTCAACGACTTCCGCGGCGAGGAACGTCCCATCAGCGAGGTTCTCGACGAGTACCTCTCCAAGACCGACACACTGATGTCGTCCACCGCCGAGGGCCGAGCATTCGAAGGCGCCTTTGCGCTGCTCCGCAATGACGATCTGCTTGAGCACCTCAAGAACGACCTCGAGACGATCCTTCTCCACCCTTTCGCCCTCGAGCTGTCGCACAACGACCGCCGCACCTTTATGGCGACCGTTGGACTGATTCGTAAAGGCATCGACGATGTCCTGACCCAGCGCAATGGACTCACCACAACCCTGCGCGAACACATCGTCAACCACGATGTGGTGAAGGACCGCGAACTCGAGCGGCTCCTCCGCGAGATCAACAAAGAGCTCGCCACCTGGATGGAAACAGCCGGGCCCCGCTCGACGGTGACCGCAGAACTTATGCCCGGCATCCTCGAGATGGAGCATTTGCGCGAGAAGTTCTACGATCCCGCCGCCCATGTGCCCCCGCCGCCGCTCGACGACGTGTCCCTTGATGCTCCGGATGCTCCGAGCTTGACCGACATCCGCAAGCAGGGTGGACCTCTTCTCGACGAGCTTCGCCATGGACTCCTCACCGCGCTGACCATCAGCCCGAGTATGTCGATCGGTGACGCCTTCAACTCGCTCAGCGAACCGCTGCGCCGCCCCGTCGAGATTCTCGGACTCCTCCAGCTCGCCACCCAGGTCACACCACTGGACGGCAACGAGATACTCGACACCTTCGAAACCATCCGACCCGACGGTTCGCGACGCAGCTTCACCGTGCCGCGCATCACCCTCGACACTGACGAAACGGCGGCGTTGTCTGCCCTGGACAACGGACTACACCATGACTGACCCCCGCAGCACTGACATTGCGAGCACGGATCGCGACAACATCACTAACGTCAGAGTCGATGGCCTCGGATCGCGCGGTGCCGGAGTCGATGGCCTGGGAACGCACCGTGCCGGGGTCGATGGCCTCGGAACGCACCGTGCCGGAGTCGACGCCTTCGAGACGGACGGTGTCGACGCCGATGGCGATACGTACGCCACTCACGACATCGACGGGACGGATGACACCGAGGCATCCCGACCCGATGCGAACAGCGAAAGCCTCTCCCTGTTCGAAGGGGACGACGGCGGACTCTCGATCGACCAGCGCAAAACCCTCGTGTTGATTCTCAAGCACCGCTACATCTCAGCTGCCCAGCAGCCCACGGAATGGCGCACGCTCCTAGCATCGACCACCCTGCTCAAGTCGCGTCTCAACGACCTGTTTCTCGACCTGCACATTGACCACCACTACGAAGTCGCTTTTAAGCGCCAGGCGACCCCCGAGGGTGGCGATCGGTTCCCGACACTGCTCTACGACGCTGCATACACCCGCGAAGAGACGATTCTGCTGGTGCTGCTGCGCCAGCGGTTCCGCAGCGAACGCGCTAACGGACAGGAACTCGTACTCGTTGACCGGGACAACCTTCTCGACAACGTGGCGCACTTCCGTCCCGAACACGCTACCGACCGATCGGGCGACATCCGCCGTGCCAATGGTGCGATTGACAGCCTGGTGAAAGCTCGGGTGCTGCTCAAAACGAGCGACCCGGACCGGTTCCGCGTCTCACCGGTGATCGAGGTGCTGCTTCCCGTCGAGCGTCTGGCGGAGCTGCTCGAGTGGCTTGTCGCTGAGAACCGCGGGGAGACTGCCACGACGCTCGACAACCAGGCATCCGAAACGGGCGATTTCGAGGTAGACGAAATTGGTGGCACACCCGACAGCATCACAGCCAGCACCACAGACACCACTGCACCCAGCACCCGCACCACAGCAGCCAGCGATTCGGAGACCCTCGTATGAGCGATTCCCCCCTCTTCTACATCGACGGATCCACCGAAGGCACCACCCAGTGGCGCGCCGAAACATTCCAGATGGTCAACTGGGGCGGATTTCAGGGACACCACAGCATTGCCATCGCCTCGACCGCAACGTTGATCTCCGGAGCATCCGGAACCGGCAAGAGCAGCCTGATGGACGCCTACCTCGCCCTGATGATGCCCTCGGACACCCCGTTCAACGGCGCATCCAACGACGCCGGATCGGGCCGCGCCCGCAGCGCCGACCAGCGCAACCTGATGACCTACCTCAAGGGCAAAACGGACTCCAACCGCGAAGCCGACACAGGCGAACTGCACGACCAGGTTCTGCGCGGCGTCGACTCCGCCACCTGGGGCGCCGTCGCCATGACCTTTATCGACGACAACGCCCGTCGCTTCACGGTTCTGCGCGCCTACTTTGTTCCCCGCGGCGCCACCAAGTTCGGCGAGATCACCATGAAAATGGCGACCATGGACGGCGTGCTCGACCTGCGCGACCTGGCCGAGTCTGTGGAGTCGAAGTTCGACAAGCGAGTTCTGAAAAATCAGTTCCCGGCGATCGACGTCTTCGACACCTACGCCGCGTTCTCGCAGACGCTCTACACACGCCTCGGCATCGGCGCCGGGGGAGAGGGCGGCAAGGCCCTGCGGCTGCTCGCCCGCATCCAGGCCGGCCAGCAGGTCAAGTCCGTCGACGGACTCTACAAGTCGATGGTGCTCGAAGAACCCGCCACCTTCGCCGCCGCCGACAAGGCCGTCGCTCACTTCGAAGACCTCGAGCGCTCCTATGGAGCTATGCTCACCGAGGCACAGAAGGCCGCCGTTCTCGAGCGCCTGCCCGAGTACTACGACACCTACGAAACGTCCACCGCCAAGGCGGCGATGATCGACACGTTCGGTGTGCACCGCGCCGGCGACACCCCCTTTGTGTTGTGGAGTCTCGCGACCGAAGCCGACCTCCTCGACAAGGCCGCCGACACCAACCGTGCCGCACGGCGAGAGAACCACACCGAGTTCACTCGGGCTCGGGATGCCGAGACCACACTCAAATCCCGGGTTGCAGCCGTTCAGCGCCAGCAGCGCGAAAACGGTGGCGACGTACTGGTCAGCCTGCAGAATGACCTCGCCCAGCTCGAGGATCGCCACTCGGACATCATCGCCGAGCGCGCCAAACTCACCGAACGCACCACCGCGCTGGAGATCACCGTCGACTCGGAGGCCGACTTCCGCACGGCTTCCACCGACGCCGAGGCCTTTATCGCCGCGTTCCCCGCCACCGAGCGTGAGTTCGAGAAAAAGCGCACTGCCCGTCAGAAGGAGGCGTATCCGATCGAGGAGCAGATGCGCGCCCTCAAGCAGGAAAAAACCTTCCTCACCGGTCGTGAAAGCCTCGTGCCGCAGTACCTGCACAACGCCCGCGTGATGATCGCTGAGGCCGCGGGTCTCGACATCGACGACCTGCCCTTTGTGGCCGAACTCATCGAGATCGCCCCAGGAGAGGAAGCCTGGCGTCGCGCTGCCGAGGTCACCCTGTCGTCACTCGTGCGGGTGATGCTGGTCGACGAGTCCCGCCTGCGCGAGCTCAGCGAGGCCATCGACCCCCTCCAGATTCCCGTGCGCATCCACTTCGAGGGTGTGCGACTGGAGAAGCACACCGAGGTCGACAGCGATTCCCGCTACGTGTCGGGCAAACTCGTCTTCAAAAACTCTCCCTTCAGCGGCTGGGTTCAAGACCGCGTTCGGGCGTCGGGGGTGGATGCTCTGTGCGTCACCGATCCCGCCGATCTCGCAGGCTCCGGTGCTCGAGTCACCCAGGCGGGCCAGACCCGCAACGGCAAGCGCGGCGCCCATGGATTCAACAAGGACCAGAAGCCGATCATCGGGTTCTCGAGCCAGGCGCGTCTCGACGAAATCACCGTCGACCTCGCGACCCTGTCGGAGCGGGTGACGGTTCTTGCCGCCCAGGCATCCGACCTGAGCAATCGCATTGCCCACCTGCGCCAGAGCAAAGACGCGCACCAGTACATTCTCGACACGGACTGGGCCGGCATCGACGTCGACGCCGCGGCATCCCGAATCGCGGAGAAAACCGCGGAGTCGGAGCGGGTTCTGGCGAGCAGCGATGTGCTGCGGTCGCTGCAGGACGAGGAAGAGCGTCTCGTTGGCGAGCTCGAAGAGGCGCAGAAGCAGAAGCACACCGCCGAACGGGATACGGCCGCGCTGGCTGCCGAGCAGTCCGGGATTGTGGACCGTCAGGATGCCGTGAGTGTGCAGCTCGCCCGGATCGCCGCGGACGAGTCCGTGGTGCTGACCGACGAGCACAGCGAACACCTCACGGCACACTTTGCCGCCGTCAGTCCGCAGGACGATCTCGCTTCCTTCACCGGGGGACTGGCGCGACTGCGCGACCGGCTTACCCAGCAGTCGGCACAGGACCGCCAGAGTGCCCTCAGCGCCCGCGACTCGCTCGTCACCATCTTTGTGACGTTCCAGGAACGCTGGCCCGACCCGAACATCGGGGTTTCGCTCGATTCATACACGAGCTACCGCGACATCCTCGACGCCGTGCACACCCTCGGTCTGCACGAACGACGCCAGGAGTGGAAGCGACGCCTGTCGAAGTGGAGTGGCCAAGACCTCGTGCCGCTCATCGGTGCGTTCAATACCTCGATCGAGGAGATCGAAGACCGGCTGCGTCCGATCAACGAAATCCTCACCACCCTGCCCTTCGGTGCCGGGCGTGATCGTTTGAAGATTGTGTTGCGTCGACTGCACCGCGACGAAGGCACGGCATTCCGCAAGGAACTCAAAGCGCTGTCGTCGGGATCGACCGAGGAGTTCACCGACGACGAGACAGAGAACCGTTTCCAGCGCCTGCAGGCGTTTATGGCGAAGATTCGTCGTGACGACGAGGGAACCCGCGGTGCCTCCGAGCGCGACCTGCTGCTCGACGTGCGCAAACACGTGGAAATCACCGCGGTGCGCACCACGCCCGACGGCGTCGAGGTCAGCACCTACTCGTCGCTCGGCGGCAAGAGCGGTGGCGAGTCGCAGGAGCTAGTGGCCTTCGTTGTCGGTGCCGCGCTGCGGTTCCAGCTGGGCGACGAGAGTCGCACCCGGCCACGCTTCGCCCCGGTGTTCCTCGATGAGGGGTTTGTGAAGTCCGACTCGGAATTCGCGGGACGCTCCGTCGCCGCGTGGAAGGGCCTCGGATTCCAGCTCATCGTGGGCTCTCCGCTCGACAAGGTGACGGCGCTCGAACCGTCCATGGACCTGGTGCTCTCGATGACCAAAAACACCACCACGGGGTATTCGTACATCACACCGCTGGCGACTGCGGCCAGCACTCCCGACAGCTCCACTCCCACCACCCGCACTCCCGCACGCACCGAGGCAGCCGCATGAGAACCCCCACCGAAATCCTCGACGCCATCCGCACCCGCGTGCAGGACAGCTGGCACCTCGACGTGTCCGCCACCACCGCCACCTGGCCGTGCGGCTTCGAACTCGCGAGCCCCACCCAGCTGGAGCTCGAGGACGACTTTGACTTCTTCCAGTCGCAGGCCGACGAGTGGCGCGCCTGGGCGGACGAACGCGATCTCGAATTGACCACCTCGTTGCGACGGGTGAACGGAAGCATCCAGTCCATTCCGACCCACCTGATGATCAACGACCTCGACACCGCCGTACGCCTCGTCGGCGGCGAGTGGGAGCGACGCCTCGTGCGTGGACGTGCCCATGCGGCGCTACTCGAGAGCCGTTTTCCCGGCGTGGCCGGCATCGCCTCCGTGGTGCGCGCAGTTGACCGCTACAGCGACACGGACTTTGATCTACTGACGAGCACTGCACGGTGGTTCCGCGAGGAATCCGATAGCGGCCTCGCCGCCCGGGAGCTGCCCATCGAGGGTCTGACCCGCGGCTGGCTCGATGCCAACGAGCGCCTTGTGCTGACGCTCGCGGGCATCACCTCGCTCGGGTTGACCGAGTCGCGCCCCCAGCGCATCCACTTCCGCTACCTCGACCCCGACCACCTCGCCGAGGGCGGACGCCAGCACGACTCAGCCACGGTTGGCGACTCGATGCAGCCGGCGTACAACCCCGACATTGTGCTGGTCTGCGAGCATCCGGCCACCGCCCTGCACATCCCGCCGCTGTCGTGGGCGGTTTCCGTTGAGGGCACCGGGCCCGCCGGCGCGGCCGCACTGGCGTCGTTCGAGTGGGTGTCGGCGGCCAGCCATGTGATTTATTGGGGCGATCTGGATGCCGCGAGCCTCGAGACCGTGTCGGCGATGCGTGAGGCTGGGCTCGACGTACGGACCATCCTGATGGACATCCCCACGTTTGATGCGTTCGAGCGCTTCGGCACCAGCTCGGACGAATCGGGTGCGGACTTGCTGGCCGAGGGGACGCTGGAGTTGCCCGCACCTGTGGCTGCTGCTACTGCTGCTGTCGCTGGAGCTCTCGACGGACGAGCACTCGACGCACGGGCACGCCCGTCGCACCTCACCGAATCTGAAGCACTGCTCTACGACCGGCTCACCGATCCGTTGTGGACGGGTGCGCGGCGCATCGAGCAGGAGAAAATTCCTCTTGCGGAGGCCGCGAAGGCTCTGGCGAAGGTGCTGTCGGGACGAAGCTGAGTCGCGCTGTCGGGACGAGGCTGAGTCCGCACTCGATTCCCTCCGCGCGCGCCTGAGGATTGCACGACTATGGAGCGTGCCCACTCGCTCCACACCGCACGCGCCGACCGGACGCGCCGCCAAAGGTAGGGTGAGCGCAACATATCGCCATTCTCAGGAGCGCCATCATGCACGGGTTTGCAGTTATCGATTTTGAAACCACCGGCCTCTTCCCGGGACGCGGAGATCGCGTTGTCGAAGTGGCCGTTGTGCATGTCGATCCCGACGGAACCGTTACGGGAACATGGGACACCCTGGTGAATCCGCGTCGCGACCTCGGCCCGCAACACATCCACGGAATCCGTTCGTCCGACGTGCTCGACGCCCCAACGTTCGAGCAAATTGCACCCCGCCTTATCGAGTTGCTCTCGGAGCGCACCATCGTTGCGCACAATGCCAGCTTCGACACTCGTTTTCTGATCGCCGAACTGACCCGCATCGGATACACCCCCGATCTGAAGACCCAGGCATTGTGCACTATGCAACTGGCGACAGAGTTCCTCCCCGGGTCCGGCCGGTCCCTCGCGGACTGCTGTGCCGCCTACGATATTGAACTCACCGGCGCCCATCGGGCCTCGGTTGATGCGCTTGCCACGGCCCGACTCCTCGAGGCCTATATTTTGGGCACACCCCTCTGGCAGGGGTGGGCAGACTATGCTGCTGCGTCGGGCGTGGCCTGGCCCGCTCTCACGGGCGGATCCGCCCAGCCCACACAGTGGCGGCCCCGCGAAGCCAGCGCTGTAACTCCACGCAGTTTCCTTGAGCGAATCGCGGGCACCATGTCGGCGTTCGCTGGCTCTGTTGAGGAACTCGACTACCTCGCGCTGCTCGATCGGTGCCTTCTCGATCGCCAGCTCTCCGTCCATGAATCCACCTCACTCGTGGAATTCGCGGCACAGCACGGCGTCAGCCGCTCGGCCTGCGAACAACTGCACGCCCGCTATTTCACCGACCTCGCCCGCGCTGCGTGGGCGGACGGAATTCTCACGGCGACCGAGCTAGCTGATCTGGCCGCGGTCGCTGAGCTTCTGAGCATCCCAAACGATATTCTCACCGCGGCGATGCACGCGCCCACGCCAGAAATCACTGCAGCTGACCCGCTCGATCTCGTTGAGGCGTTCGTACTCCGCTCGGGCGATCTCGTGGTGCTGACCGGGGATATGCGACGGTCTCGCGACGAGTGGCACGTCGACCTGATCGCGGGCGGATACGTTCCCTGGACAGGTGTCACAAAGAAAGTGAGGGTGCTGGTGGCAGCTGACCCTGACTCCCTGTCCGGAAAGGCACGCAAGGCGCGAGACTACGGAATTCCCGTGGTTGATGAAGCCTGGCTCGGGCGGATGCTCCAGCCGTAAGACGCCGCCACAAACAACTTCGCCCGGAGCAACGTGCAGCTCCGGGCGAAGTCGACAGCCTGAGCTGCGGCAAACGGCGTGTATTTCTTAGTTGATCGTGGCAGTTCCAGCGATCTCGGTACGCAGGTCGTGCATGAGGTTGCCCTCGGCATCGGACGGCGTCAGCGCAGTGGTGAAGGTCAACGGCGAACCAGCTTGGTAACGGAAGTTCTCACCAACGGAGTACGACGTTCCGGGATCGAACGAGTACGGCGCGGGATCGAAGATCGCGAGAGCGTTGTCGTTGACACCCATGCTGTCGAAGAGGGCACCGTCGGTGACGGAGTCCATTCCCTGCAGGTAGGGCCAGTCGTCATAGCGGGTCGAGATGTCAACGAGCAGGCTCGACAGCGGGATGGCCTCGGCGGAGGTGTTGGTCACCACGTAGTTGACGAACACAACCTCGTCACCGACAGCGATAATCGGAAGGTTGGTGTCGGGGTTGACGAAGTTTCCGGTCTTGGTGGCCGCAGTGGTTCCGACCTGGTACATCTCGACCTTGTAGTTGGGGCCGTCGACGGATCCGATGAGCTCACCCGGCTTCGTGACGGGAGCAGCCCAGGAGGCAGCCGTTGCATCGCCGGCCGGAGCAGCAGCTTCGGTCTCTTCGGGTTCGGGCGTAGCCGACGGAGTGGACGAAGCCGACGCCGACGCAGACGGCTTGGGGGTCGCGGAAGCCGAAGGCTCCGAGTCCGCCTCAGCGGAGCACGAAACGAGTCCAGCGGTCAGTACTGCAGCGAAGAACAGGGGAGCAATGGAACGCGAGACTCTCAAAAAGACCACCAATGGTTAGTAGTGGAGCGACCGTACGCGGGCACTCCTACGTTTGCGCAGGAGAAACCCAGTCGATCCAGTACCCCCACACTGGTTGAAGTCTATGGCGCGGGTGTACCGCGCGGTCTACGCCTAGGTAACGATCTGGTGTTTTGTATCACCGTGATGCTTATGAAGGTCTGATCGTCATCGAGCTGAGGGGCAGTTCGGGATGCTCAGACCTCACTCACGCGGAGTCACCACCAGCCCCGCACCACCACCCCGCCGCTCCGGTTCCGCCACTGCGATGAGCTCGCCCGTCTCGGCATCCACTTCGATCGCCGCCGCGGCACCGATCTCGGCAGCCGACGAGAAGCTGTCTCCCGACGGCACTAGCTCTTGCCCAAAGGGCGCGAGCAGTTCGGCGTACGCCTCGATGAAGGCGGGTTCCGCCGGGGTGGTTGCTGCGTTGCGTTGGGATGCTCGAGGGGCGGCCACCGCTTCGGGGAGGGTGAGGCCGAGGTCGACCCGGTTCATGAGGATCTGCAGGACCGTGGTGATAATGGTGGCGCCACCGGGGGAGCCGAGCACGTACCGGACCTCGCCATCCTCCACCACGATGGTGGGCGACATCGACGAGCGTGGGCGCTTGCCGGGCTCGATGCGGTTCGGGTCTTCCTCGTTGTAGACCGTACTGAAGTCGGTCAGTTCGTTGTTGAGCAGGAAGCCCCGGTTCGGAACCGTCATTCCGGACCCACCGGTCTGCTCGATGGTGAGGGTATACGCCACAGCGTTGCCCCACTGGTCAACCACGGAGAGGTGGGTGGTCGAGACGTTCTCGGTGTCTTCGACCGTCGGCTGCTCGACGGTGCTGCAGTCGAGGTCGGTAGGGCCACCGTCCGAGCCGTTGCCGTCGCCGCCGGGGTGGGAGTCACCGTGCTCATCGCCATTGTCCGAGTGACCGTGGCCGGAATCACCGTCGTCTCCGTCGCCATCGCCATCGCCGTCGCCATCGCCATCGCCGTCGCCATCGCCGGTGCCATCACCGTCGCCATCACCGTC
>Ga0247731_1000545_pt1 | contig 10212 bp, 13 predicted proteins | sample UWRJL088202R2_FD_180938 | JGI IMG/M metagenome (GOLD analysis project Ga0247731, IMG submission 180938) | Plant litter microbial communities from Arlington Agricultural Research Station in Wisconsin, United States - UWRJ-L088-202R-2 | ecosystem: Environmental > Terrestrial > Plant litter >...
GCTGGTCCCCATGCACGCCTTGCAGGCGGCGCAGTCGGTGCGCTGGCCCGCCTCGGCGCTGGCCGGGCATATAAACTCGCCCCGCTTGTCGATGGGCTCCGAGGCCAGCCGGACCCGGAAGGTGCGCCAGCCTTCGCGCTCAGCGGCGGCCCGTTCGTCGGGCGTATCCACCGAGGCCATGACCAGGGGCTGAAGGTGCGAGGCCCAACGCCATTGATGCGTGTAGCCGGTCCAGCCGGACGCCTCGGCAGTCAGAGCGCCCCAGATGTGCGCCGGGACGGCTGCAGGGTCGCCGTAGGAGCCCAGACGGACCATCCGGCCCCGGCCCATAGCGGTGACGGCGGCCATGTCGGCGGCCACCGGGTAGACCCCGCGCTGGACCGCCTTCCAGACGGACTTAGGGGCCTGGAACACCTTCACGTAGCAGGAAGCGCCCCGGTGCGGGCAGTCGCCGCACACGCTGGCGTCCTGGCCCGACTTGACCGCGTCCCACGGGTCAACGTCGTCCCGCATGATCCAAGTCTGGACCATGTCGCCGGTCTTCTCGTTTCGGCTCGACCGGCCAAGGCCGGTGGCGACAACGACGATGGGTTTCCCGTCCAGCTCAGACGGGCCGCGATACAGGATCGCGCCGCTTGGGGAAGTCATTTTGTCCTCTCTCAGTTGGGCTTCCGGTGAAGCCCGAGGCGAACCACGGGCTTGACGAGAAGCCCCCGCCCAAAGGCGGAGGCCGCTATCAGTTGGATATTGAGTCGCCAGCGGTGCGAACGTCCCGCTCAGCCGAGGTTTGCAGCTCAGCGAAGAGGCGCGAGGCGCGGGCGGTCGCGTCGATATGGTCGGAGACAGCCTGTGCGGCTTCCTCCCGCGTGTCGGCCGCGAGAAGCGCGGCGAAGGCCTTGTCTCGGTCCAGCACGGCCATGCCGTAGTCGGCCGCCAGGGTCAGCGTTTGATCGGAATAGATCGGGGTCATTGCGCGAGGCTCCGGTAGGAACGGCTGACGCAGACCATGAAGGTCAGGCGGCCCAGCTTGAGGAACCGGAGCCCCCCAACGCGGCGGGTCGAGACGTTGAACATGGCGTTTCGGCCCTCCTAGGCCATCGTCAGCGACGCAGGATCAGCGCCGGACGCCCCGCCCCCGCCTTGCGGCGGAGGCATCTTTCAGGCGGAGACCGGTTAGGCCGCCGCCTTGGCTATTATGCTTTCGGTCAGCGGGTTCGCCGTGTAATCGGCCACCAGCTCGCCAGGGCCATTGCCGTAGACCAGCATGGCGGCCCCGGCCTGCGTCCCGTCCGGCTTGTGGAAGTGGAGCCAGTCCACATCGGTCGCCCCAAGCTCCGCCAGGATCGCCCGTTGATCCGTCGAGCGGCGCAAGGCCCACTCTTCGCCGTCGTACACACTCATCGAGTAGCCCATCGCCAGGGCGGCGGACACTAGAGCGGTTGCGCTCCGCTTCTCATGCGCTTGCATCGTGTTTCGGCCCTCCCAGGCCATCGTCAGCGGCGCGGGATTAGCGCCGGACACATCACCCCGCCGAGACCAGCCTGAACCATCAGGGGAGTTGGAGATTGCCGGACCCTATGTCCCGGCGCTGACCTTCTCCCGTTGGAACCGACTACCAATCGAGGGCCACCCTTATGCTTGGCGGGTGGCGGGCCGTACCGAGGTGGGAGGCCGTGTGGGCCGCCCCGTCTCGATGTCCAAGTGATAGCGGATACCGTTCTGAGTTGGCAACAAGAAATCCGCTCTGAAGCGGAGATATTTTACATCCCATTGTTTTCATTGGGAATATTTCGACCGCGGCGTAGAGCCCTCTGGAGGCCCCCTATACGCGTGTACGCGCGGCCATAACGTCACCTAGCCGGTTGAGGCATTTCGCCCCTTGGCGGCCCCTCCCCGGCCGTTCTAGGGATTCTTCGAGTGGACTTGGAGCGAGGCGAGGGAATGAGCGTCACCAGGATTGACTACGCCATGAGGCGGCTTGCGGCGTCCTATGGGCGCGGCGCGGTGGCGGGCTTCCTGGCCCTGGCCCTGGCGGGTGTCGCCTACCTCGTCGCCCTCGTCGGGGTCTACGTAGGTCACGCCGCTGTCACCCTGGCGGCTCATGCGGCGGGCTTTGGGTTGCCCGGTGACGTCCCCCGGTGGCTTGTGCTCGCCGTCGCGGCTGTCGTGTGGCTTCCCCTAGTCGGCTCTAGGCTCGAACCGAAAAAAGCAGGGGGCCAAAGAGGCGAACGCGCGGAGCGTTGAGGCCTCACGGCTAGGCCAGAGCCCGCCTAGTGTGGCTCGATGTGGCCTAGTGGCATCCCTAGCGCCATCAAATGCGAACGATTACAGGCGCTTAGGCGCAACGTGTGCCAGGCCCCTGTGCCATAGCGTGTGACTAGGCAGGCCCTCGGCGGCTCGGCGGCCCCCCTAGGCCACCACAGGCCCCCCCACGGGGGGCTATGGTCCAGCGGACACGTAGAGTAGGGCCTTCGTATATCTGACCCCAAAACCATTCAGTCGGCCGAGCGGCTCGTGCTACCCCTTCAAGCTCAACTAGGGGCCACATCGAGATGACTTGGGATCAGACGCTGGCGCATGCCATGGCGAAGACGGACTGGGCCGTTGTGTGGGCGACCCTCGCCGGGCCGGTCGTCGCGGTGGCCATGACCTTGTGGGCGCAGGATCGCTCTCAGCGGCGCGACCGGCAGGAGACCGTCCTCCGCCAACTGCTGCTGACGCACCTCACACCGGCAGACCCGGCGTTCACCCTGGCCATCAACATGATCCCCCTGGAGTTCAAGGGGAACAGTAAGGTCATGGGCAAGCACGGGGCCTTCGTCTTTCAGACCGGCCTTGAGCACCCGACCATGAATACGACGGCGTTGAAGAATGAACTCCTCGTCGAGGTCATGAACGCCCTTGGCTACGCGACAACACCGACGACGGTGATGCAGAACGTCTACCAGAACCGCTTCCTCGCAGAGAACCAGCAGCTAGGACAAGACGTCCTTAAGGCCATTCTCAGGGTAGCTGACGCCCTGGAGCACAACGGCCGACTGACCGAACAGATGCTAAAGAATATGAGCCCACCTCCCCTTGAAACTGAGACCGACCCTTCTACGTAATAACTTAGAGTTATACTTAGAGGTATAGATACAGGGTAATAGGTAAGAGAGACATCAAGAGGTTATCCTGATGTCTCTCCCAGTTACCTTCTAGCTGACCTCACGGCCCTACCGACGCCACGGCGCTGAGAGCCCTTGGGCTGGCTCAGAGTGGCCCCGATGATCGTCCCCTTGAAGAACTCACGCTCGAAGGCTTCGTCCGCCTTGCGGCGGTAGTCGTCCTCGGCCTTGAGCACGTCGGCGTTCAGGCGGTCGCCCCAGTACGCCAGGGCCATGGCCAGGACGTCGAGGCGGTCGTCGTGCTTAAGGGAGCCGCGCTGCGCGGTCAGGTGGGTGAGCTGGTACAGCCCGCGCTTGACCGGGTCGGGGTGGGCGAGGTCTTTGCGGACCACGTCCTCGTCGATGACCAGTCGGTGCTGGCGCATGACCGGCTCCAGGGCCGACAGCATGCGCGCCTCCTTCTGCCCGGTGCTCTTGATACCCTCCAGGGCGCAGGGGCGCTTGCGCGCGAGCACGGGCTCGAACAGGCGGCGGAACATCCCGTCACCGAAGTTGTCTTCGGCCACGATGAGGTTCACCTCCTCCTCGGCGGCGATGGTCGCCAGGGCGGCCAGGGTCTCGTCGGCGAAGCCGTCTTGGAAGCCACCCCAGCGGCGGACGAAGACCATCCCGTTGAGGAACTTGGTCACCACGTAGCCGGTCTCGTCCTTGCCTCGGCCCGAGGGGTCGATGTGCATGACGCTGCCGGTGAAGTCGGTGAACTCCGGGGAGACGTACATCGGCTTGAACAGCCGGTCGCCGTCGAAGCCGACGTTGGCGAAGTCCTTCAGGACCAGCTCGGTGCTGGAGGCCCAGGCGATACGCACCGGGCCGATCTTCGGGTTGACCGAGGTGACGATCAGGTCCCGCGTCTTGAGCGGGTACTTGTCTCCGTCGGACAGCGAGGTGTCGAGCTGGAACTGCAGCAGGAAGCCAGCAGGCCCGTACTCGGTCTCGCGCTCGATGAGGTCCAGGTCAGAGAAGCGCTGGGTGTCCGTGGGTCGGCCACCGGTATTCGTCCCGCGCGGCGCGCAGACGCTCGGGTCCGCCTCGATGTCGGCCAGGAGGATTGGCGCGAGGTGCTCGCGGTAGAACGGTAGGCGCTCCGGGGTGGGGTACCTGGCCGTCCAGATGCGGATGGCGTAGCCCTTCTCGGCCAGCTTGCGGTAGATCGACTCCTGGGTCTGGGGCGTCCCCAGCCAGATGATGTCGCCGCCCGGCTTCAGGATAGCCGCGTACTCCTTCGTGCGGGCTTCGAGCTTCTCCCGCATGCCTTCGGTCTCGGCGTTCTTCGGGACCTCGACGTCGTCGGAGATCAGGAGGTCGGCGCGCGAGCCGGTGAGCTGGCCGAAGATGCCGACCACCTTGACGGAGGGCGACTTGTCGGGGACCGCCGCGCCCACGTCGAACGCGAGGGTGGAGGTCCGCTGGCCGGGCTTGGAGCGCAGCTCGTCCCACAGGCCGTCCCCGGCCGGATGGTCGATGATCTGCTTGATGAGGGTGGCGCACTCGGTGGCCAGGGTCTCGTTGGCTGAGACGATGACGACCTTGAGGTTTGGGTCGTTCCAGAGCCGCCACACGACGTAGGCGCAGGTAAGGAACGACTTGCCGACACCCCGGAACGCTTGGATGAAGCGGCGTCGGGGGCCGGTCGCGAGGAAGCGGGCGACGTCAAGCTGGATGCGTGTCGGGTTCGGGAGCGCGAGCACGCGCGTCCAGACGAACCAGCAGAACTTGAGGAAGTCGCCACGCAGGATGTCCCGCGAGGATGGCGTGGTGGTGATCAGGGAAACCTTGGATCAGGGATGCCCCGTCGTGACTCTGGGAGGGGTCTAGGACGGGCGGAAGGGAGGTCTCCGCTGGGGTAGTAGCGGAGACCTCTCTGAGTGGGGGATTAGACGTAGAGCGCGGTGCCCACGATGTCGCCTGCCGCCCCGGCGGTAGTCCCCGCGTAGTCGGTGGTGACCGCGTAGGAGCAGCCGGTGCTGAACGTGAGCACCGAGGTGAGGTTCAGAGCGAAGGTGCCGTTCGGTGCCAGCGGGATCGTGACCACGGGGGTGTCGGTCCCAGGCACTCCAGCGCTCGACTTGTTGTAGAGCTGGAGGAAGCGGGCGGCGGCGTTGGTGTTGAGCAGCACGAGGCCATACAGCGAGTTGGTGCTGTTCCTGATGACCCCCGAAGCGTTCCCCACGCGGACAGGGGTGGCCACGGTCAGCAGTGGCAGGCCCGTGTTGGGATCGACGATGAAGATGGGCGTAGCCGTCCCGCTCACGAGGCGGTTGGTACGAGGTAGCTGGAGTTCCATGGGTTCCTAGTGGTGCGCCCCGAGGGCGAGGCCGTCGAGGTCGAGGTCGTTCAGCTCCTTGGCCAGGGCGTCCACCCGAGGGGCGGAGGCCGGTGCGTCCACGCCGTTCTGGGCGAGGAACTTCATGACCTTGTCGAGGAGCTGCGGGTTGATAGGCGTGCCGTCCTTCTTGGAGGCGGCGCGAGCGGCGACCAGCTCCTCCTGCAGCACTGCGGACAGCAGGCCGTGGAGGGCGTCGAGTGCGGATTCTGAGGCGCGTCCGGTCACTTGAAGATGCTCCCGAGGATGGCGGTGAAGATCGCGCCGACCACTGATGCGGCGGCGGAGGCGAGGCCAACGGCCAGCCACTTGAACCGTTCGAGGTTCGAGAGGCGGCCATCGTGATCCTCGTGGACGGCTTCGTGCTTTTCGAAGCGTCGGTCGGTTTCAGCCCGGTGATGACCGAAGGACTCGACCAGGGCGGTAAGCTTGCCGTCGATCTGGCCGAGCAGGAGGAAGGTGGTCTGATCGACCGGGGCGTGTTCGTTCACGAGTCAGCTCAAGGGGTTATGCGGAGACGGCGGCGGCGCGGGCTTCGAGCTGCGCGATGGCGTCGGCGACTTGGCTATCAGGGCCGATGCTCGGCATCCCGGCAGGCGCGACGTAGGCGATATTTTCGAGGGCGGAGTACGCCTTCAGGGACGTCGCCAGGGGCTCATCCTTGAGGCTGTCGCGGGCGAGGATGGCAGCGTCGCGAGCCGCTTCATAGGCCGACTTGTAGGCGCGGAGGGCGGCCAGCAGGGTGGCTTCAGGGTTCATGGGTTCCGTGGGTTAGCCGAGGGAGAACGAGGCGGAGGCCGAGGCCGTCTTGCCGTCTCCGTTGGTGATGGTGAGGTAGACCGTGCCGCTGTCGAAGGTCTGCTCGCCGTCGGGCTCGAAGGCGTCGTAGGAGAGTGAGACCTGGGCGGTGGCAGTCGCTGCTCCAGACAGGAGCGTGGCGTGGTAGGCCGTCGAGATGCTCCATGAGTAGGAGACGGGCTCGACCAGCCCGGTGATGTTGGCCGTCAGGTTTCGGCGGTGGACGATGCGCTTGACGCTAGATCCGATGGTCTGGGTAGTCTGCGCGCCGACGTTGATCGACAGACCGAAGGCGGACTTTCCTCGGAGCTGGTCCGAGGTGAAGGGGTAGCCGAGACCCGCCCACGCCCGAACAGTCTCGGAGGTGAGCGGGTAGCTGCCACCCCACTCGGCACGGACGGTCTCCGATGTGAAGCTGCCGGACGTGGGGATGGTCATGCAGCCTCCAACTCGGCGACGCGGCGGCGCAGGGACTGCACCTCGCACACGAGCAAGGGGATATAGCCGGTCTGGTCAAAGGCCAGGATCGGGTCTCCATCTTCGGGGTGGATGTGGGCGGAGTCGGACACGAGGATCGGTGCGATCTCGCGGACCTCCTGGGCAAGCATGCCGTACATCCGGCGTCCGCCCTTGGTGAACTCGTAGACGCGAGTGGCGTCGAGGATCGCCGAGGCGTCGAGGATCGGCACGATGTCGGACTTCAGACGGCGGTCGGACGTGACCGTGAAGGCCCCCATCTGGATGGTGCCGCCAGTCACGAGGTTCTTGTCGCCGTAGAGGCGCATCCAGCCAGCTTCGTTCATGTACCAGCCGCCGCCCCACTGTTGCCAGTACAGGCCTTCGCTGCCGTTCATGCGTATCCAGTGGCCACTCCCCATCCACAGCTCGCCGCCGTTGATCGAGATGCCCCCTGTGCCGTTGACGGCGAGGCCGCCACCAACGATCAGAGAGCCGCCAACGTTCGTTCCGCCCGCGCCTGTGCCGTCGAGATAGACTGCCCCAGTGGACAGGCTCACATAGAGCGGCCGGTGCCCGTCAAACGCGCTGTTGCTGGTGGCGCTCTTGAGGACGTAGAACGTCGAACCGTCGTTGTAGAACCCGGCGAAGGTGTTCCCGCTGACCGCCGTGAACTGGCCGGTGCCGCCGGTCGCCGCAGCTCGGATATTACCGATCATCGATATGCCGCCCGTGGAACCGTCCAGGGTCATGAGCGTGGAGTCGCTGGCGTTGCGCCATGCATGACTAGCCGCCGACTTCCAGATGCTGTCGCTGTTCGTGGCGAACCAGAAGCGACCCTTACCGTCCACAGAGGTCTGCCAGCCGTCGTTTGGGATGTTGCCGTTGGTCCAGACTTTGTTCTCGACCCCGCCGTCCGTGTAGATCGACGCGCCGCCGCTGTAGGTGCGGAAGCGCCAGCCGTTGACTTGGTTCAGGAAGCCGAGCGAGCCATCGTAGTAGACCGCCCCTCGGTGAACCCCGTCACTGGTGCGGAGGTTGAACCCCGCCGCCGTCGCGTGGCCGCTCTGGATGCTCCAGCGAACGGGGGTCGTCCCCCCATCCGGTATCCAGTACATCCCGGCGGTGTTGTAGAGCCCGCTCGTGGTTCGCAGGTAGTTGCCATAGATGTTCCCCGAGGCGTCACGCTGGACGACCGCGTTGGCGGTTGCCTGGACATCCACGGCCGACAGGTTGACCTTGGCGTCCAGGGCCGCTTGGAGGCCCGTTGTGTCGGCGATGACGTGGGTATGTGCCGAGGGCACGAACGTTGTCGGCTTACCCGACAGGGCGGCCCAGGTGAAACCCGTGGTCGCCAGCTTAGCGTCCAGAGCGGTCTGCAGGCCGGTAACGTCGGAGATGGCGTGGGTGTGAACCTTGGCTGCGAAGTTCGCCGGGTTGAAGGTTGCCGCCTGGGCGGCGTAGCCCTGGGCGAGATCGCGAGCGGCTTCAGCCGCGCCCTTGGCGGCGACAGCGTCGGTCTTCGCCTGCACGGCGGTGTCCCGAGCCGACGCCAGCGCGGTCGCGGCGGCCTCGGCGGCCTGCTTGTAGACCAGGGAGTTCGCCTCGGCGGCAGCGGCGCGGTCACGGTACTGCAGGGTCAGGTCGCGCGCAGCGACAGCAGCGGCCTGGGCGGCCTGGGCCAGGACCCGTGACTGGTCGGCCGCGTCCCGATAGGACAGAGCGAAGTCTCGGGCGGCCTCGGCGGCCAGCTTGGCGGCGGCGGCGGATGCGCCGGGACCCGCGACGGTGGAAGCGAGCGAGGCCGGACAAGCCACCAGCGAGGTGGTCCCCAGGCCGTTGGTCAGGGGGTACCTGCCGTCGCCTTGGGGGCCTCCCGTCGCGGTGCCGCCGACCCAGTCGCGGAACTCGCGTTCGCGCTGGTTCCACAGGTCCACCAGGGTGGACACCTGCTGCGCGAGCTGGGCGTTCGAGAGGCCCGGCATGGTTAGGCCGCAGCGTCCTCTTCGACCTTGGCGTCGCGCTTGGCGGCATCGGCCGCAGCGATCTCGGCGGCCAGGGCCTGACCGATCTTGATGCCTTCGATGGCGGCGCGGACTTGCTTGCGGCGATCCTGGGCAGCTTCGAGCTGTTCCTTCAGGTTCGCAACGGCGACGCCCAGCTCGTTGTCCTCGCGCAGGAGGCTTTCAGCAGATTGGGCAGCAGAGGGCTGGTTCATTGGGTTCCTTGGTCGAGTGGGGTCAGGACGCCGTCGATCACGGCGTAGGCCTTGGGATCGCCGGTGAAGTCGTCCGGTAGAATGAGAGACCCAGCAGCGGCTGGGTTGGTCTGGCGCGAGGCCACCTCCGGGGGACACTTGGTCACCCCGAAGATGGTCCCGTCGGCCAGGTAGAAAGCGACGGTGATCAGCGCTTCAGCTCCGTGGCCGACAGCGCGTAGGCGTAGAAGGCGATGGTCGCCCCCGGTCCCACGGTGTCGTTGATGCGGTAGGTGTGCCAGCCGACGCCGGGGTTATCGACGATGGCGACCGGCATGGCGCAGCGGTAGCCGCGAGGGGCGTAGGCCCCGGCGTCCACGAGGAACGCGCCGTCGCGGGAGAGACTGCAGGTCGAGTTGATGTTGCCCGGCCCGGCCGACAGCATGAAGCTGTACATGCCCTGGATCAGGACAGGCCCGCCATTGCAGTAGATCGACACGGCGCACACCTCGGCGTTGGTGCCGTTGTTCCCGTAGACGCCGTTGTAGTTGCCGCTGGTGGCGACGGTGGCGGACACGGAGTTCGCCGCGATGGCCGGTGTGCCCACTGCGCCGTTGACGATGTGCCAGCCCTGGATCGTGTTGGCGAACAGGTTGCCGACCACCAGGGTGGGCGCGCGGACGACGCCGCCGCTGACCTCGAAGGGCACGATGGGGCTACCGCCGTTCGGGTCCACGACCGCGAACGTGTTCGCCGCGACCACGAAGGACGACGTTGCTCCGTTCGCGTTGAACACGATGCCTGAGACGTGGCCGTTCGAATTGACGGCGACGGACCACTTGGCGTTCAGGCCGTTGGTGACCTGGGAGAGCGTCGTGATGCTGCTCTCGGCGGTCCCGAGGCGACCGGAGACGGCGTTGATCGACTGGGCCAGCGAGCTGCTGGGTCCGGTCTCGGCCGTGATCTTGTTCAGGACGGCCGAGTAGTTGTCGCCGATCCGCGTGTCGATGCCGGACAGCCGGGTGCCGAGGGACAGGGTGCCGTTCGAGACGAGCACCTTGCTCTCGTCGAGCAGCCATGCGGTGCCTGCGCCATTCTTCGCGCCGAGCAGGGAGAACTGCGAGGCGAAGCTGCTGTTCACACCCGCCTGCGTCTGCTGGTTGGTCGTGATCAGGCCTTCGGCCGTGCCGATGCGCGAGGCCATCGACGAGTTCGTCTGCGCCTGCGTCGAGTTGATCCCGGCCTGAACCTGTTGGTTAGTCGAGATGGCG
>Ga0247731_1000546_pt1 | contig 10196 bp, 7 predicted proteins | sample UWRJL088202R2_FD_180938 | JGI IMG/M metagenome (GOLD analysis project Ga0247731, IMG submission 180938) | Plant litter microbial communities from Arlington Agricultural Research Station in Wisconsin, United States - UWRJ-L088-202R-2 | ecosystem: Environmental > Terrestrial > Plant litter >...
AGGGTGTTGAAGTGCAGCGGCCCGCGCTCGCCGTTCTTCCAGCGCACGAAGCCGAAATAGAGCAGGCTCCAGACCCCCAGGGCGATGACCACGGTCGCGACCAGGCTGTGGTTGAAGATGCTCCACAGCGTGGGCCCGAGATCGACCTCGAAGGGCAGGGGCGGGGCGCGCAGGGCGTATTTGGCGGCCAGGGCGACCGCGACCACGATCGCCACCACAAAGGCCGGCCAGGTGGTCGGGACGGGCGGCTTGGCGCGCGGAGCTTCGGCGCGCGGCGCTTGCGTGGACAGCGTGTCGTTCATGTTTCCCCCAGGCGCACGGCGGCGCTTCCCGAGGTTTAGCTAGCAGCGCCGTGCGCGCCGCACAATCTCAAGTGGCGTCGCAAGGATGGGCCCGCCGGGATGGGCTTGACTTCATGGGCGACACCCTGCCTTTGGACCGTGAACAGACCGGGAATATCGTCGCCTGTGAGCAAGATCGACATCGCCTTCGCGCCCGCCCCATCTGGGATATCGACCGCCTCTTCGGCCGGGGTGGATCTGGACGCCTATTTCGCGCGCATCGGCTATGACGGCCCGCGTCAGGCGACGCTCAAGGTGCTGCGCGCGATCCACCAGAAGCACCCGGACGCCATCGCCTTCGAGAACATCGACGTGCTGCTGGGCAAGCCGATCAGCCTGGATCCGGCCGACATCGACGCCAAGCTGATCGGCGCGGGGCGGGGCGGCTACTGCTACGAGCAGAACGGCCTGCTCAAGCGGGTGCTGACGGCCCTGGGCTTCGAGGTGACCGGCTTGATGGCCAGGGTGTTCTGGATGGCGCCGATCGACGCGCCGCCGCGCCCGCGCTCGCACATGGTGCTGGGCGTGCGCGTTCCCGGCGACGACACGGTCTGGCTGGCCGATGTGGGTTTCGGCGGCTGCGTGCTGACCGCGCCGCTGCGCCTGTTCTCCGACGAGGTCCAGGCTACGCCCAACGGCGACTTCCGTATCCTGCCGGTGGCCGAGCTGGGCGGCGAGCGGCTGGTGCAGGCCGACCTGTCGGGCAAGTGGTCGGCGACCTACCAGGTGGCGGCCGGGGCCTGGGCCGACCAGGACTATGAGCAGGCCAACTTCTACACCTACGCCCACCCCAGCTCGCACTTCACCTGGAGCCTGACGGCCGGCCGGGTCACGCCCGCCGCCCGCTACGCGCTGAAGAACAACCGCCTGACCCATCGCGACGCCACCGGCGCGCTGGTCGAGCAACGCGACCTGTCGGTGGACGAGCTGGAAGCGACCTTGCGCGACGTGCTGGGCTTGCCGGTCCAGCCGGAATGGCGGCCGGTGCTGGAGAAGATCGTCGGCTGGGGGACCCCCAACTAGATGGAATGGGAAGACGAAGCCTTCGTGCTGTCGGCGCGGGTTCATGGCGAGACCGGCGCGATCGTCGAGCTGTTGACCCAGGACCGGGGCAAGTTCGCCGCCCATGTCTCGGGCGCCGCGTCGCGGCGGATGAAGCCGTTTCTGCAGGCCGGCGCCAAGGTCATCGCCCGCTATCGCGCCCGGATGAGCGATCAGTTGGGCGCGGCCACCCTGGAGCCGATGGGCGAGGGGCCGTCCTCGCTGTTCGACGAACCGCTGGCCCTGGCCGGCCTGTCGGCGGCGGCTTCGGTCACCGCCGGCGCCTTGCCCGAGCGCGAGGCCCATCCCGGCGCTTTCCATGCCTTGGAAGCCCTGATCGCCGCCCTGGCTATCCCGTCCATCTGGCCGGCGGTCTATGTGCGGTTCGAGGCGGGCTTGTTGCAGGACCTGGGCTTTGGCCTGGACCTGTCGCGCTGCGCCTCGACCGGCTCGCTGGACGACCTGGTCTATGTCAGCCCGCGCACCGGCCGGGCGGTCAGCCGCGAGGCGGGTCGGCCTTACCACGACAAGCTGTTGCCCCTGCCTCAGTTCATGCTGTCGGCCCAGGGCGGGCTGGTGGAGGGCGACGTCAAGGCGGGGCTCGACATCACCGGTCACTTCCTGGAGCAGTTCGTGTTCCACCCGCTGAACAGGCCGCTGCCGCCGGCGCGGGTTTGGTTGCTGGATCGACTGGGAGAGGCGGGGCGGTTGTAGTGGAAGAACCCCCTCAGTCGCTTCGCGACAGCTCCCCCAGGGGGGGAGCAACTGCTACTGTACCTTTCACGCGTAACGAATCTCCCAGATGAACAAACCAGTCCTCCCCCCTGGCGGTCCCGGCGACGGCGATCGCATTCTCGACGAACCGTTGAGCGAAGCGCTTTCCAAGCGCTACCTGGCCTATGCGCTGTCGACGATCGGCTCGCGGGCCCTGCCCGACGTGCGCGACGGCCTCAAGCCCGTGCACCGCCGCGTGCTGCACGCCATGAACAACATGCGCCTCAACCCCGAAGGCGCCGCGCGCAAGTGCGCCAAGGTGGTCGGCGAGGTGATGGGTAACTTCCACCCGCACGGCGACCAGTCGATCTATGACGCCCTGGTCCGCCTGGCCCAGGAGTTCTCGCAGCGCGTGCCGCTGGTCGACGGCCAGGGCAACTTCGGCAACATCGACGGCGATAGCGCCGCGGCCATGCGCTACACCGAGTGCAAGATGACCGCCGCGGCCATGCTGCTGCTGGACGGCATCGACGAGGACGCGGTCGACTTCAAGCCGTCGTACGACGGCCAGGACGAGGAGCCGGTGGTCCTGCCGTCGGGCTTCCCCAACCTGCTGGCCAACGGCAGCTCGGGCATCGCCGTGGGCATGGCCACCTCGATCCCGCCGCACAACCCGGCCGAGCTGATCGACGCCTGCCTGCTGCTGCTGAGCAAGCCCGAGGCGACGACGGCCGAAATCCTGGAACGCGTGCCGGGGCCGGACTTCCCGACCGGCGGCGTGATCGTCGAGCCGCGCGAGAGCCTGCTGGAGACCTACGAGACCGGTCGCGGCGGCATTCGCACCCGCGCCAAGTGGGAGCGCGAGGAAACCGGTCGCGGCACCTACCAGATCATCGTCACCGAGATCCCGTATCAGGTGAAGAAGTCCGACCTGGTCGAGCAACTGGCCGACCTGATCGAAAGCAAGAAGGCCGCCCTGCTGGGCGACGTGCGCGACGAGAGCGCCGAGGACATCCGTCTCGTCCTCGAGCCCAAGTCCAAGAACGTCGAGCCCGAAGTGCTGATGGAGAGCCTGTTCAAGCTCTCGGCGCTGGAAAGCCGCTTCCCGGTCAACATCAACGTGCTGGACGCGCGGGGCACCCCGGGCGTGATGGGCATCAAGCAGGCGCTGATCGCCTTCCTGGCCCACCGTCGCGACGTGCTGACCCGTCGGGCCCGCAACCGGCTGAACAAGATCGAAGCCCGTCTGCACATCCTGGACGGCCTGCTGATCGCCTACCTCAATCTGGATGAGGTGATCCGCATCGTCCGTTACGAGGACGAGCCCAAGAAGAAGCTGATGGCGGCCTTCGCTCTCAGCGAGATCCAGGCCGACGCCATCCTCAACACCCGCTTGCGCCAGTTGGCCAAGCTGGAGGAGATGGAGATCCGCCGCGAGCACGCCGAACTGGTGGAAGAGCGCGACGGCATTCTCGCGATGCTGGCCAGCGACAAGAAGCAGTGGGACCTGGTCGGCACGGGCCTGCGCCAAGTGCGCGCCGTGCTGCTGAAGATCAAGCATCCGCACGACAAGCCGCGCCCCACGGGCGTGATCGGCCGCACGATCTTCGAAGACGCCCCCGTGGTCGACGCCGAGGCCGCCCTGGAGGCGCTGATCGTGCGCGAGCCGATCACCGTCATCCTGTCGGACCGTGGCTGGATCCGCGCCGCCAAGGGCAAGGTCGACGATCCGTCGGAGCTGAAGTTCAAGGAAGGCGACAAGCTGGGCTTCCTCGTCCCGGCCGAGACCACCGACAAGCTGCTGCTGTTCACCTCGGACGGCCGGTTCTTCACGCTGCCCTGCGCCAACCTGCCGTCGGCGCGCGGTCACGGCGAGCCGGTGCGGATGATGATCGAGCTGGACGACAAGGTGAAGATCATCGACGTCTTCCCGTTCAAGGCCGGCCGCAAGCGGTTCCTGGCCTCCAAGCAGGGCTACGGCTTCCTGATGCCGGAAGAAGAGGCCCTGGCCAACCGCAAGGCCGGCAAGCAGGTTCTGACCGTCGACGCCGCCGGCGCGGCCTTCTGCCTGGAAGCCGTGGGCGACCAACTGGCGGTGATCGGCGACAACGGCAAGATCCTGATCTTCCCGCTGGAAGAACTGCCGGAAATGCCGCGCGGCAAGGGCGTCAAGCTGCAGGCCTATCGCGAGGGCGGCCTGCGCGACGCGATCTCGTTCAACACCGATGTCGGCGCCTTCTGGATCGACACCGCAGGTCGCCGTCGCGACTGGGTCGAGTGGAAAGAGTGGATCGGTCGCCGCGCCGGGGCCGGCAAGATGTCGCCCAAGGGCTTCCCGACGTCCAAGCGGTTCCGGCCGAAATAGGGTGAGCATCGTTCGGCCCTTGTTGCGCAAGACCGCCGGCGCCCTGGCGGCGCTGCTCGGCCTCACGGCCGCCGGCGCCGCCCTGGCCGCGCCGCCGCTGCCCCGCGCCGCCAAGCCCGAGGCGGTGGGGTTTTCGTCCGAGAAGCTCAAGCGGCTGGACGAGACCCTGCAAACCCTGGTCGACCAGGGCCAGATCGTCGGCGGCGTCACCCTGCTGGGCCGTCACGGCCGCGTCGTGCAGATGAAGGCGTTCGGCAAGCGCAGCCTGGAGACCGGCGAGGCCATGCCGGCCGACGCCATCTTCCGCATCCGCTCGGAGACCAAGCCGGTCACCGGGGTGGCCATGCTGATCCTCTACCAGGAGGGCAAGTGGAAGCTGGACGATCCGGTCACCAAGTACCTGCCCGAACTGGCCAATCTGCGCGTGGCCTCGGGCGTGGACGCCGAGGGACGGCCGATCCTGGCCCCGGTCAGCCGGCCGCCGACCATGCGCGAGCTGATGACCCACACCGCCGGCTTCGCCTACGGCCTTGCTGACGATCCGGGCAGCGTCGCCGACCAAGCCTATTACAAGGCCGGCGTGCTGCAGTCCGACAGCCTGGAGCACATGGTCCAGAAGGTGGCCATGCTGCCAATGTACGCCCAGCCCGGCACACTGTGGCGCTACAGCGTCGCCGCCGACATCCAGGGCTATGTGGTCGAGAAGCTGTCGGGTCAGCCGCTGCCGGTGTTCATGGAGGAGCGGATCTTCCGCCCCCTGGGCATGAAGGACACCGCCTTCTGGGCGCCGCCCGAGAAGCTGTCGCGCCTGGCCGCGCTTTATGACGGCGATCCGGCCACCGGCAAGCTGATTCCGGCCGTCGAGGGGCCGTGGCGAGACGTCACTCGACCGCCCGCCGCGCCGTCGGGCGGGGGAGGGCTGCTGTCCACCGCCGGCGACTTCGCGCGCTTCGCCCAGATGATCCTCAACGGCGGCGAGCTGGGCGGGGTGCGGATCCTGGAGCCGCAGAGCGTGGCCCTGATGCGGTTGAACCATCTGCCCGCCAGCTTCCAGGTCACCACCAACGGCACCGCCGGCGTGCTGCGACCGGACCAGAAGCCGTTCCCGTTCGGGGCCGGCATGGGCTACGGCCTGGACGTGGCCGTGGCGGTCGAGCCGCACCTGTCGGGCGCGCCGGTCGGCCCGGGCACCATCAGCTGGGGCGGCAGCGCCGGCACCTGGTTCTGGATCGACCCGGTCAACGACCTGTTCTTCATCGGCATGATCCAGCGCCTGGGCGGGGTGGGCTCGGGCCTGGACGCCACCACGCGCACGGTCGTCTACCAGGCGCTGGAAAAGCCGCCCGTCAAGGAAGCGCGGCTGGGTTCGACCCAGTAGGCCTCCGTGAATAAGACGTCATGAAGCAGACGTAACGAGCTTTCCCGGGTTCTGTCCCGCACCATCGCTTCGTCCAGGCCAGACAAGAACTGGATCCTCCCCCCGGGAGGCGGCGGGAGCGCCGGGCATGCCCTTGCCTGGCCGTTCTTCCCTCAGGTCGCTCACGGCGTCGCATGATCCCAGCCCCAATGGGTGACGCCCCGAGGCTCCCGCCGAGTTCCCGGTCTGGGGGAGGGCGGTCGCGAAGCGGTCGTAGGGGGCAGGTGCTCACCGCACCAAGCTTTCGTTTCCGCCCCGGGCCTTCTATATGCAACCGCTCCCCGACTCCCCTGGAAGACCCATGGCCCGCATCCTGATCACCTCCGCCCTGCCGTACATCAACGGCATCAAGCACCTGGGCAATCTGGCGGGATCGATGTTGCCGGCCGACGTCTATGCGCGCTTCCAGAGGGCCCGGGGCAACGACACCCTCTACATCTGCGCCACCGACGAGCACGGGACGCCCGCCGAGCTCGCGGCGACCGCCGCCGGCCAGGACGTCCAGACCTATTGCGCCGAACAGCACGTGCTGCAGCACGATGTGGGCCGGGCCTTCGGCCTGTCGTGGGACCACTTCGGCCGCTCGTCCTCGCCGCAGAACCATCGCCTGACCCAGCACTTCTGCGAGGTGCTGGAAGAGCGCGGCCTGATCGAGGAACGCGTCGACCAGATGGTCTATTCCATCGACGACAAGCGCTTCCTGCCCGACCGCTACATCGAGGGCACCTGCCCCCACTGCGGCTTCGAGAAGGCCCGGGGCGACCAGTGCGACAACTGCGGCAACCTGCTTGAGCCCACCGACCTGAAGGACGCCTATTCGGTGATCTCAGGCTCGAAGAACCTGGAGGTGCGCGACACCCGCCACCTGTACCTGCTGCAGACCAAGATGGCCGCCAAGATCCGAACCTGGGTCGACAGCCATGCCGACTGGCCCCTGCTGGCCAAGTCGATCGCCTACAAGCACCTGGACGAGGGCCTGATCGATCGCGGCATCACCCGCGACCTGGCCTGGGGCATCCCGGTGACGAAGGGCGAGTTCCCGCGCCCGGGCTTCGAGGACAAGGTCTTCTACGTGTGGTTCGACGCCCCGGTCGAATATATCGCCGCCACCCAGGAATGGGCGGAAGCCGGTCCGGACCGCGACTGGAAGTCGTGGTGGCGCACCGACGAGGGCGCGGCTGACGTCCGCTACGTCCAGTTCATGGGCAAGGACAACGTCGCCTTCCACACGGTGAGCTTCCCCGCCACCATCCTCGGCTCCGAAGAGCCGTGGAAGAGCGTCGACATGCTCAAGGCCTTCAACTGGCTCAACTGGTACGGCGGCAAGTTCTCGACGTCGAACAAGCGCGGCGTGTTCATGGACGCGGCCCTGGAGATCCTGCCGCCTGACTTCTGGCGCTGGTATCTGACGTCCAATTCGCCCGAGAGCAGCGACACGGCCTTCACCTGGGAGCAGTTCGCCAGCGCCATCAACCGCGACCTGGCCGACGTGCTGGGCAACTTCATCAACCGCATCCTGAAGTTCACCGAAGGCAAGTTCGACGGCGTGATCCCCGACGGCGGCGCGCCCGGCCCGCTGGAGGAGAAGCTGTTCGCCGACGTCTCCGCGCGCCTGGCCGACCTGACCGAACAGATGGACGCCATCGAGGTGCGCAAGAGCGCCCAGGCCCTGCGCGCCCTGTGGGTGGTCGGTAACGAGTACCTGCAGGAAGCCGCCCCGTGGACGGCGATCAAGACCGACCGCGACCGCGCCGCCGTGATCGTTCGCACCGCCCTGAACTTGGCGGCCCTCTACGCGCGCATCTCCGCGCCGTTCATCCCGTTCGCGGCCGAGAAGATCGCCGAAGCCTTCTCGCTGACCTGGCCGCCGGCCTGGCCCACCACCGACGCCGCCGCCGAACTGTCGACCCTCCCGGTCGGCTTGTCGGTCCGCGCGCCCGAGGTGCTGTTCAAGAAGATCGAGGACGAGCAGATCGCCGAGTGGACCGAGCAGTTCGGCGGGGCGGAGTAGAGGGGCAGCGAGCAGCGGTTTTGTAAACCGATGCTCGCGTTCCAAAAATGGTTGTCATCCCGGAAGCCTCGCAGAGGCTGTCCGGGACCCAGGAGACTGGGCGATGCGGTGCGGTTCACCTGGATCCCGGCTCTACGCTTCGCTTCGGCCGGGATGACAACGGTTGGGGCGGGTACATGACGACGGAAAAGCCCAACCCTCTACTCACCTCCCAAACCCGCCTGGGCCTGTTCTACGTCGTCTCCTACCTCGGCACCGGCGTCAGCCTGCCGTTCATCGCCACCTACTTCCGCTCGCGCGGCCTGACGGGCGCGGAGATCGGGCTGATCCTGGCCCTGCCGTTGTTGATCCGGCCGTTCACCGGACCGGCCCTGGCGGTCTGGGCCGACGGCTTCACGCTTCGCCGCACGCCCTTGGCGTTGCTGGCCCTGGGCGCGGCGGCCGGCTACGTGGCCATGCTGGCCGCGCCGGGGTTCTGGGGGCTGCTGGTCTGCTGGCTGGTGGGCATGACCTTCCTGACCACCCTGACCCCGCTGATCGATGTCATGACCTTGCGGCGCTCGCGGCTGGAGGGCTTCAACTATGGGGTCCCGCGTGGGGCCGGGTCGGCGTCCTTCATCGTCGCCAACCTGGCCATGGGCGCGATCCTGGCGGTGGCCGCGCCCAGCGTCATCGTCGCCTGGATCTCGGCGGCCGCCGTCGGGGTGGCCGTGGTCTCGATCCTGGTCCTGCCGCCTGATCGTGTCCACGACACCGACACCAAGCCGGGCCGAGCCATGCGCTGGAAGGGCCTGGGCGGGCTGCTGCGCAGCAGGACCTTCGTGCTGGCCGTGATCACCGTGGGCCTGATCCAGGGCGCGCACGCCTTCTACTACGGCTTCTCGGCCATTCTCTGGCGTCAACAGGGGATCTCGGCGCCGATGATCGGCGTGCTGTGGGGCGTCGGGGTGGCGGTCGAGGTCGGGTTCATGTGGTTCGCTGAGCCCTGGCGGCGCAAGGTGGGCCCCGAAAAGTTGCTGGTGCTGGGCGGGACCGCGGCCGTGCTGCGCTGGACGGCCTATGCCTTCGCCCCGCCGCTCTGGCTGTTGTTCCCGTTGCAGGCCCTGCACGCCCTGACCTTCGCGGCCAGTTTCATGGCTTCGCTGCGGCTGATCGAGCGCCTGGCGCCGCCCGAGAGCGCCTCGGCGGGCCAGGCGATCAACTCCGCCTTGTCGGCAGGGTTCATGCTGGGCGTCGGAGCCTTGGCCTCGGGTCCGCTGTTCGACGCCTTCGGGACCAGGGGCTACTTGGCTATGGCGATGATGGGCGCCCTGGGCCTGATCGGCGCGGTGCGGCTGACGCGGTCGAGACGCGAGCTTTCATGACCAAAAGTTCACTCGAACCGGACGGCGAAGCATCGCATAACGCCGCTATCGGAACGTGGGCTCACCGATGTCCTCCCTGGCTGAATTCATCGCCGCGATCATGCTCTGGGTGTCGTCCGCGGCGCTTTGCCAGTTCGGCATGGCCGTCGAGCACCAGGCCAAGTCGCCTCCGAAAGCCGAGCGGGTCATCGCCCGCACGCCCCGCCAGCAGGCCGTCCAGAGCGTGGAGCGCTGCCCGCATCGCCAGGCGGCGGCCGTTAACGCCTGAAGCCCTGACGGCGCAAGCATTGGCGTGGTGCGGGAAAACAGCTGGAACCCGCTATGCGGACCGGCTTTTCGCCGCTAGGTTTATTCGTTGCGCGAGGGTGGGGCGTCCGCGCGGCGATGTTCATCCGGCCCCATGCCGTTCGCCCTGGGACTATGGCTGCGTATGAAGCCTAAGAAGCGCCAACCGCTTGATTTCACCGGCATTCCCACGGAGCCGCCGGTCGAGGATGTCGGCCGTCCGCCCGAGAGCGGATCCGAACCCGAGGCGGATGCGCCGATCAGCGAACCGGACCTGGATCTTGATATCGCCGCCGTCCCCGATGCGTCGGCGGAGCCGAATCTCGATCGTGGCCCCGTGAATGTCGACGCCGAACCCGCGCCGGAACCTGTTCCGGAAGCGCCGCCGCGCAATCTGCGGCGCGCCTTTTTCGCGTCCGCCGCGCCCAAACCCCAACCCGCACCTGAGCCCGAACCGGAGCCTCAGGCCTTTGAACCCGTAGAGCCGCCGGCTCCGGAGCCTGAAGCCATCCCCGAGCCGATCGAACCGCCCAAGCCCGAGTTCCCCAAGTCCGAGTTCAAGACGCCCGAGCCGGAAGCCGCGCCGCTTTTCACGCCGTCCCGTGGTCGTCGCGGCGCGCCTGTCGAGGCCGAGCCGCTGGCTCCGTTGCCGTCGTTC
>Ga0247731_1000547_pt1 | contig 10178 bp, 15 predicted proteins | sample UWRJL088202R2_FD_180938 | JGI IMG/M metagenome (GOLD analysis project Ga0247731, IMG submission 180938) | Plant litter microbial communities from Arlington Agricultural Research Station in Wisconsin, United States - UWRJ-L088-202R-2 | ecosystem: Environmental > Terrestrial > Plant litter >...
TTGTAAAGTGGGTTTGATTCAGGTTCATCACTTCTACGTTTTGTAACTTCAATTTTTACTTTTTCAGTCTTTCCTGCAATTCCTTTGTTAAATACTGTACTTCCACCGCCTACTAAAGACGAATCATTTAAATTAAATTTCATATATACTATTCTATTTGGCTTTTATAATTATTTTTAAAATAGGGTTTTTGAATAGAACCCTAAAACTATATTATTAAATATTAATATCTATTCTATCAGATATTGAATTATCAATTAATCCAATTGGATATGGATCATCAAAATACATATATACTTCTAATTCTCCTCTTAAATTATCCTCCTTTACTATAGATTGTAATTCTTTAATTAATTGATTAACTGTCATTTATTAATCTTTTATGAAAATCTTAGACCAATCGACGTTTAAGTTTCCTTTATCGTCAGATTCAATCAATGTAATTTTCTGATTTTTAAGATGCTCACTTCTACTTCCAGCAATTAATGTTTCAGAAGGTGTAAAGTTTACAATAGTTTTATTATCTTCACGATAAACATAACCTACAGCATCAACTTGTGAACATAAAATTGAAGCTGATTTTCCAATCAAATTTAATCCTCGTTCATTCATTTCTTTACCTTCTTTTTCTACAAGCTTATCTTTAACGTGACCAGAAATAATGAATGTATCAAAACATTCAGCCATTTCATCTAACACCATTGATAATGCTTTTCTAGTATGTTGATAACCTGCACCATTTGGAAGTGTTGTAACATCATCTCCTTGCCAGTTACGACCTTGAGGTGTGTCACGATACATTTTATTAGCTAGTAATAAACAATGATCTTCTAATGCAGATACAGTATCTACGACACCATATTTGTAGACAAAATCTCCTTTAGCTTCATTAGCTTTCTTTAATTTGTCAATTAATTGTTTAATTGCAGCAATTGGACTAATATTTTGTTTTTTAGCTTCGTTAAGGACGTTAACTTTTATAGCATCAACAAATTGTGATCCATCTTCTACATCTATTAATAAACAATTTTCTAATTGACTTAACGCTGTTGTTTTTCCAATTTTAGGTTTAGAAAATAAAACCATTGTTTTAGGATTAACTCTTTCAGCCTTTACTTTTCCTGTTGGTAATTCAAAACTCATTCTGTATCTTTCATCCGACCGTATACCTCCACATTAAGTTATTTCTTTCTTATTGTATCTATAAATTCTTTTACTTTAATTATCTGTTCCCTATTATTAGGTAAAGGTAATTCTGTAAAATAATTTGTTGCACCGTCGAAGTAAAGAGGACATATAGTTCCACCTCCACCTTCTCTCCCACCTAATATCTCTAGAAATCTAATATTATCTTTAAAATAAGTAATATCATATCCTAAATAATCAGTTATTTCATGCCTGAAAGGACTAAATAAACCTAAGATGACATTTGCATCTCTTCCTGTCAATTTATTATCTGCAAGACCATCTAATGATGGTTTTAAACGATTAGCTTTCTTATTTTCAACACTTTCTTGTGCTGCAGATTGTTGTTGAATTACAACAGGTATATAATTAAATCTATTTCTAAGTTTAATTAAATAATCTGACGATAAAATTGACATACTTTCATGTAAGCTCATTTGTACACCACCTCTTTTTTCAGGTGATATTAAACTAATATGATCAATGATAATCATTACATATTCTTCAGGATCATTTGGTTCATAATAATCCTCAACTTTTGTAATATCACCATCAATGTCAATTTCTCTATAATGAACTTTACCATTTGCTAACGCATAACTTCTTACAAGATTATACATTCCAAATCCGTGACGTATATCATCAATAAATTCAACAACTTCTTCAATTTTATCAAAATACGGTTGATATTTCTCTAAAATTCTAAGAATTTTTTCATCTAAAACCTTTGTTGTTCTTGTAGATTTTAAATCTTTAGGACTTATTCTAATTCCTTCTTTAATATAAAGTATGTTTGAGAAACAGGATAACATCTTTTCTTCTTTGCTCATTTCTAAGCTAAAATAAAAGATTTTTAGTTTGATATTCAAACCTTTATCTAAGACTTGTTGTACTGCATTAAATACAAACAACCAATCTACTATTTGAGTTTTTCCAACTTTACTATTTGCAGATGTAAGATAATATTTACCTTGTTCAATACCTGGACTTTCTTCTTCAAATCTATTAAGACCCCAAGGAATACAGTTTACTTTACCTGATAAAATTCTTTCTCTACGTTTTTCTAAATTAGAAAATACTCTTTGGAATAAATTTTCCTGATCACTTTTCTTATTCTTATCTATCCCATTAAAATTAAGTTATTATTTTTTTACGAATCTTGATTCGTGTAAAAAACCCATAGCTTAATCATATTTCTACTGTTTCTATTTCTTCTACTAGAAGTTGTAACACCATTATTACCACTTGCCATTTCATCCAACACTGTTAATAGATCTTCATCTGAATCTGTAGTTGTAGAAACTAAAACCATTGCATTTGGATAACGATTTATTGCAAAGTTTTGAATAGCCGCTTTCATTAAAGCTTTTCTAGTTGGAATATAATCTTCATCTGCACCATCAAATAAAGCATTTATTTGTTCAATGACACCATCAATACCAGAAATTTGAGCAATACCACAGCTAATATTTGTACCATGACCACCTGTACCATTATTAATTGTTCTTAATCTGTTATCAATATCAGTAAAAGTAATAGCAGCGCTTGTACCTACAATACTATTAATAACATCTCTTTCAGTTCTTCTTGGAGGAACTACTGGTGTAGGAACTGGTCTTGCAGTTCTTGTATTAGAACCTTCAACAGCTTCGAATAATTCTTCAGCATATTTGGCATTTACACCATTATCATTTATAAGATATACATATCCACTTCTTCGAGCAGAAATTTCATAATCTTTACCTTCTGTAAGTTTATAACCTTTTGTATTTTTACATTTTACTGTACGCATTTTTGTCTATTTAATTTAAATTGTTTTTAATTTCTTCAAAATCTTTTAACGAGTATCCATCTACTCCTTTAGTACTATAGTAATTTTTTCTACTATAAGAACTCATATATTCTTTAGTTGCACTACTAAGATGTCTTAATACTACTTTATTAACTTGTGTACACCATATCATTGTGATACATGCGTCTTCAGCAATAAGTTCATTAATAATTCTTACAATGGCTTCTAATGAGGTTTTAGGAAATCGTGACATTACAATTGAATGTATTTCAGTCACACTTCTAAATTTACCTTTTTCACATTGTAATTGTGTACATTGTTCATCACTATATGTTCTATAAGATTTACCTCTAATAAATCTTCTAACTAAATCTTTACGTGTTGATGTGGATGGTACTTCAGATTCTGGTACGTAAATAAGGCTCATATTTTACATTATTTTAATTTTTCTTTATTCTCATCATATATTTCCATCAATTTTGAATTAATTGCATCAAGATCTAATTTACCTTTTTTCAAAAAATCTACTTTGTCTAATCTCATATTTAATAATGGGATTCTAACATATAATTGTGTATAATATATTGTTTTTTTAAATTCTATATACGTCATTTCTTTTTAATTTAGACTAGATCCCCAACCTTCTTCTTTAACATCAGCTTCATCTATGAATGCAGATAATCTGGATTGTTCTCCATATGCATCTTTTTTATAAATAAAATAATCAGCTTGTTGAATGAATTGATAGTTTTCTACTGATCTAATATAAAGCTTAGCTGCTTTTAAGATGTCTTCCTTTGAATATGTAGGATTTTCTTTCATCCAACGTGTAAGTTTATCTCTACATGACTTTTCAGAGCCCATAGAGCCTATTTTAAGACCTTTCCATAAACTTCTAAACTCAGATACTAAATTATCTAAATCATTGTTAATTGACCTTGTTGATCGTCTAGTGATTTTTTTATTATTAGTTGAATTTAAACCTTCAATAAGTAAAAAATCTATTAATAATAATCCTTTTTCTCTTATTATGTGGAGTTTTTCATTTTCGTCTATAATTATTTTAATAAATTGTTTGTTTTGTAGTTCAGTTAAGACATTATCATTAATTTTAAATTCAATTTCAGAATTTTTAATCTTTAATAATGTCATAAATTCTACGATCGAAAGATTATTTTCAGCTAATATATTTAAATCTAATATATAAGCTTCTTTCATTTTTAAACTTTAATTAATTTTAATGCTTCTTGTAATCCTACTTCGAGAGCTTCTTCATAAGTTTTAAAACCTTCTTTACCACCTTGTTTTTTAGGATCCCATTTACCAGTCTTTCCTAGAAAGCTCCATTCAACAGTATATCCATCATCATCTAAATATAATGTAAAATCTACTTTATGAACTTCTCTTAACCATTTTTGAAGTAATGATTGAGTTGGTCTAGCATATAAAATTTCATGATCTTGAATATTGTTAGGTTTAAATTCTTCACCATAACTATCATAAGAACTACCATTCTCTTCAAAATGGCTGTTACAGGTTTCATTAAATCCTTTTTCTTTAGCTAATTTTGCTGTTTCAAATGATACTTTTCTATCTTCCATTATACTAAATCATCTTCTCCAAAATTATCTTCATTCATTGCAAAAATATAGTCGTCTTCTAATTGTTGTGATACTTCACCAGTACCTTCACAAATACGACAATCTTTATACTCAAAACCATGAGTAGGTTTTGGTTCCATTACTTGTTTTACACCAAGACAGTGAGGGCATGGTACTTTATTACCTTCAGAATTATTTACTATCATTTTTGATATGTTTTTTATATTTCTTAATAGTCTTTTTAAGAATTCTTAATGATTCTCTTAAACCTGATCTATCACATAAATTAATATTGTAATAAATTTTACCATTATTACCATAAGGTAACTCAATAGGATTTTTATTGATTGAATCAACTTTAATACCTAATGCTTTACAGTAATCCATAATAGATTGAAATTTATCTTCATGACAAGCTGTAAATATTACAATATAACATCCAAACTTTTTAGCAAGTTTTAATAATGTAATTGTTTTAAATACATCTTTATTATTATTTAATCGATAATGAGATATTGTATCATCATAATCAACTGAAATAATAATTTTTTTATGTGTAATCCATTCTTCTAATAGTCTTTTTATGTATTTTTTCATTTTAATGCTTTAATTATATCTTTAAAATTTAAGTTATCACTATATTCAACATTTTGATCATCACGATAATTTCTACCGCCGTATATATAAAATACATATTTTCTAATTGTACCACAACGATCTCCTGTTAAATCACAATATTTATCTTCAAGCATTGATATTAATATTTTTAATACCTGAATAAAAGTACAATTAGGGTAATAATTTTTACATATCAAAAATATATCTCCTGCACTTCTTCTTCGAGATGGACCACATATAAAAGCTCTATGTCTATATGTAGCATATCTATCATTTAAACTAAATAAAAATACACTTATAAATTTTTTTAAATTTAAATTTTCATCATGTACATATTTATCTGAAAAATTATAAGAATTAGCTAAATGATATTTTACTTCCAAAGCTAATAGCTTTTTTTCATACTTCTCAAGTTCTTTAATAATATTTCTAGGAAACTTAAATTTTTCACATAATTGATAAATAAATTTAAATGAATATAATATAATTATTACCGGTAACATGCTAGTAGCGATTATAAATAATATACAAAGTGCAATATAACTCCACATAGAATTTAACACACCTAAATTAGTTTTATCTTCAAATAATAAAGAACCTTGTTTAAATTCTTCTAACCAATTAAATAACTTTTTTATCATATTAAAATACTTTTAATTGATGTACTTTTTTAAAGCTATCATCTTTAGTTAAACTAAATACAGGATTAGAGATTGTTGCATAACTATCTGTAGTATAAATACCATCAAAATACTTATTAAGTTCTGTTAAACCTTTAGAAAAGATTCCGTGAGTTACAATAAGATAGATTTTACCTTTATAAATTTCTTTTAGTTTTTTTGCAATATTTAAAAATGTTGCACCACCATCACAAATATCATCAATAATAATCATATCTTTATCTATTAATGATGTATTAATAGGAATTTCAACTCTACTTAATTTACCATTCTCATCTCTAGATTTACTACAAGTAATAATATCTCCTTTATAACCAATTTGTTCAGCTATTTTGAATATTTTTTTATTTGCACCTGCATCTGGTGATATTAATATGAAATCCTCAGACATTACACCTGAAGTTTTCTTATTTGAATGCTGATAACTATTTGTTGCAAATCTTACTAAATTTAAATTATCTTTTTTTTTAAAGTTATTTAAACAAGCTTCTAATACATCAGAATGAGGATCTAAAACAGTTACCGAATCTAATTTAAGACTATTAATAATAGGACAAATAACTTGTTTAAGATAATTATTACTACCTTCTTCAAATTGTCTATCACTTCTACTACCTAAAAAGAATGGTACATATAAATGTATTTCTTTTACACCTAAATTTCTTAATGATGCAACAGTACAAATAATTAATTCTAAATCTTTAAAATTATTTAATCTTGATTTTATTTGAATTTTATCACCTAAATTTCTTTGACTTATACTATAGAAGGTTATCGAAGAATCTTCTCTTCTGTTTCCAGGTGAAAAATATTCATAACCTAAAATTTTAATTTGGTGTTGACCATCAGGAAACTTAGAAACCTCATACTTAATTTCAGAGGTCTCTAAATTTGTTAAATTTATAATTTTCATACTTCTTCAGGTATTATTTTCTCAAATCTTGATGGATGACACCAATGAACTAGATGTCCATTTTCTAATTCTTCACCTGTTTCAATTGATCTGATATAATTATACTGAGATTTTAAACCTACATCAAGATGTTGAAAACCTTTTTTATCTTTAATTACTTTAAATACTGTATATTCAGCACCTAAATCTAATTTTGGAGCTACATTATTATCATTAATAACTTGATTATTAATAACTTTAAGTCTATCTCCTTCTTTAAATTCTTCTCTTTTTTCCATTTATTGATTATTTAATCGTTCACGAATTTCTTCTAAAGTAGTAGATTTAATAAGTTTACTATCTTTAAATACAGTTTCTAAAAGACCTTCTTGTTCTTCTTTCCAAGTTTGTTGATCTATAACATGAATATCCATAGAATCTTGTTCATAATGTTGTACTTTTAACAAACCTTTTTTAGATTTCTTAGTACCGTCATCAGTAATGGGATCTTTAAAGATTTCTCTAGCTTCTATAATTGGATTTTTACATTTTCCTGAACAACCATTATCATGATAATCACAACACATTTCTTCAGGATCTTCATATCCACAATTACCTTCATGAGTAATCTCACCATAAGTGGCTTTCATGGCAAAACCAAAAGTATCTCTGGTATTGTATTGATAACCATAACTTCCAAATCCTAATACAATATTAGTACTTGCAAATCCTTTAGCTTCCAATCTAGACATAATCTCTTCAACATTATGTAATCCGATACCATCACCATAAATAGCTCCAATATGAGAATCTAATACTTTGTAACCTTGTTCATTAGTTGTACCACCAAAAACATCCCAAAGAAGTTCAATTACACCTTTATATTCATTGTTTGTAATATGAAGATGATTTAATAAAGCTTCACCATTATCGTCTGTTATATTACTTTTTGTAAAATATTTATCATTATATATTTCAGCTTTAACACCACAAATAATATCTATAGGATTACCTGAATCAGGTCTAATAACTAATTTACCATCTCTAGATAAAATCTCGTCTTTTATCTGAGGTAAGTATTCAGTCAAAACTTTCCATAAATCCCAAGTATCTGAAACAACTGACAGAATACCTGTTGGATATAATTTTAAGAGACGTTTGAATGTTTCAATTTCAGTTTCTTTCTCCCCCATACACATAACTGAGTGTTCTGTTGCTGGAACAGATCCACCAATAATAGTATCTTTTTGAGGACTATACGAGGATTCAAGAGCATATATAGCAGGAATGGTGTCAGTACCTGTAAAAGATAACAAATGTGCCATACCAGATATAGTTGCAGTTTCAACAGATGACATTCCTCGCATTGAAAAGTCATGTCCTTGCCATTCAACTCCTTCAGATGAACCAGTCGTTTTAATAGCCCACGATTTAAGGATTTTCTTATATTCATTTGCAATTGTAGCCGATGTGATTGGTTGCCACATCATAGCTGAAATTAAGGTTTCTAAATAATTTACTAACCAAGCAAAATCAGGATGTGTATTTGTAATCGTAAATACTGGCACACCAATTGGAACTAATGTTCCTTCAGGTAATGACTTAATTTCGATTGGTAAATAACCTAAATCCCAAAGTTTTTCAATATGAGAATAACTATTTAATTTAATATGTTTAGCATAATCACTTAAAATTCTTTTACGATGTCTTCCTAAAGTTTTCATTAAACCGTTACTAATACTTCTATTTTCACCATTTATAAGATGTTCTCTTTCTTCTTTTGTAAATACAAAGAAATCTTTGTTAAATTTCTTAATTAAGTACTCTAAAATGAAATGTTGTAATCCAAAGTTTACTACATGCTCAACACCTTTAATTCTACTTTTACGAGGTGTAAAATTTGAATAAAGTTTTGTCATTCCTTCCGGATACATTTTTTGATGTTCCGTTTTATAATAATCTACCAATATTAGTGGATTCATAATTTTGTCTATTTTTTATATTTTGTTATTTAATAATATTCATGATAATATTGTTTACGACTTTCTTTTTCTAAATCTTCAACCTGTAATGATAAATAATCACTAACTTGATGTATACTAATTTCCATTCCTAAATCTTCTTCAATCTTTTCACTGATTAATATAGGATTTGTGGTTTTATATACATTAATTACTAAATCAATAGCATAAGTAAAATCTGAGTAATCTGTCATTTAAAATAAAGTTAGTTGATTATAATTGTTAATTTGATCAATTATTTCTTGTGTTTTAGTGATATAATATTGATAATTAATATCATATTCTTTCCAATCTTTTTGTTCAAAATTATTAAATAATGTAACTCCTTGATTTACATTTACATGTTGAAAAGTACCTACATCATTCTTTCTTTTAAATAAGTAAGGTTTTGATTTACTAAAATAATACCTGTTTAAGTTTTGCTGAATTTCTCCATTATAATAAACTGTAAAATCTTTAGATATTTTATTAGATTTACAGAAATCATAGATATGTAAATCATATTTATCAGGATTAGATATAAATTCTCTAGGTTCAATATCTTTAGTATAATAAGCATTTAATGCCTTAGATATTACTAATTCGTTACATGAATCACCTAATGGTATTTCTCTATTACCTTTTTCATTAAATGGAAGTTTAAAAAAACCTTTGCGTTTCACATCTCCATTTTCTGTTACAGCAATATAATTATTTACATTTTTATAAATAATTTTCTTATAATATTCATGTTCTAAATCTAAACCAAAATCTTTACAAGTTTCATCTAATAGTTGTTGATATCTATCTAAATCTTTCTTAGGGACTATAACTTCGATACCGTCTGTATTTGCAGAAACAACTTTCCAATTGTTTATTAAACACACTTCAATACATTTAGTAAGAATAATCTGTCCAATTAATCTAAGCTTCATTGCACCTTCAGGATAATAAATCCAACTATGTTGATTATCTAATAATCCTGATGTACTGTTTAAAATAAGTTTTAAGAACGTATCTTTACGTTTATTCTTTTCTTTCTTAGCAATTAATCTTTCAGATTTTACTTCACCATATCTATTCAATACTTCTTTATATCTAATACATAGATAATTGATAATTAAATTTGGATATAGTGATGCTACATCTGAAGTTACAACTTGTTCATCTTCAGTAGTATAATATTGTTCATTTTCATTAACTGAATGTAAACCACCAATACCATATGTTAACATGATGGAAGTGTTATTATAATTTACTACTAAGTCTTTAGAGAAACCGTTTTTACTATTTAGAATTTCAGTATAAAGTTCTTGAAATATTGGTAATTTAAATTTAGGATCAAAGTCTTTTAAAACTTCATTTAGATATAAAGTTTCCTTTATAAATCTATCTTTTCTGACATCCCAA
>Ga0247731_1000549_pt1 | contig 10139 bp, 17 predicted proteins | sample UWRJL088202R2_FD_180938 | JGI IMG/M metagenome (GOLD analysis project Ga0247731, IMG submission 180938) | Plant litter microbial communities from Arlington Agricultural Research Station in Wisconsin, United States - UWRJ-L088-202R-2 | ecosystem: Environmental > Terrestrial > Plant litter >...
CGATCCTAGAGGCTCGGGCCTCCTGAACCTGCCGACCCTTCTCGAACGTCTCGGCGCTCGCGACACCTTCGCGGACCATCCGGCGGCGCTCGGCGCGGCTGGTGTTGGCGTAGTGCTGTCCGCAATCGTAACTGCGGCAGACGACCGGCCGCTGCTGATAGACCGAGCAGCGGCCGACACCGTCGATCTCGTCGAGGTACACGCAGTCGCCGTTCGGCTTGTGCTTGAGCGCCAGGATCGGATCGCCGGACGGAAGCCGCCCGACCTCCTGGGTCTGATAGATCGCGGGGTCGTCGCCGTAGTCCGGAAAGAGCGCGATGGTGTCGCCCTTGCAGCAGACGCCAGGACAGGTCGCGCACTCCGGCACCTTGGCGAAAAGCGACCGACCGCCTGCTCGGAGATCGATCACGGTCGTCATGGTTTCGCCCAAGGCGGCGGCGGCAGGGTCCAATCGAAAGCGGTTTCGAGCATCTGCGCGTTCAGCGGCCGACGGTCCGGCCCGAAAACATAATCAGGCGCACCGACCCAGCCGTCTTCGCCGACCAGCATCGCGCGCTCCTCCGGCTTGTAAGCGTCGAGGTCGATCATCGTCCCGTTCGGGCAGAAGATCGCGACGCAGCCCGGCGACTGTCCAATCGCGACGAGGCAGTTCCAGCGCTCGGCGAGCGCGGCGAAGACGGTCATCGCCCACTCGTTTCGCCACGCCTCGGGCCTGGCCGGATCGAGGTGCGCGGTGACGACGCCCGGCCAGACATCGCGGCGATTGAACGCGAGCATGAACCCGCAATCGGCGGGCCGCAGCCAGGACGGCAGGATCATATCGGTCATCCGCCACAGGCAGTAAAAGTCCCGGCAGACCGGCGGGCGGCTCGAATAGATCGAGCAGGAGGTTCCGGCCTCGCCGCACAAGTGCTTGCAGGGCTCGCCGGGCGGCTTGTCGAGTTCCGAGATCGACGGCGCGGTGCAGCAGAGATCGCAGCCGTCGCAGGATCGGCCGGACGCCAGGAAGCGGAGCCGCTCGGCTCTCCTGGCCCGGATCGCGGCGAGGGCGTCAGCCATCAGTGCATGGTCCCGGTCGGCAGCAGCGAGGCGAGCGCGCCTTCGCCGACCGTGCCTTGTGACGGTACGGCCTTGAGTTCGACGACCGCGCCGTTCTCGTCCCGAACGATCTCCTGAAAGCGGCTGGCGATTGCGCCGGAGATATCGACGACCAGCGTCGTGACGACCTCGACCCGTTCGGGATGCTTGGCGAGATCGCCTTGGCGATAGTTGTCGGCCGGGAACGGTCCGGGCTGGTCGAGCCTGCGGACCAGCATCCAAGCCTCCGAGGTGACGACGTAGCGGACCGCGTTCATCTTCTCCATCAGCGCCGCCAGCGCGCCGAGCATCGCGGCGCGTTCCTCGGCGGTCGCCCAGCCGCACTCGACAATCATGCTGTCGTCCGTGGTGAAGATCACACAGTGATGAGGGACCTCGCCTTTCGGGTTCGCGGCGAAGAACTCGGCGTGATGCTGGGCGATCTCGTCGGCGAACTGTTCAACGTCGAGCATCAGCGCGCCTCCGGCAGCGGCGGCTTGCCATAGGCGCGCAGCGCCAGCGACCACGCATACAGGCCGAGCGCCTGAACGGTGACGCCGTTCTCATCGGCCACCGCCTTGATCGTCTCGCGGCTGTTCGGCGTCAGCCGGGTCGTGACCTGCACCGACAGCGGTTCGGGCGGTCCAGGCGGCTCTAGTTTCAAACGGCTTGCGGGGCGGCCCATCGGCGTTCTTCCTCTTTCTCGGTTTGCGTGCAGCTTTGGGTTTAAAGCTGCGAGCAGGCGGCGGCAATATAACAGGCTCCGGCTCGGCGGCTCGGGCAATCCGGTGATAAGCCCGCGCCTCGCGGATCAGGCTCGCCAGCCGGGCCGGTTCCCAAGGGAACGCCTTCCCGGCGTCGATCCGGTTCTTAAGGCCGCGCGCCTCGTTCAGTCGCCGCCAGACGATCCGGCGGGCTTCGTTCGCTTTCATTCGATCCTCCTGTCCAGACGCAGAAAAGGCCGCGAGCGCTCGCGGCCTTTGTCCTATTCGTTCGGGTCGCCGGGATGGGTCCGACCCCACCGGGCTCCGGCCTCGAAGCTCAACCGGATAATCTCGGCCACCTGCTCCTCGTCGAGATCGCGGAGCCGCTTGCGTTCGTTCTCGCAAGCCCGGAGCGCGGTCGATCCCCAAATCCGCGCCGCGCCGTCAATCGAGCCGCTCATGCCGCCTCCTCGATCTCGTCGGGCTCGTCGCCGTCGATGCCATCGCCGGTCATGGCGATCAGGTCCTTCGGGCAGAGCGGCGCGCCGAGATCGGCGATCCATTTCCGGGTCGTCTGGACCCTGTAACCGCAGGCCGGGCAAGTTAGCTTGATGTTCCGGTTCGCTTGTTTCTTCGGGGCGGCGACCGGCCGCATGGCGACCAGCATCGCGTGCGGATACGGCCCGGCCTCGGCGAGCAGCGGGCGAACCCATTCCCAGAAGACATCCGTCGGCGTCGCGGTCGTGAACGGCGCGATCTGCCCGAGGGCCTTCATCGCCTTGCCGAAGGTCTTGCCGTGTCCGGCGTCCGGCAGCGCGGCGTGAACGAGTTCGTGCGCCAGGATCGCGGCGACCGTCTCGGCGTCGGCCTCAACCGGCGAGATGAAAATCTCGGCGTGCCGATCCTCGCTCGCCTCGGCCGACCAGCATTGACCCCGGACGCGGGTCCGGCGTCCCATCTCGCCGCCCTTGCTCGGGAAGCCGCAGGTGACGCGGATCGGCGGGAAGGTCAGGCCGCAGCGCTCCTCTATCTCGCGCATGAACTCGACGGCCAAGCCCAGGAGCCAAGCCTCGCGGACTTGCACGTCGGGCGGGTTCGATTTTCCAGCGGTGATGTTCATCGGGCGGCTTCCTCATGGGCGGCGCGAACGACCCGGCGAACCCGAGCCTCGGCGCGGGCGTCCTGGCGGGTTTGAGCGTCAGCGGCGACGGCGTCGGCGAAACGGTCCTGTTCCGGGCCACGGGCGCTGCTCATCTGAGCGCAGACGAAGAGGAAGCCGAGGACGGCGGCGGCGATGAATAGGGCTTTCATAGGGTTCTCCTGGCGCGGGATGCGCCTTCCATGCCTCTGCCCGGCGACCTTGCGGCTCCGGGCTTCGGCGGGTCATCCGCGCAGGGCGCGGGCTCTAGCCGCCCTGCGACATCATGCGGATGTATTCGCGGCTGAAATGCTCGGGCGGGCCGAGGCTCCGGGCGACCGCGATCTCGGCGACCTTGGCGCGTCCGCCGAAGTGGCGGCTGACCTCGGCCTCGATCTCGACCGGCGGCGTGCCGTGCAGGACCGGGAAGGCGCACCGATTGTTGCTCGGGTATCCGTCAACCCAGACGGTGACGGTGTCCTTCGGGGCGGTGTTCCAGGCGCGCTCGTGTTCGCAGTCGCAGCCGACTTGCTCAAGCTGGCGATCCGAGCAACGGCAGGCCGGGATCGTGATCCGGGGCGACGGCCGAAGCGCGGGCTTGCCGTCCTCGTCGCGGAACGGGATTAGGCCGAAGTGGGCGAGCTTGCGCTCGACGGCTTGGGCGGCGGTCGTGCGGGGGATCGCGTCGGCCCAGGCGGCGAGCAGTTCGGCGTGAGAGGCGGTCAGGGTAATCATCGGGGTTCTCCTCGGAGAGGCGGCTTAAGCCGCCTCCTCCACGATTGTGCCTTCACGAACCAGTTGCTCGTAAGCGGCGGCGATGATGCTGAACGGGACGCGATTGCCGCGCAGGTACCAATCGAAGCGAACCCAAGTCGTGCGGGCGTAGTTCATGCAGAAGACCCGGTGAACGCTGACCGGCAGACCCTTGAGCTTCCGGCCGAGGTCGAGCGTGTCGCTGTACTGCTCGCCGCGAAGCTTCGAGAGTTCCTCGGGCGTCGGGGCGTTCTTCCGGACCTCGATCAGCAGCGCGTGATCCTCGCGGACCGGCTTCGGCTCGACCGGCGCGGCCTTGATCTCGGCGCGCAGGGCGGCGAGCGCTTCGGCCTTGGCGCAATAGTCGGGATAGGCGGCGAAGCGGGCGGCGGCTTTGGCGTTCCAGTTGTGGGCGGCGGGCTGGCTCCAATAGAGCGCCTCGAAGACCTCGCCGCGCTCGCCGTCCTCGCGGTGCGGATAGGTGTTCAGCAGTTCGTCGCGGAGGGCTTCGTTCAGACCGTCGAAAGCGCGCGTGACCGAGGCCAGCGCGTCCTTCCGGTTCGCTTCCGAGAAGAAGCCTCTCGCGAGAGCGGCGGTCGCGGCGTCGGTTTTGCGCTCGATTTCGGCGCGGACAAGTTCGGTGCGGTTCGTCATGGTGTTCCCTTTTGCCTCAACGGCTGAAGCCGTTGTAACGGCTTGAGAGCAAAATTGCAAGCAAACCTGCAAGCACATCTGCAAGCAGACCTGTCAGCGGGCGCGACACGTTGTCGCAGGCCCAAACCCATGGCGTGTCTGGCTTTGTGCGTGTTGCGTGTAACTGCGGCCTCGCCGAGCGGCGGAATTATTCAGCGTCTAAAACGACTTAGCCCTGGCTGGCTTTTGTTCCTGGCCGACACCGACCCTTAGTGCAAGGCGGTGCACAGCGGTGCAAAATACCAAGCAGTTTCAAGCCGATAGTTGACGCCCAGGTGCATCGCGGCGCAAGCCGGTGCACCACTGTTGCCAGCAATTGTGCGTGCAACTTTGTGAGTGCGGAGACGCGATATGGCCCGGAAACAAAACATCCTGAACGACCTACGGCTCTTGAGGGCGGTCGAGCAGTCGGTCGAGGTGGCGAAGGCCACGAAGAAGACGGACCGCTTCAATGACGGCGGCGGTCTGATCCTTGTCGTCACCGCCGCCGGTCGGGCGCGGTTTCTGTACCGTTACCCGTTCGGCGGGACGACCAAGTCGATCTGGCACGACGGCGCTTATCCCCGCGATGTGTCGCTTGCCCAGGCTCGGCAATGGCGCGACGCGAACGCGAGGCTGCTCGACGAACAGGAAGACCCCGCCGCCGCCCGGAAGACCGGCGCGAAGGCCGACCCGACGCTGACGGAATACGCCCGCCACCACTTCGAGCGGCTCGCGCCCGCGCGGGATCGCAAGATCGCCAAGGTCAGGGGGATCGAGCGGGTTCAGTGGTTCCGCGACCTGTCGAGCCTGACCGGCCCGCTCGCGCGGATGAAGGTCGATGCGATCACGATCAAGCACGTCGAGGCGGCGCTCGGGAAGTACTGGAAGGACCAGCGGCCGACCCCGTCGGCGAAGCGGATCGTCGGACACCTCGCGCGCCTGCTCAAGCATCGGCACGTCAGCCAGGGCAACGCGGCGAAGTACTGGCAGAACCCGGCCGACTTCGAGGCGCTCTGCATCCTGCTCGGCGACAAGCCGCACCATGAGGAACACCGCGCTTCGCTGCCGTTCGACAAGGTCCCGGCCTTCGTCGCGGAACTGCGGAAAGATATCTCGATGTCGGCCCGGCTCGCCGAGTGGATCATCCTGACCGGCTGTCGGTCGAACGAAGCCTGCGGCGCGACCTGGGGCGAGATCAACTGGAAGCGCCGCCTCTGGGTCATCCCTGCCGAGCGGCTCAAGACCGAGCAGAATAAGGACGCCAAGGTCGCAAAGCCGTTCATGGTCCCGCTGTCGCTGGCGATGATCCGCCTGCTGCGTCGCGCCGCCGAGAACCGCGCCGACTTCGAGCCCACCGATCTGCTGTTCCCCGGCATGGGGATGTTCCGTCACGCGCCGGTCTGGCGTCGCGCGAACTGCCCGACGCAGCCGTACACGACGACCGCCGTCCTGCGGCGGGTCCGGAAGATCAATCCGGACATCACCGTTCACGGCTTCCGCTCGTCGTTCGTCCTGTGGGGAACCTCGATCAAACACCGCAATCATCCGGAGTTCGATCAGGCGGTCATGGACCGGGCTATCGGCCACATGCTCGGCGCGCTGACGGCGAGCGAGGACGGCAAGCCGAAGACCTCTTCGGCCTTCGCTTCCTACGCCAACAACGGCGAGTGCTACCTGCTGCCTCGTCGGCGGATCGTCATGCGCGAATGGTCGGCGTACATCGACGGGACGACGCGGCCCGCGAAGACCGCGCCGGTCAGCGGCTCGGCGTCAATCTCGCCCCTTCGCCTCGCGGCTTGATCTCGCGGCGATAAGGGCCGCGAGGTCGTCACGGCGGATCAAGGTCGAATGACCGATCTTGACCCGCCGGAGAGCGCCATCGCGCAGCAGGTAGAGCAGCGAGCGCTTGCTGATCCGCAGCGCCTCGCCCGCCTCGCGGATCGTGTAGAGCGGCCGGTCGGCCGGAAGCAGATCATCCCCTGACATCGTTTTTTCTCCTGGCGCGAGGTTCATCCTCGGCCGGTTAGAAGCCTGCCCGGAACATCACGCCGTGGGCGGCGGCGAACTTTTGGATAGCGTCGAGAAGCTGCTCGAACTCGGCGACCTTGAGCGCGCCCGAGGACGTGTTCAGGTTGACCCAGCCGCGACCGTCGAGGGCCGGGGCCATCCGCGATCCCCGATCCATGTCGGCCAAAAAAAGCAGCTTCCAATCGTCCGGCGTTAGCTGCTGGTTTCCCCAAGGCACCTGCTGGGCGATGTCGGTCAGCATGGCCCACATCGCGGCGTTCTGCTTGGCGGTCCGCTTGCCCGGCGTCTCGAACCGAACGACCGTCTCCGGCTCCGATCCCCAGACCCAGGCGACCGCGTCCCGGCGCGCGGCGGTGTCGGTCAGCCTGATCGCCGCTTGAGCCATTACGCCGCCTCCTGGCGACCATAGATCGCCGTCAGCTTGGCGACGCGATCCTCGATCTCGTCGAGGAAGGCCGACACCTCGGCTTCGAGATCGAGGATCATCGAGAGGTCGCGGTGAACCCGCTGAACGTGAAGCTGCATCGACGGCGGCAGGCGCGGGTCGAACGAGACGTAATCGCACCACGCCGCCCCGGTGCAAGCCATCTGCCAGTGCATCTGCGTGACGTGTCGGCCGTCGATAGGCGCGCCCAGGAGCGTGTCGATATGCGTCGAGGTGTTCGGGCATTTGATCTCGACGAGCCCGTCATCGACGTGGCCGTCCGGGCTCGCGCCGGACCACGCGATCTCGGGATGATCGACGAACTCGGCCTCGGTGACGAGCAGGCCGCAGCGGTCGGCGTACAGCGCCCGCGCCTCGGCTTCGTGATCCTTGCCCCATTGCATCGGGCCGGAGGTGAAGCTCGGCGCGGTCACGCCGGTCAGCCGCTCGGCGATCAACTCGGCCCGGTAGTTCAGCCGCAGGGCGCTCGGGCCGGTCTTCGTCTTCGCGATGATGTCGGCGATCCGGCTCGCGGTCGCCTTGCCGCAGCGCTGGGCGTGCCAGTCGGCGGTGCCTTGCAGGATCATTTGACCTCTCCTGTCGCTGGATCGAAGTCGCCGCCGAGCAGCGCGTCGCTCCTGGACTTGTGCAGGGCGTCGAGCCGCTTCGCCGTCTCCGGCTCCTCGGCGAGCAGTTCGGCCCGGAGCGCTTTCGCGAGGTCCCAGGCGCGGGTCAGGTCGGCGATGGTCTTCACGTCGGTCAGGGTCTTTTCGAGCCGGGCGACGCGCGCCGGTCGCTGCGGCTTCGGCGGGGTCGTGGGCGGCGTGCCAGGGGTCAAGGGCGGGCGTCCGGCACCTCGGCCGACCGAACCCTCGCCGTCGTCATCTTCGCCCGCTGGGGCCACCGTGAAGAAGGCTTGAAGGGACTGCCGCCGGGCATAGGTCAGGGCCGAGCCGACGCCTTGCGCGTCCTGGCGGCTGACCGGCACGAAGTGCGTCGCCTCCATCCATTGCGCCGAGACGTGCAGGAGCCGGGTCGTCACCTGCACGCCCGCGCCCGGCGCGGCGGTGACGCCCTGGATCACCGCGAAGCCGTTCGCGTTCATGGCCGGAAGAACCGCCTCGGCGATCTCGGTCAGGCTCGCATAGCGGCTGCTGAAATGCGGGTTCGCCGCGTCGCGGGTAATCTTCGTGATCGCGGCCTGGGCGGCGGGAAGCGCCTTCGCCAGTTCGCCGATCTCCGGGCTCGTCTCAATCGCGCTGCTCATGGCCGGTACTCCGGACGGCTGGCGACGCGCCGGGCGATCCGGTTCGCGTGGTCGGCCAGGGCGCGAAGCTCAATCACGTTGAGTTCGACGGAGCGCTCGGAGCCGCCGCTGTCCTCTTCGAGCGTGACCCTGCCGCCGTGTTTGTTTTCGAGAATGGTGATCCGTCCAGACATCGGAGAGCCTCGCGGGACGATGAGCGACCACGCCTGCCGGATCAGCGGCACGCGGGCGAAACGGGGATCGGGCTCCGGCGCGGGCCGGGGCCTTGTCGGGCCAGGGTCAACCATGACAGCGCTCCGTGACGATCCGCGAGATCAGCCGGGCGAGCGGCGGCGACGCGCACATCAGGCAGAGCGCCTCGTCGATGCAGGCTTTGCAGACCGTCATTCCGGTCTCGTCGCGCACCTCGCGGTTAGCCCGCTTGTCCTCGGCTTCGCCCTCGCAGACCTCGCACTTTTGCACCGCTGTGCACCGCTGTGCACCGCTAGGCACAAGTTGTTCCATGGTATTCGATGCGCGGACCAGGGTTTTACCTGACGTGGCTAAGGTAGCCGCCTCCGGGTTTTCCCTTAGACCGCAGTACTCGGCATGACCTTGCATGGTGAAACCCCTGGGTTTAACGAGAGGACGAACTTTCGCTCTTGTATTTCTCACTCGTCAAGACGAAGTTTCGTCCTCCGGTTCAGGTGAATAACAAGCACAACCATGGAAACTCTCGACGAAGGCATGAAGCGCGTCGCCGCCGTTGCGGCGCGTGTCGGTGTGGCCCGCCTCGCCCGCGAGGCCGGTGTTCCGAAGTCCACGGTCCAATCGTTCCGGGCTCGCGATTGGGAACTGAAAAGCCTGCCGACCTGCGAGAAGCTGATCGCCGCCGCCGACCGTCTCGCCGCCCGCTCGACGGCCGCGTGACGCCGTGCGGGTCCTCGGGATCGATCCTGGCAGTACGGGCGCGCTCGCGTTCCTGACGATCACCGACGGGCTTCCGGTCGCCCTGGAATGTCTCGACATCCCGACACAGATGATCGGGCGTCGAACCCACCTCGACGCCTACAGCCTCGCTCGCGAGATCGACGCGCGCCTGACGGTCTCGGGTCAGCCGCTCGCCGCCGCGATAATCGAGCAGGGCGCGGTCCGGCCGCAGAACGGGCGGGTCGGCGCGGCGACGTTCTGGATGGGGATCGGGATCGTTCGCGGCATCCTGGCGGCGAACTTCATCCCTATCGAGACGGTCACTCCGGCGGGCTGGAAGCAGGCGCTCCGCGTGACCGGCGACAAAGACGCGAGCCGGGTCCGGGCCTCGGCGATCTTCCCGCGATGGTCCGATCAATGGTCGCGCGCCAAGGATGACGGCCGGGCCGAGGCGGCGCTGATCGCGCTGCACGGCGCGAACCGGCTTCCGGTGCGCCAAGTCCAACAATCAGCGTGAAGGGTTCCGGCGATGGCATTGGGCAACGGCAGGCATGACGGATCGGACGGCTCTTTTCAGCCTCGCCTTTCGCTCGCGGACATCGCTGCACGGCTCAAAGGTAAGATCAGCATCGACGACAAGGGCCAGCAGGTTGTGCGCTGCCCTGGCCCGGATCACTCGGCGGGCGACGCCTCTCTGACCATCGGCCTCGACGACGACGCCTCGGGCGGGTTCTGGGTCCTGTCCTTCTCGCCGAAGGATGACGACCCGCTGCGGCTCAAGGATTGGGCGCGGACCCAGCTAGGGCTTCCGGCCTTCAAGCCGAACGGCAAGGGCCACGCGCCGCGAGACGAGGTCATCGCGAAATACGAATATCGCGACGCCGACGGCGGGCCGGTCCTGCTGGTCAACCGCACGAAGGCGAAGAAGTTTCTACAGCAGCGGCCGGACGGCCTCGGCGGCTGGGACTGGGGCGGGATCGCCGACGCCGCCAAGGTGCCGTTTCGGCTCGCGGACCTGATCGAAGCCATCGCGCTGGGCAAGACGGTGTTCATCACCGAGGGCGAGAAGGGCGCGCTGTCGCTGATCGAGCGCGGCTATCCCGCGACCTGTTCGCCGGGCGGTGCGGGCAAGTGGCCCGATCACTTCGCGACTTGGTTCGAGGG
>Ga0247731_1000552_pt1 | contig 10095 bp, 10 predicted proteins | sample UWRJL088202R2_FD_180938 | JGI IMG/M metagenome (GOLD analysis project Ga0247731, IMG submission 180938) | Plant litter microbial communities from Arlington Agricultural Research Station in Wisconsin, United States - UWRJ-L088-202R-2 | ecosystem: Environmental > Terrestrial > Plant litter >...
CCTGCGATCGGGATGACCCGTACAGGTCGTCGACCGTGAGCTTGAAGTACTCCGCGGTGTGGTTGATGATGTCGACCGGCGCGATCACGTTGTCGTCGTCGAGGGTGATGAGGTCTTTCAACACCGTCTGTACGAGCGCGAGGTCGACCGGCTGACGGTTGAGGCTGGCGAACGCGGTGACGCGGATGAGCGTTCCCTCGAGCTCGCGGATGTTCGACGACACCTTCGAGGCCATGTACTCGAGGATCTCGTTGCCGACCTGGAGCTTCTCGCTCTGCGCCTTCTTACGGAGGATCGCGATGCGGGTCTCGAGATCGGGCGCCTGCACGTCGGTGATCAGGCCCCACTCGAAGCGCGAGCGCATACGGTCTTCGAAACCGGTGAGGGCCTTCGGCGGCAGGTCGCTGGTGATGACCACCTGCTTGTTGTGGTCGTGGAGGGTATTGAAGGTGTGGAAGAAGGCCTCCTGGGTGGAGTCCTTTCCCTGCAGGAACTGGATGTCGTCGATCAGCAGGATGTCGATGTCGCGGTAGCGCGACTGGAACACGCTCGAGCGGTTGTTCGCGATCGAGTTGATGAAGTCGTTCGTGAATTCCTCGCTGCTGACGTAGCGCACCCGGATGCCCGGATAGAGGCTCTCGGCGTAGTGGCCGATCGCGTGCAGGAGGTGGGTCTTGCCGAGACCGGAGTCGCCGTAGATGAAGAGCGGGTTGTAGGCCTTGGCCGGCGCCTCGGCCACGGCCACCGCGGCGGCATGGGCGAACCGGTTGGACCCGCCGATGACGAAGTTGTCGAAGTTGTACTTGGGGTTGAGGCGAGAGTCGGAGCGACGGCCCGGATTGTTGGTGTCGACGGGCGCCGGCACCAGCTGGGGCTCGATGTACGCCGCCTGCTCGCCGATGCCCGGATCCTGCTCGAGCGAATCGTGCTGGATGTCGGGATTCACGACGATCGCGAAGTTCGCGACCTCCTGGTCTTCGCTCAGTCCGGCGATGGCGTTGAGGAGAGGGAGTCGGATGCGCTGCTCGAGCATTCCGCGGGTCAGTTCGTTGGGCACCTCGAGGTAGAGGGTGCCGGCCATGACGCCTTTCGGCTCGACGAGACTGATGAAACCGAGGAGCTGTGGGGTGATGCGTTCGTCAGACGTGAGCCTGGTGAGCACCGATTTCCATATCTCAGGGGTCGAGTCAGCTATTTCGGCCATACGAATTCGTTCCTACAATCAAAAAGTTATTCACAGAGTTATCCACTGAGGGGATAACTGCCGCGCCTCGGTAATTTACCGGATTCGCCCCGGAGAATGGGTAGGACTTCACCTTAGTTCGTACCCCTGTGCACTCACCAACCCCAAGTTATCCAGATGTGGATAACCTTGAAGTACCGCCTCAAGTTTGACCGTGGCGGGTTAACGCCGTACTTTTAATAGGTTGACTTCTGCCTTCGGGCCAAACCTCGTCTTTCCGGCCTTCAGAGCTGGGCTTTGGAGATACCACTATGAGCAAGAGAACTTTCCAGCCGAACAACCGCAAGCGTGCCAAGGTGCACGGCTTCCGTCTGCGTATGCGCACCCGTGCGGGCCGTGCGATCCTGGGCGCTCGTCGCCGCAAGGGTCGCACCGAGCTTTCCGCGTAGTACTGAACCCAAGTTCGCCGTGTCCCGTGCTCGATCGATGAGCGTCCTTTCGACGCACATAGGTCGAGCATGTGGCTTTCCGGTCCCGACCGACGGCACCGGGAGCATCCGTGCTCTCTAAATCCAACCGGGTTCTCAGCGCGGCCGATTTCAAATCGGCAGTGCGCAGAGGCAAACGGGTCTACGCACCGCACGCGGTCGTCTACCTGCTCGCCCACTCTGACGCCGAGCCGACCCGTTTCGGATTCATCGTCGGCAAGAACGTCGGCGGAGCGGTACAGCGCAACCTCGTCAGACGACGACTGAGGTCGATCGGTCGCGATCTTCTCGCGACGAACGCCTCCGGACGCGACGTGGTCGTGCGGGCATTGCCAGGCGTTGACCAACTTGCCTGGGATACCCTTCACACGGAGATTTCCGAAGCGGTGAATGGGAGCGTGGGGCGGCGATGAATCGAACGCTGTCGTTCGTGTGGCTTCTTCCGCGAAACCTCTGTGTACTCGTCCTGCGTCTGTATCGCGCGGTGATCTCGCCCCTCTACGGCGACGTCTGCCGGTACTACCCCTCGTGTTCTTCGTACGCGCTTCAAGCGATCCAGCACCACGGAGTGATCCGCGGCATCTGGTTGGGTTCGCTCAGAATCGCCCGCTGCCACCCGTGGGCTGCGGGCGGAGTCGACGACATCCCGCAACGACCGACCGAGCGGTACTCGGTAACCAACTTCGGTTTTGTCGTCGCACATAGCCACGGAAAGGGCTGACCCCACCCATGCCAGATCTCATCGGAACCATACTGTGGCCCATCAAATGGGTCATTGAGGCGATTCTCGTCGCGTTCCACACCGGCCTCGACCTGATCGGCCTCGATCCCGCCGCCGGTCTCACCTGGGTGCTGTCGATCGTCGGTCTCGTGCTCGTCGTGCGCGCGGCGCTCATCCCGATCTTCGTGCGCCAGATCAAGAGCCAGCGCCGGATGCTCGAAGTGGCTCCGCAGCTGAAGAAGATCCAGGACAAGTACAAGGGCAAAAAAGACCAGTTCTCCCGCGAGGCGATGTCGCGCGAGACCATGGCCCTCTACAAGGACACCGGCACGAACCCGCTGGCGTCGTGCCTCCCGCTGCTCATCCAGATGCCGATCTTCTTCAGCCTCTTCTCGGTGCTGAACGAGGCGAAGCCGCAGCCCGACGGCAGCTACCGTGAGGGTGTCGGACTCCTCTCGCAGGAGCTCTCCGAGCAGTTCGGCAGCTCGTCGCTCTTCGGTGTCGCTCCCCTGCGCCTGAGCATCCAGACCGCGCTCGACGCCGGCAACACCGTCGTCGTCGTCATCGCCCTCGTGATGGTGGTCATCATGACCGCCTCGCAGTTCATCACGCAGCTGCAGATCATGTCGAAGAACCAGTCGCCCGAGATGAAGGCGAGCCCGACGTACAAGCAGCAGCGCATCCTGCTCTACATCCTCCCCCTCGTCTTCGCGTTCTCTGGCTTCGCGTTCCCCATCGGCGTTATGTTCTACTGGCTGACCTCGAACATCTGGACGATGGTCCAGCAGTTCATCGTGATCCGCAACATGCCGACGCCCGGCAGCGAAGCGGCCTTCGCCCGCGAGGCCCGCCTCGCGAAGAAGCGCCAGCGCCGTGGCATCACCGTGACCGAGATCGAAGAGCCCGCAGCGGTCGAAGAGGTCAAGAAGCCGCAGCGTGTTCAGCCCGTGGGCAAGAACCGCGCCAAGAAGCAGACTGGAAACAAGAAGTGAGTGACGTGACCGAGACAGACACCACCCCGGCGATCGTGGCCGACGACGCTTCCGCCACCGAGAACGAGGCGCCCACCACCGGGCAGCTCGAAGAAGAGGGCGAGATCGCGGCGGACTACATCGAGGAGCTTCTCGACATCACCGACCTCGACGGCGACATCGAGATCGACACCCGCGGTGGCCGGGCCTACGTGTCGGTCAACTCGAGCGAGGACACCAACCTGCGCCTCCTCGCCCGCCCCGACACCGTGGCCGCTCTCCAGGAACTCACGCGTATCGCCGTGCAGACCAAGACCGGTTCGTTCTCGCGCCTGATCCTCGATGTGGGCGGCTCGCGCGAGGCCCGCGTGGCCGAGCTGACCATCCTCGTCGACAAGGCCGTCGAGCGCATCGAAGCCGGCGCCGACTCCGCTGCCCTGCCCGCGATGTCGTCGTACGAGCGCAAGCTGGTCCACGACGTGGTCGCAGAACGTGGGTTCTCCTCGCAATCCGAGGGCGAAGGCCGCGACCGGCACACCGTCATCACCCGCGCCTAGTTTCACGTGAAACATTGAACGACATCGAACTCGAGACCGAGCCGGCCGCGGCGGCCGCGCTGTTCGGCGACCGCATCGACGTGGCACGCGCCTTCACGGCCGACCTCGCCCGCCGCGGTGAGGAACTCGGCCTCATCGGACCACTAGAGCTCCCTCGGCTCTGGACCCGTCACATCCTGAACTCCGTTCTCGTGGCGCCGCTCCTCTCCCCCGGCGTCGTCGGCGACATCGGAAGCGGAGCGGGGCTTCCCGGTATCGTTCTCGCGATCGCCCGCCCCGACGTGTCGTTCGTGCTCATCGAGCCGATGGAACGCCGCGTCGACTGGCTCACCAGCGAGGCCAAGTCGCTCGGGCTCGAGAATGTGAAGGTCATCCGCGCCCGCGCCGAGGAGACCAAGCTCGACTGGCCCCTCGACCAGGTGACCGCCCGCGCCGTCAGTGCGCTGTCGACTCTGATCCCGCTCACCGCACCGCTGGTGAAGGCCGGCGGTCAGATGCTGTTTATGAAGGGCGCGCGAGTCGAAGACGAGATCACCGCGGCCGCCAAGGCGATCCGCAAGGCGCGACTGAGCGAAGTCGAGGTCCTCGTGCTCGGTGAGGGCGTAGTACCCGAAGTCACCAGGGTCTTTCGGGCTACAGTTGATTGATCGCCCGAGACGTTTTTCGAAACCCTCGGCTCGAACGCGGCATCACCTAGCGGTGCCGCGCGCATAGATCCCGCTGCGACCGCCTGAACGTCTTCGGACTGCGGCCCACTAGAGAAGGTTTCACGTGAAACATCCCGATGGTTACCCCGCGGGGAGTTCTGTTCCGCAGGGTTCCTATCCGGTCGGATCGGCCACTCCCCCGGTAGCCGCCGGCAACGATTCCGCAGCCGGGGCTTCGCCCACGCTGCACGCGCTGGTGGAACCCGGACAGCCGGTCGTGAACAGCGTTCCGCAACCCGTCGCGCCGAGGGCGGCTGCCGCGGCTGCCCAGACTCCCGCGTCGAGCGGAACGTTCGACGATTCGACGCCCCTCGCCCGCGAGATCGCGGAGAACGCCCGCCGACGTCGCGCCTTGGCGGCACAGAAGCTTCCCCTGCCGTCGTCTCCCCGTGTTTTCACCGTGGCGAACCAGAAGGGCGGTGTCGGCAAAACCACGACGACCGTCAACCTCGCCGCCGCACTGGCCAGGGGCGGCGCGCGGGTGCTCGTCATCGACCTCGACCCGCAGGGCAACGCCTCTACGGCTCTCGGAGTGGAACATCGTTCCGATACCCCGAGCGTCTACGACGTGATCATCGGCGACGAGCCGATCGCCGACATCCTGCAGAAGAGCCCGGAGTTCGAAGCGCTGTACTGCCTGCCGGCGACGATCCACCTCGCCGGCGCCGAGATCGAGCTCGTCTCGCTCGTCGCCCGCGAGCAGCGGCTGCGTTCCTCGCTCGACAAGTTCCTCGCAGAGACGACGGAACCTTTCCACTACGTGTTCATCGACTGCCCGCCGTCGCTCGGGCTGCTCACCATCAACGCGTTCGTGGCCGCCCGCGAAGTCCTGATCCCGATCCAGTGCGAGTACTACGCGCTCGAGGGGCTCAGCCAGCTGCTCAACAACATCAAGCTGATCGAGCGTCACCTCAACCCGGTGCTGACGGTGTCCACGATCCTGCTCACCATGTACGACTCGCGCACGAACCTGGCGAACCAGGTCGCCGAAGACGTGCGCAACCACTTCCCCAAGGAGGTGCTGAAGACGCTCATCCCGCGTTCCGTCCGCATCTCCGAGGCGCCGAGCTACGGTCAGAGCGTCATCAGCTACGACCCGAGCTCCCCCGGTTCGCTCTCTTATCTCGAAGCGGCCGCCGAAATCGCACGACGAGGAGCACCCGCCTGATGGCTACCAAGAGAACCGGACTCGGCCGAGGAATCGGCGCACTCATCCCGGTGAGCGAAGACAGCGCTGCCCAGCGTCCGGTCGACGTGTTCTTCCCCGCGGCATCCGCTGAAAAGCAGGGTCTGCTGGCGGTCCCGGGTGCCCGTCTGGCCAATCTGAGCCCGGCCGACATCGTTCCGAACGCGGTGCAGCCGCGCACCGAGTTCCGCGACGAGGAACTCGCCGAACTCGTCGTCTCCATCCGGGAGATCGGCGTCCTGCAGCCGATCGTCGTGCGCCCGCTGGCCGGCGCCGTCGAAGGCGGCCCGCAGTACGAGCTCATCATGGGCGAGCGGCGCCTGCGCGCGACCAAGCAGCTCGGTCTGACCAGCATTCCGGCCGTCATCAAGAACACGGCCGACGAAGACATGCTGCGCGACGCGCTGCTCGAGAACCTGCACCGCGCGAACCTCAACCCGCTCGAAGAAGCCTCCGCCTACCAGCAGCTTCTCGCCGACTTCGGCATCACGCAGGAGCAGCTGGGTGACCGCATCGGCCGTTCACGCCCCCAGATCACGAACACACTGCGCCTGCTGCGCCTTCCGGAGCCGATCCAGCGCCAGGTCGCTGCCGGCGTACTCAGCGCCGGACACGCGCGGGCGATCCTGTCGGTGGGCGAGCCCGAAGCGATGGACCGCCTCGCGTCGAAGATCGTGAACGAAGAGCTGTCCGTACGCGCCGCCGAAGCTGCTGCCACTGCGGCCTCCCCCAAGGCGCCCAAAGCGAAGCCGGCACCCGGCAAGCGCCAAGGACAGCTCGACGAGATCGCGGAGGGCCTCTCCGACCGTCTCGACACCCGCGTGAAGGTGACGCTCGGTGCGAGCAAAGGCACGATCGTCATCGATTTCGCCACCGTCGGCGACCTGAACCGCATTCTCGGCGAACTCGGCCAAGAGGGATTCCGCCGCTGACATACGCTCGCTCAGAGCTATCGGCCCCGCATGTTTCACGTGAAACATGCGGAGCCATTCGCTTCCGGGGATACACGTGTCGCACGCCATAGGTGGTGGTACACGAGGTACTTGGTGGCCTGCCGGAAGTCGCCGCGACCGCGGTCGTGGCTTGCGAGTGAGAGGGCTACTGGGGGCCACTCCCCCAGCGGATGACGCGTGTCCGATGATCGCCCGCGTGGGCCGCTCGGAACGGGCCTCCTGCCAATAGGCGGGACTCGGCGACGGGGCTCGAGCTGCCGGGTGGGCTCGATCCGACAGTGAGGCGCCACTGACGTTGGTCACGTGGAGAGCGTCGTCGATCGACCGGTATGCGGCAGCGTGGCAGGCCGTCGCTCGTTTGGGCGCGTCAGCTATTGAATCAACCGCAGGAGGCAGCTCGTGGGGCAATGGCGGTCTGGCTCTTTGGGCGGTGGCTACGGTTCGGATCTGCTGCGGGTTCAGGCCCGCCAACCGTTGAGCCTGTGAGCCTGTGAGCCTGTGAGCCGCTGTGTGCCTGTGAGCCGCTTTGTCTAGTTGTCCGTGTGGCTGGGCATGTGTGCCATTCGGTCCCTGCGCCAGTGTGGCTGTGCGAGTGTGGGCTTCTGGAGCGCTGTGCCGGTGCAGGGCACGAGTCACGCCGAGGAGAGTCTGTTCATACGCGGCGAGCGGTGTGGGTACCAGTGGCTATCTCGACGAGGATACGCGGGCTGGCAAGCGCCGTGCCGGGGGCTTACGGAGTCAGCAACGCCGCGACGTCGATCAGTGCCGAACGCTGCTGCCGGAGCTGCAGTGCGCCCTTTGTGGAGCGTGGTGTTTCACGTGAAACATCTGTAATCGCCAGCGCGGGATTCCCGCTTCCTGTGCCACGCCAGGGGGGCGAACAACTGCGGTGGTCTCACGGAAGACCCGGAGATGCGCCCACCTACGCGGATAGAGCGTTACTCGGTGGTCGGCACAGCCGTGTGGTTAGATGCGGTGCGCATCAAGGATTTGCACAATCGCACACGCGGGCCCGCCGCAGGCTCACGAACCGAGTGCGCGGGACCTATGGCAGCATCGGCATTGCTGTGAGGGTTAGGCGCATCGGTGCCTGTGGATCGGGCCTATGTACGCGGCTTATGAGCGCGTCGCGCACACACGGAATCGGCACGCGCGGTTCCCGGCGACGTTCCTATTGTGTCGAGCGGAGCCGCCGGCAGGAGTATCGACAACGCCCGCTCGACCATCCGGGCTGCCCGTCATCCGGCTCCGTTCGCCTGGTGCTCCCCCGCTGTGGCGGTGACGTGCGCGGCGCTAGCCTCGCCCGCGCAATGAGCGGCGCCGCCCGACGTCCGTTGGCTCGACGTACTTTGGCGCGACGTGAATGGGCTCGACGTGCGATGCGCCGCCGACAGGGCCGGATGCCGTCGACGAATCGCCAACAGGATGATTCGGCGTCGCGGGCCGTGTCGATCCTGTCGAGCGGTTCCGAGCGACTCGGGTCTCCGGCTCGGGCGCGGCGAGATCCGGTTGCGGCCGTCGACCAAAGTTGCCGGTCCGACTCGCCACCCCCGACATGCCACCTCCGCCCGCCACCTCCGACCGGCCTCGCCGTTCGATGTAACGCAATCACGTCGCACTCGGAGCGAAATGCCGATTTTGGCTCTCAGCGACAAAATCGCCCCGAAGTCGTCGCGTCGGCCACTCGGGCCGTCAGGAACGATTCTGAGCGAAATCGGCCATGATCGACTCGCACACAAATCCGCGTCATAACCGAACCGGTGCCAACTAAAAAAACGCTCGTGACCTGCTCTTTTTAGGGAGCGGGTCACGAGCGTTTCACGTGAAACTACGCGCGGGCCTCGTTTACGGCCGCCTGAGCAAGGGCGTAATACACCCATCCGACGTCGTGTCCGGCGGCTTCGAGCGCCAATGGGAAGAGCGACGTCTCGGTCAGGCCGGGCAAGGTGCTCGCCTCGAGGAACCACGGCGTGCCGGCGCCGTCGACGATGAGGTCGATGCGCGAGATGTGCCGGAGGCCGAGCGCCGTGTGCGCGGTGATCGCGACCTCGGCCGCGCGGGCGGCCACCTCGTCGCTGATGCGGGCCGGTGCGTAGAAGCGGGTCTCCCCCGCCGTGTACCTCGCCTCGAAACTGTAGACGCCCGAGATCGGCTCGATCTCGATCGCGGGCAGCGCGACCGGACCGTCGCCGGTGTCGATGATGCTCACGGCGATCTCGGTGCCGACGATCTTCTGCTCGATGAGCGCGACGTCGGAGTACGTGTACGCGTTCACCATGGCCCGCGGCAACTCGTCGAGCGTGTCGACGATGTTGACGCCCTGTGCCGATCCGCCCTGGGCGGGCTTCACCACGACGGGCACCGGCAGCTCGGCCGAGATGATGCCGAGCACCGCACCGGCGCCGAGCTCGCGGAAGGTGTCGCGCGGCAGCGTGATCGAGCGCGGAGTCGGAACGCCCGCGCGCGACACGATCACTTTCGCGGTCGGCTTGTCCCAGGCCAGCCGCGAGGCGTCGGACTTCGATCCGACGAACGGGATGCCGAGATAGTCGATGAGACCGCGCAGCGCGCCGTCTTCGCCGCTGGCGCCGTGCAGCGCCGGCCAGATGACGTCGGGGCGGGTCTCTTCGAGGAACTCGAGCAACGTGGCATCCGGATCTCGCATAACGACCTCGATGCCGTGCTGGGCGAGGCTGTCGGAGACGCGGCGACCCGAACGCAGGGAGATGTCGCGCTCGTGCGAGAGTCCCCCGGCGAGAACGACGATCGTGCGCGGAGTTGAGTCAGTCATGGCGGTGCCCTAGTTGATGTTCGGCGGCGGGCTCGTGACCCGGTCGGTGGACTTGGTCGTGTCGAGCTGACCGGTGCCGGCGAAGGTCTCGAGCAGCTCGGTCTCGCCGTTGATCACCTTGGTGAGGCGACGGATGCCGAGCCGGATCGCGTCGGAGGTCGGGTAGCAGAACGAGAGACGGATGTTGTGACGCCCGTCGCCGTTCGCGAAGAACGCGGTGCCGGGCGTGTACGCGACGAGCTCTTTGACGGCGCGCGGCAGCATCGCCTTCGAGTCGAGGTGCTCGGGCAGGGTGAGCCAGACGTAGAACCCGCCGTTGGGGTCCGTCCAGGTCAGGTCGGGCAGGTTCTCCTTTAAAGAGCCGATCATGGCCTCTTTTCGTTCGCGATAGATGCCGCGGAAAGTATCGATCTGCGCGCGCCAATCGGATGCACCGAAGTAGGAGGTGATCACGTTCTGGGTGAACGTGCTCGGCGACAACACGGCGGATTCGTTGGCCAGGATGAGCTTCTCGCGGATGGCGTGCGGGGCGACGGCC
>Ga0247731_1000554_pt1 | contig 10079 bp, 7 predicted proteins | sample UWRJL088202R2_FD_180938 | JGI IMG/M metagenome (GOLD analysis project Ga0247731, IMG submission 180938) | Plant litter microbial communities from Arlington Agricultural Research Station in Wisconsin, United States - UWRJ-L088-202R-2 | ecosystem: Environmental > Terrestrial > Plant litter >...
GCCGGTGTCGGTGGTGTACTGCGGTCCCCACACCTCGGTGAGCAATGTCTCCCGTGTGACGAGCCGCCCGCTGTTACGCAGCAGCACCTCGAGCAGTCGCCACTCGGTTGGAGTGAGCCGTACTGCCGCGCCCGATCGTGTGACCCGGTGGGCCGCGAGGTCGACGGTGACGTCGCCGAAGGTGATGGTCGGTTCGTCCATCGCGGCGGGGGTGCGCCGCGTCAACGCCCGCAGGCGCGCGAGCAACTCGTCCGCCGCGAACGGTTTGGTGACATAGTCGTCGGCACCGGCATCCAGCGCTTCGACCTTGTCCCACGACTCGCTGCGCCCTGAGACCACCAGGATCGGGATGGTGGTCCATCCCCGAAGTGCTTGGATCACCTCAATGCCGGTGAGCCCGGGCATCCCGAGATCGAGCACAACCACATCGGGATGCTCGGCGATCGCCGTACTCAGCGCGGCGGTGCCGTCGTGTGCGGTCAGTACCTCGTAGCCGCGGGCGCTGAGTGTGATGCGCAGGGCGCGGAGGATCTGCGGATCGTCGTCGGCAATAAGGATTTTCACAGGGACGCCTCCGGGAGTTCAACAACCATGGTCAGCCCGCCTCCGGGAGTGTCTTCGGCGTCGAGGGATCCGCCCATTGCTTCGGTGAACCCCTTCGCCAGGGCGAGGCCGAGCCCCACACCGGCCTCGTTATCGATATCGCCGAGACGCTGGAAGGGAACAAAAACTTCTTCACGGCGCTCGGCGGGGATGCCGGGACCGGAGTCGATGATGCGCAATTGCACACGACCCGCGAATTCGCTCGTCGCAACGATGGGCACTGATCCCGCGGGGGAGAAGCGCAGTGCGTTCGAGAGCAGGTTCACAATCACCCGGCCGAGCAGAACTTCGTCGGCGGTGACGTCGCTGACGGGGGACAAGTCGAGGGAGACATCGCCTGGCGCCAGGTGCAGTTCGTCGAGGGCGGCGATAACGGCGGCGTCCAGGGCGACACGAGCGGGCTGGACCCCGAGAGCACCGGCCTGCAACCGGCTCACGTCGAGCAGGTTGACCACCAGCACCGTCAGTGCGGACAGGCTTTCTTCTGCGGTCTCGAGAAGTTCGTCGCGGTCGTTCTCCGTGAGGGCGCCGTCGGTCGACCGCAGAGCGGTGACGGCGGTGGTGGCGGACCCCAGAGGACGACGCAGGTCGTGACCCACCGCGGCAAGCAGTGCGCTGCGCAGGCGGTCAGCGGCGGCGAGCGGTTCCATCCGGGCGGTTTCGCTGGTCAAACGGCGCTGTTCGAGGGCCGCTTCGATCTGGGTGGCGAAGACACCGAGGATTCTGCGGTCGCTTGCCGCGAGCTGCCGGCCGCGCAGGTAGACGGTGGCCGTGTCGCCGATCGGGAGCGTCGTCTCTTCGTCGGACTCGTGCAGGGCAGAGGAATCCGTTGCGCTGTAGACCACGTCACCGTTCTGGCGGAGGACCACACTCACCATGCCGAACGACTCCCGCAGGCGGGTGACGAGCGACGCCAGTGCGTCGTCGCCGCCCAGCACACTGCCGGCAATGGTCACGAGGATCTCGGCCTCGGCTGCCGACCGGGTTGCGGCGCGGGATCGCCGGGCGGCGCGGTCGACAACCACGCTGACCAGCGTGGCGACAATCAGGAAAAAGACGAGGGCGACGAAGTGCACCCACGAGCCCACCGCGAGGGTGAATGCGGGCTGCACAAAAAAGTAGTCGAGTAGAAATCCCGCGAGTACCGCGGAGAACAGTGCTGGCCAGATGCCGCCGATCAGGGCGACCACGACCACCACCAGTTGGAAGCCGAGGGCATCGGTAGTAATGGACGCGTCGCCGGGTAGTGCAGCGAGGAGCCAGGTGAGTGCGGGGAGCGCGAGCGCCGCCACAACCAACCCCGTGAGTCGGCGTTTGAGGGACAGCGCCCCGCCGAGGCGGGGCAGTCGTTGGCGTCCGGCCTGGGCGTGGGAGACGATGTGCACGTCGATGTCACCGGCGAGGCGCACCACACTGCCTCCGGTACCCGCACCGCCGAAGATTCTCTCGAAGCGGCTGCGGCGACTAACACCGATGACCAGCTGGGTGGCCTGCACACTCCGCGCGAACTCGACCAGTGCGGGAGCGGCGCGCTCCGACACCACCTGGTGGTACGTGCCCCCGAGTGTTTCGACGAGGGCGCGTTGGGAGGTCAGGGCCGCGGGATCGCTGGCGCTGAGTCCGTCCGGAGTGGTGACGTGGACGGCGAACAGAATGCCGCCACTCGTCCGCGCGGCGATGCGGGCCGCCCGGCGCAGCAGGGTTTCTCCCTCGGGGCCGCCCGTGAGCGCAACGACGATCCTCTCCCGCGCCTCCCAGGGGGCGTCGATTCCGTGCTCGATCCGATACGCCTGCAGGGCAACGTCCACCTCGTCGGCAAGCCAGAGCAGTGCGAGTTCGCGGAGCGCGGTGAGGTTGCCGAGGCGAAAGTAGTTACTCAGCGCGGCATCCACCCGGGCATCCGGATACACAAAACCCTCGGCCAGCCGATCCCGGAGGCTCTGCGGGGCGAGGTCAACAAGTTCGATCTGATCGGCACGGCGCAGCACGGCGTCGGGAATGGTCTCGCGCTGCACCACGCCGGTGATTTGGTGCACCACGTCGCCGAGGGATTCGATGTGCTGGATGTTCACCGTCGACATCACGTCGATGCCCGCGTTGAGGAGTGCTTCGACGTCGTTCCACCGTTTCTCGTTCGGCGACCCGGGTGCGTTCGAGTGGGCGAGTTCGTCGACGAGGGCGAGGTCGGGGCGGCGGGCGAGTACGGCGTCGAGATCCATCTCGTCGAGGTCCACACCCCGGTGGGACAGTGCACGGCGGGGGATGATTTCGAGGCCGTCCAGCAGCGCTGATGTCGCCGCCCGGCCATGGGTCTCGACCACGGCGACCACAACGTCTTTGCCCGATGCGCTCAGCCGCTTGCCCTCCTCCAGCATGGAGTAGGTTTTGCCGACGCCTGGGGCGGCACCGAGCAGTACTCGCAGGCGTCCTCGTGTCATGGATGGCTTTCGTCTGGGTTAGCGCATCGGGAGCGTGGCTGAGCGCTGTGGAAAGGCACTACCCGAGTTGGGAAAATACTGGCAGAAAAAAGATCCCCAGCACCCGGAGGAGCGGTGCGTGATCCTCGCGACGGTGGTCAGCGCACCGCGAGTGCAGCAGCGCCGAGGATACCCGCGTTGTTGCGCAGCTCGGCGGGAACGATGGGAGCGCGGAGTTCGAGCAGCGGCAGGAACTCGTCGTAGTGCTTCGACACACCACCACCCACAATGATGAGGTCGGGGGAGAAGAGTAGCTCGACGTGGGAGTAGTACCGCTGGAGGCGCTTGGCCCAGCGAGCGAACGACAGGTTCCCGCTTTCCTTGGCAGAGTACGCGGCACGCTTCTCGGCGTCTTTGCCATCGATCTCGAGGTGCCCGAGTTCGGAGTTCGGAATAAGCACCCCGTTGTAGATGAGTGCGCTTCCGATGCCGGTGCCGAGCGTGGTGAGAAGCACAAGCCCGTCGACTCCCTTGGCCGCCCCGTACTTCACCTCGGCGATACCGGCGGCATCGGCGTCGTTCACAAAGTGGATGTCTCGTCCAAGCGCCTTCTCGAAGAGCGCTTCGGCTTCGAGGCCGATCCACTTCTCGGAGACGTTCGCGGCGGACATCGTGGTCCCGTGAATAACAATCGCCGGGAAGCAGACACCGACGGGAACGGATGCGTCGACATCCAACGTCTTGACGATCTCCAGAACGGTAGCGACGATGTCGTTCGGCTCGCCCCCGGTGGGTGTGGGAAGTTTGACGCGGTCACTGAGAAGTTTGCCGGTTACGGTGTCGACAACCGCGCCCTTGATTCCCGTACCGCCGATATCGATTCCTACAGCAGTCGTCATGGTTCCATCCTAGAGATGCGTGGTGCCTGGCGCGCCCGGGCTTGCGCGGTAGGGCTCGGTCTGTGCGGACAAACGTCCACAGAGTCGACTACGCGTTGGCGACAGCGTCGGCGATCATCAACCCCCCTAGAGGCAGGATCATCAGGACGCCGCCGATGATCGAGAAGACGCGACCGCGTGGCGCGAAACGTGAGATGACCGTGCAGACGACCGTACCCCTTGCTCCGCGTCGCGGCGGATGAGGCGGGCGCGGCGTTCGGCTTAGTCATCGCCCCAGCGTAGTAAATGCTGAGGATTGTTATGACCGGGCGTGTCGCTCGCGGTTAGGGGAGTGTCAGTACTTCGGCACCGCGCTCCGTGACCACGAGCGTGTGTTCAAACTGGGCGGTCAGCTTTTTGTCGCGGGTGGCGACAGTCCAATCATCAGCCCACTGGTCCCACAGAATGGTGCCGAGGGTGAGCATCGGCTCGATCGTAAAGACCATTCCGACCTCCATGACATCGTCGAAGCGGGGCGCCGCGTCGTAGTGCGGAACAATCAGCCCGGAGTGGAACGACGATCCAACACCGTGCCCGGTGAAGTCGCGAACGACGCCGTACCCAAAACGCTTGGCGTACGACTCGATCGCGCGCCCGATGACGTTGATCTGGCGACCGGGTGCGACGGACTTGATACCGCGGTTCAGGGCCTCGCGGGTGCGCTCCACCAGATCGATGGTCTCTTGCGCGGCGTCGCCAACAACGAACGTTTTGTTGAGGTCGCCGTGCATCCCGTTTTTGTACGCGGTGACGTCGATGTTGATGAGGTCGCCGTCAAGAAGCTGTGTGGTGTCCGGGATGCCATGGCAAATCACCTCGTTGACGCTGGTGCAGGAGGACTTAGGGAAACCTCGGTAGCCGAGCGTCGACGGGTATGCGCCATGATCGAGGATAAATTCGTGCGCGATGCGGTCAAGCTGCTCGGTCGTGACACCGGGGCGGATCTCGGCGGCGGCGGCTTCGATAGCGCCGGCGGCGATTCGACCCGACTCACGGATTAGTTCGACCTGCTCCGGTGTGTAGACGTCGGAGCCGGTGTGCTCGCGGGGGCCGACCTTGCCCACATATTCGGGACGCTCGATGCCTGCAGGTACGGAGCGGAGTGGGGAGACAAGTCCCGGGGTGAGGTGTCCATTGGTATCCCGAGGCATAGGATCAATTTTACCGACTCGAAGGAGACTCCATGACCGCGTGGTGGTTCAACAACAAAACCGGCGAAGTGGAAGAGGGCGCACAGTCGCTCGGTTCCGACCGCGACGGCCCCTTCAACTCGAAGGAAGAAGCCGAACGCGCACCGCAGATCATCGCCGAGCGTTCCCGCAAGTGGGCCGCCGAGGAATCCGAGAACCGCTAGTCGTCGTAGCTGTGCTCGGGGCCGGGATACGAGCCCGTCTCCACATCAGCCTTAAACGCGAGCGCCGCGTCGCCGAGAACTGACGCAAGATTCGCGTATTGCTTGACGAACTTGGGGATGCGTCCGGTCGTTAGCCCTGCCCAGTCCGTCCAGACGAGCAGCTGCCCGTCGGTGTGCGGGCCGGCTCCCACGCTGATAGTGGGAATTTGAAGTTCTTCTGTCACCCGACGCGCGGCCTCCGAGGGCACCATCTCGAGCACCACGGCGAACGCGCCGGCGTCTTCTACCGCCCGCGCATCCGCGAGGAGTTCGTCAGCCTGGCTCCCGCGACCCTGGATGACGTGCCCGCCGAGTCCGTGTTCGCTCTGCGGGGTGAAGCCGATGTGGGCCATCACGGGGATACCGGCAGACACAATCCGGCGAATCTGCTCAGCGCTGCGGCGACCGCCCTCGAGTTTGACGGCCTGCGCGCCCGTCTCCTTCATAAAACGGAAGGCGGTGTGCAGTGCCTGGTCCGTACCGGACTCGTAGGAGCCGAACGGCATATCGGCGATCACAAAGGCGCGTTTGGCTGCCCCTGCGACCGCCCGAGTGAGGGGAATGAGCTCATCAACCGTCACGGGGAGTGTGGTGTTGTAGCCGAGGACGGTGTTGCCCGCAGAGTCACCCACCAAAAGGAAGTCGATGCCCGCCGCGTCGAAAATGGAGGCCGTGAGCATGTCGTAGCTCGTCAGCCCCGTGATTTTGATGCCCTGCTTCTTCGCGTTCTGGAAGTGACGGGTGCGGACCTTCTTCGGCGGCGACATCTCGCCTGACTGCTCTGCCATGCGGATCAGTCTAGATCCGCGCGTGGATTACTCGGTGGGCCGGTAGGTAATCGGGAGTCGACGGTCGCGGCCGAACGCCATTCCGCTGATCTTTGGTCCGATCGCGCCCTGGCGACGCTTCCACTCCGACCGGTCGACAAGTTTGGTGACAAAGTCGACGACTTCGGGGTCAAAGCCGAGTGCAACAACGTCGGTGCGGCCGAGCGCCCGCGTGACATACGCGTCGAGCAGCGCGTCGAGAATCTCGTACGGCGGCAGGGTGTCCTGGTCGGTCTGGTCCGGACGCAGTTCAGCGCTCGGTGGCTTCTCGATGGAGTTGACCGGGATCGGGGGCGTTTCGCCCTGCGCCCGTGCGTACTCGTTGCGCCAGCGTGCCAGCTCCCAGACGAGAAGCTTCGGCACGTCTTTGATGGGAGCAAACCCGCCCGCGGAGTCGCCGTAGATCGTCGAGTATCCAACCGAGAGCTCGGTTTTGTTGCCGGTCGTGAGCACCAGGTGGCCGTCCATGTTGGACAGGCCCATGAGGATGATCCCGCGAATACGCGCCTGGAGGTTTTCCGCCGCTGTTCCGGTCAGAGCCAGCTGCGTTTCAACCGGGAGCACCAGGTCGGCAATCGGCTCCGTCGAATAGTGGAATCCAATGGCCTCAGCGAGCACGTCGGCGTCAGACACCGAGTGCTCCGAGCTGTAGCGGCTGGGCATACTCACACCCCAGACGCGGTCGGCACCAATGGCATCTGCCGCGATCGCCGCACACACGGCCGAGTCGATGCCGCCGGACACCCCGAGGATCACCGAGGGGAACCCGTTTTTTTCAACGTAGTCGCGGGTGCCGAGCACCAGCGCGTTCCAGAGTTGCTGGCGGTCGTCGGGCAGTACTGCGACGTCGGTCGGCACGGGGGAGCGAGGGCCGGATGCTGTGTCGATACTGATGCGAGAGACGAGTGATGGCAGCTCGACGTCGGTGGCCGGCGCGGCATCCACATCAACGATCAACAGGTGCTCATCGAACTGCGGGGCGCGAGCGAGGATGGTGCCGTCGCCGTCGACAACCACACTGTCGCCATCGAAAACGAGGTCGTCCTGGCCGCCGACGATGTTGACGTAGGCCACGATGGTGTCGGTCTCGACCGCACGACGGGTGACGAGAGGGAGACGCACCTCGTCTTTGTCTCGCTCGAACGGGGATGCGTTGATTACCACAAGCACACCGGCATCGGCTTCAAGCACGCGGGCCACGGGGCCGCCATCGCGCCAGAGGTCTTCGCAGACAAGTAGCGCCACGTCGACACCCTTGATGCGCACCACGAGCAGCTCGTCGCCCGGGATAAAGATGCGGTACTCGTCGAAGACGGAGTAGTTAGGAAGGTGGTGTTTGGCGTAGCGGGCTTTGATCTCACCGTTGTGGATCACACTGGCGCAGTTCTGCGCGATCGCCGTGGGCGCGCTGCTGGTGCCGAGCAGGCGCGGTTCGAATGGTCCGTCGGGGTGGCCGACAATCACCACAAGGTCGCCGAGGCCAGCATCCTGCAGGCTCGTCGCCAGCGCCGTGACGGCGGTGCGCGATGCGGAGAGGAAGCTCGGGCGCGATGCCAAGTCTTCGATCGGGTAGCCGCTCAGTGCCATCTCACCAACGGCGAGGATGTCCGCACCGTGGGCGGAGGCAGCCTGGGCTGCGGCAAGAATCTGTGCGGAGTTACCTGTCAGATCCCCGACAACGGGGTTGGTCTGGGCGAGCGCCAAGCGAAGACGGGGCATAGCCACTAGCCTAATAGCGCGGCGGGATACGCCCCGCTCGCGGCACTACATGAGGAGCTTGATGGACAAGCAGCGCGACTTCGTTCTTCGTACTATCGAAGAGCGAGGCATCAAGTTTATTCGTCTCTGGTTTACCGACGTCGTCGGCACCTTGAAGTCGGTGGCAATCGCTCCGGCTGAAGTTGAGGGTGCCTTCCTCGAGGGGCTTGGATTCGACGGTTCCGCGATTCAGGGTCTGACCCGGTCGTACGAGGCTGACGTGTTGGCCCATCCGGACCCCACCACCTTCCAGACGCTTCCCTGGCGCGGCGAGATCGACCCGACCGCACGGATGTTCTGCGACATCACAACGCCAGACGGACAGCCCGCTGTCGCCGACCCCCGCAACGTGCTCAAGCGCACCCTTGCGAAGGCGGCCGACCGTGGCTTCACCTTCTATACCCACCCGGAGATCGAGTTCTACCTCCTCAAGTCGAGCAAGTTCGGCCCCGAGGGCCCCGAGCCGGTCGACTCGGCGGGCTACTTCGACAACGTTCCCGGTGGCACAGCACACGACTTCCGTCGCCGTTCGGTGCGGATGCTCGAAGACCTCGGCATCTCGGTGGAGTTCAGCCACCACGAGGCCGGCCCCGGCCAGAACGAGATCGACCTTCGGTACGCCGACGCGCTCACCACGGCCGACAACATCATGACGTTCCGCACCGTGATCAAAGAGGTCGCCATCGAGCAGGGCGTCTACGCGACGTTTATGCCGAAGCCGCTCTCCGGTCACCCCGGGTCGGGTATGCACACCCACCTCTCCCTCTTCGAGGGTGACACCAACGCGTTCTACGACGCCAGCGCCCAGTACCAGCTGTCGAAGACGGGTCGCCACTTCGCGGCCGGCCTGCTCCGCCACGCACCGGAGATCACGGCGGTGACGAACCAGTTCGTCAACTCGTACAAGCGTCTCTGGGGCGGCGACGAAGCGCCGAGCTTTGTCACCTGGGGCCACAACAACCGGTCCGCCCTTGTTCGTGTTCCGCTCTACAAGCCCAACAAGGGCCAGAGCTCACGCGTCGAGTACCGCGCCATCGACTCCGCAGCAAACCCGTACCTCGCGTACTCGCTGCTGCTGGCAGCGGGCCTCAAGGGCATCGAAGAGGAATACGAGCTCCCGGCCGAGGCCGAGGACAACGTGTGGACCCTCACCGACGCTGAGCGCCGCGCCCTCGGGTACGACCAGCTGCCGGCGAGCCTCGACCACGCGCTGTCGTTGATGGAAGACTCCGAACTCGTCGCCGAAACACTGGGCGAGCAGGTGTTCAACTATGTCCTGTCGAATAAACGACGCGACTGGAAGGAATACCGGGCGCAGGTCACTCCGTACGAGCTGGCAAGCAACCTCGAGATTCTCTAGAGCGCCATGGCCCGCAATCAGACAACGTTGACTGAATTGGCGCGGCTCGGCTTCACCGAGCTCGCGTCCACGCGGGACCTCCTGGAGCCGTTCCCCGCCGAACTGGTCTCCCATTTCGCCTCTGCCGCCGATCCTGATCAGGCGTTGCGGGCGCTGATCCGCCTGTCGGAAACAGCGCCCGCGCAGACGCGGACTGCCCTGGCATCGGAAGGCCGTGCGGCTCGCCTCATCCGTGTCTTGGGGGCGTCAGAGGGTCTGGGTGACTTCTTCCAGCGGCATCCCGACGAGCTCGCCTCGATGGCCGAACCGCTGGTGTCCCTGCCGACGGCTGATGAGTTGCGTGCCGACCTGCTGGCATCGGTGGTGGACCTGGTGGATGATCCGGCGTACTCCTCTCTGCGGGTGCGATACCGCCATCACCTCGCACGGATCGCGGCCTGGGACCTCGAGAACAAGGACCCCCTCGGCGCCGTCGACTTTGTCACCGCCATGCTCGCCGACCTCGCGGGCGCTGCGCTTGATGCCTCGCTCGATGTGGCACGTCGTATGGTGCGTTTCCCCGCGGAGGACGTCGCCCGAACGCGGCTCGCGATCATCGGTATGGGTAAAGCCGGCGCGCGTGAACTGAACTACGTCAGTGACGTCGACGTCATTTACGTGGGGGAGGGTGCCGACGGTCTGAGCAACGACCGCGCCATCGAGATCGCCACCCGCATCGCGATGCAGACCGCGCGGGGCATCCAAGAACTCGCCGCCGAGCCGGCGCTTTGGGAAGTCGACGCG
>Ga0247731_1000555_pt1 | contig 10048 bp, 11 predicted proteins | sample UWRJL088202R2_FD_180938 | JGI IMG/M metagenome (GOLD analysis project Ga0247731, IMG submission 180938) | Plant litter microbial communities from Arlington Agricultural Research Station in Wisconsin, United States - UWRJ-L088-202R-2 | ecosystem: Environmental > Terrestrial > Plant litter >...
GCCGGTGTGGGGGCCAGCTGGCCTTGGGGCACGCTGACGGTCAATGTCGTCGGCGGCCTGCTGATGGGCCTGCTCGCAGGCTGGCTCAGCCTGCGCGCCGGGGCCGGTCAGGACAGCGTCCGGCTGTTCGCGGCCGTGGGCGTCATGGGCGGATTCACCACCTTCTCGGCCTTTTCGCTGGAGGCCGTCCTGATGATCGAGCGACGTCAGTTCGGGCTCGCCGCCGCCTATGTGGGCGTGTCGGTGGTCTGCGCCATCGCCGCCCTGTTTCTGGGGCTGATCATAGCCCGACGTGCGTTTGGAGTGCCGGCATGAGCTACGATCCCCGCGAACAGGCGCCTGAAGCCCCGGAGCCCAAAGGCCCTGTCGGCGCGCGCGAGGCCCAGATCCTCTATGTCGCCGAGGCGGAGGACGGCATCCGGCTGGACCGCTGGTTCCGCCGGCGCTGGCCCCACCTGTCGAACATCCAGGTGCAGAAGATGGCCCGGGGCGGCCAGATCCGAGTCGACGGCGCCCGCATCAAGCCGGAAGGCCGCCTGACCGCCGGCGCCGCCGTGCGGGTGCCCCCGATCCCGGAACCGATCGTGCGGGCGCCGGGCGAGCACATGGCCCTGACGCCCGCCGACATCGCCTTCGCCAGGTCGATGGTCATCTATGAGGACGATCTGGTCATCGCCCTGAACAAGCCCTACGGCCTGGCCGTTCAGGGTGGCACCAAGACGACCCGACACGTCGACCGGCTGCTGTCGGCCTGGGGCGAAGGGATGGAGCGCCCCAGGCTGGTGCACCGGCTGGACCGCGACACCTCCGGCGTCCTGCTGCTGGGCAAGGGGCCCGAGGCGGCCAAGCGTCTGGCCGGCGCCTTCGCCCGGCGTCAGGCCAAGAAGACCTACTGGGCCATCGTCATGGGCATGCCCAAGCCGGGCCAGGGCCAGATCGACATGGCGCTGAAGAAGTCGGGCATCAACGACTACGAGATCATGCGGCCCGCCGACCCCAAAGAGCACGGGGCGGAGCCTGCGGAAACCGCGTTCGCGATGATCAGCCATGCGGGGCAGCGGGTGTCGTGGATGGCGCTGCGGCCCTTCACGGGGCGGACCCACCAGCTGCGGGCCCATATGAAGGCCATGGGGCATCCGATCCTTGGCGATCCCAAATACGGCGACGAGCGCTCCAACGACCTCAGCGGCCCGCTGAAGCTGCAGCTGCACGCCCGCCGGATCGAGCTGGACCATCCCGCCGGCGGGACCCTGGTGGTGGAGGCTCCGATCAGCCCGGAGATGCGCGCCGGCTTCCAGCATTTCGGCTTCGACGAAGGCGAGGCGGACACCGACCCCTTCGCCGGGGTCAAACGCCAGCGGTGATCCGATGAGCAGCGATCCAGCACAGGCGGCGGCCCTGGCCGAGCGACGCGCCCGGGTGGCGGCCAAACCATCCAGCGCCGTGGCCGAGCACAATCTGGCGGCGCTGCTGGGCGATATGGGCCACGCGGTCGAGGCCGAGGCCGCCGCGCGTCGGGCGATGGCCAAGGGCGGCGACGCGCCCGAGACCTGGCTGGTCCTGGCGCGCGCGCTGCTGGGTCAGGATCGTCATGCGGAGGCCGAGGCGGCCCTGCGCCAGACGCTGCGACGCCGGCCGCTGTATCTCGACGCCCTCCGGGAGCTGGCCCAGCTGATCTGGATGCGCACAGCCGATCGCGACGCGGCCTTGGCGCCGCTCGAGGCCGCCATCGCCCAAGCGCCGGCCGATCCCGGGCTCCATGTGGTCCGCGCGAGGATGATGGAGTATGCGGGCGATCCGCCCGAGGCGATCTGGCGCGCCGTGACCCTGCCCGGGCCAGCGCCGGACGCCGGTCTGGAGCTGGTCGCCGCCCATGCCGCCATGGGCTTCGACAAGGATCGCGCCCTGACCCACGCGCGCAACGCCGTCGCCCTGGCCTCGGGCGGTACGGCCGCCACCCTGAAGCTGGCGGAAGTCCATCTGGCGCGCGACGAGCCCGCGGCGGCCCTGGCCCTGCTTGAACCGATCCTGCGGGCATCCCCCAACGATCAGGCCGCCCTGAGCTTGCAGGCCACGGGGTGGCGGCTGGCCGGCGATCCTCGCGCCATCCGCGACTATGAGGCGGTGGTCGGCGGTTACAGGATCGAGACCCCGGCGGGATGGGCGTCGCTGGACCTCTATCTCGCCGATCTGACGCTCTCGCTGCGGCGGCTGCATGGACTGGAGACCCACCCGGTCGGCCAGAGCCTGCGTCACGGCACCCAGACCACGGCCAGCCTGCTGACCAGCGACGACCCCGTCATTCGCGCCTTCTTCACCGCCATCGACGGTCCGATCCGGGCCCATATCGCCAGGCTGGGACACGGCGAGGACGCCCTGCGTCGTCGCAACACCGGCGACTACCGGCTGGCCGGCTGCTGGTCGGTGCAGTTGCGGCCCGGCGGCTTTCACGCGCCGCATATGCATTCCCAGGGCTGGCTGTCCTCGGCCTGCTACATCGAACTGCCGGCGGCGATCGAGGCCGACGGCCGACAGGGCTGGATCGGGTTTGGATCGCCGCCCTTCGATTGCGGTCGGGACCTTCCGCCCGAGCATTACGAGAAGCCCGCGCCGGGGCGCCTGGTGCTTTTCCCGTCCTGGATGTGGCACGGGACAATCCCGTTCAGCGGCACCGCGCCCCGTCTGACGATCGCCTTCGACGTGGTTCCGGCATGAGCGGCGCCCGCATCGCCAGCGACGCCCCCCTGGCCATCTTCGACATCGACGGGACCCTGGTCGACAGCCGGGCCTCGATCTTTCGCGCGGCGACCGAGGCGTCGCGGGCGCTGGGCCTGCCCGAGCCGGCCTATGACCGGGTGCGCCAGATCGTCGGCCTGTCCCTGTCCGAGGCGTTGCGGATGCTGGAGCCGACCCTGGCCGACGCCGAACTGGCCGACTTCGTCGCCGCCTTCCAGGCCAGCTTCCGGCGCATGTACGACGACGGCCATCAGGAGCCGCTGTATCCCGGGGCCATGGATATGCTGGGGCGTCTGAAGGGCGACGGCTGGCGGCTATCGCTGGCGACCGGCCAGAATCGTCGGGGCATATCGCGCAATCTCGCGCGCGCCGGCTGGTCCGAGCTGTTCCAGTCTCATCACTGCGCCGAGGACGGACCGGGCAAGCCTGACCCCGCCATGCTGATCGCCGCCATGGCCGCCTGCGAGGGTTCGCCCCGCACGGCTGTGATGATCGGCGACACCGCCCACGACGCGACCATGGCCGCCAACGCCGGGATCGCCGCGATCGGCGTCGGCTGGGGCTTTCATACGGTGGAGGAGCAGGTCGCCGCCGGCGTCCGCCATGTCGCCGTCGATTTTCCGGACCTCGAAGCGGCCCTGAGCCAGTTCGCCGCCGATATTCCTCCCGCCCTCAAGACCGCCTGAGACCCATGAGCCATATCCCGCCCCTCGATCCCAATGTCGCCGCCCGCAAGGGTTTCCGGGAGTCGGAGGAGCGGCTGAAGCGTTTCTGGACCACGGCCGACGCCGTCGCCGACGGAGACGGCTGGAAGGTGGTGCTCGACGGCCGCGCGCCCAGGACGCCGGCCCATGCGCCCTTCATCCTGCCGACCGAGGCCGCCGCCCGCCTGGTCGCCGACGAATGGGCCGCCCAGGGCGAGTTTATCGAGCCCGGGACCATGCCCGCGACCCGTCTGGCCGCCACCGCCATCGACCGGGTCAGCCAGACGCGGGAGCCGGTCGCCGACGAGATCGCGTCCTATGCCGGATCGGACGCGCTCTGCTACCTGGCCGAATACCCGACCAGCCTCGTCGCCGAGCAGGCGAAGGCGTGGGGACCATGGCGGGACTGGGCCGCGGCCGAACTGGGCGTCGTGCTGGAGCCGACCGAAGGCATCGTCCACAGGCCGCAGGATCCGGCGGCCATCGCCCGGGTCCGGGCCCTGGCGCTGGAGGCCGACGATTTCGCCCTGACGGCCCTGGCCACGGCCGTGCCCCTGCTGGGCTCGGCGGTGCTGGGGCTGGCGGTGATGCGCGGCGCCCTGTCCGGCGAGGCCGCCTTCGACCTCAGCCGTCTGGACGAGGTGTTTCAGGAGCGCCAGTGGGGCGTCGACGCCGACAACGCCGAGCGCACGGCCGGCCGTCTCGCCGAGATGGTGCTGATCGATCGGTGGTTCGCCGCGCTGCGATAACTTTCCGATCTGGAAATTTATAGCTTGACGATGTGGAAAGTCAGCGTCATTTTCCAGTCTGGAAAGTGAGGGCCTCAACATGACCGAACCACAGCAGACTGCAGCCGAAGCGCTGGAGGCGATCCGCCAGTCCCGCGCCACGGTGCGCGAGGCCGTGCGCGACCGAAAGGGCGCGGCGCGCTTCGCCCTGATCTATTCCTCGATCGCGGCCGTGATGGTCGGCGGTCAGGTCTTCAGCGCGCCGTTCAACGTGTTCTGCTCCGCAGGCGGGGCGCTCGCCTTCGGCCTGTTGGCCAGAAGCTGGTCGCAGCGGACCGGCGTATGGATTTCGGGCGTGACGCCGAAGAAGGCGCGCTGGGTCGCCTTCGGGCTCGGCGCCGTCATGCTGGCCCTGATGCTTGTCGCGGTCTGGGCCGGTCGGAGCGGCCACCTGTGGGTCGGCCTGCCGCTGGCCGCCGCGGCCTTTGGTGCGGCCTGGGGCGGGTCCGCGCTCTGGCTGAAGGTCTTCCTGGCAGAGACCCGCGACCAGTGAGGGCGCCCGTTTTCGATCCGGTCATTCACGCGCCGGGCCGGCTTCAGATCTGCGCCATCCTGTCGGACATCGACCAGGCCGAGTTCGCCATGGTTCGCGACGCGATCGCGGTGTCCGACTCGGTCCTGTCCAAACATGTGAAACAGCTGGAGGACGCCGGCTATGTGGCCGTGTCCAAGGCGGCGACGGGCGGGCGGCAGCGGACGTGGCTGAAGCTGAGCGCGGCCGGCAAGGCGGCGTTCCGGGCTCATGTGGCCGAGCTGACCCGGCTGGCGGGGAGCGGCTGAATGGCGGCCTTGGGCGTCGGACGATCGGCGGCCAATGCCGTGGCCTTTTCGAAAAGGTGAACGGCCAATCCGGGTGAGCCATGGCGGCAAGGACGGCTGAGGCAGCTAAAATGCGGCCGCGAACCTGCGACCGGCCGTTCAACCCGACCGATACGGCGACAGCTCGGCGGTCATCTCGTCGATGCCCTCGAGCACCCCGGCGCGTTCACTGACCAGGTAGTCTGCGACGGGCTTGCGTAGCGCCGGATCGGCGATCCAGTGGGCGGAATAGACCGGGCTGGGCAGATAGCCGCGGGCGACCTTGTGCTCGCCCTGGGCCCCCGCCTCGACCCGGGACAAGCCGTGGGCGATCGCGAAGTCGATGGCCTGATAGTAGCAGAGCTCGAAATGCAGGAAGGGGACCTCATCGAGCGCGCCCCACTGCCGGCCGTACAGGGCGTCGCGACCGATGAAGTTCAGGGCGCCGGCGATCGGCTCGCCGTCCCTGAAGGCCATGACCAGGGCGATCCGGTCCGCCATGGTCTGGCCGATCATCGAGAAGAAGGCGCGCGTCAGATAGGGACGGCCCCATTTGCGCGACCCCGTGTCCATGTAGAAGGCGAAGAAGGCGTCCCAGTGAGCCTCGGTGATCTCCGCCCCGGTCAGGACGCGGATATCCAGTCCGGCCTGGGCCTCGCGGCGTTCGCGGCGGATGGTCTTGCGCCGGTTGGACGACAGGGCGCTCAGGAAGTCGTCGAAGGTGCGGTAGCCCTCATTGCGCCAGATGAACTGCATGTCGATGCGCGGCAGCAGGCCCGCCTCGCCCATGGCCCGCCACTCGGCCTCGACGGGGAAGTTGACATGCAGGGAGGACACGCCGGTCTGCTCCGTCAGGCCGACCGCACTCTCGATCAGGGTGTTGCGGAGAATGGCGTCCCGGCCGGCGGTCGGGACCGCAGAGGCCTCGGGGCGGATCAGAAACCTCGGCCCGGTCGCGGGGGTGAAGGGCACGGCGCCCAGCAGTTTGGGATAATACCGCCCGCCGGCCCGCTCATAGGCCTCAGCCCAGGAATGGTCGAAGACGTATTCGCCCTGGCTGTTGCCCTTCAGATAGAGGGGCATGACCGCGAGGGCGGCGCCGTCCCCGGCGGTCAGGGCGAGGTGGCGCGGGGCCCAGCCCTGACGCGGCACCGCGCTGCCCGAGGCCTCGCAGGCGTGCAGAAAATCATAGCTGACGAAGGGATCGCCGGTCGGCGCCGCGCAGGCGTCCCAGGCCTCGCGCCCGATGGCCGCGAGGCTGTCGTGGACGTGGACGGTGTAGGCATCGCTCATATCCGTTCATCCCGGCGAAAGCCGGGACCCGGATCTTTTACGAGGCACGGCGCTGGATTGACGATCGCGCGAACCATCGACGCCTATCGCCCAAAGCACTGGGTCCCGGCTTTCGCCGGGATGAGCGGAGGTTTGTAGCTCACTTCACCTCGACGATCGCGTCGACCTCGACGGCGAAGCCGAGCGGCAGCTGATACACGCCGACGGCCGAGCGGGCATGGCGGCCGGCGTCCCCGAACACCTCGACCATCAGGTCCGAGCAACCATTGATGACGGCCGGAATGGCGGTGAAACCGGCGCCGGCCTGGACAAAGCCGCCCAGTTTAACGACGCGCACGACGCGCTCGAGGTCGCCATCGACGGCGGCGCTGATCTGGGCCAGCAGATTGATGCCGCACAGCCGGGCGCCGGCGTTGGCCTGCTCGGGCGTGACGTCCTCGCCGACCGTGCCCTTGATCCCGCCCGAGGCGTCGTTCGACAGCTGGCCCGAGATGTGGACGAGATTTCCGGTCTGCACGAAGGGCACATAGTTGGCCACGGCTTTGGCGGGCTCGGGCAGGGTGATGCCGAGGTCTGCGAGGCGGGCGGCGACGGTCATGGGAAGGCTCCGGAAGGTGTCGCCGGGGTTTAGCGCGGGAGACGGGTGGCGTCATCCATTCTGTCCGCTGTCATCCGTCCACCGCTCATCCCGGCCTAGCCGGAGTGAGCGGAGGATATGAGGGTTTAAAGGTTCGCACACCGCTGTGTGACAGGGTCCCGGCCATGGAAATGCTCAGCCCCTCTCAGGTCGCAGCCTTCAAGGGCGTCCAGCAACGACTGGCTCCCGACCAGCTCAACCGCGTGCTGGCCGCCTCGGTCGAGGCCGTTGATCCGGCCCGCGCCGCCGCCAGCCACTGGAATTTCAACCTGCCGGCCCACGCCGCCGACAGGGCGCTGGGAGACGACGCCACCGACGCCATGCGCCGGGCGCTGGTGGCGACCTGGGCGCTGGAACTGCCGGGCCGGGCCAGGGCCGCCGACCTGCCGCCCGAGGTGATGGAGCTGTATCCATACTGGCTGGACCGACTGGCCGGGTTCCTGACGGCGGATCAGGGCGACTACGACCGGGACTACTGGGCCAAGGACGTGCGCTTCTCGCTGGCGCTCAGCGTGCCGGGCGCCCGGACCCAGACCATCGACCTGTCGTCGCCGATGGGCCCCGGCCAGGTGGTGCGCAACGGGCGCGACGGCCATGGCTGGAGTCCGCTGGTCGCCTATGTGAAGGCGCAGGGGTGGAGGAAGCCCTGGCTCGAGGTCCATACCGAAAGCCGCCACACCGACGACTTCACCGAGGCCGGCTGGGACCGCGCCTGGGCCTCGGCCGCCGCGATCTGCAAACGCCGGCCCGAGCTGGCCGGCATGATCGGGTCGAGCTGGTTCTATGATCCGCCGCTGGAGACGATCAGCCCGCGTCTGGCCTATCTGCGCCTGAACCCGCTGAAGGGCGGCGCTTTCATCATCCATCAGGGGCCGGCGCCGATCCATTCCGAACGGGCCGGCGCGACCTCGCCGACGCGGCGGGCGATGATCGAGAGCGGAGAATACCTGCCGAGTTCGTGGCTGGTCGCCTGGCCGAGGGCGACGCTGATCCCGTGGGCGGAGGCGCGTGCGGCGGCGATCAAGGCGGACGAGAAGGCGGCGGCGTAATCTCAGAGCACGGCAGAGGCTGCTACAAAGACGTCTGTCGGCCGCGCGTCCAAAAACACGACCAGCGGCTGCTTTTGATAAGGCGCACAGCCCAGCCCGCCTGCGAAGACGTACAGGTCGGTTCCGTGGACACTCACACTGACGCTGGGCCGTGACGTGGGAAACACGGCGCGCACGAGGTACGGCGTCCCCGCCAATCGACCGGCCAGACCTGTAAACCGTCGCACCTGCTGAGGCGTGATTGCGACGACTTCATCGTGCGACAACAAGCCGATAGCGCTGGAGACGTCGCTGGAAACAGCGACAACGAGCGACGGGTCCACCGGGGTGAGGCCAGACCAGTTCGCTGCAGGAGAATCCTTCAGCCATTCGTTTGTCGTTGGCTCACGGCAGACAACCTCACGGTTGAGATCGACGGCGGCGGGTCCGGATGAGACGAGAATGGTCGACAGCAATGCGAGGCGGATCATTACGACCTCCGAAGAAGCCGTCAGCTTACCGCCGGCGAGCCTAACCCGCCACCCGCTCCCACGCGGCGGCCACCGGCAATATCTCCAGCCCCGCCGCCCTGGCCAGCCGGATCACCCGGTCCAGATCGTCAGGGGTGCAGCCATAGGGCGTCGGCCCGTCCATCACGTCGTGGCCATAGGCGATCAGCCAGCCCCTGTCCGAGACTGTCCGCGCCATCAGGGCCTCGAGGTCATAGCCGGGCAGGCGGCGGCTCTCCAGACCGATGGCCTGCAGCAGGGCCCGGTCGGCCCGGCCGGCGTTGACGCCGTCGCGCACGCCGCGCCCGCACAGGAAGCGGCGATCGATCACCGCCTTGGCGCCCAGGGCGCAGTCGCCGAACGGATAGGCGAAGGTGCGCATCACATGGCCGTCCAGCCGCTCGCCCACCCAGGCGGCGTTGCGCGCCAGACTGGCGTCCAGCCCGGCCGGCGACAGGGTCAGGGTCGAGACGTGCCCATAGGTGTGGCACCCGACCTCGTGTCCGGCCGCGTGCAGGGCCTGCAGATCCTCGGTCGAGAACTGGGGCAGTCCCATGTTCGACCCGTCCGACAGGCCGCCGCAGACATAGTAGGTCGCCGCGATCCCGTGCTGCTTCAGGATCGGGCCGGCCTCGGTCCAGGCGGTGCGTGGAATGTCGTCGAAGCTCAGGCTGAACACCCCGCGCGCAGGGGCGATGGTCGCCGGACGGACATCCAGATACCGGGCGGCGCGACGACGCATCTTGTCGATGAAGGCGGACATGGGGTGCAGGCTAGGCGGTCCGGGTTAATCCGGCCCTTCCGCCCGGCCCTTCTTCAACGCCCGCCCCGCCACGACCGCGTCCTTGCCGAATTTCGCGCGCAGGGCGTCGATGGTGGTCTCGGTCTTCAGGGTCCGGGTCTGGGCCTCGGCGAACAGGCCGGCGGGGCCGTCGACCGCGTCGGTCACCTCGGCCAGGCCGATGCCGATCAGCCGATAGGGAATCCCCAGTTCAGGCTTCAGCAATTCGCGACCGATGGCGAACAGGGCGCGGGCGGTCTGGACCGGGTCGGGCGCGCTGATGCGCCGGGTGATGATCCTGAAGTCGGCGCGCCGCAGTTTCAGCACCACGACCCGGCTGGCCACGCCGTCGGCCCGGGCCTTGGACGCCAGCTTTTCGCACAGGGGCCACAGCTCGGCCTCCAGATCCTCGGCCGAGGTCAGGTCGGTGTTGAAGGTGGTCTCGGCGCTCATCCCCTTGCGGTCGTGGTCCGGTCGCACGGGACGGGCGTCGCGGCCGTGGCTGAGGTCGTGCAGCCGCAGGCCGGTCTCGGCATACCGTCTGACCAGATCGCGCACGTCGGCGGCGGCCAGGTCGCCGATGGTGTCATAGCCGTCGCTGCGCAGGGTCTTGCCGAACACCGGTCCGACGCCGGGCAGGGCGGTGACCCGCAGGGGCGCCAGTATGGCCATGGCGTTGGCCGTCCCGACCACCGAAAAGCCGCGCGGCTTGTCGAGCTCCGAGGCCAGCTTGGCCAGGAAGCGGTTGGGCGCCAGGCCGATGGAGACGGTCAG
>Ga0247731_1000556_pt1 | contig 10033 bp, 7 predicted proteins | sample UWRJL088202R2_FD_180938 | JGI IMG/M metagenome (GOLD analysis project Ga0247731, IMG submission 180938) | Plant litter microbial communities from Arlington Agricultural Research Station in Wisconsin, United States - UWRJ-L088-202R-2 | ecosystem: Environmental > Terrestrial > Plant litter >...
CCCAGATGCTCAACCATGTCCTGCTTGCTGTGCTCGGAGATGGTGATGATGTGATCGGCCTTGCGCACGGCAGTGTTGAACAACCAGCTCTTGAGGCTGCGCAGGTCGTTCTTGATCCATTCCGGGTGCAGCATCGGGATCACGTCCATGACGGTCGCCACGGTCGGTACGCCGGAGATGCGCGGAATATGGTGGTCGGTGGCGTGAAACAGTTGTACGTCTTTGCGAATCTCTGCCGAGCTGGACAGGGGCAGATTCAGAAAGCCACTGAGTAAGGCATGAACCGGGAAACGCACCGCCAGCTGTTGCGGCGTGCCGCACACCAGCTTCGGCAGGTCGCGACCGAAGGCATAGGGCTTGATTGTCAGATCGGTGTCGCTGCCACCGGCGAGGTCGTTCAGGCCATGCCACAGCGCTTTTGAATAGGTGCCGATACCGTCGATATGACCAGCACGTTCGCCGCCGGCCCAGACGGTACAGCTAAAACCAATTTCCATATTTCGTTATTTCTCGATTCGGCGCGGTGGCGTAGAAGTCAGGCTGCCCACGAAACGATTCCGGGGCAGCGGGCGAAGCGGATCAGGCCTCGAGCCTGACTTGCTCACGCCAGTAATTCAGCAGCTCGGACAGGGTTGTTTCAAGAGGGATCTGCGGCTGCCAGCCTGTGGTCGCCTTGAGCAGTGATGCATTGCCCACCGCCACAGGAATGTCCGACGGGCGCAGGCGCTCAGGATCTTGCTCGACAGTGATCTGTGCGGTGCTCAGGGACAGCAGCATCTGCAGCACGTCGCTGATCTTGCGCGACTGGCCACTGGCGATGTTCAGGCAGACGGGGTGACCGGTTTTGTTCTTCAGCTTGAGCAGCTCGATGTAAGCGCTGCACACGTCCTGAACGTCGAGGAAGTCGCGAACGGCTTCCAGGTTGCCGACTTTCAAAACCGGCGCTTGCTTGCCTGCTTCGATCAGTGCGATCTGACGGGCAAAAGAGGCGGTCACGAAATCGGCACTCTGCTGAGCGCCAATGTGGTTGAACGGACGGGCAATAACGCCTTTCACGCCCTGGCGAAAGTACTCGCGGAAGGCGCTTTCAGCGGCAACTTTACTGGCCGCGTAAGGGTTGAGCGGCTCGCACATTGTCTGCTCGCCGACTGCATCGCCCTGCTTGAAGGCTGCGCCGTAGACTTCCGAGGAACTCGGGAACAGCACGAAGGCATCCGGTGCTTGCAGGCGGATGGCTTCAAGCAGGTTCATGCTGCCCATGACATTGGTTTGCCAGGTCAGCAGTGGCTCTTTGAAGCTGGTTGGCACATGAGAGATAGCCGCCAGATGCACCACATACTCGGGCTTTGTCTGGGCAACCGCCTGGGCCAGGGCATCGGCATCGCGGATATCGCATTGCAGATGCTCATCGGCCTGGCTTTGCGCTGGCGCCGGGCTGGCGCTCAAGGCGATGACCTGAAATCCGGCCTGCTGCAGACGAGCAGTGAACAGCTTGCCAACGAAGCCGTTAGCTCCAGTGAGTAGTAGGCGTGACATGGGGTGTTACTCCTTCACGGGCTGTAAAAAATCGAGTTGGGCGAGCCACTCTTTGAGTGCCTGGCGCAGATTCTCGATCTCGTAGCGTTGCAGGTTCCGCAGTCCGGCGGCGATGACTTTCTCACGCAGGCCCGGCTCTTCGTTGAGGAAGTGGCAAGCCAGCGCGAAGTCGAGCGGGTCGTCGCTTTCCAGCAACAAGCCACCTTCACCCAAGGTGTCGGGGATATTGGACCGCGCCTGTGTGACTACGGGAAGGGATGCATAGTTCGCTTCCAGCAACGGCATGCAGAACCCTTCGTGGGCGCTGGCGCACCAGTACTGGTGTGCATTCTGGTACAGCCAGCGCAGTTCCGGCTCAGAGCATTTGCCAACCAGCAGCACCTGGTTTTGCAGGCCCAGCTGCAGAATATGGTGACGCAAGCCGCGAGCGTAATCTTCGCTGGTGGTGCCGCCGACGATAATCAGACGCTGAGGCGGCTGTCGCGTGGCCTTCTGCAGCTGCACCAAATGGTAAAACGCTTCAATCAGCAAATACTGGCGCTTGTTCTCGGCCAGACGACCCACTGCCAGATAAAAGCGGTTACCAGCGGGCTGATGATCCATGAACGCCGGCTGACTTTGCGAACCCTCAAGGCGGCGGGTATCCACCAGCAGCGGCAAGGTCTTGCTGCGCAGGTAACCGGCTTCTTTGAGTTCGCTTTCGTTGAGGGGCGAGTCGGCAAGGGCGTGGACAAACTCTTCGCGCCATTCCCTGAGTTGCTCCAGGCCCAGTTCGGCATAACGGCGCAAACCGCTATCTTCCGGGAAGAATTCCGGAGGCGTGATGTTGTGATACACCAGCGCCTTGGGGCAATCCTGCTTGAGCAACCACGGGCCATGATCGTGGCCCATGGAGTGGTGATAGAGCATCAGTGCACATTGGGACGGGTGAAACGTCAGCGCAGGCAGAATGTCCCCGACCAATGGGTCTGGGATAGAAAAGCTGTAGATGTCTGACTCATAACCCAGATCGCGCAGCAGCGCCCGTGTAAACAGCAGGCCGTTGGTTACGCCATCTCCTGCCGCGGTGCTGGGGGCAAATTGATCAATACGCAGTTGGGTCATATTGCACTCTTGCTCGCCGTGACCGCGTAATCCTGCGGGCCGTAGAACAAGGCATCACACCGACGAGCCACTTCGCTGTCTTCGTTCAAAGCGTATTCGCGCGGGATCGGGTTCAGGCGATGGATCTGCACATCGTCGAAGCCCTTGAACTCCACCAGGAACTCGGTGAAGGCGGGCGGCAGTGGATGCAGGTGCGTCGGGTCGGTGTAAAAGTGAGTCGCCGCCGAAATCAGGTTCTCAGGGTTTGGCGTCTCGAAAATCACCACGCCGCCCGGGGCCAGTACGCGCTGGCATTCGTCGAGCAGGACGTTGAATTGTTCGAAGGTCAGATGCTCGATCACGTGGAAGGCAGTCACTGCCGCAACGCTGTTTTCCGGCTGGTTCGCCAGCCAGATCAGGGCGTCCTGCTGCACGGCGTCCAGGCCTTGGGCATGGCAGGCTTCGACGTTCATCGAGTTCAGGTCGATGCCGATGCGCTTGAAGCGCTCAGGCAGCATTTGCAGCCATTCGCCACGACCGCAACCGATGTCTACCAGAGGCAGACCATTGTTGAGTGGCGCGAGCTCTTCGAGCATCGGCAGGTAATACGACTGACGTTCGCGGATAGTTTCTGCGTCGCCCCGGAAGCGGTTCTCGAAAGCCAGATAGAAGCTGTCCGGAACGGCGCTCTGATGCTGCTGCGGTTCAACGGTCGCCACGATGGTCGACGCGCTGCTGTCAGCCGCTACGGCTACCTGACGCGGCTGGCGCTCCAGATGCTGGAGGCGGGCGCGCAGTTCCTGTTGTACGTTTTTGGCTTGCTGCAGCTCGGCCACTAGACGGTTGAATTCTTCCGCCTGCTGATGCTGCGCCTGATGATGCTGATCCAGGATCTGCTGCTGGCTTTTCAGGTAGGTGTAATGTTCCTGGACCTGGGTTTGCTGCTGTTGCAGAAGGGCCTTTTGCTCTTGAAGCGCTTTCTGTTGATCGGCGAGCGCGCGCTGCTGAATATCCAGCTGGCTTTGCATCAAGTCTTTGTGCGCGTGCAGGCCGTCCTGAACCAGCTTGTTCTGGCGGGTGAGCAGATCAAGGCGGGCGTTGACGTGCCGGTTGCGCGGCTCGATCAGGGTCACGCCATAAGCGCTGAGGATCAGCTTGCCGATAATCGGGATCTGACGCAGGCGGTTTTTCAGTCGCGCGCGACGCAGGCCATGGACTTCTGCATTGTGCGCGATGCCTTCAGGGGAGTAGCGCAGGGCCGCCAGCACTTCGAACTTGTCGAAGCCGGAGCGCAACTGCATCAGGCCCTGTTGAATCTCGGCTTTCTCGGCCTTGCGGTTGAGCAAGGTCGGGTACGCCGCACGGATCAGCGGCTCGTCATCAAGCTGGATCAGTTCCATCCAGATGTAAGGCTGGTCATAGGTTTCTGCTGGAGACGGGTCGAACGCCGGCAGTGCACGACCCTTGTTGTCCAGGCGATAACGCTGAACCTCGGCCTCGATGCGACGATTGAGTTCCTGGAAGTCGAGGTCAGGATTATTCGGTATGAGCATTGCTTACGGTTCCGTGGAAGGTCTCAGAGGGCATTGGCAACTCTTCGAGCGTTGCGCTCAGGTCGCACACACCACCAAAAATGGTCGTGTTGATACCGGCTACTTCAAATCCGATGGCGTTGTCGTGCCAGTGGTAGCAGTTGATGGTGTGATCAGCACCGTCGTGTAACGCAAGCGTGATTGTGTATTTGCCGGGTGCGAGACGCATCGGGAAGCGATAGGTCAACTGCTTGCGCTCGCCCTTGGTCATGGCAATCGGGTAGTTCAGGTAATGGCTGTTGGTGCCATAGATATCCTGGCCGAACCGGTCGCGAATCATCAGCCCGAGGGAGATGTCCGGGAGGTCGACTTCGGCAGCGATAGTCACTTGCAGCAGACCGGTGTCACCACAGGCCAGGATCGGGCTTTTAGAGTTTTCGCCGTTGAAAGTCACGGTCTCCAGCACAGCCTGGCGTGAGCCATAGCCCGCTTCCAGCACCGGGCGCTCGCTGTAATCCTGCTCGTCTTCTGCACCCAGCAACTGGTTGTAGATATTGACCGCTTCTTCGGGGTGACCGTCGGCTACAACTTTGCCTTCGCTGAGCACGATGGCCCGGTCGCAGATCATTTTCACGGCGTTCAGGTCGTGGGAAACGAAAATGATCGAACCGCCGTTGGCGCGGAATTCCTTGATGCGACGCATGCATTTCTGTTGGAAATGGCCATCGCCCACGGACAGGGCTTCGTCGATCAGGAAGGTGTCGGGGTCAGCGTGAATGGCGATGGAAAACGCCAGACGCATATTCATCCCCGAGGAATACGTGCGGATCGGTTCGTGAATGAACTGACCCAGCTCCGAAAACTCGACGATGGATTTACGGCGCTCTTCGATCTGATCGCGAGTCATGCCGAGCAACAGGCCGTTGCCGACGATGTTCTGCGAGCCGCTGAGATTAGGGTCGAAGCCCGTTCCCAGTTCCAGCAGGCCGGTGACTCGGCCAGTGATCTTGATCTGGCCGGAGTCCGGCAGCAAAACGCCGTTGAGCATCTTGAGCAAAGTGGATTTGCCCGCGCCATTGCGCCCCAGAATGCCCAGCGTCTCGCCAGGCGCAACGGTGAACGTAATGTTATCCAGCGCCTTATGCGTGCGGTGATAGCTGCGTCTCATGACGATTTCTTTGAGCCGGTGCCAAGGTCTGCTGTAGAGCTTGAACTCCTTGCAGACGTTTTCCACTTCAAGCATGTGTATACAACTCTTTTAAAAGTGTGCCGTTCAGAACGAACTTAGTCGCGCGCAAAACGGCGCGATAACAGGAATCAGGGGGCGGAGCCTATCATGAGTGGCTCTTTGGAGCATTTACTGTGTAATTCGGATGTCGCTATTTGACGAGTGGGAGCTCAATTAGTTGCCAGATGCGTGGCCCGGTTGCCTGGATCACTGAACCCGTGGGAGCGTGCCAGTATTTGTGGGAGCAAGCTTGCTTGCGAAGAGGCCGGTACAGTCGACACGTCTGCATGCCAGACACACAGCCTTCGCGAGCAAGGTGGAGCGCCATCCTGGCCGCTGCCACGGTTTGAGTAAGCCACAGTATTAGTGGGAGCAAGCTTGCTTGCGAAGAGGCCGGTACATAAGGCACATCTGCTCGCCAGATACACAGCCTTCGCGAGCAAGCTCGCTCCCACGGGCGATTCGCTTAGCTTTATGGCAGATGAATCTTCGTCAGCGTGAACCCCGGCATCCGTATCTGGACGCGGCCCTCAGCGGGTGGCGCGTAATTGCCGATGGACAGCAGCCACTGTTTCTCCGGCGCAATCCCCTGGAAATCGTAGCTGGTGCTCTGGGTCACGATGAACGGCCAGAGGGCAGGGATATCGATATGGAAGGCAGCCTTCATCAGCGTGCCAAGATCCGAACCGGCGATCACTGTTTGTGCACGCTCCTCTTGGCTGAGGTACTGACGAGTGAACTCGCCTGCCCGATCAGCCACGCTAGGCAGCAGATACGCTCGTTGATCTTTGGTGGCCCAATAGCTGGAAAGCACCACGGTAACCGGCAGTACCAGATAAATCGCGACCTTGGCGCCCATGCGCGGGCGATAGGCCCAGGCACCTAGCGCCAGCAGGCCCAGCGTTCCCATGAGATAGAGGGAAGTGGAGTTAGCCAGCATGCCCCGCAGTTCAGGGCTGTCTGTGATGCTCGGCTCGAACGGCGCCAGTTGGGTGACGATGCCGTAGATCAGCGCCAGCCCGATCAGCGTTGCCAGCAATATGCGCCAGCGACGTGGTTGGGGAGTGTCCGCGCGGCTCAAAAGAGAGGCCACCACGATCCACAACAGCGGGAAGGCGAAATCGTAGTAGCGCACGTGCAATCGAGTCACCGACTCATGGGCGTTGACGCTTACCACTGACGCCGTGAACAGGGCGACGACGGCCACCAGGTTGGCGATCAACAGCATGGCGAACACGGCAATTTTTTGCGTTTCATCCGGGGTGTGGCGGGCGAGAAGCGGTTTGAGTCCCGCCTGTAGAGTCACCGCGATTGCCAGGCCCATCGTCATGCACAGTCCCAGCAGATGGCCTTTGATGCTTTCCAGAGCGAGGCGCGTCAACAGAATCAGCCGATCCAGGCCGCTCGCCTCCGATGCGATCTTGCTATACGACGGCCCGAAAAGCGTCAGCCCTGCGGAGCCCGCCAGTATGAAACTGATAATGAATTTGGCGGCTATGGCAGCGAGCAAAAACACGGCGATGTTGCGCACTGCCAGCATGGCCTTGCCCTGATCGACTGCCAACGAGACATAACCGATGTAGAGGACCGCGGCGGGAACGAAGAGCATCGAATGAGGTTTGATGAGCGCAGTGCAACCGAGAATGAAGCCCGCGAAGGCCCAATCCAGTGGCGTGTCGATTCTGGCTCGGGTCACCGCCCAGACAAAGGCCCAGAAACCGAAAAAGTAGAACGCTTCGGGCATGTAGTGCGCGGTGTAAGTGTTGATTGGCGCGAGCAGGGCGCAGAGCGTAATGACCAGAGCGGGTAACTCCGTCATGACGCGTCGTGACACTTGGTAGATGAACGGGGCTGCACAAACGAAGAAGAATGCGTTGAAGATTCTTGCGCACCCCAGGAAGTCAGCGGCGCAATGATTGGTCAGCCGGTAGATGGCCTGATAGATATAGCCCGGGATTTCCGATTGGGACAGCGGCTGGAGGCGTGAGTACAGGCTGTAGGTATATTCGTCACCAAAAATGAACGGGAACAGCCCTGTGTTTTTTAGCATCAAGCCGAAAAAAACAAAGAGCATGATGACGAGCAGGGTGTAACCGCCGATTCTTTGGTGTTGGTCAGAAGTTGATGTTTGCATGACAGACAAGCCTGTTTTTGTAGAGCGGCCAGAGGCGCTCCTATCCGTTCGAATATCGTTTAGCGGTCAGTGCTGATAGACCGAAACCCATACGCCAGCGGCAATCAACGCAGCGCCGGCGAAAGTGTTCCAGCTAAGGGCCTCGTTCAGAAAAAAGTGAGCCAGTACAGGTACGATGAAGAAAGCCATCGCGGTAAACGGATAGGCAATACTCAGGGGCGTGGTTTTCAGAGCGAACAGCCACAAGACAGTGGCACCGGCATACACGACCAATGCCACGATCAACTTGACGTTGACCATGGCGTTCATCAGCCCGGCCATGGAGAATTCGACACTGCTCGATGCGAGTTTGAACAGTATCTGACCGGTAGCCAGGGCGATCACCGTCAGCGATATGAACACTACTTGAGAAATGGACATCAGGATTCCAGAGGTTGGGAGCGACGTTTTCTGTATTTGCGATGAATGACCTGCACGGGCGCCGAGTTGATGTCATAGGCCAGGAATGCGAGGACAAGCTGCAGGCCGATGATGATCGGCAATGCCGACAGCATGACCGTGCCCACCGGTGCGGAGCTCCCTGAATACGCGGCTCCCAGCCAGTGATACCCGCCAAACAAGATGCCAAATACCATCATCAGAACGCCGATAGGCATCTCGATTGACGCAAGCGACATGTCGCGCAAGTAGTAGTTGTAGAAGATGCGCTTGGCGAAGTTGCGCATATGTTTTGCGGCAAACTCTCCGATAATCTTGGAGATCTTCAAGTTGCTGACTTCATCGCCATACTTGGCATCCATCGGAATATCGATGGCCACTGCGCGCAGTGTATTGAGCCGGAACAGGATATCGGTCTCGAAGAAGTAGCGGCGGCTTATTTTGTTGAACGGCAGATGTCGGGCGACGTCTCGGTGAATGGCGGTATAACCATTGGTTGGATCAAAAAGTGTCCAGTACCCAGAAGAAAGCTTAGTCAGAAAAGAGAGCGCGGCATTACCGAACAACCGCATTTTAGGCATGGCCGTTATTTTTTCTAGGTCATAAAAGCGGTTGCCTTTTGTGTAATCCGCTTCGCCGTTCAAGATGGGTTCGACAAAGTTAAGTAACAACCCCGGGTCCATCTGGCCGTCGCCGTCGATTTTGACGATAACATCGACATTTGCATCGATTGCCGCCTGGTAACCCGTCATTACCGCGCCGCCAACTCCCTGGTTTTCGACATGGCGCAGGACTACTACACGAGTGTCGTTACAGTGTTCCTTGACGTAATCGCCGCTGGCTTCCGGGCAGCAGTCGTCGACTACGAATATGCTGCTAACTTCCGGGCCTATACTCTCGATCACGCCGAGAATATGTTGCCGTACTTTGTAGCAGGGAATAACAACTGCAATTTCCTTACCTGACATCTCTGCGCCCTAAGTCCTTTCGCTGTAACGTTTAAGCGGTGCCCGCCGATTCGAGGGTGGCGATGTTATCAGAAAGCACCTTCAATGGCACAAGGGCATTATCCACTGGGCGGCAATTATAGATGCTGCGGGGAAGGCGAGCTGTGGACTGAAGACAGCGCTGTCCGGGGCCTGCGCTGCAAAACGAACCGGCCGTCCTGCTCGAACCTCGGAGCGAGAACACCATGCGTGGCGTGCACCAGTTGAAATGACGTGAGCTGGGCAATATGCACTAGATCTTTGCTTTGAGCGCGAAATTTTTAACGTGCGGCCCGCGATCAGCCTAGATCATTTAATTCTAAAGAAGTCTGTGGACAAAGGTGTGGCCAGTTGCTAGCTTGGCATTATTGTTTTTTTGAATAATTTCACGCCTTCCTTTATATGTCTTCGCCATTGTTAACTGTGCACAGTCCAATTGCTGTCTGTGGCTTTTAATATTTGCGGTGTCGGCCCTGTTATTTTTATTTGCAGATATTTAACCGTCTATCGGTTTTAAGATAGTAGGTCCGGGACGTAGTGCCGCGCCTATAAGGCTGTCGTGTATCTGAAATAAATAACGTGTAAGAAATCCCTAAGCTTTACCAATGCGCAGTTCCCACAAGGAGTAGTACATGAGCACGCAATCTGATCTGGCTGAGCTGTATACGACGTTTTTCAACCGCGCACCGGATGCTGACGGTTTGGCGTACTGGGTTGACAGCATCGACTCCGGCCAATTGAGCCTGACCCAAATCGCTGAAAACTGGCTCACTGAGCAACCTGAAGGCCAGACTAACTTTCCAACGACGCTGACTGATGCTCAGTTCGTAGCCAAGATCTACACCAACGTGCTCAGCCGGACGGCAGATGCCGACGGCGCTCAGTACTGGCTCGACCAGTTGGCAAGCGGCGCGGTGACCCGTGACTCGTTCGCACTTTCGATCATCAACGGCGCCAAGGCCAATACCTCAGCCCAAGGCGTGCTCGACGCAACATTGATTTCCAACAAGGCGACCGTGGGCGTTGCTTTCGCCGAGCAGGGTGTGAACGACACCGCCCTGGCCGCCAAAGTGCTGACCACCGTCACTGCTGACGC
>Ga0247731_1000558_pt1 | contig 10000 bp, 7 predicted proteins | sample UWRJL088202R2_FD_180938 | JGI IMG/M metagenome (GOLD analysis project Ga0247731, IMG submission 180938) | Plant litter microbial communities from Arlington Agricultural Research Station in Wisconsin, United States - UWRJ-L088-202R-2 | ecosystem: Environmental > Terrestrial > Plant litter >...
ACGTGCCGGCGGCCTTGGTGGCGCGTGACGACGTGGTGCTGCAGCCGCATCTGGGCAGCGCGACGGTGGAAGGCCGTGCGCAGATGGCGGCGCTGGTGCTGGAGAACCTGGCCCAGCATTTCGATGGGTAGGGCGGAAACCCTTTCCCAGAGGGAGAGGGAGGGGCCCAAGCAAAGCTTGGGAGGGTGAGGGGTTTAGATGTCGGACGGCGTGCCGGCAGGGCGCTCATGGAAAATGGTGAGAGTGTAACCCCTCACCCTCCCAACCGCTTCGCGGTCGGGCCCCTCCCTCTCCCTCTGGGAGAGGGTCAATTTAAGCCGCCCGTGCCCGCCGACCCACCCGCGCCCGGCGCTTCTTCAGCCAGATGACCACGCCGGTCACGCTCAGCGCCGCCACCACCACGCCCATGAACGAGATCAGGATGCGGCCCGGCAGGCCCAGGATCCGTCCCGAGTGCAGCGGGAACTGGGCCTGGACGAAGATGTCGGCGGCGGTGCCGACCCAGGGCTGGGAATCGCCGGCCAGGGCGCCGGTCTTGCCGTCGTAATAGAGATAGGGCGGGCCGACGCCGGCCGCGCCGTGATCGCCGCCCGGTTCGTGGAAGGCCACGCCGTAGAGGCCGTATTCAGGCGAATAGAACGCGCCGCCGGCCGGAGCCTTCCAGCCGCGCTTCGCCGCCTCGGCCCGGGCGCTGTCCAGCACCTGGGCGTAGGTCCGGGTCGCGATGATCGGCGAATTGTGGTCGGCGGGCTTGCGCAGGTCGAAGGGGCTGGGCGTCACCTTCGAGACCTTGGACAGCACCGGATAGAACACCTCGGTATAGAGGTTCAGCGAGAAGGCGGTGAAGGCCACGGTGAACAGCACGCCCCACAGCCACAGGCCGAAGGCGCGGTGGATATCGAAATTGATCCGGTAGGCGCTGGCCGAGGTCTTGATCACCCAGGCCGGCTTCCAGCGCGCCCAGAACCCCTTGCCGGACTTGGCTCCAGCCGCTTTCTGGCGCGTCGGCAGGGTCAGGTAGAAGCCGACGAAGCAGTCGAGCGTCCACAGGATCGCCACCCCGCCCAGCAGCCAGATTCCCCAGTGGTCGATGCCCCACATCTCAGGAATGTGCAGGGTGTAGTGCAGCACATAGAGGAACGAGACGAAGGTCTCACTGGTGATCGGCCAGACCGCGCCCCACTCGCGCCGGCCCTGCTCGGCGCCGGTGACGGGATCGACGAACACCTGGTTGTAGTGGGGCTCGAACAGCTTGCCGGTGGCCGGGTTGCGGGTGGGCGAGACGCCGAAGGCCAGGGTTCCGCCCGGCTCGGGCGCGAGCGGCATGTAGGTGACCTGGACGCGTGGGTCGCGCGCCTCGATCTGACGGGCCAGGTCGAGGACGGGCAGTGCCGCGCCGCCCTTTGCCCCTTTGGCGCTGGACTGAGCGTACATCAGGTGCGGGTTGAGCACGTCGTCCAGTTCGTGATCCCAGGAGATCACCGCCCCGGTCACGCCGGAGATGAACAGGAAGCCGGCGATGAACAGCCCCACCCACCGATGGATGAAGGTCAGGGCCGGGCGGGGCGAGAAGGCGGATCGCGCCTTCTCGCCTGGCTTGGCCGCCATGCCGTGTCCGTCCGGCGTCGCCGCGCCTTCGCGAACGGCGATCGTGCTGGAAGTCTCGGACACGGACATGGCGGTCCCCCTTAGAACGAGTAGGTCAGCTTGACCGACGCATTGCGCGGCGCGGCGTAGTAGGCTTGGTTCCACATCAGGCTGTTCAGGTACTTCTTGTCGAACAGGTTCTGGACGTTGATCGTCGCCTTGACGTTGGGAGCGATCTCGACCCGGCCCATCAGATCGACCACGGTGTAGGCCTTCTGGGTGACTTCCGTCACGTCGAAGGTCGAGATGTCGCTCTGCCAGCGCAGGCTGGCCCCGACGGTCAGGTTACGCAGTTCGGGCACTGTGTAGGTGGTCGACAGCTTCAGGGTCTTGCGCGGGATGAACACGCGCGCGGCGTCGCCCTCGGCGTCCTTCAACGACAGCTGGGTCCAGCCGCCGCTCAGGCGCCACTGGTCCGTGATCGAGCCGGAGACTTCCAGTTCGTAGCCCTTGGACTTGGTGTCCACGCCGATCGAATAGGTCCCGCCGGCCGGGCCGGGATCGTTGGGGCCGAACGTGCCGGCGTCGGCGGCCAGGTTCAGTTGCTTGGTCTGGAACACCGTGGCGACGGCGTAGAGCTTGCCGCCGAACCACTCGCTCTTCACCCCCGCTTCGTAGCTTTCGCCCTTCACGGGGTCCAGCTTGCGGTTGGTGGAGTCGACCGCGCTCTGCGGATTGAAGATGTCAGTGTAGCTGCCGTACAGCGAGACGTTCGAGGTCAGGTCGTAGGTCAGGCCGGCATAGGGGCTGAACTTGGAGTTCGAGCGCGACTCGTCGACGAAATAGGACGTGCCGGTGCTCTTCAGGTCGATGTAGTTGAAGCCGACCACGCCCTTCAGCTTGTCGCTGAAGCCCAGGTGCGCGGCGCCGTACACGCGGTTCAGGCGGTCGCGCATGTTCTCCGCCTCGTAGTCGCCGTCATAGTCGGCCGCCGGGGGTTCGGCGAGCTGCTGGCTGCCCCAGTCGCCGACCGCCGGATAGGCGGGGTAGTACGCCGACAGGAAGTTCTCATGGCGCGTGCTGTGCGACTTGGCGGTGCTGGCGCCGAACACCAGTTGGTGCTCGCGGCCGAACAGTTCGACCGGACCGGTGACCGAGACCTCGAAGAAGTCCTGCTTGAGCTTGGCCGGGTACTTGCCGACATAGGCGACGACGTCCAGGCCGGTGTCCGGATCGGGATTGCCGCCGGCATAGATCAGCTTGGCGTCCTCTTCGAAGTCCTTGTGGGTGTAGGTGCCCTTCAGGAGCCAGCCGCCGGCCAGCTCGTAGCTGAGTTCGGCGAAGGCGTTCTGGTCCTTGGTGTCCCAATAGGCCCAGTCGGCCGAGGTGGACGCCGAGCGCGGATAGTCGATCAACGTGCCGTCGGTATATTGCAGCGGCAGGGCGCCCCACAGGTTGCCGGTGGCCAGGTTATCCTGGCGCGAATAGCCGGCCGAGGCCTTCAGCTTGTCGGTGATCTGCCACGACAGCACGCCGTAATAGACGTTCCGGTTGACCTTGTAGTGGTCGAGATAGGATTCCGTGTCCTCGTTGGCGTAGACGAGGCGTCCGGTCACCGTGCCCGAGGCGTTAAGCGAACCCGAGACGTCGGCCTCCAGACGCTTGTCGTCCCACGAGCCGTAGGAGGCCGACAGCGAGCCCTGGAAATCCTGGGTCGGGCGCTTGCGGATGTAGTTGACGGTCGCCGACGGACTGCCGGTGCCGGTCAGCAGGCCATTGGCGCCGCGAACGACCTCGACGCGGTCATAGATGGCGGTGTCGACGGAGCCGGTCTGCAGGCCCCAGCTCAGCGGCAGGCCCACGCCGTCGACCTGGAAGTTGATGATGTCGAAGCCGCGCGAGTTGTAATAGGTGCGGTCGGTTTCGGCCCGCTCGACATTGACGCCCGGGACCTGGGCCAGCAGGTCGTTGACGTTGTTCAGGGCGAAGTCGCTGATACGCTGGCGGTCGAAGATGGTCACCGACTGCGGCGTCTCGCGCAGGCTCATGTCCAGGCCCGTCACGGCCGAGGTGCGGGCGCGGGCGCCGGTGACGATCACGCCCTCGACCTGATCTTCCGGAGCGGTCACGGCGGCGGCCTCGGCGGAGGTCTCGTCGGCGTGGGCGACGGCGCCGAGCGAGGCGGCCGTCAGGGCGGCGCCCGCCAGCAGCAGGGCGCGCAGGGAGGAGGTCATGGGCGATCTCGTTTGCAAGCGATAATAAGTCGCAAGCGCAATATGCGCGCGGACGGGGCAAGTCAAACCGCGTCAGGGCGCGAGGCCCAATTATCGGATGAAAGCGCCGAGACGATGCGCGAAGGCCACAGCCGGACCGCCAAAAGCGGCGCCGGTGTGACCTATGTCTCGGAAATGTATCGATTTAGGCCGCGAAGCCCGCCTCGGCGAAGTTCAGCATGCGGGTCAGCAGCGCCTCGACGTCGGCCTCGCTGGTCGTGCCTTCCGACAGCACGTTCAGGCGGTCGAACTCGGCGAACCGGTTGTTGTGCAGCATGCCCAGGGTGAAGTGCAGCCGCCAATAGATCTCCTCGGACGCCAGGTCCGGCCGCGCCTTGAGCAGGGCGTCGGAGAAGCGGCGCAGGTGAGTGACGTCGGTCTGCAGCACCTTGCGGATCTCGTCGGTGCCTTCGCTGCGGGCCCGGATCAGGAACTGCAGCGAGATGCGGCGCTCATGGTCGGGGGCCAGCCACTTCAGCGGCGGGGTCAGCAGGGCGGCCAGGATCTCGCGCACGGGCGGCGTACCGGCGTGGCGGTCGATTGCTTCGTGAAGCTTCTTGGCCCGCTCGCGGTTCAGCTCGACTGTGCGGCGACGGAAGATCTCGTAGAGCAGGGCGTCCTTGGAGCCGAAGTGATAGTTCACCGAGGCCAGGTTGACCCCGGCGGCCGCGGTGATGTCGCGCACCGACACGTTCTGGAAGCCGTGCAGCGCGAACAGGCGCTCGGCGGCCACGAACACCAGGTTCTTGGTGACGGCTTCGTTGTCGCTCTCGACGTCGATGTCTGGCGCGGTGGTGACGGCAACGCCGTCGCTCTTCGGACTCACTACGGTATCCCCTTTACCTGCGGGGAAGTCTTACGGCTGTTCGAAATTGGCGCAAGCGTCAAGATGGAGCGGGGACGGAGGATTTCTGCAAGCGCCGCCAGAGCGATACGCGGCGGCCGCCTTTTCGCCGACGCTGAAACGGGCGACGCAAACTCGGCGGGGTTTGGTGTCGGGCTCGATTCCCCATATCAATCCAGGGTCGCACGGGCGGCGCCGTCGGGGAGCAGCCGAGTCTTGCCAGCAGATCAGTTGACCAACCTCGCCCCGCGTGGGCCGGGCGTGCGCGTGAGCCTCGTCGTGGGCTTCCTGCTGCTGGTCTGCGCGGCCACCGCGGCCATCGTCGTAGCCGTCACCGGCGCGGCCGCCGAGCGCTGGGCGGCGCATTCGCTGGAGGTGCGGCGTCTGCAGGCGGTGACGTTCAGCGCTCTACAGGATGCAGAGACCGCCCAGCGCGGCTACCTGCTGACTGGCGACCCGGACTATCTGCGGCCTTACGAAGACACCCACGACCGTCTGCCGGCCTTGCGGCGCGCGCTGCACGCGGCGGTCGCCGACAATCCCGAGCAAGAAAAGCGCCTGGTCGCGCTGGACCAGGCGATCGACGTCAAGCTGGCCGAGCTGGACCGCACCGTGGCCCAGGCCCGTTCGGGCCAGGCCGAGGTCGCCATCGCCCGGCTGAAGACCAACCAGGGTCGGGCGATGATGGACCGCGTCCGCGCGCTAAGTCATGCGTTCGAGACGGCGGAGGCCGGCCTCCTGGAACAGCGCCAGGCGACCGTGGCGACCCAGCGCTCGCTGCTGATCGGGGTGATCGTCCTGGCCCTGGTGGGCGCGGCCGTGCTGGCTTTCGCGGTGGTGCGAGAAGCCCGCGACCACGCCCGCGAACTGACCGAGCACAACGCCGCCCTCAAGCGCGAGATCGCCCAGCGCGAACGCGCCGAGGCCCAGCTGCGCCAGGCCCAGAAGATGGAAGCCCTGGGCCAGCTGACCGGCGGCGTCGCCCACGACTTCAACAACATGCTGGCCATCATCGTCGGCAACCTGGACATGCTGATCCGCCGACTGTCGGGCCAGGAGAAGCTGCTCAGCCTGGCCGAGAACGCCCTGTCGGGCGCCAATCGCGCCGCGGCCCTGACCAAGGGCCTGCTGGCCTTCTCGCGCCAGCAGCCGCTGGACCCCAAGTCCACCGACGTCAACAAGTGCGTCTCCGACATGTCCGAGCTGCTGCGCCGGTCGCTGGGCGAGCACATCGCGGTCGAGACCGTGCTGGGCGGCGGCCTGTGGCGCGGCTTTGTCGATCCGCCGCAGCTGGAAAGCGCCATCCTGAACCTGGCGGTCAACGCCCGCGACGCCATGACGGAGGGAGGCAAGGCCGATGGCCGCCTGACGATCGAGACGTCCAACGCCTTCCTCGACCGGGCCTATGCCGACGGCCATGAAGAGGTCGAGCCGGGCCAGTTCGTGCTGGTGGCCATCACCGACACCGGCGGCGGCATGACGCCCGAGGTGATGCAGAGGGCCTTCGACCCGTTCTTCACCACCAAGCGGCTGGGCGAGGGCACGGGCCTGGGGCTGTCCCAGGTGCACGGCTTCCTCAAGCAGTCGCGCGGCCACATCAAGCTCTACAGCGAGCTGGGCGTGGGCACGACGGTCAAGCTGTACCTGCCGCGCGACATCCAGGGGATCGCCGTCGAGGAGCCGATCGCGCCACGCCCGATCGTGGCCGACGGCGAGGCCTTCACCGTGCTGATCGCCGAGGACGACCCCGGCGTGCGCACCTTCGCCGTCAGCGCCGCCCGCGAGCTGGGCTATCACGTCATCGAGGCCGACGGCGCGGCCCTGGCCCTGGAGCGGCTGAGCCAGCGTCCGGAGATCGACCTGCTGCTGACCGACGTGGTCATGCCCGGCTCCAACGGCCGCCAGTTGGTCGACGCCGCCTTGGTCCTGCGACCAGACCTGAAGGTCATCTACATGACCGGCTACACCCGCAACGCGATCGTCCACAACGGCGTCCTGGACGCCGGGACAAGGCTGCTGACCAAGCCGTTCACGCTGGAGCAGCTGGATCGCGAGTTGCGGGACGCGTTGAGGGCCTAGGGGCGGTGAGCCGATCGCACCCCTTGTGGCGTTTGGGATTGCGGCCTTACCTCAGTGACGAGGCCGCGGACTTGCGAGGCATGATGAACAGACCTTTCACCTATCTCCTGCCGATCCTGGTCGCCGCCGGCCTGGCGGTCCTATCGCCAGCCGCCCACGCTCAGGGCGCCAAGGTCACCTCGGCGGTCGAGCTGGCCCACGCCGCCGAAACCCTGAAGCCTGGCGAGTGGGTCTGGGCGCCGCAGATCGCGCCCAGCGGGCCGGTGACCGTCTATGTCGACCTGTCGCGCCAACTGGCCACGGTCTATCGCAACGGCGTGCGGATCGGCGTTTCGACGGTGTCGAGCGGCAAGCCGGGTTACGACACGCCGACCGGGGTGTTCACGATCCTGCAGAAGGACGCCGACCACAAATCCAACGTCTACAACAGCGCGCCCATGCCCTATCAGCAGCGCCTGACCTGGGACGGGGTGGCGCTGCACGCCGGCGGCCTGCCGGGCTATCCGGAAAGCCACGGCTGCGTTCACTTGCCGATGGGCTTCGCCAAGGCGCTGTTCGCCGTCACCCCGATGGGCGGCACGGTGATCGTGGCCGGCGATGCGGGGCAGGGGGCGATGATGACCCAGGCGGCCGGCGTGCTGGGTCCGGTCCCGGGCGCGCCGACCTCCGCGCCGCTGGCCCCGGACGAGGACTTCCGCTGGACGCCCGAGGTGTCGCCGACCGGTCCGCTGACCATCATCGCCTCGCGCGCCGACGGCCGGGCCATCGTGTTGCGCAACGGCAAGGAGATCGGCCGCGCGCGCGTCACCTTGCCGGTCACCGACTTCCAGACCCACGTCCTGACCTATGCCGGCAAGGCGCCCGACGGCCAGGATCGCTGGATCTATGTCGGCGTGCCCGGTCACGGCGCCGAGGACGGCAAGCCGCTGGACGCCTCGGTCATGGCCCAGGCGGTGATGCCGGCGGCGTTCGAAGCCGACGTGCGCAAGATCCTGACGCCGGGCGCGACGATCCTGGTGACCCAGGCGGCGGTGCTGCCGGACTCGACGGGGAAAGCGATGACGCTGATGACGAGCGAGGGGGAGCCTTAGGGAAAAGCCTCCCCCTGTGGGGGAGGTGTCGGCGAAGCCGACGGAGGGGGGAGTGATCGGCATGCTAACGCGTGCAGGATCGACGACCCTAAAACTCCCCCCACCGATCGCTTCGCGATCGCCTCCCCCACAGGGGGAGGCATGAGACCTACCCCCGCACCAGCTCCCGCATCGCCTTGTCCAGGCCGTCGATGGTCAGAGGGAACATCCGGTCGTTCATCAGCTGCTTCACCACCCCGATCGACTGGGTGTAGTCCCAGTGACGTTCCGGGGTGGGGTTCAGCCAGACGGCGCTCTGGTAGATCTCGGTGACCCGGTTGACCCAGATGGCCCCGGCTTCCTCGTTCCAGTGCTCGACGCTGCCGCCTGGATAGGTGATCTCGTAGGGGCTCATCGTCGCGTCGCCGACGAAGATCACCTTGTAGTCGGCGGGGAACTTGTGGAGCACGTCCCAGGTCGGGGTCTTCTCGGCCAGGCGGCGGCGATTGTCCTTCCAGACCGACTCGTACAGGCAGTTGTGGAAGTAGAAGAATTCCAGGTGCTTGAACTCGGTCTTGGCGGCGCTGAACAGCTCCTCGCAGAGCTTGATGTGGCCGTCCATCGAGCCGCCGATGTCGAAGAACAATAGCACCTTGATCGTGTTGCGCCGCTCGGGACGCATCTGGATGTCCAGATAGCCCTTCTCGGCCGTGCCGCGGATCGTGCCGTTCAGGTCCAGCTCTTCCTGGGCCCCCTGGCGGGCGAACTTGCGCAGGCGGCGCAGGGCCACCTTGATGTTGCGGGTGCCCAGTTCGACGCTGTCGTCGAGGTTCTTGTATTCGCGCTTGTCCCAGACCTTCACGGCCTTGCCGTGCCGGCTCTTGTCCTGGCCGATGCGCACGCCTTCGGGATTGTAGCCGTTGTTGCCGAACGGGCTGGTGCCGCCCGAGCCGATCCACTTGTTGCCGCCTTCGTGGCGCTTCTTCTGCTCTTCAAGCCGCTCCTTGAGCGTCTCCATCAGCTTCTCGAAGCCGCCCAGCGCCTCGATCTGGGCCTTTTCCTCGTCGGTCAGGAATTTCTCGGTAAGGGCCTTCAGCCACTCCTCCGGGATATCGGCGGTGATGCCGTCCTCGACGGTTTCCAGGCCCTTGAAGACGTGGCCGAACACCCGGTCGAACTTGTCGAGGTTCTTCTCGTCCTTCACCAGGCTGGCCCGCGACAGGAAGTAGAAGTCCTCGATCCGGCGATCGATGACGTCCTTGTCCAAGGCCTCCATCAACAGGAGGTATTCGCGCAGGGACACCGGGATCTTGGCGGCGCGGAGTTCGGAGAAGAAGCGGAGGAACATGGCGGCGGGCTTTCGAACGGTTGTTCGAAGGATGGCGGGTTAGCGCGCCGGGCGCAACTACCCCTCCCCCTGTGGGGGAGGCGGCCGAAGGCCGGTGGGGGGAGTTTTGGGGCGGACATCGTGGGGGCGTTGGAGATCGCATCGCTCCCCCCTCCGTCGGCTTCGCCGACACCTCCCCCACAGGGGGAGGCTTTAAAAGGGCATCATCCCCGCCGCAGGATGAACTCCAGGTCCTTCGTCTCGCCAACCGGGAAGAAGTATTCGCCGACTTTCTCGAACCCCTTGCTCTCATAGAGCTTCTGGGCCCCGAGGTTCTGCGACCACACCCCGATCCACAGGGGGCGCGGGCCGTCGCGCTCCAGCCAGTCCAGCACGGTCTTCAGCAGCGCCGAACCGCGTCCGCCGCCCTGGAAAGCCTTGAGCACGTAGATGCGGTTCAGCTCGCCGTCGCCGGGCTGGACGTCCGGATGGGGCAGGCCGGCGGGACCGGCGGTGGCGTAGCCGATCGCCTCGTCGTCCAGTTCCAGCAGCCAGGTGGCCATGTCCGGATCGGCCAGGTCGCGGCGGGTGCGCTCCAGGCCGTAGGCGTAGGCCAGGAAGGTCTCCAGGTCCTCTGACGGGTACAGATGGGCGAAGGTGTCGCTGAAGGTGCGGGCGCCGAGGCTGGACACCGTGTCGGCGTCGTCGATCGTGGCTCTTCGGATGGTCGCGGCGGCGGTCAAGAGTTAGGGTCCTCGCATGGATGTCGCGCTCTATACCCACCTGGATATGCTCGACCACAGGCCCGGCGACAACCACG
>Ga0247731_1000561_pt1 | contig 9956 bp, 7 predicted proteins | sample UWRJL088202R2_FD_180938 | JGI IMG/M metagenome (GOLD analysis project Ga0247731, IMG submission 180938) | Plant litter microbial communities from Arlington Agricultural Research Station in Wisconsin, United States - UWRJ-L088-202R-2 | ecosystem: Environmental > Terrestrial > Plant litter >...
TGGTCGGGGACGCCGAGCCGCGCCTGATTGTTGGTGACGGCGAGCTGGCGAGGGCGGGCCTGGAAGGCCTCGACTTGGACGCGCTGGAGGCCGAGATCGAGGCGGCCGAGCCGCTATGGACACCGAGTTTCGATCGCGAGCGACCGTCGCTGATCCTCTACACCTCCGGAACCTCGGGCCGACCCAAGGGCGTGCTGCTGTCTGAACGGGCCCTGGAGCAGACGGCGATCAATTTCGGGCGACTGGGCCGGGTGACGCATCAGAGCGCGTTCCTGATCGACTCGCCGATGTTCCACATCATCGGCCTAGTGACGACGGTTCGACCTCCGTTGATGCACGGCGGCGCCATCCTGGTGTCCGACGGTTTCGAGCCGGGGCGGACCCTGGCGCGACTGGCCGATCCGGAGCTGGCGGTCAGCCACTATTTCTGCGTGCCGCAGATGGCCTCGACGCTGCGGGCCCATCCGGACTTTGACCCCGCGCGCCTGAAAGGTCTGACGGGCCTGTTCACCGGCGGCGCGCCGCATCCGGCGAACGACATTCGCGCCTGGATAGCCGACGGGCTGCCGGTCGCCGACGGCTTTGGCATGAGCGAGGCCGGCACGGTGTTCGGTATGCCCGTCGATCTCGCCCAGATCGACCGCCACGCCGGCTCGGCGGGCGTCGCCTTGCCCGGCGTGCAAAGCCGGATCGTCGACGCCGAGGGGAGGGACTGCTCGCCGGACACGCCTGGCGAACTTCTACTGAAGGGCGAGACCCTGTTCTCCGCCTACTGGCGACGACCCGACGAGACCGCCAGGGCCTTCACCGCCGACGGCTGGTTCCGTACCGGCGACATCGCCCGGGCCGACGCCGAGGGCTTCCACTGGCTGGTGGATCGCAAGAAGGACATGTTCATCTCGGGCGGCGAGAACGTTTACCCCGCCGAGGTCGAGGCCGCATTGGCTGGTCATCAGGCCATCGCCGAATGCGCGGTAGTGGGCTTGCCAGATCCGCGCTGGGGCGAGGTGGGGCATCTGGTCGTGGTGCTGATACCCGACGGGGCGCTGAGCCACGCCCAAGTGCTGGCTCATCTGGAGCCGCGCTTGGCCCGCTACAAGTTGCCCAAGGCCACGACCGTCGTCGAAAGCCTGCCGCGCACCGGCTCGGGCAAGGTCCAGAAGGCGGTGCTCAAGGCCCTGATCCTGGAAAGGACCCCGGCATGAAGACCCCGCCCATCAGCCGACGTGGACTGGGTCTTGGTGTCGCGGCGGCGGGGCTAACGAGCGCGACGCAGGCCGGCGGCGCCAGTGTGGCGCCGCCGGCCCTGATCCCCGTGTTCGACCTGACTGTCGAGGTAGGGCCGGCCCAGGAACTGGGCGAAGTCGGCGGTGGCCGACGGCGGGTGATCCCGATTACCGGCGGACGGCTGACAGGGCCTGGCCTGGCCGGCGAGATCCTGCCGGGCGGAGCAGACTGGCAAACGATCCGTCCCGACGGCGTGACCCTGCTGCAGGCCCGCTACACCGTCCGCATGGGCGACGGCGCGACGATCGGGATCATCAACACCGGCGTCCGCCGTGCCGATCCCGACGTGGTTCGCCGCCTGACGGCCGGTGAGGACCTCGATCCGGCGCTCTACTATTTCCGCGCCACGCCGGTCTTCGAGGTTGGCGCGGGGCGTCATCAGTGGCTGACCGAAAGCGTATTTGTCAGCGCCGGAGCCCGGCGTCCGAGCCGCGTGGAACTGAGCGTCTTCAAGGTCGCCTGACGCTGGCGGCCTCAACGACAAGCCTTCAAGGGGCAGGGGAGGAAAGATGACAATGGGATCGAACCCCACGGACCGCTCGCCCGCCGCCGGTGGTGCGATGACCGTCCTGCTCTGCTTCTTTGTGGCGGTTCTGGAAGGATTCGACATCCAGGCGATGGGCGTGGCCGCGCCGCGCCTCGGCGCCGAACTCGGACTGGCCAAGGCGGTGCTGGGCGAGGCCTTGGCCGCCAGCAATCTTGGCCTGGTGCTGGGGGCCGTGACCGGCGGCTGGCTGGCCGATCGCGTGGGACGCAGGGCGGTGCTCTTCGGCGCGGTGCTGGGGTTTGGGGGCTTTACGCTTCTGACCATGCAGGCCCACGACTTCGCTTTCCTGTTCGCTGTGCGCCTGGGCGCTGGCCTGGGGTTCGGCGCGGCCTTGCCCAACATCATGGCCTTGGCGGCCGAGGTGGGACCGGTGGGCAAGCGTGGTTCGACCGGAACGATGATGTTCTGCGGCATGCCGCTGGGCGGAGGGCTGGTGGCGCTGGTCAGTTGGCTGACCCCGCATCTGGACTGGCGCAATCTGTTCCTGATCGGCGGCGTCGCGCCGCTGGTGCTGGCCCCTTTGATCCTGCTGCTGATGAAGGAGACGGCGCGGCCGGCGCCGACGGCCTCCGGCGCACCAGCCTGGCGCTGGCTGGGCCTGCTCCCGCTTTACGGCCTCTCGTACATCGCCCTGTCATGGGCCGGTGGACTGCCCGGCCTGGGAAGCCTGCGGGGCCTGACGCCCTGGCTGGCGACCCTGCCGACGGTGATCATCGCCTACATGCTGGCGCACCGGGCGGCGCTGTTCGGGGAAGGGCGCGCCTGGCCGTCGATACTGCTGTGGGTGGTGTTCTTTCCGACCTTGCTGATCCTCTATCTGGTGCTGAACTGGCTGCCGACCCTGGTCATCGCCAAGGGTTTCGTCCGAGACGCCAGCCTGGCGTCGGTGTGGTTCAATTTCGCCAGCGTCGTCGGGGCCCTGATCCTGGGACGGCTGGTCGATCGCTTCGGCCTGCGCTGGCCGATGATCGCGGCCTATGTCGGACTGCTGCTCAGCCTGATGTGGCTGGCGCGGGCGAGCGACGAGATGTCCGTCCTGGCTTTGAGCGGCGCGGTCGGGTTCTTCGTGCTGGGCGCCAACTACGCGCTCTATGGTGCGGCGGCATCCTACTACCCGCCTGAAGTCCGAGGTCGGGGTGCGGGCGCGGCGGTGGCCTGGGGACGGCTGGGCGCGGTGGTCGGCCCACTGATCGGCGGTCAGCTCCTGCAGGCCGGACAGTCGGCGGGCTCGGTCGTGGTTGCGATGGCGCCTTTGGCCCTGGTCGCTCTGGTCGGCGTCGCCCTGTTGTCGTTCATCGCGGCGCCGCGCCACTAGGTCTCAGGAGGAGCCGGCCCGGGTTTGGGCCGGCTCCGTGAATAGCGACGCTCCGTTGTTCAGTGGCCGACCGAGGACAGGACGATCTCGGCGAAGGCGTTGGCGGTGGTGTCGCGGTTCCAGTCGCGTTGCAGTTCGCAGGCCACCTGGATCCAGCTGGTCGGCTGGCCGCCGGCCTGGAGGATGCGGTCCAGGCCTGCCTGGTGGGCCAGTAGCGAGGTGCCGCCGACCGCGTCGACGACGGGATAGACCTCGAAGCCCTCGCGCAGGGCGTCCAAGGCCGGGAAGGCCAGGCAGACCTCGGTCCACAGGGCCACCATGATCAGCTTCTTGCGGCCGGTAGCCTTGACGGCGGCGACGAAGTCCTCGTCCTCCCAGGCGTTTATCGACGTGCGATCGATGGGCGCGACGTCGCCAAGCACGTCGGTCAGCGCCTTGATCGTCGGCGTGTTGCGGCCGGTGGCGACATTGACGGTCGAGAGCACCACGGGAAGGTCGTAGAGCCGCGCCGCGCGGGCCAGGGCCACAACATTGGCGATCAGCAGGCGCTTCTCCATCGTCACGATCGACGACACCTGGATCGGCTGAAAGTCGATGATCACCAGGGCGGCGTTCTCTGGCGTCAGCAAGGCGTCGGCGAGCGCGTCGCGGCGGGTCTGGGGCGAAGTCATGGCGTGGTCCTCGATCGGGATCGCGCTTGCCCAGAGGGTCGTCAGGCCGGTCGGCCCGAAGCTGGAGCGCTCCTGTCGAGGTGGAACGCAGGTCCGCCGAAAGTCCTCACCTGCGCCGCGCCATGAGGGTTTTCCGCCAGGCCACGTTCCCCTCAGCAGGGGGCGAGGTTCGCAAGGACTCCGTCGCCCGCAACCGCCTTCCTCCCCCATCAAGTCGGTCGACGCGCTCGATCCGACGCTTAAGGAGTCGTCATGCCCCTTTCCAAAACCTGGTTCGTCACTGGCGGCTCACAGGGCCTTGGCCTGGTGCTGGTGGAGCACCTGCTGGCCCAGGGCCATCGGGTCGTCGCCACCAGCCGCTCGCTCGCCGCCCTGACCGACAAGGCCTCCGACCGCTTCCTGCCGCTGCGCATGGACGTCACCGACGAGGCCGACGTGAAGCGCGCGGTTGAGGCGGCCCTGGCGCGCTTTGGCCGTATCGACGTGCTGGTCAACAACGCCGGCTACGGCCTGCTGGGCGGGGTCGAGGAGATCGGCGACGCCGAGGTGCGCGCCATCTACGACGTCAACGTGTTCGGCCTGCTCAACGTCACCCGCGCCGTCCTGCCGTCGATGCGGGCCAACGGGGAAGGGCGGATCCTCAATCTCTCGTCGGTGTTCGGCCTGGTGGCCGGGGCCGGCTGGGGGCTCTATTGCTCGACCAAGTTCGCGGTCGAGGGGCTTTCGGAGGCCCTGGCCCAGGAGGTGGCGCCGTTCGGCGTCAAGGTGACCCTGATCGAGCCCGGCTATTTCCGGACCAACTTCCTGAACGGCTCGCTGGTCACCGCCCAGGCGCCGATCGGGGCCTATGACGGGGTGCGGGCCGTGCAGGACGCCCACGTCCAGATCGCCGGGACGCAGATCGGTGATCCGCAACGGGCCGCCGTCGCCATGGTCGCCGTCGCGGCCCTTGACAACCCGCCCCTGCGCCAGCTGCTGGGCTCGGACGCCCTGTTCTACGCCCGCGGCAAGGTCGCCGGCCTGACCGCTGAATTCGATCAGGGCGAGACGTTGTCACTGTCGACTGACTTCGGCTGAGGTGGGGCGCCTCCCGCTGAAGACCTGATCCATCCCCGTTTTCCCGGCGAAGGCCGGGATCCAGATTCACCTAGAGCCTCTCTGGGTTTCATCTGGGCCCCGGCCTTCGCCGGGGACACGGCGGGTGGTGCGCGTAGGGCCATTGCCGCGCGCCGAAGCATCTCGTGAGACGGTTCTCAAAGTTTCGGATCAGGAAGGCCAGTCCCCTGGCCTTAACGGGAACCGACTCGCGCCGTGTTCCCCAGGCGAGAGCTATCGCCCGGTCGCCACCAGCTCGTAGGTGTCGGCGTCGCGCTTGAGCAGGCGGACCGGCAGCACCGCCGCGATCGTTCGCCCGAAGCGCTGGATGTCGCCGGTGCGGAACATGCCGGTGATCCGCAGGGCCGCGACCTTGGGATCCTTGATGACCACCTGGGCCCGCGTGTAGCGGTTCAGGGTGGTGATCGCCTTGGACAGCGGCTCGTCGTTGAACTCGACGAAGCCCTGTCGCCAGGCCTCGTCCGCATCGACATCGGCCGGACCCACCGCGCCCGGCCGCCCGTCCTGGGCGGCGAAGGCCTCGCCGGGGCGCAGCTTGACCATCGGGGCGGGCGGGGCGGTCTTGGCCGAGGCCACTGAGACGCTGCCCTCGACCAGGACCACGCGCATCTCGCCAGGCGCCAGGCGCACGTCGAACTGGGTGCCCAGGGCGGTGACCACGCGTCCGCCGGCCTCGACCGCGAACGGATGCTCCGGATCATGGGCGACGTCGAAGAAGGCCCGGCCGCGGACCAGGCGCAGGTCGCGGCGACCGTTGGCGAAGGCCACGTCCACGGCGCTGTCGCTGTCGAGCGTCAGGCGGCTGCCGTCGGGCAGGTCGACGATCGACTTCTGGCCCTTGGCGCTGATGTAGTCGGGCTCGCCGATGCGGGTCATGGGATCGATGCTGGCGACGGAGACAGGGTCCTGCGACCGGCCCAGCCATTTGTCCTGGACCCCGGCGAACAGCACGCCGCCGGCGACGGCGACCACCAGCGAGGCGGCGAGCAGTTGCGGCCACCAGGCGCGGGCCGGCGGCTCGGGCTGGGCCTGGCGCGCTGCGCGGTGCATGGCGGCGATCAGGGCGTTTTCCTCGGCGTCGTCGAAGCTGGCCCACATCGCCTCGGCCGCGTCCCAGGCGGCGCGGTTGTCGTCGCTGTCGGCCAGCCAGGCGTCGAAGGCCTCGACAAAGGCGGGCTCGTAGCGGTCCTCGTTGGCCAGCCAGCGGGCGGCGGCCTGGGCGGGCGTGAGAGCGCGCAGGGCGGCCAGGCTCATCTCGTCGCGGGTCATCGGGCGTCTCCCGCGTGGGCCATCAGATGTTCGATGGCGCGCACCATGTGCTTTTCCACGGCGCTGACCGAAATGCCCAGTTGCGTGGCTATGGCCTGGTGGCGCAGGCCGTCGAGACGCTTGAGCAGGAAGATCGCGCGGGTCCTTTCGGGCATGGTCATCAGAGCGGCGGCGGCGGCGTTCAGGGCCTGCTTGCCGGCCAGGATACGGCTGGGGTCGAAGTCCTGGTCGCCCAGGGTTTCGGGGTCGAGCATGACGTGATCGTCGGCGTGGCGCACCGTGCGCCGGCGATGGCGATCGGTCAGGACGCTGGCGGCGGTCTGGAAGATGTAGCTGCTGGCGTGGTCCAGGGTGTCGGGCGTGCCGCGCACGGTCAGGCGCAGAAACACCTCCTGCACCAGATCCTCGACCTCCGAGGCGTTGCGCACCCGGCGGCGGAAATAGGCGACCAGAGGCCCGCGCATCGCCGAGGCCTGCTTGGCGAAGGCGTCGGCGCGGGCCGTTTCCTCGGGGGTGGTCATGGGCCCCCCTCGCGCCATTCCCATCAGGGACATCATCCTCGACCCGTTCGCTGCCGAAAGCCATCTTCGCGTCGCGCGAAAAGCTCTCCGACAAGGCAGAACGCAGGCCCGAAAATTATCCTCACCAGAAAAGTTTTTTGAGACGCGAGAAGATGGTCGAAACCAACTCTCGTTGAGAAATAACCAATTTAAGACAGTTACTTATGTCTGAAAAAATTCTTTGAACCCGACTTTTGACGCCTTTCGACGAGGTGGGGAGATTGTCGTGGCCTGCGTCTGACCCAACAGGCGAACGAACCACGGTCGCCCAAGCTGGAGGCGACCTGATGAACGCGATGACTTTCCCGGCCTATTCTCCCTCTTCCGCGATGGCCGCCGGCGGTGCGACGTCTGGCCAGATGGCGCAAGCGGTTCTGGACATGCTGGGCGCCGCTCGCCAGGCCTTCGACGTCGATCCTCATGAAGCGCGCGAGCTGGTGGACCGAGCCGCCGTGTTGCTGCGCCCGCTGAGCTTGGTCCCTCCGGTGAGCGATACGCCGGAGAACGTGTCCGGTGGCCTGGCGCCCTGGCAGGTTCGCAAGGTCGTTCGCCATATTGCCGAGAACCTCGACCGGCAAATCGCCAACAGCGAACTCGCGGCCCTGGCTCGTCTCAGCGCCAGCTACTTCGGCCGGGCGTTCAAGCAGGCCTTGGGCGTCTCGCCGCGCGAATACGTCACCCAAGCCCGGATTGACCAGGCCAAGGCGCTGATGAGGCGGCCGGGCGCGGCGCTCAGCCAGATCGCGCTCGACTGCGGCTTCTGCGACCAGGCCCACCTGTCGCGGACCTTCCACCAAATGGTCGGGACCACGCCCAACAAGTGGCGGCGCGCCAATCTGCTGGTGATGGCGGCCTGAGGTCGCCCGTTCAGAAGCGGCTGAGCAGGGTCAGTTCGAAGCGCCGGCCGCGTGGGTCGGCGTAGGGGCTGTAGGGGATGCTCGCGGTGTCGGCGATCACCGGCGCGTCGTGGTCCAGCACGTTGCGAATCCCGCACCGCACCTCGATCGAGCGGACCAAGGCCGCCGGCGGCAGGTCGAAGCGGTAGGCGCCGGCCAGGTCGAAATAGACCTGGCGGGGAATCCAGGCCGAGCCCTGGAACCGCACCCTCTGATCGACGACCGCCTGCCTCTCGCCCGTCCGCGTGACCCGGTAGTGATCGTAGTATTCGGCGTTGACGGCCATCATCCACGGGCCTTGCGACCACTCCAGGCCCGCCGTGCCGCGCCAGGTCAAGGGTCCCAACCCATCGCCGACCGCGTTGACGGCCTTGGTGTTGATATCCTGGCGGCGCTTCAGGGTGGGCTGCCATGTCGCCGAGCTCGAGAACCGCAGATCGCCGGCCTTCTGGGTGGTGATCAGATAGTCCAGCTGGAAATCCACCGCCTCGCTGATCGTCTTGCCGACGCTGAGGGAGGTGGCGTTGATGCCGGTGATCACCCCCGCCGTATAGCCCTTGGCGCGGTCGGCCTCGGTCAGGGGGGCCCGGATCACTCGGCTTGGATAGAGGTCCTCATGGCCGAGGAAGTATTGCACGCTGCCGTCATGGATCAGCACGGGTTCGCCGGTCTTTACGATGCGCGTATAATCGATCGAGGCCCTTAGGCCGGGCAGGATGCTCGGCGTCGCCACCAAGCCGACCGAAACGCTGCGCGCCCGTTCGGGGGCCCGCGATCCGCCCACGGTGACGTCGAACGCCTGCTCACCGCCGATCGTCGCGCCGCCCCGCATGGCGTCTGGCGGCGAGAGAAACGGCGGGATGAATTTGTAGCCCGCCGCTTCGCCGCCCAAGGCGGTATAGAGATCGAAGTTCGAGACGTAGGACGTGGTCGCGTAGGCCAACTGCCCGATCGCCGGCGGCAGGAAACCTGACGCCACGCTGGAGCGCAGCATCACGCCCGGCGCGGGAAAGACCCGCAGGCCCAGGGTGTAGACCGACACCGCCTGGCGATCGTCGACAGGCTGGTCGTTGAGGGTCGGCAGGTCATCGAGAACGGCGGGAAGGGTCGAGCGCACTGCGTCGCGGCGCACGGCCAATTGCAGCTCCAGCCCGGACAGCAGCCGAGGTCCATCATCTCGCGAGATCAGCGGCGCGCGCGCCTCGGCGTAGTAGGAGCGGATCGTCTGGGTCACGTTGCTGGGCAGTTGCGCGATGTAGCCCGGGATAGTCGAGCCCCCGAGGGTGGCCGTCGGGACGTGCTCGCGGCGATCCTCGGCCAGCAGCGACAAGGTCAGCGGACCGCCGGGCAGGTCCACGACCGTTCCGGCCAGCCTGGCCGAAACGACACGAAAGATATTGGACTGGGTGTAGGAGATCGTGGCGTCGCGTCGATAGGCGTCCAGCGCCTTGAGGAAGGCCTGTTGGTCGCCGAGCGGAAAAAGCGCCGGGAGGTTCGCGGGTGTGAAGCCAGCAAGGGCTTCGAAGTAGTCGGTATCGACGCCGTGCTCGGTCCGTACACTGCGAACATCGGCCTTGCCCACCGTGTAGTCGGCGTTGAGTTTCCAGGCGGCCGGCAGGTCGATGATCAGGCCGCCGGTGGCCCGCGTCGTCGTCGTCCGGGTTCGCCGCTCGGTCATCTGGCCCGGGATCGCGTAGCTGAGGGTGACGAGGGTGGTGAACGGATTGGCGGGGGCGTCGGGGCCCAGGTTGAAGCTGTCGTATGTTGTCAGGGGGCTGAACGAACGCCCTTCGTTGCGCAACGCCAAGCCGTCGAAATAGGCCTCCACCCTGTCGCCGAAACGGTGGCGGACGCTGAGCAGGGCCGACGACATTTCCGAGCCCGTGACCAAGCTGGCCTGCGGGTTTATCAAGCCGGGCGCGAGCGCGGCGTCGATTTTCCCGGCGTTGGCCATCAGCAGTACGCCGCCATCGCTGCCGACGCCGCCATAGCCGACCGGCGCGAAGGTGGAGCTCGCGCCCAGCACGCCGCCGCCATAGGCGTCCTTGAGAACCAGCGGCTCGGCGAAGCTGCTGCCGAAATAGCTGAAGTTGGTGACCCTGACCGCGGTGCTGGCGGGCGGTTCCAGCAGGAAGGCGGCCGGGTCGTTGGCGTTACGCCGCGCCCGGGCCTTGGCCGGATAGTCGCGCTCGCCGATCCGCAGGTCCGCGCCGCGCGAATGGCTGAAGGCGATCATCACGTCGGTGTGGCCGCCGTCCGGGGTGAAGCCGATCCGACCGTCCACCCGCTGGGTCG
>Ga0247731_1000563_pt1 | contig 9921 bp, 8 predicted proteins | sample UWRJL088202R2_FD_180938 | JGI IMG/M metagenome (GOLD analysis project Ga0247731, IMG submission 180938) | Plant litter microbial communities from Arlington Agricultural Research Station in Wisconsin, United States - UWRJ-L088-202R-2 | ecosystem: Environmental > Terrestrial > Plant litter >...
GTGCGCCTGTCGCTCTATCGTCGCCTGTCGGAGGCCGAAAAGTCCGCCGACCGCGAAGCCCTGGCCGCCGAACTGATCGACCGCTTCGGTCCGCTGCCGCCCGAGACCGACAGCCTGCTGAAGGTGGTCGCCATCAAGGGCCTGTGCCGCGAGGCCAATGTCGCCAAGATCGACGTCGGCCCCAAGGGCGCGGTCGCCAGCTTCCGCAACGACACCTACGCCAACCCGCTGGCCCTGATGCAGTTCGTGGCCAAGAACAACATCGTCTGGAAGGTGCGTCCCGACCAGAAGGTGGTGGTCAAGGGCGAGTGGGACACTCCGGCCCAGCGGCTCGACGCAGCGGAAAAGATCCTGACGCAGCTGGTGAAGCTGGCCAAGGACTGACCCTGATCGGGGACAGGCGCATGCACCTGTCCCCCTCGGCCGGCGTCTATGCTGAGCGCACAGCAGATCGAGTTCAACGATTTCAATGCTCTAAAAATTCTCGACCTAACTTATTCCCGTCCTTCAAACCGGCCGTATCCTGTTCTGACCTGAAAGCACGGGAAGGGCGTCCGGCCGGCGACCAGACGGCTTTCAGGGGTGGTCGAGCGGGAAGCGTTGGTTGGTGGCCTTGAGTGGCGACTTCGCGACGGTCCAGGGCAGGTTCCTTGAAACACAGGACGAAACCCTGGCGGTGAGGGATCAACAGACGCGGCAGGCGTGGGCTGAAATCGCCCATGCGGTCCGGGGTGCGCCAACATCCCGCCCGTCGGGGGCCTCCATCGGAGCGGGTTAAAAATCCGCGATCCGAAGGCTTCTGGAAAACGGTCCACGCGAAGCGTCTGCACTTCGTCGAAACGGTATCTAACTCAAAGCTATTCCGGGCGAGGCCCGGGCGCTTCGCACCCTTCCCAAATAGCTCAGCGAGAGATCGCGTGAGACAGCGAAGCTATGTCTCCCAAAGCCTCCCCCTGTGGGGGAGGTGTCGCCCAAAGGGCGACGGAGGGGGGAGTGATCGGCAGGTGACCAGACCCTCGATCCTCGATCCCAAATCTCCCCCACCGATCGCTGCGCGATCGCCTCCCCCACAGGAGGAGGCTTTTCCCGCTCTACAGCCGCTCGACGATCGTCACGTTGGCGATGCCGCCGCCCTCGCACATCGTCTGAAGCCCATACCGCCCGCCGCGCGCCTTCAGGGCATGCAGCAGCGTCGACATCAGCTTGGCGCCGCTGGCCCCTAGCGGGTGGCCCAGGGCGATGGCGCCGCCATTGACATTCAGCTTGGCCGGGTCGGCGCCCAGCGCCTTCCGCCAGGCCATCGGGATCGAGGCGAAGGCCTCGTTGACCTCGAACAGGTCGATGTCGTCCAGCTTCAGGCCCGCCCGCTCCAGCGCCCGGCGGGTGGCCGCGATCGGCTCTTCCAGCATGATGACGGGATCGCCGGCCGTGACCGTCAGGTTCACGATGCGGCCGATCGGGGTCAGGTTGAAGCGCTTCAGCGCCGCCTCGCTGACGATCAGGGCGCCCGAGGCGCCGTCGGTCATCTGGCTGGCGTTGGCGGCGGTGATCGTGCCGCCTTCCAGGATCGTCTTGACCCCGGCCATGCCTTCCAGCGAGGCCTCGAAGCGCACGCCTTCGTCCTGGTCGAACACGCCGTTAGCGGTCTGGACCGGAACGATCTCGTCCTTGAACGCCCCCGCCTGGATCGCGGCGATGGCCTTCTGGTGGCTGGCCAGGGCGTAGGCGTCCATCTGCTCGCGGGTGAAACCGTACTTGTCGGCGATCATCTGCGCGCCCTTGAACTGGCTGAACTCGGTGACCCCGTAACGATCCAGGATCGCCTGCGACCACGGCCCCTCACCCACCCCGGCCTGGGCGTGCAGCGAGAAATTCGAGCCCATCGGCACGCGGGTCATGCTCTCGGCGCCCGCCGCGATGACGATGTCCTGGGTGCCCGACATCACCGCCTGGGCGGCGAACTGGATGGCCTGTTGCGACGAGCCGCACTGGCGGTCGATGGTCACGGCCGGGACGCTGTCGGGCAGCGACGAGGCCAGCACCAGGTTGCGGCCGAAGGCGAACGACTGCTCGCCCGCCTGGGTCACGCAACCGACGATCACGTCCTCGACCGCCCCCGGATCGATGCCGGTGCGGGCGACCAGGGCGTTGAGCACGGTCGCGCCCAGATCGGCGGGATGCACGCCCGACAGCGCGCCCTTGCGGCGGCCGCCGGCGGTGCGCAGCGCCTCGACGATGTAGGCTTCGGCCATGGTCACTTGTCTCCGGTGAAATTGGGGGCGCGCTTTTCGAGGAAGGCGGCGATGCCTTCCTGCCCCTCGGCGGTGCGGGCCAGGCTGGCGATGCCCCGGCTCTCGGCGTCCAGCTGGGTCTCCAGCGAGGCGGTCGCGCTGTCGAGCAGCAGCCGGCGGGTCACGCCCAGAGCTGGCGTCGCGGCACGGGCCAAGTCTTGAGCGACCTCCATCGCCTCGGCCATCAGGTCGCCCTCGACGACCCGGGTGACGAGACCAATGGCGGCGGCCTCCTCGGCCGGGACCCGCTTGTTGCGCAGGCACAGCTCCTGAGCGCGGCGCAGCCCGACCAGACGCGGCAGCAGCCAGGTGGTCCCTCCGTCGGGCGACAGGCCGATGCCGGTATAGGCCAGGGCGAACTGGGCCTTGGGACCGGCCAGGACGATGTCGCCCAGGATCGCCAACCCCACCCCTGCCCCGGCCGCCGAACCGTTGACGGCGGTGACCACCGGCTTGTTCATCCGCAGCAGCCGGGCGACGGCCGCATGGACGTAGACGGTGATCTCCTTGAGGAAGACCGGCAGCTTGTCGCCGGCCTGCGCAAAGGCGGCCACGTCGCCGCCGACGCAGAACAGGCGTCCCGCGCCGGTCAGCAGCACGCAGCGGACAGCGTCGTCCTCGTCGCAGGCGATCACCGCGTCCATCAGGGCCCGCGCCGTCGGCATGTCCAAGGCGTTGCCGACCTCGGGTCGGTTCAAGGTGATCGTGGCGACGGCGCCGTCGCGTTCGAGGAGGACGCTACCGCTCATGACCTAGCGCGGCGCCATGCGGATGGCGCCGTCCAGGCGGATCACTTCGCCGTTCAGCATCGGATTGGCGACGATCGCCCCGACCATCTGGGCGTACTCTTCCGGCTTGCCCAGGCGGCTGGGGTGCGGGACCTGCTGGCCCAGCGAGTCCTGCGCGGCTTGCGGCAGGCCCATCAGCATCGGGGTCAGGAAGATGCCCGGCGCGATGGTCACCACGCGAACGCGGTGCTGGGCGAGATCGCGGGCGGCGGTCAAGGTCAGGCCCACGACACCGCCCTTGGACGAGGCGTAGGCGGCCTGGCCGATCTGGCCGTCATAGGCGGCGACCGAGGCGGTGTTGACGATCACGCCGGCTTCCTCGCCCTCGATCCCCGCCGCCACCACGCGGGCGGCGAACTTGGAGATCATGTTGAAGGTGCCGATCAGGTTGACCTCGATGGTCTTGCGATAGACGTCCAGCGAATGGGCCGTGCCGTCCTTGGCCACGACGCGAGCGGCCGGGGCCACACCGGCGCAGTTGACCAGCACGCGGGCGACGCCGTGAGCGGCTTCGGCGGCGTCGAAACCGGCGATGGCGCTGGTCTCGTCGGCCACGTTGACCTTGACGAACAGGCCGCCGATTTCGGCGGCGGCGGCGACGCCGACTTCCTCGTTCAGGTCGAAGATCGTGACCTTCGCGCCCTGGACCGCCAGCAGCTTGGCCGTGGCGTTCCCGAGCCCCGAGGCTCCGCCGGTGACGATCGCGCCTACGCCGTTCAAGTCCATCTGCTTCGTCCTTCTTCGCGTCTCGACGCGTCGTGTCATTGTTGCTGCGCGGGATATGGCCTGACTCGAGGCCCCGGCCTCCGGGTCAGGGCGGCATGGCGAGGCGGCGAGTTCGGGTTAGGGCCCGATTTCACCGCCTCGCCCGCTGACGCCGTCCCAGGCGTCACATCCGGTCGGACCCCCATCCGACCGAAACCAGAAAGACTAGACCAGCTCCACCGCCATCGCCGTGGCCTCGCCGCCGCCGATGCACAGGCTGGCGACGCCGCGCTTCAGGCCGCGATTTTCCAGCGCGCCCAGCAGGGTGGCCAGAATGCGCGCACCGCTGGCGCCGATCGGGTGACCGAGCGCGGTGGCGCCGCCGTTGACGTTGAGCTTGTCGTCGGGAATGCCCAGGTCGCGGGCGGCGATCATAGCCACCACCGCGAAGGCTTCATTGACCTCGAATAGGTCGACGTCCTCGACGCTCCAGCCCACCTTGGCCAGCAGCTTGCGCATGGCCGGCACCGGGGCCGTGGTGAATAGGCCCGGCTCATGGGCATGACCCTCATGACCGACGACGCGGGCGATGACCTTCAGCCCCAACTTCTCGGCAACGCTGGCGCGGGTCATGACCAAGGCCGCGGCGCCGTCCGAGATCGACGAGGCGTTGGCGGCGGTGATCGTGCCGTCCTTGAGGAAGGCGGGCTTCAGCGTCGGGATCTTCTCGGGCCGCGCCTTGCCGGGCTGCTCGTCGACCGAGACGGTGACCGAGCCGCCGCGCGTGGCGACCGAGACCGGAACGATCTCGCGCTCGAAGGCGCCGCTGGCGATGGCCTTGTTGGCCCGTTCCAGCGAGCGGATCGAATAGGCGTCCTGGTCCTCGCGCGTGAACTGGTAGAGCTCGACGGCGTCCTCCGCGAAGGCGCCCATGGCCTTGCCGGGGGTGTAGGCGTCCTCCAGGCCGTCCATCATCATGGTGTCGATCACCACGCCGTGGCCGATGCGGGCGCCGGCCCGGTGCTTGGGCAGGGCGTACGGCGCGTTGGTCATGCTCTCCATGCCGCCCGCGACGATGATGTCGGCGCTGCCCGAGGCCAGGGCGTCATAGGCCATGATGGCGGCTTCCATGCCCGAGCCGCACATCTTGTTGACCGTCGTGGCCCGCGTCGATTGCGCCAGGCCCGCGCCCAGCGCCGCCTGACGGGCCGGCGCCTGGCCCAGACCGGCGGGCAGAACGCAGCCCATGTAGATCCGCTCGACGGCGTCCGAAGCCACACCCGAACGCTCAACCGCCGCCTTGACGGCCGCCGCGCCCAGTTCGGTGGACTTCAGGCCGGAAAGATCGCCCTGAAACCCGCCCATGGGGGTGCGGGCATAGCCGGCGATGACGACGGGATCAGCTGCAGACATGGTGGTTTCCTCAAAGCGCACGGGCGATCACCATCCGCTGGATATCGGACGTGCCCTCGTAGATCTGGCAGACGCGGACATCGCGATAGATTTTCGCGAGCCCGTATTCCTCGAGATAGCCGTAGCCGCCCAGGGTCTGGATCGCGCCCGACACCACCGCCTCGGCGGTCTCCGACGCGAACAGCTTGGCCATGGAGGCCTGGGTCAGACAGGGCTCTCCGGCGTCCTTGAGCGCTGCGGCGGACAGCACGATCTGGCGCGCGGCTTCCAGTCGGGTGGCCAGATCGGCCAGGCGGAAGCCGACGGCCTGGTGCTCGATGATCGGCTTGCCGAAGCTGGTGCGCTCCTTGGCGTAGCCGACCGCGATGTCGAGCGCGGCGCGGGCCATGCCGATGCACTGGGCGGCGATGCCGATCCGGCCGACCTCCAGGTTGGACAGCGCGATGCGATAGCCCTCGCCTTCCCGGCCCAGCATCAGGGCGTCCTCGATGAACAGGTCTTCGAAGCGGATGGCGCAAGTGTCGGAGGCGGCCTGACCCAGCTTGTGCTCGACCTTGTCGACCGAGTAGCCGGGACGGTCGGTGGGGACCAGGAAAGCGGAAATGCCCTTCTTGCCGGCGGCGGGATCGGTGACCGCGAAGACGATGGTCACGCCGGCGATACGGCCGGAGGTGATGAACTGCTTGGCCCCGTTCAGCCGCCAGCCGCCATCGACGCGGGTCGCTCGGGTGCGGATGGCCGAGGCGTCGGAGCCGGCGTCGGCTTCGGTCAGGGCGAAGGCGCCGATCATCCGGCCTGCGATCAGCTCTGGCAGGAAGCGAGCCTGCTGGTCCGGCGATCCTAGCCGCAGCAAGGCCGAAACGATCAGGCTGTTCTGGATCGACAGGATCGTCGACAGCGCACCGTCGCCGGCCGCGACCTCGATCAGCGCCAGGGCGTAGGAGATATAGTCGGCTTCCGCGCCGCCGAACGCCTCGGGCGCGGTCATGCCCATCAGGCCAAGGCTCGCGATCTCCTCGAACAGGCCCTGCGGATAGCCGCCCGCCGCCTCATAGGCCGCTGAATTCGGCCGCACGCGCTTCTGCACGAAGTCGCGCACCGCGTCACGAACGGCCGATTGCGTCTCGTTGAGGACCATGAAAACCCGGGAAGTTTGAAACCTACTCCAGAGTAGGTCTCTCGACTTTTCCGGGCTCCGTCAATCCGCGAAGACCTTCGCCGGATCAACAGATCAGCGCAGCGATGCTTGCCCCACCGCCATATTGACAGGGCGCCGGACCCCAATCACCTAGCCTGACATCAAAATGGGAGGGGCTGAAAATGGGTATCCGCACACGCTTTACCGAGCTGGTCGGCATCGAGCATCCCATCGTCCAGGGCGGCATGATGTGGGTCGGCCGCGCCGAACTGGCGTCGGCGGTGTCCAACGCCGGGGGCCTCGGCCTGCTGACCGCCCTCACCCAGCCGACGCCGGACGCCCTGCGCCGCGAGATCGAGCGCTGCCGGGCGATGACCGACAAGCCGTTCGGCGTAAACCTGACGATCCTGCCCTCGGTCTCGCCGCCGCCCTACGCCGAGTATCGCAAGGCGATCATCGACAGCGGGATCACCATCGTCGAGACCGCCGGCTACAAGCCTCAAGAGCACGTGGATGACTTCAAGGCGCACGGGATCAAGGTGATCCACAAGTGCACCGCCGTCCGCCACGCCCTGTCGGCCGAGCGGATGGGCGTGGACGCCATCTCGATCGACGGCTTCGAATGCGCCGGCCACCCGGGCGAGGACGACATTCCCGGCCTGGTGCTGATCCCGGCCGCCGCCGACAAGGTGAAGATCCCGATGATCGCCTCGGGCGGCATCGGCGACGGGCGCGGCCTGGCCGCCGCCCTGGCGTTGGGCGCCGAGGGTATCAACATGGGCACGCGTTTCTGCGCCACCGTCGAGGCCCCAATCCACGACAACATCAAGCAGCTGCTGGTCTCCAACGACGAGCGCGCCACCAACCTGATCTTCCGCACCTTCCACAACACCGGCCGCGTGGCCAAGAACTCGGTGTCGGACCGGGTCGTGGCGCTGGGCGGCGAGCCCGGCGCGGTGTTCGAGGACGTCCGGCCGCTGGTCTCGGGAGCTCAGGGCCGCACCGCCTTGGAAACCGGCGACGTCGACGCCGGCCTGATCTGGGCCGGCCAGGTCCAGGGCCTGATCCACGACATTCCGACTTGCCAACAGCTGATCGACCGCATCATGCACGACGCCGAGACGGTCATCCGAGGTCGGTTGTCCGGGTTCCTGACGCAAGGATCTGCCGCCTGATGTCGTATGACTTCCTCTCGGTCGAAAAGGCCGGGCGCATCACCATCGTCACGATCAATCGGCCCGAGCGTCACAACGCGCTGAACGCCGAGGCCCAGGTCGAGCTGGATCACGCCTTCAACGCCTTCGAGGCCGACGACGAACAGTGGGTCGCCATCCTGACCGGCGCGGGCGCCAAGGCCTTCTGCGCCGGGCACGACCTGCGCTCGCCCATGCCGCTGAGCAGCGCCGACCTGCCGCCCTCGGGCTTCGGCGGCGTCACCTCGCGCTTCACCCTGACCAAGCCGATCATCGCGGCGGTGAACGGCATCGCCATGGGCGGCGGCTTCGAGATCGCCCTGGCCTGCGACATCGTCGTGGCGTCGAAGAACGCTTCGTTCGCCCTGCCCGAGGTCAAAGTAGGCCTGGCCGCCTTGGGCGGGGGCATCCTGCGCCTGCCGCAGGAGATCGGGTTGAAGCGCGCCATGGGGCTGATGCTGACCGGCCGTCACCTGACCGCCGCCGAGGGTCTTTCCCTGGGCTTCATCAACGAGGTGGTCGAGACCGACGCCTTGGCCGGCGCCAAGCGCTGGGCCGAGGAGATCCTGGCCTGCAGCCCGATGTCGGTGCGCGCCACCAAGGCGACCGCGCTGCAAGGCCTGGGCGAGCCCCTGCCCTCGGCCATGGAGGCCCAGTGGTCCTATCCCGCCGTCCGCAGCATGCTGGAGTCGGAGGATGCAACGGAAGGTCCAGCCGCCTTCGCCGCCAAACGCGCGCCGGAGTGGAAGGGAAAATGACCACGACCCCGGACTTCACGGCCAAGCCAGGCGGCCCGCTCAGCGGACTGCGCGTCGTGGAGTTCGTCGGCATCGGCCCCGGGCCGCACTGCGCCATGCTGCTGTCGGACCTCGGCGCCGAGGTGCTGCGCATCGACCGCGCGGGCGGCAACGGCTGGGCCAATCCGGTCGTCGATCGCGGTCGCGCCACCCTGACCGTCGATGTGCGCAGTGAGACCGGCCGCGCCCAGTGCCTGAACGTGATCGCCCACGCCGACGTGGTCATCGAGGGTTTCCGACCCGGAACCATGGAACGGCTGGGGTTAGGTCCTGACGTCATGCTGGCCCGCAATCCCCGGCTGGTGTTTGGCCGGATCACCGGCTGGGGCCAGACCGGTCCCCTGGCCAAGGTGGCAGGGCACGACATCAACTACATCGCCCTGACCGGCGCCCTGGCCGCCATGGGACGGCCGGGCGAGCCGGCGACGCCGCCGCTGAACCTGGTGGGCGACTTCGGCGGCGGCTCGATGCTGCTGGCCTTCGGGATCATGACGGCCCTGTGGGAGCGTGAACGCTCGGGCCAGGGCCAGGTGGTCGACGCAGCCATGGTCGATGGCGTCTCGTCGCTGATGAGCATGTTCGCGGGTCTCCTGCCCAGCGGCCGGATCGACATGGCGCGCGACGCCAACCTGCTGGGCGGCGCCGCGCCGTTCTACCGCTGCTACCTCTGCGCCGACGGCCAGGAGATCGCCATCGGCCCGCTGGAGCCGCAGTTCTACACCGAACTGCTCAAGCGGATCGACGCGCCGGCCGAATTCTTAGAGCGGCAGAACGACCCGGCTTCGTGGCCCGAGCGGAGCCTGGCTCTGGCGGAGATCTTCAGCACCAAGACGGTCGATGATTGGTGCGCCCTGCTGGAAGGCACGGACGCCTGCTTCGCCCCGGTCGTCGCGCTACAGAATGCGCCCGATCATCCACATATGGCGGAGCGCGGGGTCTATGTGGAACATGATGGACTGAAGCAGGTCGCGCCCGTTCCGCGCTTTTCGCGTACGCCCGGATCGATCCAGAACACGGGCGACGGCGCGGCGATGGTCGAGCGGTGGAGCGCCGAGCCCGCCTGAATAGCGTTGGGCAGGCTCCCCTTAGTCCGCTCCTCCCGGCGAATGCCGGGACCCAGATGGAATGGCTTTGAGGCTGACGCCAGAGGCTCCGAGCCCATCCAACCCGACACACCGCTAAGGGATCTGGATCCCGGCGTTCGCCGGGACGAGCGGATTGAAGGGTATTGCTTCGACCTGAAAGAACGCCCTGTCTAGCCGACCGCAACGCTCTCCGCCGCCAGGTCCTTCAGCGGAACATTGGCGTCCGCCAGTAGCGCCACATCCACCCGCGCACCGTCCACCACCAGCTTGCGACCCTGGACGTAGTCCTTCACCGCGTTGACGCAGTCCAGCGCGATAACCCGCCCGCCCTTGAGATAGACGACCGAGAAGCTGCGGCTGGCCGTTTCGCCCCGCACCACGGTTTGGTCGAAGCCAATGGACAGCCCCACGGTCTGCAGCTTGATGTCGTACTGGTTGGACCAGAACCAGGGCGTCGCGTCGTAGTCGACCGGCGCGCCCAGGATCGCCTTGGCCGCCACGGCCGCCTGGT